>Ga0335072_10000652_pt1 | contig 63827 bp, 59 predicted proteins | sample Lox_Sample_21_FD_206725 | JGI IMG/M metagenome (GOLD analysis project Ga0335072, IMG submission 206725) | Soil microbial communities from Loxahatchee National Wildlife Refuge, Florida, United States - Lox_Sample_2.1 | ecosystem: Environmental > Terrestrial > Soil > Wetlands | place: USA...
TCGACCACCTTATACATTACAATCATCTTCAGCTGGGACAGCTTTGTTATTTGGAGGCGGCATATGTTAGGGCAGGAGCGGTGGTGACGGTTATATCTTACCCTTCCACAAACTTGTACTTAGGAAGAACATCGAACTCAATGCAATAATCAATCACCATGATCACGGCCCCGCTGCTCATAACACATTTCCCTTGAAAAACTCTACAATCCATCCAGAAGTAGACGGAAACCCTTGTCTTTGCGGATCGAGTGAAGGTCCAAAAACCACATCAGGTAATACTATCGCACTCAGCACCCGCAAATACTATACAGAAAAACAAGGTAGGAGTAGTACCTGTGTTGAAGGTGAACCCTGGATTTTCATCACGGACAAATTTCCAGAGTGCTTCTTCGGTTTCTGCCTTGCTCGCTCCATACACATGTGGGCCTCTTCCGTCATAAGGAGGTGGTTCCCACGCTACCCTTTTCGCAAACTCATTGAACTGATCAATGCCAACGGTGATCCTTTCGTTCAACCTCACGGTGATTGCTGCCACAGTTGATGACAGGTACACAAAGCGTTTGACTGTCGATACTCTAGCTGCGGCATTAATAATGTTGAGACCTGCTTTGATGGCACCGGTAACCACAACGTTGGGGTCGTCGCAGAGAGAAACATCGGAGGCAGTGTGAGCTACACCGCTTACGCCTATACTGAGCGTTAAAGAGAGCTTGCATACTCGCCAATGTTCTCACCTCGGAGGTGCGGATCGAATGATCCAGGCGCAGATAGGTCTTCAACCTCAACAAGTTCGAACCGCCCTTGGCCATATCTTTCATCAAATAATTCTTGAAGCGAGGTATTCTTCTTGAGATTTCTGACCGTTCCTTTAACGCGGTAGCCGCCGAGGAGGAATTGATTGGCGATGTGACTTCCTAAGAAACCGTTTACTCCAGTTATCAGAATTAGCGAATCAGGTGGAAGAACAGGCTCATATGGGAAATGCATCTTATAGTGAAGAAATGTAACCAAGAGTATAAACTGGGCGTCCAAAAAAATATAGATTGCCTCTTCGCCCAACACTTAGTAAGGGGTCAAGCTCACTGGTCGTACGGGAAACCTGTACCGAGAAGCGTCTTGGGACAGTGCTGATATTTCCGGCGTTCTTCTCGATCCCATTTCTGAATAGTTAATAACAATTCGATACGTTCTTCATCAAGCAAAACGTGAGCAATTCTTTATTCTTTATAATCGACTAGCCACCTATAGCCTCTTGGGAGCGGCTGTATGCTCACTCGCAACGCTATTAGACGAGTTAACCAGTCAACATCTACACACAACTGCGGCTCATCATTCTAGCTATTACCAAACCGAAACCATCCAAGTTTGGTTCGATCGCGTTTGCCTTTTGACTCCGGAAGCTCTTCCGGCTCGTGAATGCTTAGTGAATCTTAAAGACGTTGAAAGAGTATCTGTCAAGGACTGTGAAGACCTCAAACCCGTATTCGCAACGCCTTTCTTCGGGAGAGCGGAGTGTGATGTGGCACTAGAGGCCTGGCTCTGGAAGGATCGCATCGATCTGGCATAGCTTAAAAATTGTCGATAACAAGAACTCTGGGACGACCGGAGAGAGCTTGCGAGCGTAGAGCCGCCATCTACGCGTATGCGTTCTTCGCCCTGCGCTGGAGGCCGCTTCTTTGATTGTACCCGAGGCCGCTTTTGTTTGAGATCCTCCACCAGGATCGTCTTACGATTGAATGGACACCGTGCTAGCTGAGTCCGATGCGTGATCTCCGGGATGACTACTCCTAAGTTTGTGCGAAGATGCTCTATTGTTGGCTTGCTGTAGATTTCGGAAGGGCTGAATCGAACCAGCCAATGGTGCCTTTCGACTATGCATTGGAAAATCGTTTTAGAGTTGAGGCTCTCAAGTTTCTTGAGGTTGACATTGACTGTTTCCAGAAACTCTTCCTTACTGAAAACCTTATCTCTTGCCTCGGGAAGATGAGGATAGCTGGTCGCAAGCGACGAGATAGCACTTAGAAACTCTGGTGAGTCTCCAATTACGGTCCGAGAGATATCGAACCCGTTGTAGGTGTCATTGATCCAAAGTTCCCAAAAATGCCAAAACGCTATCATTCGAGGGCTCACGCTCTTCAAGCGATCATAACTTTCGGCTATCCCTTCAACCCTGCCTACACACCACTTCAAGAGAGTCTTTGCCCATATAACTTTTGCGGGATATTCTATGGGGGAGATCTCCACAACCATGTCGTGATAATCAAAGATACAGCGAAAGTCAAATTTAGCCTTAAGGTCAGAAAGAACGAGCTGAGCAGTTAGGTTTCTTGCGCATCCTTTCCAAAGCTTGCTTAAATAGTTAACCAGCCGAATGTTTTCCCAGTACTCCACGTCAACCGCATCAGATTCGCCGAAAAACGAGTAGTATGAAACCAGCGAATTTTCTTGGGCCAGACGTATTCTGGCTAGTAAGATTGTTTGGAGGAGCTCTGTTGTGTACTGTGGTCCGGGATGTGGCAGAAAGTGAGTCGTGTCTTGTCCAACATCCACCGGGAGGAGCTTTCGCATGATTAAGTGATGAGCCTGCGAAGTCGCCGTCCGAATACATGAGATAAAAGCGCGAGTCCTAAGACGTGTCTGATCCAGATGAACTTCAAGCTGTTTCCAGACTAGAAGATACAAGGGGAATGCCTCGCGATAAAGCTCACAGCCTATCAAAAATTGGCAGCTTGCTCGATTTTCTGGATGTCGAGTAGCCCGTATTCGGTGGTTGAGTCCGAGAGATCAATTTGGATTATTCGAATGTCCAGTTGTGTTCCTGCGTCATTCCTTTGTTCTTCGAGTCTCTCTCCTTCATCGTAAATCGAACTGTGATGGGCCCTGATCGCATGAACTGGATGTTCTAACTCGAAAATTTGTTCATTAGACTCTTTTGGAAGAGATTCTCTAGAAGATTTGCCCGAAGATGTATGGCATATTCTGTCGACTGTTTCGTTAGTTTCAGTTGATGATACTAGCGGCGTCTTGCGGCTCTCGGAATCCTCGGAATTGGGGAAACTGGAGGCGCAACTGGATCCTGGAATTGAAAAGTTGGAATTCATTCTAGATTTGTCTAAGCGGGTGGCGGTCGAGAAATGATCGAACGCTGACTGTCCTTCAAGTCGGGGATCGGTCGTAGACAGCCGCGCTTTGATTGGATTCGCATCACTATCGGGTTCAAACATTCCCGGTGCATCTGTGAGCTCAAGGTTTACGCCTGTCACAGATTTGGAACCTTTGGATCTCTTCGGGACTGGTGTCCAACAGTATCGAAGCGTCGTCAGTTTTACGCTTTACATGATCTTCAAAGGTCGTTGTCCCGTCAAAGTCACCTTCGGAGATAGTTGCAGACAAGGCCTGGCCCTCATGCACAATTTCGGGTTTTTTGTACTTGTGAATTTTCCATTTCTGCTTGATCTGGCGGCCCAATTGTGACAGGCTGTGGGTTTCTTAGTGTTAATGTATCGAGAAAGGGAGAAAGACCTTACGAGACATAAAAGTCCAGCTCTAAGCTCATCCAAACCTTGGTTTCTTCCAATGTGCTAGAAAGATAATGTTCAATGATGGCTTGCCGATGAGATTCCCACTGTTCCGTCAGAATTCTGTCGTGATAGTCTCGCTTGACGTCTGGCACTTATTGGAGATGAGATGGACCGTTCATTGCGTTTTGCTTTGGCGAAGGCATTAAATGTTTTTGATTATTTGATTTTTTCCAGAGTGAGGATATGGTGTTCACGCAAACAACGGAATCAAGAGGGGGAAGTAGTCGACGTGGCGGTGGCTAATGTGTCGCTCTTCAAATATCGATTTCCATTTGGGGATAGCGGTTTCGCAGAACGCCCTACTTGGAAATACGATATATCCTCATCCGGCCTAGTCACAGCTCCATTTCGCGAAGCGTCGTACCGTCCGCAGATGCTTCGCTCGAATCAGTCTGCCCAGTTAGACAACACAGCCGAAAAACTGTGGCGGGAAGGCGAGCAGCGGCTTTTACCGCGTTGCCCTGGTTTTCATCTGAGCCAGACATGATGTTGCATTAGCTCGGGCTAGATTTTGAAGTTCCTAAAAGGAAATTCAAAATTTCATGGGCTTTGAGCTCACGTACATATTCCCAAGATGACTATTTGTCACTGCTCGAGTCTCTTAAACTCTTAGTCCACCATACTAAGCTCTGTACGCTCGGAAACCAATTCATCCATTAACAATATGTCTTTACGTGCCGAGAAGAAAGATGACGCCGAGCTTATTCTTGCTCATGTTGGCGGTTTCTTGAATGAAGTCTTAATCTTGAATAAAGAACCCGAACTCCCAGACCTAGGTAATGATGATTTATGCTTGAAGAGAGTTTCTGATTGGATGTAGGTGACATTGTCCTCAAAATCGACGAGAAGTCGTGCCAGTTGTGCATCAAGTCTCTCGAAAGCGTACCTCATATGCTGGCCATGGAACGCTGGCTGGCTCAAGCTAGGGATGATGACCCTTGGAATCTTGTTAGTCGGACGGATAAATCAAGAGATTAGAACGTGGTGACTAAATCGCGAACGAGGGACGGAGAATGTAACTTGATGTTCCTACGACATGTGGTTCGGATGACTCTACTGAAGAAAGGTTTCATTAGTTATACCAAAAGACGTACTTTTCATTGAAGGTTACAACCCGAAATACAATGGTGTGGATCTGGCGTGTTACAACTTTGCCACATGATGTGCGAAAGTCTGAGGACTATGATCAATAGGCCCTTGAAGCCACCGGATCATTCTCTTAGCTCCATGTCGAGCACTTAGTCCGTCAACCTGGATATCACCCACATGTCAGTTACGTATTCAAAGTTATCAAGATGAAGGGCACTTACATAACCAATGAATGTGTTGTGCAGTTGATAACCCATCATATCGACAATTTGCTCCGGCATCTCATCCAATTTTCGAGGATCAACGGCAAGGAACTGATTTTCAATCGGACGGATGTATGGTTGGCAATACTGAACGAGGATTGATCGCCGAGGTTTGCTGGTTGAATTTTGACCACCGCCATGCCACGTCGTGGACAGGAAAAACGCGACGCTTCCTGCTGGCATCACAATTGGAATGGTTTCTGATGGTTCTCCTCGTCTGTCGCCCCATGTATGACTTCCGGGTATCATGCAAGTCGCGCCGTTTTCAGCGGTGAAATCATCGAGAGCAGCAATTACGCCTGTACCAAGCGCCCGTCGTGGTCGAGGCATGTTACAGAAGCCATCATCGTGGTGGAGTCTTTGCTCGGCTTCTCCAGGATTGATTTGGATTGATTGGAGTACTGACAGCAAGTAGCCGGGGTCGAGGAAGTAGTCATTCAAAGCCAAGACTCGAGGCAGCATAGCGAATTTGTCAAAGGAACGAGATCTTGCTTTTAGGTTAAGAATTCATGTAGTAACTAAATGAACAGGAGTTGACTGACTTGTTTAGAAGCGAATATATGCGGATTGTTTTGTATCCTTCGAACGGATTTCTGCCTTCTTCAGGAGTAATACCCGTCAATCGATCCATTTCAGTTTTGGCTTCAGCAACTTCAGCAGCGGAAAATGAGTTATTGAGAATGATGTAGCCATTCTTGAGGACCGTTTCAACGTCTGCTCTTGTCTGTGGGTCTGATGGTAGAGGGCGCTGCATCATGAAGTCATACGAGAATAAGTGGGTGTACCAGCGTAAGTGGGATGCAAACTTCGTTGCTTACTTCACGGCAGCTCAGAGCGAAAAGAGAGCTCTGAAGCCTACCCTCTTTTCATATTAATGTTCACAAGCTCGATTTTCCAAGCCGAGGCACAAATGGTTTGTTGTTGAAAAGAAAGTACGGAGGATGCGAGTTACGAAGGGTCATCAAATGCGCCAACGAACAGAGTTCCTCATTCGGCTACACAACACCGCAACTCCTCATCATGCTAAGCCGAGATGCCGATCTTCATCATCGCCTTCTGCTCAAGTAAACCATTTAATGAAATCTGTCTTTGACATAACAATTGCTTTAGATTCCACCACGAGAAACTATTTAGAGCACCGTTTGAGGTTGGATATCTGTAACGCTGCGGGATAGAATACCTCGGCAGGTTGGAGCTTATATCAACGAGAGCTGCAACACCCAGGCAAGCGTGGAATTACACAACGATTACAAACGAGTAGCGATAGGTATCAAGGTTAGGATTGAATTAGATATGCCATTCGAATGTTATGGAAAGCACCTCCATCGAGGCTTCTAAATGATAACTGAGCCTTTGACCGCTGTGACATAGAAACGGTAGAAATATCTCGACCTTTCACATCATCTCCCGCAGACCACACCACCACCACATCCAGCCTACGCAAAGGCAGCAAGCGCCCTGCCGCCAAACTCCCCCTCCAGCTCATCAAGGCGAACCCTCGCTCTCTCCAGCCTCGCACGCTCCTCCTTCAGCGCAACCCGCTCCCTCGCACGGCGCTCATCATCCTCGAGCAAACGGCCACACGCCTCCGCGCAGTCCCGCCCACCAATGCCCAGCCCGGCCACAACCGCGCCGTCGAGCGCAGCGCGCACGCGCGCAAACAGCCCCACCTCAACGGCCTGGCACACGGTGTCCACGAAGCGCGCGGCCGCGACCGCGTAGTAGCCGCGCACGCGCGCCATGGCCTCGACCTCGCGCTGGAAGGGGTCGGGGCCGAGGTGCGGCCGCGGGTCCTTGTCGGCAGCCTTGCGCCCGCGCTCCTCGCCCTTGCCGTTGCCGCTGGCTTCCGCCGCTTCGGCCTGCGCTTCCGTGCGCGCCCGCTGCCGCGCCGCCGTGAGCGCTTCCAGCTCTTGCGCGATGTGCGCTTCTAGCGCCGCTTCGTTCTCCGTCAGCGGCTTGCGCTGCTCCATGGCCAGCGTGTGCGCCGGCACGGTCGTGCGCAGGTCGCTCATGCTCGTGCGTAGGAAGCTGAGACTCAGCTCGCAGAGTTTTCGGTACAGAGCTGTTGTGCGCCATTCCGAGGCGACTTCGTTGGTTGTGTCCAGGAAGAGAGACTGGAGCGAGTTTTCGACGGCGGCGAAGAGCGCTTCGAGAGGTGTTCCCCAGTTTTCGAGGGTTTGCAGGATCATTGCGTCCACAGCCTGTGGGTCAATCCCACCGGGAAGGCCCGATGCAGAGGAGTCATCTAGCTGTGAGCGGATTTCTGGAAGCGTAAATCGTTTACTCAGAATCGCATTGCTGGTAGAAGCCCGCGAAGGCGTGGGCGTCAGAGGGATTGAACGGCCTCCACGACCTTTGCGTTTCTTCGACGGCGTCCCCGTAGACTCAACGTCGGAGTCCACCATGATGACATCTTCAACCTTCGCGGGAGTCTGTCGGCCTTGACGAGGTGTGGACTGAGCAGAAGCAGAGCCGTCCGTACCCAGATCATGGCGGAAAAGTAGTGCAGGCCTTTGGGATTGAGTGATAGCTTTATGAAAGTCATCTTTGATCGTTCTCCACTCCTTAAACAGTTTATTCTCAGAGAAGCCACCTTGCAGACGGCTTTGAAGTTTGTGGTTGAATGCAGTCACCACAGTGGTAACCACGTGGAGCGCGTTTTCGGGTGGTTCTGGCAACTGTTCGAGCTTCTCTTCGATTTGTGACAGTTTTTGAAGAACCTTAAAGCGGATATCAGGAAGGCAGGTGAGAATGAGTTTAGCCAGCAGATCCGATAAGAAGTGCTGCAATTTCTCTGTACCGAGTCGATCATCGAAGCCAGAGAACTTCTTCACCCAATCAGATGAAGCAAAGAAAGCATTCTCAGCCTCTCGAGCATCTGCATGGGTAATACCGGCATCCAGTTCCACTTGGGAGGGTTGTTTGGTAACAAAGTAGCCGTGTCCCAGCTTGAATACATCGCCACGCAGTACGTTATTCCAGTGCTGGACGCGATCATTACCCGGCAGTCTATCCGGTTTGGTGATAACACCGATGCAACGGTCAACCGCTCCAGCCTTTCTGAGTATACTTGCAGCGGTAAGATTTTCAATTTCGGCGTCCATCGGAGTTGCAAGAAGGATCAAAGTATTGGGTTCTTGGGTGTAGTTTCGAACAAGATTCTTCACTAGTTTGACTGGATGAGGATCTACTGCGTCTGTCTGAGCAATAACGCCGGGGAGATCATAGAAGGTGAGATTAGGTAGGCCAGGCCCCTGAATCTGTAGTGACGGTTAGCATTAGTCATGTGAAGAGAAGATTGCTAGCAGACTTACGTCGAGACAGACCAGATTGGGAGAGAACTCGACGCTGATTGCACCGGCTGTCGCGTCCATTCCCACATAGGTCTTGGGATTAACTCCAGGATTGAGAGTTGCGACCTGTGCCGCCCTAATAGCAGTCTCCAGGTAGTTCTTGTTGCGGACGGTCATAAATGGAGTCGTGATAGGAGAATCTCGTTGCCTCCACGGATAAAAAGGAGGAGGTTTGCCAGTGGCCTCATCAATCTCAGGCAGTTGACTAGGTTTGTAGTAGTCAAACCTTTTGAGTAACGACACGTTGCAAAGCCAGGAAGGGTTGTCGGATTCATCCGATGTCAGAGTAATCTGCAAAGGGCAGCGGGTGCATGTTCCAACGTCCCTTGGGACTTTAATGTCCGAAATTGCTTCGATCAATGAGCTCTTGCCCGCACTTTGGTTACCAACAACAACAATCTTTGGTAGCGGCACAGTGGTGTCGATGCCATGACGAGCTAAATCATTAATGGCGTGAAGCAAGACTTTCACACCCGCGCCTAGAAGATTTAGGCTGTCCTTCGCAGAAGCCGCTTCAGGTGCTTGAGGAGGTGCGCTCTCTTGAGTAGGTGCGCTAATCGCATTTGAAGGCTCTGCATTGGCGGCAAAAGTTGGTTGAGCATCACCATTGATCATAGTTTCATCCTCGGTGTCACCACGGCTAGCAACATTAGACGATGGCCTAGAAGGCAACCTAGCACCATCTATGGGGCTCGGTGGAGTCGCTGGAATGACTTCCTGCTTACGCTTGCTGTTCTTCGGAGGCATCGATGTGTAGTAAGTATGTGATGACGATGAGATGGGTTGATAACTTGAGAGAAGTAGATGAAGGGCGAATAGTAGCAGATGAAAAAATGAAGTAGTAAATGAAGAAGATTTCAGAGAAAATTTAAAGTGGGATATGTGTGAGACACAAACACGAGAAATGTTGCTGGTGAGTTGAGTCAAGTTGAATTCTGAAGAGCCGTGTTACGTCTTTATAGCACAGCTCTCATTTGAATGTTTGCTCAAGAGTCAAAGCAAAGTCACTCGTGTGAGCTTGATTATCTCGAAAACTACCAGTTCTCACAAGAAGTTTTGATTTCCTCAAAAACTAAGAAGCAGTTAGCTATATCTGCGAGAGTTTTTATCTTACGAAGTCGACTCTCCACAAGCCCCTTTTGGTAGGAAAGAACTGAACTATGAGCACCGGCATGCCTAGAGAGGCGCACTTCACAGCAATAATTTTACGACTTCCAAGACCGATCGAACGCGAAAGACTTGAAAGTATCCTCCAGGATCCACAGATAGAGCCCGGGTGATCCAATCGGCCAGCAAAGTGAATATGAAGCTGAATCCACGACTCTGCGCCAGATAACACGAACTGAACAAAGAAAGACATAGATGTCGTAGGATTGTTGCTCCAGCAGTAGAACTACACCGGTTTGTGAGAACTCGGCTTGCACAGAAGCAAATCCTCCAAAGAGCAATGGATTTCCTTAGAAGCCATCACGAAACATCCTGGTGGAACGGTCGACATCATACGATGCGGTCCAGGCCATGAAATTGATAATTCAGGTCATTATCATCGCGTAGCCCTGCAAGATCACTTTCGTCCTACTGAAACGATCATAGACAGTGTCATTGAGCGGATAACTGTGGACGATGTCGTCCAAGACGGCTTGGACGGTGATTGAAGGCCAGTGGAATTGCATCGACCACGGTGAGTGTCAGGAGTCTCAGGGAGATTTGCCAATGGTCCAGGGTTCGCTACGGCAATTCAAAGCCGCGCAAGCTTCACGATAATTTGAATACGAAATAAGCGGTGGAGAGAGAGTCCGTGGGGAAGCACGTGTGTGGTTGATTCTGCCTCTTAGGGGCGCGCTTGAAGATCCACGTTGCATATTAACAATTTTAGATATACAGCCTCATTATCGTACTCGACTCTTCGTCGCTAATTTTTCAATACAACCAGCTCTCAATCTTCTCGTTGCCACTCACTGTTCCAATTGCAATTCTTCCATTGCTGATCAGATTTGAGTTATTTGTACTGCTTCAACTTGATTCCGTGAGCTGCACATCCACAATGGCATCTCTCGAAGTCCCACACCGCTCACGGCCGTCGGGTCAGAAAAGCACAAAGGCAGTAATTCTGGTATGCAATATCCATTGAAAACAGCTTTATTGCTTATGCTAAGAACAAGTACAGGTCGGTGGTCCATCCAGAGGCACTCGATTTCGACCTCTTTCCCTTGACGTCCCTAAGCCACTGTTCGAAGTTGCTGGTCATCCTATAATCGAGCATTGCATGCGTGCAGTCGCAAAAGTCCCTGAGATCAAAGAAGTCTTTCTGATCGGCTACTACGATGAATCTGTATTCCGAGACTTTATCAAGGACTGCAGCAATACTTTCCCATCCATCTCGCTGAAATACCTACGCGAGTACCAAGCTCTGGGAACAGCAGGAGGCCTGTACCACTTCAGAGACATCATCTTGAAAGGAAGGCCAGACAAGCTCATTGTACTGAATGCCGATGTGTGCTGCAGCTTCCCACTTGGCCAAATGCTGGACATGTTTGAAGAGAAAGACGCCGAAGCGGTGATTCTAGGCACACGTGTGCAAGAGGATGTAGCCACCAACTTCGGATGCATCGTCAGTGACCCGCATTCCAAGCAAGTGCTACACTACGTCGAGAAACCCGAGTCTAAGATCTCTAACCTAATCAATTGCGGCGTGTACTTGTTCGACACGGAGTGCATCTTCCCAGCGATCCGCAGCGCCATCCGCCGACGCAGCGAACGCCCACGGCTGCTATCGTACCCAAGCTCGGAGAACCTGGAGTCGTCGCTGGTGCTGAACGGCGCGGACGACGACGAGAGCAACGAGGTGATCCGGCTGGAGCAGGACATCCTGTCGGACCTGGCCGACAGCCGACAGTTCTTCGTGCTGGAGACGAAGGACTTCTGGCGGCAGATCAAGACGGCGGGCAGCGCCGTGCCAGCCAACGCGCTGTACCTCACCAAGGCCTTCCAGGCGCAGTCCGACGAGCTGGCGAAGCCGTCGGCCAACATCCTGCCGCCCGTGTACATCCACCCGAGCGCGACCGTCGACCCGTCCGCCAAGCTGGGGCCCAACGTGTCGGTCGGGGCGCGCGCGCGCATCGGCCCCGGCGTCCGCGTCAAGGAGGCCATCGTGCTGGAGGACACGGAGATTCGCCACGACGCCTGCGTGCTGTACTCGATTGTGGGCTGGGGCAGCGTGGTGGGTGCGTGGGCCCGCGTCGAGGGCACGCCCACGCCCATGACCAGCCACTCCACTAGCATCGTCAAGAACGGCGTCAAGATCCAGAGCATTACGATTCTCGGCAAGGAGTGCGCTGTTGGGGATGAGGTGCGCGTGCAGAATTGTATCTGCTTGCCGTATAAGGCGCTGAAGAGGGTGAGTTTGAAGCACATGATTTGCAGTGTGTGAAGCTAACTGAGTCTAGGACGTTGCTAACGAGGTGATCATGTAGTTTTGGAGCAATATCTACAGCTTCTCGGTGGTATCAGCTCCGCTGTGACTCGGTCACGGGATTTAGCTTGACGTTTTGTGACTTCTTGCCACTCAATTTCGTCTCCTTGAGCGGAAGATCTTTGATGTAGCGTCGCTCTTCTTCACGCTCCCCTAATCACCTTGCGCTTTTCCACTCAATCAGCAATATCATTTAGTTTGGCGTCGGTGGTTAGATGAAGCATCATAGGCAAACCAAAAGTAAAGCAAGACTTATCGGACACGATCGATCGTGTAATACCCATGGGTTCGATAGTTATTTCCTGCTGCCAATCTAAAGCTGAAGTTTTAGCCGTGGCACTGTCATTTGCACATTCCGAACCGTTCACATTCAAGCACATCAAAAATGGTCAAGTTCAAAACTGTTTGACATTTGAAAATGCAGCCACGCATATCAGGCCCGGGATCTTGAATCCAGCGGGCATAGACATTAAATCAATCCTCACAGCCGCGCGAACCCACACCACGCCGCAGCCACACTCAAACTCCACCGCGCAACCATGCACGAAAAAAGACGAAGTCCACCCAGAGCTCCGCCCAGCCGAGCCACACAGAAGCGAATAGGTAAGCAGTCGCAGCGCAAAGGCCATGCAGCAGTCATCAGCATCGCATCACTCGTAACCATCCAGCCATCCAGCCATCCCTCTCACTCCCTCCACCCTTGCTCACCCATCTGCGCCGGCCCAGCTGTTGCGCTCCTCGCCGGCGGGCCATACCCATCATGCGGAATCGGCGCGGTAGCGCTGCGCAGCGGCGGGCGCGCGAAGTTGCGCGTGGGCGTGGCGCTCCGTTGTGCTGGCTGCAAGCCGGCGGGCGCGGAGAAGTCGCGGCGCGGCGGCGGCGGCTCGGTCGACGGGCCGAAGGCGGTCGGCGGGCCGAAGTTGGTGGGGCGCGGAGCGGGCGTGCGCGACGGCGCGGGTGCGGCCGCCGCGGAGGGCCCGAAGTACGAGTCCACTACGGCGTCGGTCGCGGAGCCGCCGAGTGGCCCCATCTCGTAGCTGCCGGCGCGGGAGGACGGCGTGGCGGCGCGGTCGCCGTATGGTGTGAGTGGGCTGAGCGGTGAGCGGCGTTGGGTGGGTCCCGCGGTGCCGGGCCGCGAGAGCTCCGGCGACAGCAGGTAGTCGGTCGAGGTGGCGCTCATGGGACTGTTTCGGCCGGTTGTGCTGCTGAAGCCGGTGTTTGTGCGGGCGGGAGGCGGGAAGCGGGGATCGTTGGATGGTGTGTTGAGTGGTGGACCGTATGATCGGTTGGAGTTGGATGTGCCAGGTCTATTATATGGTGCTGGTTTACCTGGATAGGATCCTGCCGGCGACATTGGCCGCGGGTCAGAGTAATCCATAGGCTCAGCACCACCCAGAAGATTGGTCGTTGAACCATAGCTTGCTTGGGAAATTCCTGTTGATGAGGTAAAGGAGCGTGATGGAGGGCCAGGCCGACCAAGGTCAGGAAGTGTAGGTTGACGAGGCAATGGAGGAGGATTTGCGTCGAGAGGTGTTCCGGGTTTGGATGTATACGGCGGAAGTGTTGCCATGGACTCGGTTCTTTGCAACTCTCCAGGCTTTGGCGGTGAGTCTTCGAGCGAAGGTAGAGTTGGCTGTCTTCCAGGTCCAGCAAATTCTGACATCTTGTCCGACTGGAAGTCCGACATTGGAGATATTCGACCTCCGTTCTTCGCTTCCTCTTTGGCCAGTTTCGCTTGTTGTTTAGCCCAGATCTTTTCTGTCTTGGCCTTGACGATTCTCTCCAATCTTGTTTCAATCTTCCTACGGCAGAAGCCATTCAGAGTCTCATTGTGGATGTGGTGCCAAAGAAAGAAGAGGTAAAGGACGAGAGCCAGTGCGAGACATAGCATCGTAACTACCCAGATGACCAAAGTAAACAACATTGAGCTGAGAATAACCGTCTGAGTCCTGTTGGCGGAGGCTAAAATCTCGAGGTTACTGAAGAACTGCAAAATAGGAGACTTTCCGTCCTTCACATCGTCCGGGACCAACTTCGCTCTGGCGACAGAGTACAAGGTGAGTGCATTGACAACTTGACGAGGACCATCTGCAGCAAGAAGTCGGATTGCACCTAGTATAGTTAGTATGTGATGTAGTTAACGAGAATGGAGTACAAACTTACCCTGCCGTTGGAAGTAGACGAAGATTGAAATCCAAGTGACTTTCTTCTTGCTCTTTGTGAGTTCAGCGAAAACGACAAAGCGTCTGAAACCAGTTCCCCATCTCATACTCTGCAGCTTAAATGCAAGCGGATCGAGATAATCGTCGGCAACTGAACCACGGCCAATGATTCGTACGGCACGAAGCCACTCGAAGATGAGGATGGCAAATGAGAGGATGATACAGACGGCGAAGATCCATTTTGACACGGCAAATGGAATGGAAGGTTTGACTTGACTGGACCATTCGTTGAAGCCGAGCAATTTAACGGCGGTGAAGGTATCTGCAGCGAACACGGCGATGGCAACCAAGACGAGGACCCATAACCACAGGTAAGAGAAGAACGTCGCACAACCTGGAGATTTGAAGTCGCTCAAGTTCTATAAGCGGAGTTAGTGATGGCTTATTGGCAGATGAGTGAGCAATGAGGTCAAACGTACAATGTAATCCCATCGATGATTATCCGACACTTCCGCCTCTTCTCCTGATCTACTGCCAAAGCAGCTCATTGTGGTGATGAGATTGTAATCGTTTTAGATTTAGAAGTGAGGGTAAAGCGCAGTCCAGCTTAACGCAGTGGGTACGACAAGTATTTGGTTGTGTATCGTGGTGTCGCAAAAGGAGAATGAGAGCAATTTTCGACCACCCGTGTCGAGAAGCAGCTTAGTGACCAGCCTTTGCGACAGAACGATTGGAATGCGGCAACCGAGTCCGCGTACAATTATAATGGTGTGAGGATAAGATGACGATCAGTCGCATGCATGGAGAACAGGTACTGAGTTCGTGAAAGATAGGAGGTTGAACGAGAGGAATGTGACCAGCAGCGAAATCGACGGCGATTGGATGTCAAAGTGAATACAACACAATGAGTGTATTCATCAATGACAAGCAAACGGAATCAATCAATTGTCGGTGGCGGTCGAAAGGAAGGAGTGGTTCGTAGCGGCTTGAGTCGGAAGTTGATTGCCAATGGAGGAAGTGGTAAGTGAAAGGAGCGTGAGGGAATGCGTAAAGGGAATCAATCCATTGCAGATGGCGACAAAGGACAGCAACACTTTCCTCACCACCAGGTAGTGCACGATGCGATGATGGGAGGAGAAGGACACTAAAGCAGAGAGGATTGTGGAGGGAGTGGATGGGAGATTGCCTGCTCACTCCTTTCCGACAGCTTCGACGTCGCGCGCCGTTTGAGAAGCTGCCAGGAACCACAAACGCCGCCAATCACCGCGCTCAAACCGACCAGCACCAGCCACACCGCGAGTCTAGGCCACTGATTGAAGCCCTTCCAATTGCTGTTCTACGTACAGTATGTATGTAATATGCATGCGCTGTTGCAGGTAACCGCTTGGGTCGCTGCCATCGCTTCAGTCGTTGTTGCTTGGCTGTAACTGTCCTACACCATCTACCTTGTCCATTTGCTTATCAGGAGCTCTCTTCAAAGTCGACCGTCTAATTGTACGCTTTTCTGCTCATCTAACAATGCGCACAGGTCAATCTCATTCTTTGTCCGCTGCAGCTGTCTTCTATTCTACCGAGCCGAAATGATCACCAGCCACTCCGCAACCTCCGCATGATAAACTGCTCCAAAAGTGATACTCCGTACCTTGTACACACTGCTACGTGCTTATTGCTTGGCTTGGCTTGTCACTGTTTCTCGGCTGTGTCAACGTTATCTGCTGCCATACGGACCACATGGATCCAACAGCTCCCGTCACAGTATTCGCAAGCATTGTGCACGAATCGTTACGAACTGGTATGAACTGCCATTTTCTACCGCTCCACACTTGGCTTCGGTTTCAAGCGAAGAAAGCATACAATGCGCAGAACTTCTAGCATAGGGCTAATCAATTCATCGACTTCCATGACACAACCCGCCCAACGTCAACATACTGCTACTTCACCAATGGACAATGACAATCATGGACTTAGAAGCGAAGAGGACAATTGCACTTCCAATTCGCATTCAAAAGTCGCTACCATCTCAGCCCTGCGCGAGGTGAAAGTTAAGGTAATCAGCAATGCCCTTGAGGCTCTGCTCCTTGCAGTAACCTGTCGTATGTCAGCGCGCCCATCACAACACCGCGCACAACCGCCAGGCTCCACTCACGCTCATACGGCTTGTTCAAGTCACAGCGCAGCGCAAAGCCATGCTGGACGCCGGAGAACAGCTGCAAATGGTACGGCTTGTAGGCGGCGTCGAGGATCGCAACGGCGCGGTTGCGGAACTCGGGCGGGAACGTGTGGTCCGTCTGTGCGCACGACATGAAGAGCGGGCCTGCAATCGTTAGCCAGGGACTCGCGCCGCAGATGACGGGCGCCGCTCACGCTGCAGGTTCGTGAAGTGGTGCTCCTTGAGGAACGCCGGGTGCGCGAACGCGCCAGCCGCGCACACGTCGCTGGCCAGCTCGTCGCACACGTACGGCGCCCCGAAGCAGTACCTGCCGAGCTGTCAGTGCCTCTGGTGGGACGTGGCCGGAGCAGGGAACCGGAGTGGGACCGACCCGACGCAGGCGAACTTCGTGTTGGCTTTACCGTACTTCTCCTTGACGGCGAGCGCCCACTTGTGCGAGTTTTCATTGGCGAACGGGCGGTGCTTGTCCTTCCACGCCTCGAAGTCGAAGCCGGGTTCGGTGGTGGTGTCGTCGCGGCTCTTGCGGTGCTTCCACACCGGGTCCTGTTTCCCGTCAGCTCGTGCTGCGGAGCTGCGTGCCGTGAATGTGTCGTACGCCTCGAAAGTAGTCCAGTCCCAGAGTCAGGAATCCCTCGTTTGCAAAGCCATCCATCACCAAGAAGCCGTTGTTGAAGAAGCCCCACACGTCTGGGAAATACAGTAGAATGTGGCCATTGGCTTTTCCCTCCGGTGGAGTGGTGACGTAGGTCTCGACATTTGCAATTGTCTCGAAACGACCTCGAGGTTCACCCTCATGGAGTGTGCCAACGGTACAGCATGTATCTGAAGGCTTTGCGATTACGGGATCTTGTGCAGACATGTTGGTAAGGCAATGCTCGTGATTGATGCTAGTTCACGGTTTCACAACGCTAATGAAATGATCTCAATGCGACAGCTTGTCAGCTTGGAATATTTGAAGACTTTCAAGTACAATCCGTGCCAGAAGTGAGCAGAATAACCCCGGATGGCTTCTGCCGTCATCTGGATGGACCCTGACGCTATTACGGTATAAAGCGCCGCGGACGTTGACTCTCCGAGTAGACGAGCGGAGATAGACTACGGGATGGATATAACGCGGCTTCAAGGTAAACTTCCACACGTAGATGCATGCGTAGCAAAACATAAAATAGCTGTCAAGTGCCATAGTAGCACGCTATTTGTAGGCCTAGTCTAATAAATCAGCGGCTTCCGACTCCTCCTGTGTCTCTTATATTGCACGGCGCCGCGCAGCGTCAGTTTCGCAATTCCTAACAGCTTCGGAATTCCAATTTGCAACCCTTACAATTTGCAGGGACCAGAATTGGTCTCAGCATTACTATAGTCCAGTGTCTTCCACACGACCTTGTTTATGGCTCCAGGTTTCTCGTGCCACCGGGTGAGTGCTGGTGGTCATCAAAGACTAAGGTGCCAACCTCAAAATTCCGTGCATTTCAATGTGGTTTTGGTGTAAACTACCTCAGACGGCAAGAATCTAAATATGAAGCACGGTAATCCGTTGACGAATTGCATCTAGAGACGCAGGGACACGGATTCCTGCGATCAATGTACGATCATCAGGCTGGCCATTGGCGAGAATTTATATCATGCATATCTATAGGTAAAGAAAGCTTTCCTACCCTTTCGCTGAGTTCCAGGCGTGTTGAAGGTATGAGCCCAAATGAAGTCGACAAATACACCATATCTCGCAAGCGGTGTTGAATCTCTTGAGATGACATTGCGGCGGAGTAAGCCTGAACATGGATATGCAGGGTACCATTTGTCTACCGCACGCATGAGGCATTTTAACCGCACCACCACGACCAGTATCTGCGAACCTGAGCTCGTCCAAACCAATCACAACGACACGACTTAAGCGCCGAGGCTTGGTTCCACCTGTATGAACTTTTCTTACGGCTCTTCGTCTCCTTCCTATCTCATTCCCAGATGCTTTATTTTTACTGCGCTTCTTGCCACGTGATGAACTTACGGCGGCAGCGTATAAGACTCCTTCAACAACCCTGAAGAAAGTCGCGATTCGCAATTCTAATGACAGCTTTTACTGAGTTGCCAACCAGCTTACCTCGATAACTCGTCGAAATTCCTCCGTACCTATACCACTCACCATCGGTACACCTTATTCACACCCGAACAATGGCACAGCCATATGCGCCACCAACCTCCGTACCGCCAAACTACCCACAGCAGCCCGCACCATCTTACGGTGGTCCTCCGAACACAGGCGGCGTTCCATACGGTCAGCAGCAATACTATGGTAGTGGTGTACCTCAAAACGGTTCCGGAGGTCCTGTGCAGGCCGAACACTACAATCAGCAAGCTAGCATGTCGTATCCGGCGCAAGCACCAGCTAGCCATGGCCGCGAAGAATTCTGGTGGGTGCATGGAAACCACAGTGACGATGGAGAACCCACCAACCCTAATCAGGGTAAAGGTCTTATGAAGTGTTGTTTTGGTGTAGTGTGTTGCGCATGCTGTATGGACGTGTGTTTCAACTTGCTATCGGTCGGTGGTTAAATGCGTAGTCCATGGTTCAAACCTCAATTCCGGGCCAAACGCGTTATTAAATATAGCATGGTTCGTTTAATGCTTGCCAATCTGGGTGGGAAAGTCCGCCAATAGTTTTTATTATATCAAAATCGAACGATGTCGTATCGTAGCTCGACGTTGGAAGAAGCGAAGGAACTAAACTAAGGATGCCGCATATAAGTACTTGGCACACCCACTAAATCCAAACGAAACATCTACAGCCTCGTGGTTTGCCAAGACCAGCTGAAAAGACATACTCTCAACAATACCAAGTCAGTCGAACTTAATGTCGGACGTGTTGCAGTTACATGGCAGTGGTGATGGTAGCTCAATGTCATTGTCGCTTAGTGACTTTCCACAAGAACTCATACTCCACATTGCAGGCTTCTTAGCTTCGGTTGAGGATCTTCATTACCTGTCATGCACTAGCAAGCAGCTTCAGAAATATCTCTCTGCCGTAACTCCAAACACGATTCTGCGGCTGGCTGCTCGCAGCAAGACTGATTTGTTCAGACCTCGGAGCGGTTTAGAAAATCGTCAACCATATCTTATCATTGCCGCAACAGCCCGCCAATTGAGCGAATGGGCAGTCAAATCACCCGAAAATGTAAAGGCGCTGCAGAAAGCTTTCCAAGGAGGTCTTTATCCGATAACGTTTACTGGATGGGACAGTGACGATGAGGAAGAAGAATATGAGCATTGGGAAACCGACAACGTCCTGGAATTGTGCCTGGAGCACTGTTCCTTAACCATGGACGACATCCGCCGGCTACACGTGTACAAACGCACAACCATAGACCCAGTCATTGATCTCCTCGACAAGCTGTGCGGAAAGCAATGGCGCGCGACATGGGACGACGACGTCGATCCACCCTCGGACAAGGAAGAAATGGTATCCAACGCCACAGAAACGTTCTACAACCTGGCCGTGTACGGCTCGCTGTTCGCACGCTGCTTCGACAGCTTCCTGGACCCGCAGCAGGCGCGCAACGGCCTCGACACGGCAGTGCGGCTCGACTACCTGAAGTACTGCGTGCCGGACGACAACTGCTGGTCGACGCAGAACCGGCCGACGGACGCGCCGCGCAACCCCGAGGGCGGCCTGCACCCGTGGATGGAGGTCGATTTCAGCCCCATCTACTACGCCACCGACTTCATCCACGACATGACCGACCCGCAGATCGTGATGCGTCACCTGCTGCGCGGGAGCCGGTGGCGCAGGGTGTGGAAGGCCGTGCGCGACACGGCTGGCGGAGACTTCGAGGAACAGTGGAGGCAGCGGTTGTGGGAGGCCGTGGTGATGTTCCAAGGATTCGAAGGCATGGAGATGATTGGGAACGAGGGGCCGGGGAGGTGGAAAGACCGCTTGGTGAAGTGGAGGGCCCAGATTGAGGCACTGCAGGAACAGCCCATGATCACGACGGTTGGTCAGAGCTGGTCGTTGAAGGTGTATACTCCGGAGTATCCCATGTTGGCGGACGAATTGCGTATCTGCACTTTTGGGCATTACGGTTATCAGGAGAACCTAAACGGGTTCTAGAATAAAAGCAACGGCATTTCGTTTAGGCGACGGTGTGTTGATGGCTGATCCAAATAGAGATATATCGACAGCTACACAATGAATTCCATCTGCGGCCAACCGTGATTACCTTATCTAAGATAGTTTTGGGATATAAAATTGATGATCACGTTTACACTGCCCGTACTCGATATTTAGTCGCAACATTTGGCACTTCTTCTCCTGGCATCGAAGCCAAGGCCTCCCAGCTAGTTAACATCGAATTTCCAGATTCAAAGGTATATGATACGAGAGACTATGAGAGAGTTATGCTAGTAGTAATTTATACTGCGTCCAACAGACAGCAAGACGAGGACTTAATTGAAGGCGTAGTTCAACACGAACTTGGCAGCGTCAATCCAAAACACCGCTGGGTGACACTAGTAATTAGGAGAGGGCTGAGTCTCCGCTGGCGCCTTCGGATACACTCCGAAAGTCTCCTCGTGTCCGGCTAAGGTAGCCAGCGCCACGCCACGCGCTTCCACTCCTTCAACCTTCAGCTTCCCCTTCATTGACTTTATCTGAACGCCATCCTTTCTTACACCCACTTCACTCTTTACTTAGCTCATTGCCATTTGTCTCGCTTTTGATTACACTATGGCGGACTACATGGCTTCCACACCCAAGACCAAGAACAAGGTCGCTCCGTCGCATTATCCCTTCCTAGCCTTTCACGCTGTGAGATGTGCTCAGTTAGTGTCATCGCTAATAGTGGGAGCAATAATGTTTTATTTCATCGTATGCCAGACTCAGCAGCCATGCCTGTTCGCATCATGCTAATCTCCGCTCAGTATCACCTTCAGCACGGCAGTTGGTACATCCCTTGGACTTTCATTTGGGTATGCATGCGCTCACTACCCGAATTTCAACAAGTATCCTATGCTAACTCTACAACAATGTAGCTTACAACCGGATCCATTCTCACCTGGTTATTCCTCGCCGTGTCGTTTGGCCTACACTGCTGCTTGGGCCTCAATCCTCGGCTGAACCTCCTTTTCAACGGCATACTCTTTATAGCTTGGACCGCTGGATTCGGTCTTCTGGCTTGGTGGAGTAGAGGCACCATCTCACACACATGTAACGAAGAGAATTGGAAAAACGGAGCCGGTATCATGGTATGCCGGATATACAAGGCTCTTTTCGCCTTCGCCATGACAGCATTGTAGGCCTACACACACTTCGTCCTTACTGGAGTGGGGTTGTGTGCTGACACTTTGACAGTATATCTACGGTGCTCGCGCTTCTCCTCGACATCTACGTCTTCAGACGCGCTACGGCCAGAGGCAAATACAGTCAAATGGCTGACCCAGACGCCGCTGGTAAACGTGGCATGCCCAGCTTCGGCTACCTAGATCGCTCGGTACCAATGGAAAGCTTCAGCTTTCGATCGAAGCAGGCAGAACCCGAACTGAGAGGATATGCGCTGCCAGAAGAGCAGTTGAATTATGATACTGGCTATCATGGTGCACACGCTGAGCCCGCTCTGTTACGAGAGACTTCGGCTGTCTATGAAGCTGGGAGGTAGGATACTTGATTGGATTGAATAATATAGCTGTATAAGGCAAAGCCTTGGATCATTTTCGTGATTTGCTGGCGCCAAGAGGGAATCAGTGCTTTAGCAAGCATCGGTGTTGATGGAGACTTGGTCGGGAAGGGTGATATGGTTGCCGATATGGCCCATATCACCCATTTAGTATCGAAATCGCATAGAGCATTCTCGTCTGGCTGTTAACGTGCTTAATTTCCCATCCCGCATGTAATAAAGGACGTGTCTGATGTGGGCACAGTGAATACTTCGTACGAACCCATGGTAAGGGTACTCCGTATCAATAGAGAGGGTGCTGTGTATAGATTCACCTTGGTGGTCAAAATAATTAGCGGGCGCTTGTACTGTATGATACTACCCAGGGGATTCACCTTGGTGATCAAACTCGCTGATCAGGGCACCGCCTTCTTCTTAAAAGCCTGTCTTTCCCGTTTCCATTATGTCGACCTCTATAAATCTCAATCGTTTTGAAAATATCTTTCTCGAGCACGCTCAACCGTGTTAATTGAGCCCCTCTACACTCTCGAGACGGTGCAGCCAGCCTCTGTCGTACATCAGCCTCGTGACAACATCTTTCGGAAACACGGCATGGCTGACAATATGGAAGTCGATTGGACTTATTTTCTTGAAGAAGATTCGTTTTTGTCCGGTATGACCATCAATGAATATGAGGAAATGGCGACAGCACCACCTCACGCCCCGTCGCCTGAAACCCAGCCACCCGCTCCCCAACGGCGTACCCTCGATATGCCAGAGCAGTTAGACAGTGCAACGATCAATCCCAGCTTACTGATCCATTCTTCCGACGAATGGAATATCAACACTTCTCGGTCAGACAATCTACAAGCGAGACCGGACTCTACGACCACATCTGAGGTGCTTCAGAATGGACACATTGACTCCATGCGTCCTCCGTCTCCTATCCTGCCGCAAGCAAATTCAATCAAGCAAAGCGATGATCGAAGTACAAATCGCAACCAGAGGGCTCTAAAAAAGACCAACAAAGCACGATCTCGTCTCCCAAGCTCTGCGGTGGCGATTCTAAATGCCTGGCTGCAGGATCACACCGGCAATCCCTATCCCTCTGAGTCCGAGAAACTTGAGCTGGCAGCCCGCTCCACATTAGAACTCAATCAAGTCCACATCTGGTTCAGGAATGCTAGAAGGAGGATCCTGAACCCCGACTATGAGTCCTCAGCAAGTGCCTCCGATGCTGAGAGCCTTGTATCCTTTACGTCAGGGCGTGGTCGTTCATCTAAGCAAGCAGCAGCTATTGGAAGAAGCAGTTCAGTAGAGAGCTTGTCTTCTGGATTCTCACAGTCAGATTCAGAACGGAATCGGCCACCAAAGCGTGGGCGAAAGAGACAGTTTTCGAGCGATGTACCGACAAATCATCGAAAGAGGTCACGCAGTACCGCAACCAACACAGCTGCTTCCGGATCAGAAACAGACTCCAACTTTCAATGCACGTTCTGTAAGATGTCACTGTCGAGCAAAGCCTGGCGGAGGCACGAAGAAACACTGCATGTGCCACAAGTATACTGGCAGTGCATGAAAATTGGGCCTTTGTTGCCTCACAGAACTTTGTTTCTCGGTTCTAAATGCGCGTTCTGTGGAGACCATGTCGACCTCTTATGTGCCAAAGAACACCGAGTTACGGATTGTCTGCATCGCAATGCCGAAGAACGAGTATTCTACCGGAAGGAAAACTTGAGGCAGCACATTGAGAAATTTCATCCCAATTCACGATTTGATAACCACGTTGCATCTGCTTGGGAATGTAAGGCGGATGTCAGTTCGGACCTCAGCCCCGATGGCACTTGGGTTTGTGGCTTTTGCGGAAAAGTTTTGCCCGACTGGAATAGTCGACAGATACACATCGCACACCACTTTCGCAATGGCTCTACCATGGACTCCTGGGACGCAAACCGCAAGCTTCTGACAGGAACTTCAAACCAAGCCGACCATTCTCTCGCTACTTCTAGGTCCTCGGCAGGTGAAGGCGAAAGTCTTACTTCCACCTGTCCTGATGCTGCGTCTACAGGTCTGCGATGCCCTCATGTGAATTGCACACCACTTACTTTTGGAGAACACTGCATGTCGAGAGTATCATGTCCTTCGGAAGTGCAGTTCCCATTGCAAGTTTCACTCTGCTATGCCAGAGACCCATTCTGGCTCTGGTTTTGCAAAGAACAGAATGCTTTGATCTTGCAGTCCGCACTCTCGAACACGGGCCAATCTAGTCCCATGTGGGTAATATGCAAAATGGATTCTCTGGGCGTTGCCCGGGTCCGTGAGCGGGGCGATGTCTTCGTAGAATGGCCTCTACGTCTACAGTTCAACGAGCCGCCGTTAATCCTCGACAATGAAGCCTTGGATCCGTCGTTATCGAATGCGGCGTGTACCTACCCGTTTCACAATTGGCGCCCTGATTTTAGCAATCTGGTCGAAGGCCTTTCGTCTATAGCGCTGGACTTCTCGAATACCCACTCATGTACATCATTTTCGGATTGGGTTTCCTGGCACGAATGCTTAAGACCGCTCCGCACTTTTTCAGACAATCGATGTAGATTATGCCCACTGGAACTGCCTAGCAACGACACATTCCGACTTCATCGGCTGTTCCATGAAGGTGCTCATGTTGATGTCCTTGGGCATCGAATTGATCCGATCAGACCCTTTTGGATCATAACGCCCCCCTCATCCTCCTCCTCTTCCGACCCTGTCAATGTTCTGGCCGAGATGGATCTAATTGAATTCAAATGCGGATCCTCATTATCCGATGGCAATTGCTGGGGCTGTAAAAAGATATTTCCTGGAATCTGGTCTTTCGTCCACCACCTTCGGAGCCCTACTGGTCAGATCTGCTGGGCACCGCTGAAGAAGGCCCATAGGCACCCCAAACTTTCGGTTCGGCGTCTCATTCTGGAGGGAAGACCTTCTGAGTGCGGCTCTGAATGGCCTGCTGTTCTTCTTGACCTATACCCTGCTTTACGTTACTGCGTAGGCCATCCACCTCCAGACCGGCAACTTGGTGATTCTGAGGATGGCTTCCAAGTTGTTAAGGATACTCTGAGCACGATCGCGAGTGTAACGACTCACCCTCGGTCTCACACTCGTTCTGTCGCAGATGTGGACATTAAAGCTGAATCAAATGCTTCGCTCAATCACTCTCAACCTAATGGACTGCACGAGACGGCTGACTCGCTTCGTATTACGTCAGGGGCAACTATTGATGCTACCTCGTCGTTTAATGAGAACGAAGCAGATACCTACATTAGAACATGGCTAGGTTAATAAATGAGGAACGGGAAACCTATCGCGTCTACGTCGTACCCGTTTGGAATTCAAAAGTTCATAGACGATTTCTGCTTTAGTACGAGTGCTTCCCTCTTTCACGGCATCTGCGTCTAGAGATACTCAAAGATTTAATGAGCCATAGCATAGATATTTTTCAAATAACAAGTCTTTGGCAGCCAAAGCAAGCGCTGATTGTACCCATTTCAAGCCATCCCCATGTCGTTCATCTTGCATGATTCTATTAATCAAATCCAGAGGTCCTCAAATTACGATAAGACTAAGTGACATAACACATATCGAGAGATTAAATGTTATCAACTGACCATTACATGCTAGTAGACCGGACAATACATTCCCTGCTACATCAATAGGCCGACGCAAGTCCGTAGTCCCACGATTCCAAGATATCCCTAATCCATGCATCGTCTATGAAATCACCCTGACCATTTGTACCACGATCTGTTGAATGCCCCATCATGTTCATTGTGGTAACGAGATCAGGTGTGAGCATGTCGTTATGCTTGGCCTTGACCCATTCGACAATTCCAGCCATTTGAAGGAAGCTGTCGTCACCGAATGTTTTAACTTGGTACTCACCGCCCTCCCGTAGACTGGCGATGAGTCGATCTATGATATCCGAGAGGTTTGCAGTGGCGTCGACGAGGCTTTTGTCCCAGTCGGGTTCGTCCAATACACAGAGCCGATTGATGATTATAACGCAGCGGACTAACTGCGCGAAGATCAAGAAGTTGAAACTGGGATACACGGAACTTGGAAACTGGAACCAAATCTCGAACCAAGATTTCACTGCGCTGAGGCATGCAAAGAGACATTCTAGCCGTTCGAATCCCAGGCTGTTGGACGCGATTGATGGCTTCGAAAACGCGAACTTTTCGTTAATCGTCACTTCGGTGTGGTACATCTGACCAAGAAGTAGTTCTAATGCTAGTCAGTCAGCTTGCGATGCGAAAGATTCTCTCGTTACACACTGTTTACTTGAAGGTGTGCAGGAAGACTGCGCTTGAACTGATTCAGTTGGTTCTGAAGCGCTTTCAGGTAGAAGGTTGAAGTTGCTTTTGAAGATTCGCCATGCTCGATGCCTCCATCGTTCCATGATGCGTGCATGACTCTTTCGCTAATCAATTGCAACCGGACTTGATGCACTAGTAGATCATCATCTGCATTTCCACTTTCAGCAATTACCTGTAAGCATTCGTCCATGTTTGGCGACCAGCGTAGAGCATCTATTTTTGCGAAGTACAAAGAAACCCTAAGATAACATAGATTAGCATTATGCCCAGTAGTGAAGAAGCTCACATACATCGAACTTAGCACGAAACAACCTAACACAGCCCGGCGATCGTCCATCGTGCGGGCGACTATTGGGATTTCGCTCACGGCATATCCTAAAGAGCAAAGATTTGAAACTCTCGAAAGATCTTTGATCAACGGCCTGTTGAGTCGGAGCTCGAATACAAGCGATATAGCCATCTGCATGAATCGAGACCTGTGCGGCGTGTTGATGAACTGGTCACCACCCCTTTCGACATTATCAGTATGGAGGTGAAGTTGTCAGTCATCGTGTACAACTAACCAAGAGAGTAGAACAAGAAGCCCTAGTAAGAATGTAGTATTGACGCCATGCTCTGATATTGCTTGATCCATCACCATTCGTTTGATATCATTTCCTAGTGCTCGTCTTTGGGGGGACGATCTCGAAGTTACCACCGTGATGCAGTAGAATAAGAACGGCCGCTCTTGACGCAATTGCTGCGCGCTTACTGAATTTTGGAAACGAATGAAGGGAAAACCTGGTAACATTTCCGTGCAGAATCGTTTTAAGTATTGCTCAGCATCATCTGGCGATGGGTCATATACCGACAAGGTGGAAGCGTCATGGCTGTAACTAATAGTCGACATGGATCCAACCGGAGTAAGCACACTTGAATTTGGGTGAGAAGGCGTTGTTAGTATGACGTTCAAACAATTTCCACTGCTAATACTGTTGGCAACCGGATCAATGTTACCCGATGGCTCGACGAAGTCGACAAACTGTGATCCATTTGGCTCTCGCTCGTTTGGTGGTAGAGTTCCGGTTGGCGCGCTTAGAATGGAATCTCTTGCGTTCGGATTCTGATCAAATTGATTTGTCTTGAGAAGGGAAACAATGTCATTGAGCTTTTCTTCTAGCTGCGCAGTCCTTGACCTTATTTTCTTTGGTGATTTTCGCTTCCGTACGTTCTCCGACGGCTGACATTCCTTAGACAGTCGCTGGCATCTATAAAGGTTAGCGTGGGGCTTTTAAATAGTCGTAGAGTTTAAGGTTTCTTATAAACAATCTCGACATTTCCTTATTGTCATGCCTTCATATCTAGAATCGAACTATAAACCTAACACAGGGGTTGTCGGCCGCGTAGTGAAATGACTGGGAACATCGGATCATAATCTCACCTCTCACAAACGTCTTCTCCGTCGCGAAAGAAACATTTACATTTTACTTTTGCACAGTTGACACAAGCTCTCCCATAAGCAGCTGGTTTCTTAGTCAGTAATCCATGCGGAGGATCCATCTCAAGGAGAGCTAATTATTCGACAAAAGAAACGGAACAGGAGTTGGTCCTATTCCGAACAGTCACGTAATCTGTGGGTAGGATTGAGGGTTTGAAAACGGCAAGGAGGGAGGACATAAGGAACAGGAGAAGAACGAATCTCCGTATCCTGAGGAGGGTGAACGGAATTCCACTGCTTTATGTTGTACTCGAGGACTGGCTGGGCGGAATTCGGGTGCTTTTCTGAACCTCCGTCTCCGGCCCAATGATCAACCAATGAAAGCGTAGCAATCGAACTGCTATCATTCTTCGAAGGTAAAGCTGAGGTAAAGTCATGAAGATGTATTAAAATATACAAGATGACGCATGTCCAGATGATAAGGCATAGATGTGCCTTGACATGCGCCGCCAAACTAATTGAATGCAAGTCCTATCTGATCTCCTTAACTAACTACCGCTACAGATTCAGCGTTGTGCGGAAATTTACAAGTGAACAACGTTCAGCATTAGTGTAACCGCTTGCAAACCAGGTCTCTTGCGGAGGTACTGATCCATTACATTTAGAGCACGGAATTCAGGCTTTGGGCTCTTGAACGTCGTCTTCTGACTCCTGAACTTTGGGGTTTGAGTCTTGAACTTCGTCCTTGTTGTATTAATCACAGAGATCAACTCAACCCATACGATACCATAGGCGAAGATGAATGCTCCAGCGGCTCCGGCGGCTCCACATGGCGAGACGTAGAACGTGACGTCCACGTGCCAGTTCTATTGCTGGCTTTATTGACCGGTTTTTGTTCGCCGTGGCTAGAACGGTTAGGGACATCATTCTCAGAGATTCGCTCCTCCATGTTGAAAAGTGAACACGCTCAGTCTCGGATGCGGATGGCAAACGATGTTCAATTCACAGACTGAACGAAATCGACAAGGAAATAAAGGCATCAAAGTCATCGCCTTTGACTTTAAATGGAGATGCGACGTAAATGAGACGGAAATTCGAAGTGAGGGGTGGTAGGAATTGGCATTGTGCAGTACAGGCCTCCGGGCGGACGGGACCCGCGATCTAACCAGGTACACCGCACGATCAACGACGCCATTCAACCAAGCACACGAGCGCTCCATCTGCGCATCTATTTTCCAGGGCCAATAACGCACACGTATCACCTACAAGCCCATAACCAGTTCCAGGCCCTCGGCACCGCGCGCCGCCACCAGCAAGTGCCACGGCAGCGTCTCGTTCGCGCCGCCGCTCGCCCCCTTCAGGCCGCGCAGCCGCGCCAGCGTCGCCAGGTTCCGGTACGTGCTCATGGTCTCCCGCAGCAGGCCGTCCGTGGTCGTCTTCGGCAGCATGTTGCCGCTGCCGCCGAGCTGCCCCGCGTGGTGAGCGCTGCTCGGCGCGCCGGTCGTGGCGGGCGAGGGCGGCGGGAGGGTGTCGCTCAGAGCTGAGGAGTTGGATGATGACGTCTGTAGTTGTGGAGCGGTTGGGGTTGGGAGCGCGGTGGAAGTTGGAGCGCCGGTCTGGCTTGATTGTGAGGATGTGGGAGAAGGATTCGATGTGCTGCTGGTTCGACCTGATGTCCAGATCGAGAGGAGGTGGACAGCTGCATAGCTAAGGTGACTGCTCGTTCGATATTCGTCTAGCCTGTCTGTAAAAGGCGGTGCGATAGCATTCAAGGCATTTGGTCTAACAATGAAGCCGGAGGACATGCTGGGTCTGTATTCAGATACATTTGGAGATGTGTTGACCCGGTGGCCAATGATAATAGCATAGGTATCATCGGTAACGTCAACAAGATGAGCATCAGGGTCGTTAATAAGCGTTTCCTGCAAGGCTTCAGAAGGTGTAGCAGCAGGCGTGCTGGCCAAATTTGTATCCGGCGAGATTCCAGACTGAGGTGTGCCGACGGGAGTTCGTGTTGTTATCTGTGCCGCAGGAACGGATAGATTCTTTGGGAACATCGAGACAGGCGGATTAGGATCGACGAAAATCAAGAACGTGAAGACCTGCAATGGCGAAGGAGATGTGGCTTGAGCTGCCCAAGCGTCGATTTCCTCTCGGTCGGGTACGCCTACTCTCGCGATAGATATTCGCCACGTCACTTTTCGTGCTTGCATAATCTCAAGTGTTGTCTGCCAGATTTCCCGAGCGACATCCAAGAACACTCGATTGCCAAGAAGGCAATACGAAGCTGTGGCTTGATATTTCCCAATGCTGTCCGTCCAAGCAGCTGTGATCCAGTTCCCAGACTCACTAAGAGAGTAGCCCACGTGGATGTGAGAAGGATCATGCAAAAGATCCGATGGAGGCTCGGGAGTCATCTTGAAGTTAATTACTTTCGGTACAGGCTCTTCCAACTGAGTGGATGGACCTGAGTATATCTTCAATCTTGACTTGTCTTCGTTCAGTACCGCCGGTGGGCATCGATCATAGACCTCCCTTGCAAGCCGTTGCATTTTGCTCGTTTCTGGTACAACAAGCGAAGACGATGCAATGCAGCTCATGGGTAGTATCTGCAAGACAATGTCTGGTTTTGGATTGTCGGAAGAGGAAGACTGTGACGTTTGGCTGTACGATTGATACATAAGCCAAAACGCGATGCAAAGTTCTTTGATTGCATTGGGATCGTCGTATGGGTTGAAGACATAGACAACAAAGGAATCAACCGGCGTTGAGTCGTAGCCTTCTTTGGCTCGAGTGCCTTTTGCTGCATTTGTTTCGGCCAAAAGTTTCCCAAACTTGGCAAAAATTGTTCTGTATGCGGTGGTCATGTCGTCAAGAGCATAAGATTCCTTCTGTGGACTGATGTAATAGACGCCGTCTCTGCATTCGCCACGGAAATGACAGCCGAGTTTGCAACTCTCATACGTTGCACCGAGAGAATCCATAAAGGCCATCAACTGAGGCTTGAGATCTTGGTTTCCTGGAAGGATACAGTACGACATGACATTCTTTGGTCCACTGGTCGGTGCCAGACCTAAAGTCTCCCAGAAAGCTATAGCTGGAGGGAGAAGGTCCAATAAGCCATCATTGCGTCGAACTCTGACATGCGGTGTGCGTAGGTTGAATACACCGGGTGGACCTCCCTCTCCTGACTGGCCACTCGATCCGATAGTTCTGCGAGGGTGAGGTCTAGGCTGGTTTTTGTTTATCTGCGCTGGATCCGGGTCATGGATGGATGCATACTTCAGAAGATCACAATACTGCGAATCCGGATACATTTCTTTTGTCACTGCTCTGAAGGCTTCTAGAGACTCCAATTGTGGATTGGAGTGGCGGGCATCTTCGGCATCTAGCGGCTTACGCCCGTCGAAGGAAGTAAAGGTAGCAAAAATTATTTGCTCTGCGACAATTTGAGCAATTTTGATGTAACTCTTATCTGTTGGCTTTAATCGGCGCTGCTCTGTTGCCGTAACTACTGGTATAGGTGAGGCTGGTGATGTGACAGTAATCGGAGTAGAGGCTCGGCTGCGGTTAGGTGGACTCGGGAGAGGCAGAGGGTGAGAGAGGAGTTTGCGAGCTCTTGGCTTCGGTGGTTCATCGTGGGGTTCGAATGTTGATACGAGAATAATTGCCAGATTCTTTTTAGCCATCGGCGGTAGAATGGCCTTTCTTACTGGTGTTTCCAACGTTGAAGTTTCAGCGATCGCTTGGGTCATGTGGCGCATAGAAAATGGAAGTAATCTATTCTCCTTTGGAGGTGATTGCTGTTTTCGAAGTCTTGACTGGTTGGATGTCGTCGTCCTTGGAGATGTGCCGTTGGTTACTATGGCGCTGCTGAAGCCATCATCATCAGAAACATCGCTAGTGTCATCACTGCTCTCAACCTCGTCATCATTCCATCGCACTTTGGTTTGCAGACCTTGCTCCGGTGGGTCTGGGATACGCCGTCTCTTTACAGAAGGAGGTGAGGTCATCTCCTTCGACAAAGTTCTCTTCCTTTTTCCTAGAGATGGAGGCGCAGCAATCTTACCGAACAATCCATGTTCAGTGTACTTTGTATCTGACCGCTTCAATTTAGTGTTGAATTCAAGTGGGCCATAGTCACTTCGACGTTTCGTTCCTTTGGTATCAGTAGTTGAATGATTCGGTTCTTTGTCATCCATAAATAGCCGTCCTTGAACAGTACGAGGGCTCAAAGCATTTCCTTGGCCGTCATTATCATCGACGAGCATATCATTCTGGTCCAAAGCGTCCGATTCGCTGACAACCATGGCTTCTGGTTGCGGAGTGCGCACCACAGCTTCAACCTCTTCATGATCAGGCACAGCGTTGGAGGTATCAGCCACATTAGCCTCTGGTGACTGTGTAACGAGGACAGAACTTTGACCATCAATAATATCGTTCACTGCAGAAGCAGAATCTTGCTTCTCTTCGACAACTTCATCATCATCGGCCTGGTCAAAGAAGCTGAAATCGGCATCCGTAACGTCGTTTCCACCCATCTCGTCGTAGTCAGGTCCTCCAAATATCTCATCATCGGTAGCGGACGTCTTCGCACCGCCGTCGTTCATATGTGCGCTCGGAGTTGAAAGCATAGCGCCACCCATTACATCAACTGTAGTGCCGTGGGCGCCTGTCCCTGCAGATGTTGATATCATATCCGATGTGCCGGTTATACCAGGGGTTTGCGAGAGGATACCATCAGGAGGTGTTGGATACACTCCGGCTACGGCTTGTGGGTCCGCATAAGCACCGCGAGCGTTGAATGGAGAGAGTGAGTCGACAGGTTGAAGTTCAGCTTGCTTCTGTGCCGCTTCCTGCTCTTTGCGACGCTTGCGCTCTTCCCGAATCTTGTCTCTATCTGGTTGTTCGAGAATCCATTCTTCAACAGCGCGAAGCGGATCTTTATATCCACCGTCGCTAGCTTGCCGAAACCACTCAGCGGGGTCAATTAAGTCTTCCTGGAAGGCTGATGCTTGGCCTTGAACATCTTCACGACGACAGAAGCAAAGAGCTCTCGGCCAAAGAATAGGAGCCTTGGCAACCTCGACTTTGACGCTTGTCCATTCAACTGAGTCCTCTAATTCAGTCAAGGCAATGCCCTTTGTGATCAACCAATCTCCAACAAGGCCTTTCCAAAGCTGAGTCAACGAAGAGTCTTCGTTACTGGCATTTATCGGGCGAAAAGATGGACAATCACGCTCTAGAACAGCTTCCAAGCCTCCAGGTGAGAGAACAACGGTCGTGCCGACTTTCAGCGGCGGAGGTGTAACAGACGCTTGTAGTCGAATGAGTTTCCCGGCAGGTAGTGAAGTAAGATTCATTCCAGGAGCAAGCCGAGGTTCGAACAAAGATCGTGAAAGTCGAACAATAGGCGAATCGCTGAACGAGCTACAAGATAGGATTAGTGTCCCGGTATAAGTTAGGTACAGGCTGTAAGTGAAGATCGAAGCAGGGCATCGAACGGTGCTATCTTCGGAACCAGTGATGACATCTTGAACTTCGTGCTCTGTATAAAACGTTCGGTGATCGAGTGGCCAAAATTGTCGACTTTTGCCAAGCTGATAGGAAATCAGGGAGTCGATGGCAGAAATGAACATGGAGTAGATGGAGCGCACATCCCAGGGTTGTGGGAATGCAGTAACATCAAATTGTGCTCCAGGAGTCGACGGCTGTGCTTGTGGTTTTGTGTTTTGCAAGTGCGAAGTACGGAGCGCGGAACTTTGGGTTGATGGAGTCGAGGCAGGTGTTGTAGCAGTTCCAGTCGCAGAGCGAAGTGAGTTGGCTGTGGCCAGCTCTGAAGCCTTAAATGATCCTTGAATCACCAACTCAAAGACATAGGGACGCAGTAACTCCTTGGTATCCTCGTCCGGGAACTCTGGAGGTGCCGCCTCTCCTGGATGATTAAACACCCATACGGCCTTTCTCGTACAGTCTCCATGAAAGATGATATTCTTGAGTCGCAGTATTGCGTCCCAATGGATGCAGTCTCCCGCATTCAGTTCTTCCACAGGAGTTCCTGGGCTATCCGGATTCTCTTTCCTCGGGACGTAAATGTGGTAGACGACGGTGGAATATCCAGTCTGTCAATGGTCAGTTCTATATCTCTGCACCTTGTATCACGTTCAGTACAATAGCCTGGACGCCAGTGCTGCATGCTTTTAAGGCGTCCATCCTGCGACCAGCGCTATGGAGTAGGCATATCGCGGTCGCGCAGTGGTTGAGATCCGTGGATCGTGATGATCAGCTTCATTGACTAAGCATGGGCGGAGGTGCTTTGATTCCCGTCACGGACCGGTAGACACTGTGCAGTGCAACTGTCAAAGACGGAAGAGGAGTGTTGAAAGGTTGTAAGGAGGTGTAGGCTTCGACAATGAGGTTCATTAGATCAAGGAGTGACAGCTGATTTGTGATGATGGGGTGCTCACGCAACCGAGCCGGGCACCTTGGTTATGAGGTTTGGACGGTTCGGGTTTTGCAGGGAAGTGAGTAGAGTAGAGTAAGGGTCCCGTAATTCCCTTAATATCAGCCGCACATCCGTGCGCCTCACCCCGCTCAATTTTTCTGATGCGACTTTTCGATTCCTCCACCATGTTAAGTTCTTCCCTCTACTCCTGCTTTCACTCAATTTGCTTCTGACATGAAGCTCTCTACTCACTCGGCCGTCCCTGTATATACCATCGCCGGCGCCAATACAGCGCGACCACTACCAGAATGGCTCATTCGAAAACGGAAACGAAGTCTCAAAAAGGACCCGGAGTTTGCGAACAGGATAGAACTGCTTCAGGATTTCGAATTCGAAGAGGCTAGTTCATGTGTAAGAGTCAGCGAGGATGGAAATTGGATCATGAGTACTGGTGAGTCTACCGGAAAATCACCAACGAGACGAAATGCTGATTGTTACAGGCACCTACAAACCTCAAATCCACGTTCACTATCTGCCACATTTGTCTCTTTCATTTGCTAGACATACAGATGCGCTGAATCAGACATTCCTACTCCTCTCCTCCGATTACTCCAAGTCCCTCCACCTCCAATCCGACCGCTTCCTCGAATTCCATACTCCACAGGGATGTCACTACTCAACAAGGATACCAAGATATGGTAGAGATCTTTTATTCGATCGAAGAGCAGCAGAAGCGCTCGTGCCGTCTGCAGGAGTTGGTGCCGATGGCATAGGAGAGGTATTCCGTCTTAACCTTGAGCTTGGCAGATTCATGAAAGCATACGAGGTGGATGTTGGCGGCGACGACCTGAACTCAGTCGGCGCAGGCTCTCTTCAAGGAGGTATAAATACCGGCAGTGTCAACGCTGGTGCAATAGCAGAAGAATCACATAACCTTCTTGCGTTTGGAACATCACTCGGCACAGTCGAGTTCTGGGATTCACGATCTAGGAACAGAGCGGGCGTTCTTGCCTTACCTCAAAGCCGTTCATTTGGCGGAGACACACGCGCAGAAGTCACTTCGCTCCAGTTCCAACGCTCTGGACTGAGCTTTGCATCGGGCACTTCGGATGGTCTAGTCTATCTCTACGACTTGCGGTCTCCCGTTCCTCTACTCAAAAAGGACCAAGGCTATGGCTTCCCAATCAAGAACCTCATCTTCCTCGAATCCTCCACCTCAACCCGCCAGCAGACCTCCGAATCAAAGATACTCTCCGCAGACAAGCGCATCATCAAGATCTGGGACCCACTCGACGGCACACCCTGGACATCCGTCGAGCCAGCCGTAGACCTCAGCCATGTCGAGTGGTGCCGAGACAGCGGCATGTTGCTTACCGCCAACGAAGGACGCCAGCAACACTCTTTCTTTATCCCACAACTTGGTCCCGCGCCGAAGTGGTGCGCATTTCTAGATAACTTGGTCGAGGAGATGGCTGAGGATCCGTCGGATCCCTCATCCTTTTCCGGCGGCCAAAAAGCAGGCGAGGTCTACGACAACTACAAATTCTTGACGCGGCCGCAGCTCAGGCAGTTGAACATTGACCATCTTGTCGGGCAGACGAGTCTGCTCAGACCGTACATGCACGGGTTCTTTGTGAGTCAGAGGCTCTACGAGGAAGCCAGCTTAATTTCGAATCCGCAGTTCTTTCAAGAGCAGAAACAGAAGAGTATCAAGGAGAAGATCGATAAGGAGAGAGAAAGTAGAATTCGAGGCAAAAAGAAGGTTGCTGTTAAAGTTAACAGGAGACTGGCGGAGAAGATGCTGGAGCGCGAAGAGAAGAACGATCGCAGGAAGGTAAAGAGAGTGTTGGCGAAAGGTGGGGATGATGATGTCGTCAATGCTGCTAGACCTCCGGCCGAAGATGTCGATGAAGAGAAGCCTACCCGCCCAGGCTTGCTCACAGATCCCCGCTTTGCGAGATTGTTCGAAGACGAAGCATTTGAGATTGACGAACGTTCGCACGAGTTCAAAGCACTCAATGCCAGTACGAAGGTCGATGAGAAGTTCCCAAAAGGTCTCACTGCAGCTGAGGAAGAGGACTTGGATCAGCCAGCCACGTCAAGTTCAGATGACGAGTCCGATGAGAATGATGCGGAAGAGTCGCTCTCGAGGACGCAAGATGCTACGGCGCTACGCAAGCAAACGCAGAGACGGTTTCAACCTGTTCGTGTTCCGCAAATGGTGGCCTCATCATCAAACAAGAAGCCCGGAAGGGTCATTGATAAGTCCTTTGGATCAAGAGCAGCCAAGCTCAAGGCCAAGCCCCGATCGATGGGAATTGGGTCTAGACCGGTGGTAGGCGAGCGCGAGATCACGTTTTTGCCAGCAAAGAAAGAGAAAAAGACCAATAGGTTTGATGGGCCTGTTCGGATCGAAAAGCGAGATCGGCGTAGCGCAAGCGGTAACACCTTTAGAAGGATGTGAACGAGTACTTTGGCAGGTTTGCTTTATTGTCTATTTGAGACTATTGTGATACCCAAGACTACTAAGCACTACGCTGCAATTAAACTGACGTTCTGTCCGATTTCATTTCTCCAAGTTCGGCTATGCTAGACTCCAAGTTGAAAAAGTCTGAGATTTGCCCGTATGTAACGCCATTCTCCCACTTCGTAATAGTTCTTGCACGTTTTTGTACGGTGAGATCTTTTCAGTCCTTCGAATTGTCACTGATGTTGCCCAGTATTTCCTGTTTTGTTGGCATAATCGGCTATCAAAATTTATTGTCGATCCATGCCGACGTGATGGCCAAGCATGACGGTTTCTTCGGATGTCGACTAAAGCAGAACCTCCTCGTCTCACAATCCATCAAAACAAAACTCAAAATTCCAGAAGTTGCGTTCTTCTCTTATCATCTAGGAATTCTATACACATGATAACTACTTGAGAGCCCAAAGACATCCCTCCGAAATGGTTCTTGTAGTCGTGGCCGGAGGTACATCTCCGGGTTTGGGTCGATCTATCGTTCGCGCACTGAATGAGCATCCTGAACATACTCCCGTCGTCCTCTCTCGTCTCTCGTCGACAGTTCCCCGCTGGCTTAAGGAAATCGGCTGTGAAGTCCGGAAAGTAGACTATCAATCTCAGGAATCTCTTGTTGCCGCCTTAAGAAATGTACACACGGTAAGCGACCGATGGATCACCGAGCACTCTCGCTATACATGGAGGTTTTAAGTTCTGAACATCGTAGATCATATGCGTCTTCGTCGCAATGGATAATACGTGGGCGTCGGCGCAGCTATCACTTCTTCAAGCTGCTCTTACCGCTGGTGTCAAACGCTTCGCACCGCCAGAGTTTGGTTGCGGACCACTTGCTTTCCCATCCATTGCTATGGTGAAGTCTCAAATCGAGGTTTGGGAAGCCTGTGAAAAAGCTAAATCCGACTATCCTGGCTTTGAATGTGCTGGATTCGAGGTAGGTCTGTTTATGAATTATCTGGGCAAAGGCTCTAGGAACGAGGAAGAAGCTCTTGCAGGGAATCACGATAACGCCCAATTTGTTTACTACATGCGCGATATGAAAGCTTTCATTCCGCTCAAACCCGACGGCACCATTCCTCGTATCACCATGACAGAGATTGGTGATATTGGGCGCTTTGTTGCGGCCGCCTGCAGTTTGCCGAAATGGGAGAGGAGTTTTGGTATGGTTGGATCGACGATGAGGATGGATGAGGTTGTGAAGCTGATTGAAGATGTCCGACAGCGAAAAATGGATGTCACGTTTCGGACGCCGGATCAAGTCCGCCAGGAGCAAGCACTTGCGACGGACCCGAATAAGCTGTTCTGGCTCGAGTTGGAAGAGATATACACGCGAGACAGAGTTGATGAAGCGGTCATACGACCTGTTCTGAACGGCTTGTGCCCAAATGTCAAGCCTATGAGCATCAAAGACTATCTTTGGAAGTACTGGGCAGACTCGTAGCCAAATCCATCGAAAGGATAGGCGATATTCATTGGCAGACTTAGTTCTAATGACTACAGACTCGAAAAGTTGCCTTTTTGGCTCATCACTCGTATGGCATCAGTCGTCAGGTCCGGCAAGGCCTAATGCCTGCCGTCTCGTCGGTGCATTGGGCTCATAGAACGGTTTCTCAGCTAGTGCCGTTACTCGCGTTCCATGTCGGGGTTCATGTCCTTCATAGTCCCAGCTCGCGTTATGAATCGTGATTCTGTATCACTAGTGAGTCTCCTTTCCATCTTCAATCTATTTCAGTCTACGAACCTGTTATCCCATAGTGCGCTCGTTCCTGTGTGGCAAAAGTCAGTAACAATTCATCTACAGGTTTCGACGTCACTTACGAGGAGTCCACCTGAAGCGGACCTGAATGTCAACATTCTTTTCATACACATCGTAAAGATAGTTGAGGATGACATCACTTTCGGCCTTGTCGAATCCAACAATCCTTGAAGTCATAGATCGGTTCACCCAGAGCGCCTTCCAACCAGTAGCCGGATGAACTCTTACCAGTGGATGCTCTCTTTCGATATACTTTGGCCCGGCAGACGGATCGTTCCTGTCGAGATACAGGTGCGCTGATCGATAGATTGCCGTCTTACCATCTATCAACTTGCGGAAAGCTGGAGACAGTTTCTCATATGCTGAATATCCGCTTGCCCATAAGGTGTCCCCTCCGAGGGTGGGAACGGTATCATTATGAAGATGCGTCACTCCTGCAGGTTGGCGCTCGTGAACCAGATCTGAATGCCATCTGCTTGCTCCGCCTGGGTTCCGGAAATCTGCTTTCCTCTCTGTTGCTCCCAAGGCTGGCCAGATCACGCTAACTCCTGGTACGCCTGGAACCTGTGGTGCTTGAGGCTATCAACGAATCAGTAACAAATCAATCATAGCCTACATCCTCTTGTTACTCACATGAACCTCGACTTCTCCAAAATATTCGCCAAGAGCCTTCTGTTGCTGTGGCGTAATATCTTGGTCACGGAAAAATACAACACTCCGCTCCGCAATAAGAAGGCCAAGCTCGTCCTTCTGCTGGTCCGTCAGATCTTTCAACTGTAGACCGACAATCTCTGTTCCGATGTGAGAAGTCAAATGGATCACTTCTTTAGCAGCCGAAAACAACGCTTTCTTGGACTTGTCGGCACGGCTACCCGGGTCCACGTGAGGCCGATCATAATCCCGAATCGCATATGCATCATCAAGATACAATGGCCTTGCCGGCCGGTATGGATACACCGACAAGTCTATTCCAGCTTTCTCAAGGCGAGCCCTTGCACTTTCGGGCAATGCCAAGGTATCCTTCTTCGGAATCGCAACATCTTTGATGCTGGAGTTAATGGGTTCAACTGCAATTGGAGCCATGGTCGGTTGAGTTTCTGAAGATCCAAGACTCTCAATTTCGTTCTTAAGTATCTCCGTTTATGGATTTCTCAGTTTAATAATCCGTTCATATTCGTTTTCATCCGCCGAGCTTTGTCGTCCGACATTGTTGCTGGATCCCTGTCGAGCTCCGCGAGGGGTAACCATCACATCATTTCTTGCAGCCTTTGCGATATACGCTTTCGTTCACTCACAAAGCCTCGTCTTATCTTTTCTGTGGGTAATATTTGCTCTAGAGCTGAATTTTATCCGCTGATCTCCACAGCATTGCTGTCAACTATGGTTGGCTAGTACCTATTTCGCGCCAGGATTGCGCAAACAGCACCACTAATGTTACTCAATCGCGTGGTTCGCAATGGGTTTCGCGCCATTTATCCGAGTCTAGATTCTAGATGTTGCTACCACGCTCTTTCCATGCCTGTACTCTCTTCGTACCGCAATAAGTAGAGTTTCAAGGATATCTAATTGGGTCCGTAAACATCCTGAGTGCGGGAAAACTTTGATCCTTTCTGGTCATCCTTTTATCAAAGAGCTACCCAAGGATATGTCAAACTCTCCTGCGGACCCAAGCCCCTGATTTGCATATTAGATTTACCTCGAAATGACGAGAACGTCAGAGCGTGTGGCAGTGATAGGAGCTGGAATTAGCGGAGTTGTTGCTGCTTCGCATTTACACAGCGCTGGACTGGATGTCACCATTTTCGAAAGATCACATGCCGAAGGAGGTGTTTGGTGAGTCAATACGCTACGCCTTAGGACACGTTTTTTGATAGAGATCAGGCTTTACGATGAGCGACTTCCATTGGAACCAGATTACTCGGTTACAGAACCATCTACTGGAGACAATTTCGACTCCCAGGCACACGCATCGGATAACATCAGTCAATCTGAGGAGGTCAAACTTCTTCACGCTCCTCCAGGGTATAGCAATACTTCCTGAAGGTGATGAACATCTACTTAAACAATTCTAGGCCAGCGTACGTCGGGCTTACAAACAATGTCGGCACTCGATTATTAGCAACAAAGCTTCTGCCATTCCCTGAAGGAACACCAGATTTTGTAAATCATTCGGTTCTGTGCGCGTATATCCAGGCCGTAGCAAAATATTCCGGTGTCCACGAGAGAACGCACTTCAACACCAGAGTAGAAAACGTTACTAAAAGCAACGGACGTTGGCATTTGCAATCATCCACCTTCACAGGGAATGGCAATTCAAATAGGTTTCTTCGAAGAGAATGGGTAAGTCAAGGCTAATCTCATATATAAATCACAGAAATAATAAATTACTGATTTTTAAAGGACTTTGATCATGTAGTAATTGCTTCTGGTCATTACCATGCACCCTCCATTCCAAATATCAACGGTTTGGTGGAAATCAAAAAGCGTTGGCCAAATCGAATTTGGCACTCGAAGCAATATAGGAAACCTGAAAGGTTTAAGGACAAAGTAGAGAATTACTTTACAAATTGGAACTGAACATACTACTGACCGAGTATTCAGAATGTGCTTTTGATTGGTGCCGGTGTCTCCTCCACAGACATTGCTCGAGAGATGGCTCCACTAGCAACAAATATATATCAAAGCTCTCGCTCTGGAGATTTCGACTTGCCCGCACATATACTTCCAGAAAATGCAGCAAGAATACAGCCCATAGAGAGTTTTGACATCGTCAACAGCGAATCAGATACTTCACAACTTTCCGAGGACGCACATCTACCCGTCACAATGAAAGTTGCTTCCGGCCAGCGGTTATGCAACATCGACTACGTTATCCTGTGTACCGGCTACATGTTTTCGCTTCCCTTCTTGAAGGACTTTCATAATGACCAGCTGAACCCTCAGGACGCGGACGATAGAATTCTTGTAACCGATGGCAAACAAATCCACAACCTTCACAAAGACATATTCTACATTCCGGACCCTAGTTTGATCTTCGTGGGCGTCCCATTCTACACGGCAACTTTCTCACTTTTCGATTTTCAGGCAATTGTGGTAGCAGCAGTACTTGCGGGACGAGCCAAGCTACCATCAGAAAAGGAGATGCGAGCTGAGTACGAAGCTCGCGTTACAACAAAGGGCTACGGACGGCATTTTCATTCACTTAGAGAGCGAGAGGAGGAATATGTCGGGGAACTGTTAACTTGGATCAATACCGATATTACCGCGCTCGGCGAAGAGCCAATTCAGGGGCATTCGGATCAATGGCGTGTGGCGAAAGACGACCAAAGGAAGCGAATGAAGTTTCTCTTCGCGAAGGATGTAGCGGACGTCGAAGGCATCGAGAAAACTCAGCTAGTGCTTCCATTGTGTAGCTAATACCTCGGGTCTGACGGCAGGCGCTGTTGGCGAGCAATGTGGATTGGACTTAGACTATGCAGCTTCCAAAGAGAAAACTTAACAGCTTGGCCTATCAAAGTTCCCGTTCCTTATCTGATGCCACAATATAACTTTTCTAACCAAATACTAACCGAATATTGCTCTGTTCTTCGGAGTTATCATATGCCGAAAATGCGCCGAGTATTCTCGTGACCTCGATTGGATCCTTGCCACTTCGCACGCAAAAATATCCTACCATGACGAACTACATCATATCTGACACCCCAGATAAGTTATATTGCGCGAAAGATCGCTGCGATTGCGAAGTTGAACAACGTCCACACCTACTACCCCGGGAATTTCCCCTCACCCAGTAACCTTGGGGCCGCCAGTCGCATCAGAATGTTGCCTCATGTGCCAATGCCTGCATAAGGAAATGTGAATTGTCGGGGTCCATTTGTGGAGCTATCGCGGAACTGAAGCTTCTAACGAATAAGGCGTTCGGAAAAAGGTATTACTCGCTGGGCCTGATTCAGAGCGGCGAGTTTTCTGCAGGAAGCAGTAGTCATGAACAGGTCTGGATGTGAGATGGTTTTGTCCATTGAACGATGTGATGAAGTTTGACTGGTTGTCTCTAAGCTACTCCGTACAGAAGACGCTAAGGTAGCCCTGCTTACTGACATATGGTCATGTTACCATAACAGGATGCTTCTCTCACTAAAAACTGCATATATGAAGAGCTTGAACATTTGTGGATGGACCGGGGTCCTCATCGGAAGACTTTGATTAATCTTTATGGTTCTTTGAGAGCGATTCACTTTCCTTTCGTTCTCTTTGTAAACTTGCTCAATCCATTCCCGCCTTCACAATGACATCTACACAGCCCGACGATAAGAACAGAGCTGCCCAGCAGCATGCTGTCGATATCATCGAAAGGGAAATTCCCAAGAAATGGACCGGATACATTTGGGATACCTTCGATAAGAGCCCGGAAGAGCGAAAATATCTCTTTAAGCTCGATGCTGCCATCTTGACATTCGCGTCTTTGGGATACTTCATAAAGTACCTCGACCAGGCGAACGTGAACAATGCCTTCGTTTCTGGCATGAAGGAAGATCTTAACCTGTATGGCAACCAACTCAACTACATGCAGTCCCTGTGGACCGTCGGCTATGTCCTCGGTGAAATTCCCAGCAATATTGCCTTGACTCGAATCAGGCCGTCTATTTGGATTCCGACAATGGAGGTTATCTGGACGGTCTTGACATTTGCAACCTCGAGAGCAAACTCTGTTCACGCATTGTACGCTCTAAGGTTCTTCGTAGGACTGGCAGAAAGCACGTTCTATCCTGGCATGCAATACATCATTGGCTCATGGTATCGAAGAGATGAGTTGGCAAAACGTGCATGCATCTTCCACACCAGCAGTGCCATCGCGACTATGTTCTCTGGATATTTGATGGCTGCTGTGTACCATCTTAATGGAGTCGGAGGGTTCAAAGGTTGGCAATGGTAAGTGGAATTTATTACTGTTCAGAGTTGCACCGAGCTAATTGACCCAGGCTCTTTATCGTCGATGGAATTATATCTCTTCCCATTGCACTCTTAGGATATATTTTCCTCCCAGATTTGCCTGATACTTCTCGTGCTTTCTATTTCTCTAAAGACGTAAGATTTCTTCGATCAAGCTTCTTTCTTCACGGAACTGACGAGGACATAGGAATTGGAATTCGGGAAGCGGCGTGTACAATTGGAAGGCCGTAAAGGCAGACAACCTTACACGAAGGCTAAATTTTGGAAAATACTCTCATCATGGCACATCTATGTACTAACTTTGCTTTATGTGTAAGTTATAAACGTGTAGGTCACCAGCTTAGAAAACCACTAACGAGTCTGCTAGTACATTTAACAACGGAGGTTCTGGCGCAGCACCAGTCTTCGCTCAATATTTGAAAGACTCCAAACATCCCGTGTATAAGGTTTGGCAAATCAATGTCTATCCGACCACCACATACGCCGTTCAGATTGTTTCCACGTTAACATACGCTTGGCTTTCTGATGGCCTTCTGCGCGGAGCAAGATGGCCGCCCATTGTCTTCGGAGGAGTAAGATCAAGCGGCATCTCTTCTACTTCAAATGAGACCAGACTGACGGAAATATAGGCCGTAAATATCACCTGCTACGTTTCTCTAGCAATCTGGAACATTCCCGTCCATTGGAAGTGGGCATGTTATATCCTATCTGGCTGCGGCTACGGCCTCTCGGGTTTGATCATGGCGTGAGTGGATCGTCGTGTTCAGCGAACATAGGCTAACGTATTGTAGATGGGGCAATGAGATCTGCACTGATGATAATGAAGAGCGTGCCATAGTTGTGGCAAGCATGAACGAGGTAAGTCTCGGCCCAATTACGCAATTTGAGCTCCTTCAAAACTAATTTACAAAGATGGCCTATGTCTTGCAAGCCTGGTTGCCACTCATCGTGTGGCAGCAGGTTGATGCTCCACAATATCAGAAAGGCTTCATTACTATAACCTTCTTGTCAGCACTATTGGTCGCAACCGCGTTCACCACGCGATATCTACACAAGAGAGAACTGCGAAGGTTGGTGAAAGTTTTGTAAATTCTGAAATGTGACTAACGATAGAGTGCTACAGGAAGGAGCAGCTTTTCGCAGAAGATAGTGTCTCTGACGTTGATCCGGTTGTGGTTTCGCCTGATGCGAAGATCTGATACCTGCATGGGTTTACAGCAGAGCATCTAAAGTAATCTACCATTGTCAAAGAACAGAATAATCTCATTCATGGTCATTGGCATCGAAGCCGATGACGTTTTTGTAAACTCTTATGAGGTGGTCTAAGATAATTACGAGTGTTTCTTTAATGACCAGTGCCTCTGTCTAGATTTTGAAGGATTTCAATACAAGTCAAAACTGCAGCTGTCTCTCTTTTCCTTCAGTTTGATCGTTACGCATTTCAGAAGCATATTACCTATTAGGGTTTAAGGTCCACTTTATAATACCCCTCGCCGTCGATTCCTCTGCTGTGCTAGTACCTTCCGGATTCGCGCATTGGTGATATCGACACCAGTATGATGGACCCTTAAGTGTCGCATTAGGTTGTCTGGTCGGGGATATTTATGCTCTCGGTCGTCAGGGCAAATCGGACAGATGTATCCAAGGGAATCGTGACACAAGCTATGTCGAATCAGTTCATTTTTGCGCCTGAAACCGCGCCCTTGGGGACCGCGAGAGCAGCCAGGCACTGAGCAATGATGCTGATACGTATCAGATGATTCTTTTGCACTACTATTGTGGAGGTGTGAGTTGGTGGCCAAGGAATATTAGAGGCTTCAAGACGTACATTTGGGGAACCTGCGTTTGTAGTGGTACTTCTGCGTGGCCTCGTCCAGCTGAGGACGACTGCTTGCCCAAGTCCATGCTTTCTTTCGGTGACACATTGAAACGAGTCAAAGCACCATCGTCATCAGTAAGCAAAGATTGCCTTAAATTCAACCCTTCATCGTTTTCTTCTCCTCGAACAGTCTTTGGTGCTGTTCTTGAAGAATCCCAGTCGTTCATATTCAAGCCTTGTCTGAAATGAACGGCTATATGTGCTTCTCTGGTATTCCAGTCCGGAAGTATCGCACCGCAAAAGCCACAACCCCAGGGCCGATTGAGTTTCTCATTCACTGACTCCCATCGATCGACCTCACTGCGATTCAATGTGGTGTTATGGAATTGTTGAACATGTTGTACAAGATGATCTTTCCGGCTGTACGTTCTTTCTTCCGCGGACCTGTCGAGACAATCTGCCACGCGATTTGAACAGGTTTTGATATGATCCTCTTTTGATGAAAATTCGCTATTCACTCGAATCGTCAGTCTACACATTACGCAGATGCTTAGTGAATCGCAGGATGGCGAAGGAACGAATGGATCAGAGTTCCACATGCAGGTCCACTGTCGGCGGAGTACATGTTGTGATTCTTCATGGCGTCTCCAAGCTTTCTCTGAAAGTCCAGAGTGACAAAACGTGCACTGAAATGTGATCTTAGGAAGGTCATGTCGCGGTTGCGGCTTGGAAGGTTGAAGGGTCAAAGCTGATGACGCTTCGCTTGCCGTAAACTCTAGATTCTGATGTATTGTCCGTAGATTGCTCGCATAATTCTCTTCCAAGTTAGACTCGGCAGCACGGTCTTGGTGATGGCGTTTCACTCCGCGCAGGGCGAATACCGAAAGATCCTCAGATGCGTTTTCTATACTCGAGGACAAGCTAATTAATGAGTTGCAGCTTGTGGATAGAGATACCTTATATTTCTTGCGGCCTTTCCTTCGCGACCTAGCCAACATTCCCTGTGGATATTGATCAAGTACCGAACTCACACTTGACGCTGAAGAGAACTCTGCAGTACGAATGGATTGTGGTGATGAACAAATCGCCTTCAATAGATTCCCAGGTGAGGAAAGGCCACTATCCGAATCAGGAGAAGAGTTTAAAGCAGCTTTACTACCTCGAAATGGTATCCTAGCTGCTATGAGACGTATGTCTTCTACAGGCATTACCTCTTCTTCGAGTGAGCTTGAAATGCACGGCATCATTGGATCCAGCAGCTTTTGTCGAGCATTTGCGAACCAGGTGTTGACTTGTCTAGTTGTAAGGCCGGACCTCCTCGTCAAATCAGCCTTTTCAACTCGGCTTGGATATGGATTTTCCTGGTGGGTTTCCAACCAATACTGAAGAATCTTTAATGCCGTCGGCGGGAATAGAGTTCTTGACTTCTTCGTAACGAATCTTGGTGTTGAAGAGGACGGATCATCTGGACGCGGCGTCTTATACTGCTCGTATGGACCGCAGTTGTTGAAAGTCAATGAGTAAGTGTCGTGTGCGGGAAAAGCCTGGATTTCAGGTATTGGCAATGACTTCGGCGTGGTTAAGAGCTGTGTGAATGTTGAAATTGGCTGCATGGCAAGATCGCTTGAATCTGGGTTTTCGTCTTCGATGTGAGGATATTGCAAGGCTGGCGTCTCAGCTTCAGAGTCGCATAAATCGTTCAGTGTTGGCGAGAGCCACTGGCATTCCCAGTCTAGAAAGGCCATCAAACTTTCGTCGAACATTGCCTCCGAGTTGTCTATTGGAAGGATCTGCTTTGTAGGAGTCGAATTGAAGGCTTCGTCATAAAAGCCGTCCTCGCCATCTTCTTGGGCAGAAAGAGTCCACGGGTTCATACCATGCGACTCAACATTATCGGAGATCTCAAATGCTTCTGAGAAAAATTGATTTGAGGCTTCCATGATTAATGCCAGCCATCTACTGCTGGTAGGATACCCGTCGTCAAGCAGAAGAATCCTAAACCATGCCTATGCGGTAGATCGAGACATCACTGCGGTTGTGTGGAAAAGAAGAGCCGTGCTAAGGTGGAAATGACGTGTGTGCTTATGGACAGGATTATTGGAAAATTCATGGATGAAAGAGTTTATTTTGAACGTTGAAAGAGAATGGAGACGGCCGTGCTTAAAGTCGTTTTATGCTGCAGTCATCTCATTGCATGTGTAGATGATGAGGGTGAAGAGGCGAAACCCGTACGCACTCCCTTCACCCTCATACTCTAGCACTTGACGCCACAATCAAGTCGAAACTAGTTTTGAATAGCTTCTTAAGCTAGGTACTCTGTTTTTCAGACCAGATTTGGGATAAACTTTTACGTTCGGGGACGTCAATGGCTGCGTACGAGCAGAAAAGTTGACAACAGCATGCAAAATCAATGCGAATCGTGGCCTACAGTGACGCAGTTCTAGTATTGTTAGTAGCCAGCGGCTATACAACCCCAGAAACTGATCTGGCATAAAGTCTACTGGTATGCGCATATCTTCAAGAGACCCTTAGAGGGTTTAATTTGTGGAGCTGAGCAGCTTCTATAGCCCTGAAAATCTTTCCTGTCTGTGTTCGCTTCGCCGCACCCTCTAGCCACGGGTATTTGGCGCCTAGTCGTTCACGAGTTTCCCATACATCACTATGAACAACGTTACTCATTTTGATACGAGATGGTGAGTGATCTGCAAAGGGGAATATGAGCAGGAATTGTGCTGCAGTTGACTGGTTGAGAACCGTAATCTAGCTTCCGTGGAAGCAGAATTAGTCTGGAGTCCTGCTCGCGTGAGTAAACGACTTTCCCAACCAGCCGAAGTAGTTACCTACTTTGCAACAAAAGGCAAACTTTTCACGTTTCGTTGCGAGTGTGATGTGTTATTTGGAGCCGGAGGACCGAACCGCCCAACTTGATGATAAGAAAGTCAGTGTGATGAGGGTGTATCGTTTGAGCCAACGTTGGCATTCTACTGCTAGCTTTATGGCGTGGTAGGCGAAAGCAATGAAATGGCGTCCAAGCTCATTTCCTGTCTAGAGTCTTGTGCAATACATGCTCTGCCATGCCCAAGCTGCTCAACGTTCCAAGGATACAAATTCCCAGATTCAGTACCCAAACTACTCTGAATGCGCCCATGTAACTGCCTATAACTCCATCATACCACCCTGGTGGTAGATGGTTGATATAGTTGACGGAATCTCGTATCTTCGAGATGATTTCTCCGGCATCGGGACTGTCACCAAACCGCGTCCACAACTGCGCCTTCAGAACATTCTGAAAAGCAGCACTAGCAATGGTAATTCCGATGGTAGAGCCAGTGGACCTGAATGCATATGAGGCGGACGTGATAACAGCTTGGTGTTCGTGGTCGACAGCTGCAATAAGCGCTAAGAGCGTAATTGTCAGCATACCTCCATAGCCGATGCCACCCATCGCAAAATACAAAAATGGAGGCCAAGCTGCAAGATATCTGTCCATTGTTGCTGCTCCTAACGCAAAGCTAGCAATAAGAATGAGCGAAATCGCGATGTTTAGGATGTAATATTTGCCGGTCGCGCGCATTATGAGGCCAGTGCCAACGGAACCGATCGAGGCACCCAAACTCGTTGGAATGAGACGTGCACCAGCACCGGAAGCAGACATGCCGAGAACTTGGAAGTAGATTGGGCCGTAGTACAAAAGACTGAAGATAGCCATGGTGATGAACCAGTTTGCGAGGCATGCACAAGCTACGGTGCGATGCAGTAGGAGGCGGACCGGAATAATTGGCTCGGCCGCGATCTTATCCTCGACGTAGACAAAGAGGAGGAGGAAGACGATGGAGAGAGGTAGAGTGGTTAACACTAGTGGGTGTGTCCAAGGGACAATGTTGCCGCCTGAGTTGAGACCGAGAAGGAGTAATACGAGAGAAGCGACCAGAGTGAGTGCACCAAGGAAGTCTATGCGTTTGATCCGAGACACTGACTTCTCTTTGACGGGAATGTTGACGCTGAAGAAGACGAGGGTGCCGGAGATGATGACGAAAGGAACCTGAATCAAAAAGGCCAGGCGCCATCCACGAGTATCATTGATCCATCCGCCGTAAATACCACCAAGTCCAGCGCCCAGTCCATAAGCAACGTTTCCGAAGCCCTGGAAGAGGCCTCGTTTCCGTAGTGGAATTAGATCCGAGGCGACGAAAGTTGAGATGGTCATAAGTCCACCTCCACCGATACCTGCGACCACTCGACCGACGATCATTACGGCCTCAGATTGTGCGATTCCACATATCAAGTTACCAAGGCCAAAGAAGATGTTGCTAAAGACCAGTCCAGTGCGGCGACCGAAGATGTCTGTGAGTCGACCAGATAATGGCTGGAGAGCAGCATTGGCAATCAGATATGATGAGGCCAGCCACGACAGAAGAGTAAAGGAATTGAAACTGTCGGAAATTGGCGTTGCCAGCGTTGCCACAATGGTTGAGTCTAGAGGATGTGAGTATGTTCATGCAATCCTAATGAACGAGGAGGCGTACCCAAGGCTCCCAAGAATACTCCAACCCACGTGTTCACAAGAATGACCCATAGCCGAGCTGAGTTTGGTGGATTGGCGATGGGCACTCCGTTCTCTTCAGCATCTGCATTCTGGTCTTCAATGACTCTGTTGGCGGTAGCAGGTTCCTCATCTCGTGGCGGGAGTAGAGGGCTTGTCTCGGACGGTTGACGATCCGCCGTATCATCTCCAGATGCCATTGTACTTTAATTAAGTGTCCTGTAGTGTCTTTTATGTAGAGTGTTAATGTTCTGTGAATCTATCTGAGTCGCTGGATCACGGTTTGCCTCCGACAGTTCGACGATGTAGCATCGCACCGTATTTGGTTGACCAGTACATCCACGTCTTTGCGGAGATCATCCGATCGAATACGGAGAACAAGCCCTCCAACTCGGGCCGACCTGCACACCGAGCTCACTTCGTCTATCTGGCCGACAACGGAAGAGCTTCTTCACCGCATGAATTAATGACGATATTGTCATGGCGTGGAAGATTTTCTGACTCAAAAGCCCTATCAACAACAGCCGTATAACCGGGAATAGATGACAGAACTGGAGCCCAAAGGTGGGGAGTTCGGCCAACTTACTGCTAACTACACCGGAAGAACTTTTGACGATGAATCACGAGGATTATCTATCCTTCCAGGGACGAAGCCTGTTAGCAGAGGAGTCTTCAAAAACAAACTAGCAACTTGCCAGGGGATGTCGTAGGGTTGAACCCAAGAAGATGCAGATGTACAGTACCCACAAAGCATGTAAATTTCGACTCTATACAGCAGAAGAATACGGTTACCGCATCGTCAGCTCGTCATTTAAATGAGTCAATTTGCTTCAAGTTTGCATTTTGGGTGCCTACGCCTTATAATTAGAAGAGCTGCATCCCATCCCACTTAAAAGAGATCCAAATCGAGTCACATCCCAGATTCCAACCCTTCCTTTACAACTCTCACATAACTTGGAGCGCCTTTGACTTAAAGGCTCAATCACGACCTAATGTCTATTCCAAATCCGCTAGAAATTATAGATCAGGCTACCTACGACTTTGTGCGAGAATGGATGGCCCTTGGAGACGCCTCTCATGACTTTCAGCACATTCTCAGGGTGTACAATCAAGCAATGATTATCCTCAATGCCGAACAACAGTTACACCCAAAGCGAGGATATGATACGCGGCTCATAGCGTATGCTACATTCCTTCACGACATTGGTGACCGAAAATACTTTCCGCACAAGAGACCAATAGATGCAAGCGACCCTGAGTTCCAATATTACGCATTGCTTGTCAAGCATGATTTGCAATATACAGAAGCGACAAACGTTGTATTTCACGCATTACGAGCTAGGGATCTTGATGTGAAATGGGCTGAGGACGTACAAATGGTGTGCAACTGCGTTTCTTATTCTTATGAGAACTCAAACCCAGATGAAGTAGGGAAGGCAATGAAAATGCACCCAGAGTTGGCCATTGTCCAAGATGCCGACCGTCTGGACGCCATTGGAGCCATTGGAATCGCTCGAGTTTTCGCATACACGGGCGCAAAAAGCAAAACACGCGGTCTCAATGGAACACTACAGCATTTCGATGAGAAACTACTCAAAATTGTGGACAAGACGAAGACAGAGACAGGAAGAAAGATGGCTTGGGAGCGAACTGAGAAGTTGAAGACGTTTCTGCGGTGGTGGAGGGAAGAGATTGGAGATGGAAGCTCATAGTTTTAAATGAGCATTGCTATTCGCAAGATTAGACAGCGAGCAACTAGAATCTCACTATATCATATACACTAGAACAAGGAAATTCATATTTGAATACTGGTTGCAAAAAGTCTCGTGATTTCTGTTGATGAAGATTGGGTTGTCTCTTGGTTCGACGGATCCAAGACGAACCTGAAACTCCGAGCCAGCCCCTTTAGACCAACCAAGATCCGCACAACGCGAAACAACCCACGCCTGAAATGTCGGACTTCTGGCCCTTTGGGCAAGGAACGACGGCCTTCTCAAACCCTTAATCAGGGCTAGGTGAGTTTTGGAACTGGTGATCTTTGTCGTCGTCGCCCGTCGTCGCAAGTGCTTCGTGTTACATCTTCAACTTCGACGACTTCCCTTCGTTTGTATACACTTGTGCAGCTGGCTCTCTGCGTCCATTCTTAAGTTCATTCTTCACTCTTTTTCTCTACAACATATCGACGCTCGAATCTACCCGCAGCTCTGAACCTACATCTCCACCGCGGTCATCGCAGCACAGCGTTTCATCAGTGTGCCAACCTCTTCGCAACCACCTTTGCAAAGACAAGCGCCCGAGTCTCTCTAGCAAGCACCAACGCTCTCTACCACGCACGACCAAGCCAAAAATGTCGTCCGCAAAGACCTGGCTCTTCCTCAAGCCGATCCTCACGCCGAACGCGCTGGCCTCTGTTCAGGCCAACCCCATCCTCCTTGCCTACGCTCTCGCCACCATTGGCGGCCTCATCGTGCTCATATCGCTGGCCTTCTTCATCAGCTTCCAGACTGGCAAGGCGTACAAGAAACCTAAGGGTCAGGATAAGGGTGGTAAGGGTGGAGAGAAGAAAATTCCGTTTGTGGGTGCCCTGAAGAAGTTGCCGCTTATTGGAAAGAAGTAAACGAGTTTGTGAAAGTGGAATGCGCTCAGTTAAGGTTGCTGAGGAGTGAGTGGGTGATTTGAGCTTGGACAGGAGCAGAATGATGGACACTGGGATTCGAAGCTTATGAATTTAATTGAGGTGCTCTCTGTGGCATATGGTGTTGGCGGTAGAAGCGCAGGTCGCGCCATGATATCACTCTAGACTTTTCTCCACGAATACAGCTTCGGTGTTTCTGGAAGAACTGTGCTGTGAGAGTCTGTTTCGCTATGCCTTGGAGTGAATCTACATCTATGAAAGCAAACCGTTCAAGAAATTGTCCTCCATTGGGTAACGTGCTGGATTCTATATCAACTACTACGTACTCCGTAGATAACAACTTGGTAAGCAGAATCGGCGGATTCCCTCCTAGGAGCTTTCATCTTGAACAGGCTCAACATCACAAATTCATCTGCTCGCTTAGGTTGACGAAGATGCTTTGACCAAAGTGTGGGCCGCGTGTTTTTGCTGGCTTGGGATGGGAGTTGCCGATGGGGCCGGCGAGCCAAGGAGGCTTGAGACCATTCTGTTCTCTGGTTCGCTATTGGTTCAGCTCGCAGTGGCAGCCAGCAAAACACCCTGTCCCTGCGTCTAAAACCACCCGCGTTCTTTCCAGCTGCGAGCTTGACGTGGTCAACCACTCTCTGCCTCCAATTCATCATATATCCGTCTTCTTGTAATTGATAACCGCCAACTACCATCCACCTGCTTTGGACTTTTTGTTGATTCCTTCTGCTCATTTTAAACCCCATTTCCTGTTCCCGCCTCATCCTCAGCTGAACGCTCTCGACCTCCTTTTACCTTTCCCCGCGTACAAGGCAATGGCAGAACCAGAAGCGCCAGCATCAACCATCGCTCCCGAGCCTGTTGAGGCATCTGCGGAGAATGTGGATGTATCCCAGAGTCCTGAGGATACAGTCTCTTCCGCTGAGAAAAAGGGCGCAACTGCGCCGCTTGCTAAGAAGGCTACTCCAGCTACCTCCGCAGCTCCCAAGCGCCCAGCTGCAGCTACGTCGTCTCGCCTGACGGCGGGCACGGCTTCATCCGCTCAGAAAGGCTCTTCGGCAACCTCGACGGCTCACAGAACAATTGGGAGCGGTTTGACCAAGCCACCTGCGAGACCATCTGCTGCAACCTCGACTGCGAAACGACCTGTCACGACATCGAAGACCACTGCCTCAGACCATGAGGGAAAGGCGAGCCTCACATCGGGAGATGAAAACAAGAAGTCCATGAATGGACTGTCCAAGCGCATGTCGACTTTGCCTGGCAGCACTACTGGTGCAACTGGCGCGACATCTCGCACGCCCGCCCATGCCAAGACCGCTTCAACATCGTCCGATCGACGCTCGACTCTCGCATCATCGACCGCTTCCCGAGCATCTCTTCCTGCGCGAGCTCCGGTTACAAGCCCAACCAAACCTCGTACATCGCTCTCTTCTAGCACTCGACCCACCGCCACTACCACCACCGCTCGAACTGCTGCTGCTCCCACTTCTTCTAGAGCGGCTCCTACAAGCACGTTGTTGGCAAGGAAAGCACCCGGAGAAACAGCAACTAAGGCAGGGTTAGTCGCTCTATTCACGTTTCTTTGAACTTGTCACTAATACGGTAGCAGAACTTCGGCTATAACTTCCGCAAGCGCCGCCAGGATTTCTGAACTTGAATCAAACGTCGACCACCTGACAAAAGACAACGAAACTTTACAGGCGCAAGTTCAAGAACTGAAAGAAGAAGGTGATAAGTTGAAGGACGCACATGAGACAGCCTTAAAGGAGTTTGAGGAGAATCAAACGGGTTTGCAGACTGAGATTGCTGAACTTACTTCGTCAAAGAAAGAATTGGAAGCGGCAATTGAACAAGCGAAGCAGGATCAAAAGACTGCCGAGGATGCAATTGTGGAGTCATATGATAAGGTAGTTGGCTTGAAGGACGAAGAGATCAAGCAACTGAAAGATGAGGCTACGCAGAGCGCGAACACCCATCAACAAGAGAAGAGTGGATTGGAAGGCGAGATCAAGCAACTGCAAGATGAGCATAAGCAGAGTGCGAACACGTATCAACAAGAGAAGACCGCATTGGAAGACGAAATCAAGCAACTACGAAATGAGCTTAAGGAGAGCGCGAACACGCATCAACAGGAGAAGACCACATTGGAAGACGAGATCAAGCGCTCTGAGGCCAAAATTGCGGAAATCACTGCCAGCTCTAAAGAGAGCGCGGAGAAAGCTCGCACAGCTGAAGTTGAAATCAACGAACTTCAGAAACTCGTGGATAGCTTGAAAAAGACCGAAGAACAACTATCCCAGCATACGAAGGTCTTGCAGGACAAGATTTCGGAACTCGAATCAGAGCTTCAGAAGTCACACTCTTTGGCTGAGAAGGCGGCCAAATTCAACGCTGACGAGATTTCGAAACTCGAAGCAGCCATCAAAGATCTGCAATCCAAGAGCGATTCAGCTAATTCTTCACACAAGAAAGAACAAGACGACCTTAAGGCTCAACTGAAAAAGGCTCAGGATGAATTGCGAGACCAGAACGCTACTCATGAAACATTGACGAAGTCTCATACCGAGCAACTCGGTACAATCCAAAAACAGCTGGCGCAGTCTGAAGCCGACCTACGTAATCACCAATCTTCGCGTGATGCTGATGCCAAAGCTCATGCCACTGAGCTTACCGCCATACAAGGCAAACTGAAGCAAGCTGAAGCCGACCTGCAAAAGCATACTGCGGCACGCGAGGCTGCAACGAAAGCTCATGCCGATGAGCTCAAGAAGGCTCAAAATTCTATTGCTGAACTGACTACGAAGGCTCAGTCCAGCGACGAGAGCCACGCTTCAGATCTTCAGACTCTGCGTGATCAATTGCAAAAGGCTCATGATGCCATCAAATCTAAAGAAGCCGAGTTCCTCAAACACGAGAGCGCCGCGGCCGATACTGCCTCAGCTCATGCCGCAGAACTAGCAAAGGCACAGAAGCTGCTCGATCAGAGCAAAGCAGATGCCAAATCGAAGGACACCAGCCACGCCGATTCCATCAAAGGCCTGCAGAAGCAGCTGAAAGACGCACAGGAGAACTACAAGACCAAAGACGCCGAAGCCCGCCAGCACCAGAAGGCGGCAACCGAGCACCTCAGCAAGCTCGAAGCGCTGCAGACCAAGAACATCGAGACGGTGCACGCCCACGCCGCCACGACGGAGCAACTAGACCGCGCCAAGACCGAGCTCTCGAAATTGCAGTCGCAGCTGAAGGACCTCGACGTGCTCGGCGCACTGAAGAGCGAGCTGTCAGCCGCGAAAGCCAAGATCAGCGAGCTGCACACGACAGGCGACAGCGCGGCAGCGAAAACGCAGGCGCTGGAGGCGCAGCTCGCGACGGCGCAGGAGGCGGGCCGGGGCCACGCAGGCGCGCTGGCGGCGGCGCAAGACGCGCTGAAGGACCTGGCACGGCAGGTGGAGGACCACGTGCGCGATGCGGCCGCGGCCGCGCGCGAGATCGCCGCCGTGCGCCTGCAGGCCGCCGAGCACAAGACGCGCGCCGACGAGGCCGAGGGGACGGTCGCCGGCCTCCAGGAGCATGCCAAGGCGCTCGAGCTGGATAAGGCGGCGGCCGAGGACGAGGCGCGGGCGGGCAGGGCCCGCGTTGAGGACCTGGCCCGCCAGGTCGAGGCGCTGAAGACGGCGGGTGCGAAGGCGGCCGCGGCGGACGCCCCCGAGGCTGATGCGGGCGCGGAGGCGGCCAGCGATGTGGATGCCAAGGTGAGTGCACACTGATTCCATGGTGGCTGGTCAGCGCTGACCGGCTTGAAGATGAGCGAAGTTTCTCACGGTATCGATAGTCTTGAAGATGGCTTGGAGCGCATGGGCGAGGAGGCACAACGGTAAGATTGCTTTCTTCTGCACGTATATGACACTAACGCCTCTGCAGAATGCTTCAGACATTGGAGAACCATGGCGTCACCGGCTAATCAGTTCTCGGATCGCTTGGCAGGTTTTGGGGGTTGTTTTCGCTTCGAAGTTGCAAATACCTCTCAGATACCCTTTCCACTTCGCGCTGGTTGTCCAGGCGCGTTTTGAGCAAAGCTAATTGTTATATTCGCACCCTTCAAATTTAATCATAAGTTTATGTCTTCTACGAACTCTCGAGCAAAGAGGGAATTTAAGGCCTCTTAGTTCTCTTGTGCATACTCCATATCCAGCAACAAGTCGTGCGAGAACCTCTACCTAACACTCCTCTTGGATAGGTCATTAGGCCAAAGTAAGTCATTTGTCTTTATCACGCTCTCTGCAGGTACACCAGTCCAGCTACATTGCGTCCCATTCGACAACTCATTTCCATCGAACCAAACACATCCTCCCCACCTCCGAGATAGAACAACCGTGGTGCAATTTCGATCTGGTCAATGAAACCGTTTTGATGTCGTAGGAAAGCGTTTGGCCAGGCTCGCCGGTGTCTCCAGCTGATACCATAATCAGCGAGAGAGTGTCCCTCGCGAAGCTGCTCGCCGATCATCCGCACAATGTCACCATCATCCACTTCGTAGAGAGAGAGAATGCGGTAAAGATTTTCGTACTCCAACTGGTCACATTCGTCTTCCGGCATACAACCATCACAATCAAAATGAAATGCCACGGACTTGCTAATTTTCAAAAAGTCGGCAACGGAAGTGTTGCCTGCAATGAGAACATCGTCTGGAACGGAGGCGCTTCCAAACAATTCGGGAGATAGTGCCTTCAGAGTCGTGAACAACGCGACGTGAGTCTCTATGTACGGCGTTTGCGAGACAGTTGCGCCTAACTCCAGGTCACTAAAGTCGATCTGGCTGGTCTGGAGAGGCAGCGCAAGAATCACGGTGTCGAACTCGGCCTCTTCGATTGAAGATTCGTTTCGAGAGATGACTAGCCTGTACTGTCGGTGATGGCCGCGACTAATCTTCGTAACTCGTGAATTCAAACGTAAGTCTGCTTGGGAACGCTCAATTAGACGTTCAATCAAGCGAGCGTTACCATAGACCGTAAATTGCTCGGACGGTCTAGCTGCCACCAGTGCCGAGAGTCCTCGAATGTCTGAAAGGTTTCGAGAGAATCGAGCTCTAACGCATGGCTGCACGAAATCTAGTTGGAATTGTCGTCCAATTCCGAGGCTCGAGAGATAGCTATCAGCGGCGCTTAAAACGGAACCACGGAGACCAGCGTCATCCAACTCCTTTGCCAGGCTTTCGAAAGGACTCGATCTCGCGAAAGATTCCCAATTGAAGAGTGTGGACTGGACTGCTCGACGAAATCTCCAAGGTGAGAGACCGTATTTCCAGATTTGCCGCCACGACAGAGCCTTGATGTTGCATTGTGGCGCCGTTGTGATGTTGTTGCCGTCCCACACGCCAGTTGACCTTCTCAGAAAAGCATCTCGACTCATTCCATTTAATCCAGTGTGAGCCACAGCTGTCATAAGGCACCAGTCATCTGTGTAGAAGTTTGTCGCTCCCTCTTCTTCGAGCTCGACGCCGTTAGGGTGAACGCGAATACTGGAGACACGACCTCCGACGTTGGATTCACGCTCGTATATAGTGATGAATAACGACGTGCCCGTGAATTCATTGAGACGAAAAGCAGCAGATGCGCCAGCTACACCGGCGCCGATGATTGCGACATGCTTCGAATCGTTGGATGTGAATATGATTTGCTCTTGATTGGCTGCTACAGGAAGCGGAGTAAGCAATATAGCCACGAGAGCGTCGCGCAGAGCAAACATAATGCAGCAAGTACAGCCGTATGCGCCGTAGAGGAATGTTTGCAAAAACTTTTTCTACAACGATCTCAAGTTTGAGCGCGCACTAACGGTCGGCAGTGCACGAAGTTTATGAATCCTCGCCTCGAAATCAGATTCCAGCTGTGCCGCAAGCGGTATTTTTATTCACCTCCCAACCTTTTCAATTTCGCGCCGTATGTACAGTCACGGCGAGTACTTTATGAACCCATAGGATGTCCAACAGTTCCCCATTGTACGCCGCGGCACAGCCAATCCAACACCCAACCACGACCTCATGTGCTTTGCAACTGGAAGCGAGGTGCATAGTAAGAACTCATGACAGGACCCTTTCGAAGAACGCCTGAATGTAGGGCATATCATTAGTAGTCCGGATGCTCTTCGCCAATGGCCTGTTAACCAACATCTACTATTTTAATCGCTGTTGGTAGGTACAGTAGCAGCAACTAGAGAGTTTTGAGGCATAGCATTTTCTATATAACTTGTTCGATAAAATCTTAAGCAATAATCTTTGATATCATTGTCACACCATGAACTCTTACGTGGTTCTCAGTCTTGTTGCTTTGGGTTTTACCCTTGTATCTGCAATTCCAGGAAAACGTCAAGACGTCAATGTATTGACTACTTTCAATATTGGTCCTTCATGTAATTCAGAACAATCAGCCGCTATCACCCAAGCTAACAAGGATGCCTTGACTCTGGCCAACTATGCATTAGACAACGCCAAAGAGTTGCTGGCCACTACTAATACCATTGACAAGTACATCGACTTCGGATCCCAGGCTGCCCAGGACTATTGGGGTCTTAGCAGTCCCTATCAACAGCGCATATTCGATACGCTGTACAGAGCTACACAATCATATCGTGGTAGCGGCTGGTCGGATTGGTGGAATAGTAGATATGTTAATGTGGCCTGCAGCGAGTCGTCAAAAGCCTGCGGTACAGGTCCTGCATATACCGTAACAGACCGTGGCGACACGTATCCGACGATAATCTTTTGTCCGACTTTCTTCGGTAACCTCTCTTCTCATGGTGACATGGTCAACCGAATAAATCAGGATACTACGGGAACCATGAAACTCAATGTTAGGAACCTTAGGAGTCAAGGTGAGACGCTGATCTTGGTTATACCATTAGTGTTTGCTCACGCAACTTAGCTACCACGGCGCTTCATGAATGGCTTCATATAGCAGGTTATAGTTCTGAGGTCTGCGAAGGAGGGTGTCAGTTTTCTTTGTCATTCATAAGTTTTGGAAATTGACATTCCACAGGTATAGATACCTACCAGGTTATTGGTGGTATTCCTACGAGGACTTATAAAGCAGGAAAAACGAAGTTACTCGCATTAAAGGATCCTGAAAGAGCAGCAAACACCAACGACAACTACGCCTATTTTGCCACGTCGCGGTTTATGGAGAAAACTTTCGGCGTATATCCACCATATCCACTTGTATGGTTTAACAACTTGACACCTGATCAAAATCAAGCCATCGAGGATCAACAGCCAGGCTCTCCAGTCAACCAGCCGACCTGGGATACGCTGGAAGACTCAGGCGAGGGAACTGACACAGCGACTGCGGCTCCTGCGGCCGCTACGTTGTACCCGGCCTGGTACCAACCCGTCATCAATGCAGCCGGGAGTACCACGCTTCCGCCGATCGCTGCTCCCTCCGAGGCGGTGGCGGTGATCGGTGGACCTGACATTGACAGCATTGTCTGCCAGACTACCGACGGTTCACCGGTAATTGCGGATTGCGTCCACGCCTTTGGAACTCTTGACTCTTATTCGAGCGCAGGAGCCCTGCACGGGTCGAAAGGCGGTACCTGGTGGGCTGGAGTAAGTAAACGCTCTTACGAATTACTAAATGTTTCTAACTCAATAGTATGTCGAGAGCTGCGCCTTGGCAATCTACTACACGGATGACTGGTCGGATAGCTGCAGTGCGACGCTTGACGATGTACAAGGACATGCCAGTGCCATTTTTGAAGCATGCGAGGATGGTAGTCTTGGGACAGTGGGCGGGTACGTTCCGTTTGCGGTTCCTAACTGTCCAGCATATATTCAGATTAGTCATACAAACGGTCAGCCACCGCAGGGAACGTAAACATGAATTGTAGTTGTAGAGTCCTCTATTATGTTTGGTAGATTTTCGCAATCATCTATCGTTCTAGAGATCCGGACAACTGCTACATACTGTGTTGTTGTACAGCGAAGTGGGCTTTCGTTTGTGCGTTGACGCGGCGGAGGTAAACCTCCTACTGTGCTTTCTTCATCTCATCCCCTAGCTCCTTTCGGTGTTGTTGAGATCTCTCTGGGATTGTCGATGCTCATCATGAACCAATTTCGGAGCCGGTTTAAATCGCTGTCAAAACCCACCAAGTTAGGCTGGCTATCGTAAGCCATAACACTTAGCTTCGCTGTATAGTACCACCAGCTTCTATCAAGTAGACCGTAAATATTGGGTTACAGCAGAGTCGAGCAGAGAGCCGACCCAAACAAGGTTGTCTGCGTTTTCAAACAACCACAAACTCTCAAACCGGGCTTCACACCATATCGTATCTAGATGTAGTTAGTGTGAGATTGAGCACCGCACAAGTAATTCGCCCCTTATTCCCAGACCGTGAAGGAGTCTATCCTCTTTTCCACACAAGCCTTGTCTGTCTGACTCAACCTAACACTCAAATCTCGTACTTATCATACTTGCCTCTGAGCCTACGGAAAGATAAGCGAAGGGAGGAGTCTCAGGCTGCTACGCGTGCGGAGACGATTATCAATTCTAACTCTCTCCCCGCTGGAGTCCTCAATTCGTATCATAAGCTGCGTAGTGTAACGAGGATTGAGCTAGATGCCTGAAGTACTTGATTGAGATGCTCTTCTTGAGTGTCTACGGCCTCGAGAGCTGCCCTCATAGACAGGGAAACGTTCCTTCTTTATCACGTGGGCCAATTCCTCTCGAGCAGGCTGCAGATGTTCGAACAAGGACGGCAAGCGGCGGCAGTGTCGTACTACGTAGCCAATAGTAATTGCCTGATAGCGCGATTAGCTGCAATAGACGAGGGGTTAAAACTGTCACTGCAGGACAACGAAATCAGCCGCCCAACCCTTCACCATTCGGCCCTAGCCTTTGTACCTGCCTTCCACCCGTTACTCCAGGGAATTGGAGGTTATGGAGAGTATTATGCCATGATTTCGTGGAGAAAGAGCTTGGACGGCTTATTATTGTGATAAGAAGCGAAAGAGAACTCGGGTCAGCGAGACCTATCTTGTCAATCTCCGCATCTGTCAGAGTAATCGCTTTTGCGGCACAGCGGGCACGGAGCCGTACTCGAACATAGGTTCACACCATGTGATTATAGTTCAGAATGACTACTATACGGAGTATTCCGTACGCCTAGCTGCATAACCAATATCTCTCTGATACACCCTGGTACCATCTCCGTAAATGCCTGTCGGTCAAATTGCGCCATTCCCACGACCAGCCCCCGAAAGAAGCCACCCGTTTCACAGAGAATCCCCCGCTGCGTTGGATTATCTAAAGAGTGTGAAGGAACATGTCCTCCCAGGTTACTTTTGGGTAGTATTTTCTTCTCTCTGTCTACGAAGACTATCTATGCTTCTAAATTTTGTCCTGATGGAGCCTACTACGCCAAAGTCCAAGACCTCGATAGTCGATTCAGCTATTGGTACAACATCTCATACAAGACAAAAGCCGGAACAGCATACGACAGCCGTGACAGCTCTCGATGGAAAGACAGAAGATGCGCCGACTGTCAATACGAGTTCAGACGGAGACGTCTTCAACGAGGCCTCTATAGGTTCAAGCGATTTGAGCCAGCTTTCCGAAAAGAGACCAATAAATCTGACAATACGCCCTCTCCCGGCAGATTCAGAGCATCGACATCCACCGCAGACACCTACTAGGCGTACACATGCGTCTGCACAGGAGACTGTTGCAATCGACAACATTGCTACCCAGGCTACGCATACGTTAGCTTCTCCCTCGATTGGTAATAAGTCGAACAACACCCAAACAACTCATGTCGTTCACCAACATATTCATGAAGAATTCGTGGAGTATATTACATGCGGTTCAGAAATGTTCCGGGACGACTTCTTCATATATCTGCCTCTCAACGTCGCAGACAAGTTTTCGGTGAAGCCTAAGCAATGCATAGCGACTAAAAAGAAAGAATGGAATCGATGCACAAATATGGTCTTGAAAAGGCCCGAGCAAACCAAGCCCATCGTAAGCTTGCTTGAGAAAGCTATTGAGAATGCGAACATATCCGCTGAGGCGCTCCCTCTGAAAAAAATCCTGGCCGTTCTGAATCAAAAACTATGTAAAAATCACCACAGCACTGTTCTAGGAAAACTTAAAATTCTCCTCCCAGATATCAAGGAGTGCGTAGAGAAAGCGCAAGAGGATGGCGATACACCACAACAACAGAAGTGCCGTGTCGACTTGGAAGCTCTTCGATTCTGGTCCCGAGAGCTACTCGGGATTCAACAACCACCAAAAATAGAGATATCCTGGGATGTGATCGGCGAGAATGACGGAATTTCTCTGCAGGGCAAGCTTTTGAATAGGCAGATCCGACTTTTGCAAAGAGCGCCGACGAACGAAAAATACCGCCTCTTTGAAAGCGTCTACACCAGTGCGCAGAAGCTCGGCTTCCCGAATTTCATCCCTTATGGTAGCGGAAAAGGGAAGGAGAGTGACGTGGCGGGTCAAATAAGAACCTTGTTACTATCCAGCACAAAGGCCAAGGAACGCGGATGGATTTACGCCTTCACCTTTGAAGTGCCCGCGTATAGGGGACTATTCAAGATTGGCTACTCGAAAAATCCTAAAGACCGAGTCGAAAAGGATTGGGGTTCACATTGGAACCGGAAAGCGAGGCCAATTTTCCAAGATAAAAAGGAAGATCCAATCGAACATGTTTATCTCCTAGAGAGATTGATATTCGCCGAACTTGAACGATTCCGACTAGTAATGTCCTGCTGTCAAAATTCCAGGTGCAAAATAAAACATAACGAATGGGTCGCAACATCTGAAAAGCACGTGATAGATGTCATTAAGAAATGGACGGGCTGGATGAGAACGAAGCCATATGTTAAGGAACGAGGACTTGGAGAAACTTGGACACTGAAGAGCATGAGTGATGATGAAATCAGCGTTCTGTGTAAGCCATGTTCTATTACCACACTGGGACAAACGATCAAAGAGCAAGAATCCAGCGATTGAAGGCCGAAACAAAAATTCGCGAAGAGGAGGTGCAATAGTCAACTCCAGATTTGTGATAGGAAGCACGCGCTGCGGAGACGTGATAATAGAAGAAATGTGTTGCACAGAGAAACAGTGTGAATCGCTTGCCGTCCTTGTTTGGGCATTGTCATCTATGGTTGGACTATATACGATAGTACCTAATATCTACCCACATTCACTCAAGCTCCTGCGTTGCACCATCGCGAAATGTTTCTGACTTGGGATAGTTAGTGGTGAAGCTCTTCAAATACTACGCATGATTCTCGGTGCTCCGCTCTCACGTCAGTTATATCCTAGCGCTGCTTGCTGATTAGAAAATATGTTTTACATCTCGGCAGAAGTTTAAAGTCGTACTCTAGTGGCTTCGTCCCAATCAATCAGGAGTAAAGTAGCATATTGTGCTCCCAAAGTAGCCCTACAGCATTAAACTGATATCATGCCAGATTCTGCAACACTACTACTTCCAGGTACTTCTTGTCCGGCTTCCCAAAAATGCGGTCGTCTACTCTCCAGAGAGCGGAGTGAACAATACAACTGTTAGAAAGGTACCAGCCCTTTCGTGTATTATGGGGTTATCGCCAGCACGTAGTAATAGGAGGCCATGGAATGGAACATTGC
>Ga0335072_10000653_pt1 | contig 63790 bp, 66 predicted proteins | sample Lox_Sample_21_FD_206725 | JGI IMG/M metagenome (GOLD analysis project Ga0335072, IMG submission 206725) | Soil microbial communities from Loxahatchee National Wildlife Refuge, Florida, United States - Lox_Sample_2.1 | ecosystem: Environmental > Terrestrial > Soil > Wetlands | place: USA...
GAAATATTCACATTGTTGACGTAGGTGCGGCTGACCGGATAGGAGGGTACGAACACCTCCCGCGGCCCGAGCGGAAACCAGCCCACATTCACGCCAACGGCAACGCCACCCGCGGCAAAGCCAAAGCCCGCAGCAAAATGAGGCCCACCAACCCAGGCCACCAAGGCAGGCGCATACACCGGTCGAACATACGCTACGGCTACCACTGGAGGCGGACAAGGTACCCAGCCCCAGGCGCCGCCGACAAACACCCAGCGGCCATAATGAAATGGCGCAAAGCCCCAGGGCGCGTTGTCGACCCACGTCCAGCCCCAAGGAGAAACCCAAATCCAGTGGCCAAAGCGGTAAGGAGCCCAGCCGACGACGGCGACATGCGGGAACCACACCGTGCCGTAATCCGCTACCGGACGCCAGCCGCCGTAGTCATCGAGGTCCTCGTAGCCAATCACGTCGTCGGAAACGTAGCGTTTCGCGACGGAATGATCCTCGCGCAGATCGCGCTCGTCGCACCAGGAATCGAAACTGTCTAAGTCTGGCAACGGTTCGATATCGGCGTTGACTTGGTCGGTGCCGGTGAAAATGCCTTGCTGATCGGGATGGACGCTATAGGAAGAACCGCCGCCGGTGACCTCCCCGTCGCCATCGCGAACGTTGATGATGCTGGTGTCGCCGGCTTCATTCACGTTGACGCGATAGTTGCCGGGGCGAACGATAGTCAACGCGAGATTGGGCGTGTCCACTTCCAGGGACTCCTGCGGATCCAAGCGCCGCACGCGAAGGGCGATGGTGCCTTCAGTCAGGCGAATTTGCGTCATGTGATCATCGAGGTTCAGGAAAGAAAAACCGGTCTGATCGCCCAGACGAATTACCGCGGAGCCGATGTGCAGTTCGGCGCGGCTGTTTTGGTCGGTCCACAACTTGTCTCCGGTGGTCACCGGCCGATTCACTTCCGCGCCGACCCAATCATCGGTGCCGGAGGGACTGAAGGACACTTGGCCGTCGACGAAACTGAGGCGGGCAACGCGGGAAGGCGGATCATCGCCATCGGCCAGCGCGCGATTGGGAGCCAGCATTACCAGAACAACAAGAGCAGTGCACAAAAGCAGCCAGTGCTGTACGCGAGTCTTCATACCTCATCTCTCCTGACAATTCTCAACAAATCTCATCGTGTTCGCGCAGAAATTCCGAATATCGAAAGATGCGAAGGCGATGAAAAACTCTTCACGCGGTACCCAGTCACGGCTTGTGTTTTCATGCAAGAACGTCCCCGGCTGGTGGGGGAATGACCTGGTGGACCGCCATCATTATGTGTAACACGGGGGCAGTGAAAGAGTTGTAGGAAGCGGGGGGCGAGTCGCGAAAGAAGCACGGTAAAAAAAAAGCCCGCTCCCGAATTGCAGGAGCGGGCCAGGGGATGATCAGGAAATTCAACTAGTGATGGCCGCCTCCTCCTCCGTGACTGCCGCCACCACCGCCACCGTGGAAACCTCCCCCACCGCTACTGTGCGAAGCACCGCCGCCACCCGAGCTATGCGGAGCAGAGTAGTGCGGGGCCGAGTAGTGGGGAGCCGAAGAAGAACGCGGCGCGGAGTTATAGGAACGGGGCGCGGAATAGCCGCGGTTGCCGTTGTAAGACGGAGGAGAGTAGGACCGGCCACCATTATAAGACCGGCCAGCGTTGTAAGAAGAAGAGGGCCGATTGGAGGAATAATTTCGAGAGCCTGCGTAAGGTGGACGATTGGCATTGCGCGCCGCAGCGCTCCAGGAATTTGTCGGATGCGTGGAGTTGGAGCTGCCGAATCCTTGCGGTGCACGGCCCGAATCGGTGCGATTACCCTGTGCGCTCCAGGAGCGTACGGAATTGCTGGCGCCGTTCGAGCGCGCGCCGGGTTGCGTGGCGTAAGGAGGACGGCTGTTCGAGAGTTCCGAGCGGCGGCTTGAGCTGAGACCGTTTTCATTGGACGACATGGAATGGGCCGTGGCGGTACCGTTGGCGCGGCCGCTGTAATTGGACGCATTCATTGTGTGGACCGCAGAGTGAGAAGCCGAGGCGGAAGGTGTAGTGCGCGCCATGACCGAGCGGCTATCCACGCTGTGCGAAGGAGTGGCCACGTGGTTATTGATGTTGGCAGCGCCCAGCGCGCTAGTGCGCGTCGGAGTGGCATGAAGGCTATTGGTCACTTGGGCGCTGCGCAAGGATGCTTCGGTAAGATGTTGTGAACTGCGGTTAATGGCCTGCCCATTCACGAAGGCGTTATGCGATGCAGTGGTGACCGCGTGAATGTTGTGGGCGTAGGCATAATTGAAATTGTGGTACGCGCCGGGCCCGCCAAACCCGTTGTGGAAATAAGCGTTGTGGACGTTGATGCCGCGCCAGTAGCCATACCCGCAGTGATACCAGGGATGGAAGGGCTCACCCCAACCAAGCGGAAACCAGCCGAAGCCAAAACCAAATCCAAAGCCGAATCCGCCGAGCCAGCCGACGAACGCCGGGCCGTAAAACGGAGAGGCGTAAATCGGACCGGGAGCCCAACCCCAGTAGCCGCCCGCATACACCCAGCGGCCATAGTGGTACGGAGCAAAACCCCAGGGTTCATAACCAACCCAACTCCAACCCCAAGGGGCTACATAGGCCCAGTTGCCGTCGCTGTAAGGGGCCCAATCGGGCCCAACATTATTTGGATACCAGACGTTGCCGTAGGTGTCGTCTTGCTTCCAGGTGCCGTAGTCGTCGAGGTCGCTGTAGCCAACGGTGTCGCGATTCACATACTGCGAAGAAGCCGAATTTTCCTCGGAGAGATCGCGTTGCTGTGCCCACTGGTCCAGCGTATCGGGTGCGGCAGCGGGTCCCGTAGACACTTTCACGCTGCCATCGGCACCGGTTACGTCAACGCGTTCGCCCGCCTTCACCGGGTAGATTTGGCCGGAAGCGGCAATTTCGCCAGCGCCGCGAATTGCAGTGACACTGGTGAAATCGCCATTTTCGTTCACGTCGATGCGGAACGCCCCGGCTTCCTTCACAGTGAACGCTAAGTTCGGAGTGTCTAATTCGTAGTTCTCGCCCTGGCGAATTTCGCGCACGCGAAAATTAACGCGGCCTTCGGGCATACGGATCTGCGTGATGTTTTGATCCAAATTGAGGAAGGAGAGCGCGGTCATGCTGCCAAGGTGAATGGCAATCTGTCCGGCTTGCAGTTCCGCGCGAGAATCTTTATCGACCCAGATTTTGTCGCCAATCGTGACCGGGCGGTTGCGTTGCGCCAATCCCCAATCCCCTTCGCCGCCGGGCTGCAGCGAAACGGAGCCGTCAATAAAGCTGATGCGCGCGACGCGAGAGGGTGGGTTGTGCGATTCGTCATCGGTGATGTTGTCGTCGACCGCAGGCAAATTCGTGGCGTTGGGATCGGTCTGCATTTGTCCTTGCGGTGCAGCTTCGGGCTGTTCCACACGGACAGGCTGTTCTTGCGCACGCAGCGAAGGCGCCACTAGAAAAAGAAGAGTGGCAAATGTGGATACTACAGCACCTGAGCTCCAGTGCTTCCCAAGAGCTTTCATAACCATTTCCCCTGAAAGGCCCACTTCCGGTTCCGGGCCTCGGAAAGCTGCTGGCAATGCCCGTAAAAGCTTCCCAAGGAGTAGAACACCGCAAAAGGAAAGAAGTTGCCATAGAATTGTTAGCGTAGTCGTGTAAGGCTGTCGTACCCATATAGTACTAGTACGGAACCTACTTGCACCCATTCTGGCCTTTCGGCCAGCACCTTTCTTTATCCTCAGTACGTAGACTTCCTTCTTGTGGGCTTACCTGCCCTTAGGGGAGAATCGGATGCATATGAAACGAGCACTTTTCAGTTTGGGGCTAGCGGCGTTTGTCGCTGCGGTCTCCGCGAGTTCCATTACGGCTCAGGTTTGGCGGCAAGCCGGGCCTCCGGGCGGCACGGTGATCTCTTTGGCGGCCGACCCGAATAACGCAAACCATCTATTTATGGGCACCTCCGATGGCCATGTCTTCACCTCAACGGACGAAGGCGGGCGTTGGCAGATGATCAGCCGGATCGGCACGGGACAGGACGATGTGATCACCCACATCATCGTGGACCCGCGCGATTCGAATCGGTTGTATGCCAGCAGCTGGACCCTGTATTCCGGCGGCGGAGGCGTGTACCGCAGCGATGACGGCGGCCACACCTGGAACCTGATTGGTTTGGCGCACGAAACCGTACGCGCGCTGGCGCAATCGCCGACGGACCCGAAGCTGCTGCTTGCCGGCTCGCTGACGGGCGTTTACCGCTCGGCGGACGAAGGCGCGAGCTGGGTGCGCATTACTCCGGAACATCATCCGGACCTGAATCGTTTTGACTCCCTGGCGTTTGACCCCAAGGACAACAACATCATTTACGCCGGCACCTATCACTTGCCCTGGAAGACCACCGACGGCGGGAAGAACTGGTTTCCGGTGGTAAAGGGCATGATCGATGACTCCGACGTGATGAACATTATCGTAGACCCCGCGAACAGCGAAAATGTGCACGCGGTGGCCTGCTCGGGCATTTATCACAGCTTGGACGCCGGCACGGACTGGGTGAAGTACAAGAGCATTCCGAATGTGTTTCGACGCACGCAATTGATCCGCATGGATCCCACGGATCCCAACACGCTGTATGCAGGAACCACCAGCGGCTTGTGGAAGACCGTGAACGAGAAAGATTTTCGTCGCGTCACTCCGGGCGATTGGATCATCAACGCGATGATCATCGACAAGAACAATCCGAAGAAGCTGATCATCGGCACAGAGCGCGAAGGCGTGCAGATCAGCAACGACGCCGGCGAGACGTTCGTGTCTGCCAACGTGGGCTTCCATCACATGCACATTGAAGATGTGGCGGTTGACCGCGATCATCCGGGCAGCGCGCTGGTGGTGCTGACCTTCGACGAGAATGCGTTTATCGCCACGAAAGATGGCGGCGATTCCTGGACGACGCTGGGCCCTGGGCTGAGGCGCGCCGAAGTGCGGCACGTGTACGCAACGCCCGAGGGCTGGTGGGCTACGCGCACCAACGGCGGCTGGTCCAAGTACAGCGAAACCACCAAAAAGTGGGAGCGAGCCGGCCTGTTCGAACCCGATGCAGTTACCCCGGCGGCGGCAAAAGCCACCACCACCAAAGGCAAGAAGACCGCGGCCAGAACGCCTGTGGCAAAGAAGCCTGTCCCCACGCTCTGCGCCTTCCTCGTCAACGATATGGCCTTCGGGCATGACGCCTGGTACGCGGCTACAACCGGCGGCGTACTGATTTCCACCAATGAAGGCAAAACCTGGAAAGTCGACGGTAAGGATCCGCTGGCGCGCCGGCTGGCGCAATCCGTGGAAGTTTCCGCGGATGGCACGGCAGTGTGGGCGATCGTCGACAAGAACCTGATCTATTCGGCCGATCAGGGCGCTACTTGGGATGCACAGGAACTGGCGTTCGCAAATGCGGGCAATCTGCGCATTCACCGCATTGACGATTCTTCCCTGTTCATCACCACGAATCTCGGCCTCTATGGCACTCACGATGCGGGCAAGACGTGGGTTCGCCAGGATGTGCGCGAACTTTCCTTCCAGTCGGTAGCGGGCAACGGCACCGCGTTGGTGGCGGCGCTGCAGAAGCACGGGCTGGTGGCTTCCTTCGACGGCGGCAAGACCTGGCAGAAGATGGATGATCCGCTGTCGCAGAGCTACTTCCCGGCGGTGTGGACGCGTCACGATGGCTCGATCGTGGCCATTTCCGCTACAGAAGGATTGCTGAGCCTGGACCCAAACGCCAGATCCGCTAGCGCGACCGGCAGCACCGGGATGCGCTAGTCACAGAGAGCAATTCCCTTCCGCGGGCGCTGCGAGAAATCGCGGCGCCCGTTTTCTTTTGTGGCGTAGTTTTATGGTTTGGACCACGGTGGGACCACGCCAGTCATGCGCGCGTAGGCGATAAGCTGGCCCATGTGCTCGTTGGCGTGGACGATAATGCGCAGGTACATGCCGTCGACAGTGGCATCGCGATCGACGATGTGGACCTTGCGCTGAAGGTCTTGCGGGGTTTCGGCCAAGTGCGCTTGCTTCACGGCGTCGAGAGAGCGCTTCAGCCAGCTGATGACTTCGGCTTTTGAAGTCACCGTTTTCTCCGCGTCTTCTTTGAGGTCCGCAGGCATTTTCGGCCCGGTGACACTCAACAAGTAGAAGTTAGCCATGACGATGTGCATATACACTTCGCTGGTCGAGCGCACTCCCGGAGCGGGGCGCCAAGAGAATTTTTCGGGCGGCGTGGCCTCGGCCAACGCAATCAACTGTTGTGAGACGTGCAGCCACTCACCGTCATAGCCTTCCCAGATACCTTCGGGCATTTTCTGCGCTGGCGTACGCGCGGCACAGAAGAGCCAGAAGCCAATCGCCACTAAGAACATCGCTTTCATAGGAGACTCCTCTGCCGTACGGGAGCAACTGTAGCGCAGTCTGAATTTGTTTCGGTCGATTTCTTTACAAGTGTGAAATCAAGGATCACGGAAACGGGGTAATAGCCCTGGTTGGCGGGCGACGGCGACCTGCGGAAATTACGTGGTTCGATGACAGAAAACGCAGCCATTTAGTCGATGTGGAATTTCTGGGGAAGCATTCGGTACGGGACTTGCCTTAAGGAGTGTGTGTTCGGGATGTAAAGAACACCGCGCAGTGCAAGGGGGCGCGCCGTGAAACACTCATTGAGATTCGCAACACTGATTTTGTTTGGGACGCTTTTGTCCGCACTTCCGATACGTGCGGATAATCCGGGGCCAGCGCGACCCGGCACGATCAATTACGTCGAGGGACAAGTGGTGGCAGGTTCGCAAACGCTGGGAAGTCAATCCATCGGCAAAGTGGAGCTGACACCGGGAGAAACCATTTCGACTGATACCGGAAAAGCCGAGGTCCTTCTCACTCCAGGAGTGTTCGTGCGTTTGGGCGACGAGAGCTCCGCGCGAATGATCAGCACCAGTTTAACGAACACACAAATGTCGCTGGATACGGGCGAGGCAACCGTGGAAGTAGTGGAAATTCATCCAGAGAATATGTTGGCCATCGTGGAGGATGGCCGGGAAACGCAACTGGTCAAGACGGGACTGTACGATTTCAATGAGAATTTGCACGTCGTACGCGTGCTGGACGGCGAGGCCATCGTTAAGGACGGGCGCAAGGACCTGAAGGTCAAAGCCGGCCACATGGTGGATTTGACAGCGACGGACAAGTTGAAGACCACCAAGTTCGATAAGAAAGAAGTGGAAGCCGAGAATTTGTATCGGTGGACGAGCCTGCGTTCGTCATATTTGGCGGAGGCTAACGCCGACTACGCTCCGACGTACGCCAATGGCGGCTACGGGTGGTATGGCGACGGATGGTATTGGGATCCGTGGTTTGACGCGTACACCTTTATGCCGTGGGACGGAATTTTCTTCAGCCCGTTTGGGTGGGGCTTTTATTCGCCGTGGTGCGCATTCGGGGCGCCGTTCTGGGGTTTTGGCGGATATGGATACGGCGGATATGGTGGATATTACCCCGTGCATTACCCGCATCGGTTCGGTCCTGATCCGGGGCACTGGGGTCCCGGTGAACATTATGGGAATCCGACGAACTATGGACATGGAGTGCACTACGCAACGCGGTCCGAAGGTGGCGTAGCGATGGGGTCGCGCGGATTCCTTGGGCATGGAGGTGGATTCCATGGCGGAGGGTTCCATGGTGGTGGAGGCGGGTTCCGCGCCTCTACCGGCGGCGGATTCCACGGCGGAGGGTTCGGTGGGGGCGGATTCCACGGTGGAGGCGGAGGTGGATTCGGAGGAGGTGGTCACAGGTAATCGCGATTTTCCTTAGCGCCCACACTTATCCAGCACAAGCGGGCCGCTCTTCCTCTGACCTGACCCAGAGAGAAGGCGGCCCGTTCTTCTATACGGACAGCGGTCCGTAAAGGCGGAAGTGGTCCACCAGCATTTCCCAAAACAGGTGTGATTTGTGTCACATCGACATAGTGCATGTGTGGTAAGAGTGAGAACGACGCTCCGACTGTGAAAGAAGGACAGAGTGGCCTTACCCGAATCGCCCAGGAAGAACTCGGAGCGTCGGAGATTTGCTGGCCGAGGAATTGCATTACTTAGGGGCGAAACGGGTAAGGGAGTGAACATGGATTTCGTCATTACCACGGGCGGACAGATTGTCGGTTGCACCGTGTTTGCATTGCTGTTGGTGCGAGGCTTGGTGGCCATCGCTAACGACTTCACGAATTGGACGTTACGGCGCAACAGCGTTGACCCGGATCAGTGAACGGATTCCGATGGTCGCAGGGCGCGCTGCTGCGGGCAAGATGGGGATAAGCAGTCAGGCGCAGGGGCGAGTTTCCTATCGGAACTTCATTCCGTTTTGGGCCATTTCGCATCGATTCTTTCCAGAATAAAAGCCGCTTGCGAAATTGCGCGCTCCACAATGTACAGCTTGGTTGGGCTGCGCTTATCTGATTCCATGTCCATCAATTTGCGGGCACAAAGCAGTGTAGCCGCGAATAGTATCGCGTGTTTGCGTTCTTCGGTCATGGGGAACTCCGCGTTGGGATGCGGCAGAGGTGGGAAGATTAGTTTACAACAGAGACGGGAGAGGTGGTTGGGATCGGGCGCAGAAAAGTGTTGTTGGGAGGCAGCACTTAAATTCCACTTACCGACCACCGTTCCACGAACTCTTTCATCCCTCACACTAACCCGAAAATCACTTCTATTTTTTGGACCAGCGGAGTTGATTGTGCTCGAAGTCGAAGGAGATTTGTTTTGCGTCGAGGGCAGAGATGCCGAGGTAGCCGGCGATGCGGGGCAAGGGATTGGAGGCCGGGCGCTCGACGAGTTGCACTTCGCGGTCGAGATCCTGGTTCCCTAAACGCAGGCGCGGTACGAGCACGCTTTTGGATTTCACCGCGCCTCCGACACTTTGGCCCATCGCACGACCCAGGACGTTGTAACTTTCCCGGGCGTTTTCCACCGCGCCTTCGTAAAGGGCGGTGCCAAACAAACCGGTGTCGGCAATCATCGAGACAGGCTGGCCATCCAGATCGACCTGAACGGTCAAGAACAGAGCTTCCGGCTGAAGGGGAACCGAGGATCCCGAGAGGGGTGAAGTTGGGCCAAAAGAGACCTGCTTTTTAGCCAAATCGAGGCGAAAGCTGCCAGTCTTCAGCAGATCCCAACCGATAATGCCGTCTACCCGTAGGCCAATGGTTAGGAAGTAGCGCATATCCTGAACGACTACCGGAACATCGGAGAAGTATTCGGGGCCATAGGAAAGTTCGGGTAATCGAGCGGAATCAATGCGCACGATCTTGTCGAAGCTGATGAGTTCGTCTGGGCGGAGGGCCAACCCCAGCTTTTGGGCTAACTTACGGTCGATCGTGGTGTGCGTCGCTCCGGTGTCTAGGAGGAACCGCAGGCCGTGGAGTGGACCGATGCTGGCGTCGACGACGAGGAGGTAGCCGTGGTAAACGTCCATGTGCAGGGCATTGGATTTGGGGAACACGGGAGGCTTGGCATCCGTTTCCCATGTTGAGAAGGAAAGGCAGGTCAGGATCGTAACCAGGATGGCCCGGATGCTTGCTGCATTCATGAAAAGCCCCTCGGCCGCGGGTTGCGGTGAGCCGAAGGTGGGGGAACCGGGGGAACAGGTCCATGGTTGGGCTCTGACGGGGGTCTGGAACCTAGCTGACACGGCAAGCGCTGGAAGAAGTTGCGATTGCGGGAAGTTCTGACACGAGCAATAGCGAAATTTTTCGACGTTTCCGTCGTCTTTATATCAGGCAAGGGGGCTATGTCAGGGACTTCACAAGTTGCTCAGGAATGGCGAACCCGAGCGCGCTACCGCTTCGGTACCTTCGAACTGGATGCCTGGTCGGGGGAACTGCGACGGAACGGAGTGAAGCTCCGGCTGCAAGAGCAGCCCTTCCTGGTGCTGCGGAAGCTCTTGGAATCCGCAGGCGGGCTGGTGACCCGGGAAGAGTTGCACAAAGCACTGTGGCCGGCGGACACCTTTGTGGACTTCGATACCAGCTTAAATACAGCGATTAAACGGCTGAGGGAGGTTCTGGGGGACTCGGCGGACGTGCCGGTATTTATTGAGACAGTTCCTCGCCGGGGCTATCGCTTTCTGGCTCCGGTGCAGTTGGTAAATAACGGGGAGTTGGTGGCGTTTCCGGCGCAAGCGGCGGTGGCCGAGGAGGGGCCGGGGCGAAAGATAAAGGGAAGGCTGCTGGGGATTGCCGGACTGGTCGCGGCGGCGGCCATAGGAGCGGTGGTGATGGCTTTGCGGACCCCGCAGCCGGTGCCGCACGTGATCGACTCCACGCAGATCACCTTTGACGGAATTCCCAAGGTGCGCGTGCATGCACGCGGGACAAACGTGTATTTCAACGAACGGCTGGAAGGACGCGTGGCGTTACTTCGCGTGCCGATGATGGGTGGCTCGCCGGTAACGCTGGACTCCTCAAGCCCAGGATTGTATTTGGGGGATGTCAGCCAGGACAGTACGAAGCTGGCGATCGGAACGCCAACCAGCGAAATGAAAGGGCCTTACCGGCTGAAAATGATGGACATGGGAACGGGGTCTCTCCAAGACATCGACGGGATGGTTGGACAAGATGTGACCTGGGCACCCCAAGGGAAACTCATGATTGCCGAAGGCCGCAGCATCGTGTTGGCGGACGCAGACGGCTCGCACCAACACAAGCTGCTGACTGCTCCGGGATATGTATCCTTTATTCGCTTTTCGCCGGACGGGCGACGCATTCGATTCACAGTGAATGGGCGGCTGATGACAGACTTCACCATATGGGAAGCGGGAATCGATGGTAGCAATCCTCACGAAATCCTGACCGAAATGACGGATTATCCGGTGCGCTGCTGCGGAGACTGGACGGCGGACGGGCGATATTACCTGTTCCAGACGACCTTGCGGGGAGGGAGCAAGATTTGGGCACAGCGCGAGCGGACTTCGTTCTGGCAACGGAGCGCTGCACAACCGGTACAGCTTACCAGCGTGCCGCCGAACTTCTATATGGGCGTGCCGGTGCTCGACGGCAAGAAACTGATCGTCACCGCGGCCCAGCCGCGAGCGGAATTGGTACGCTACGACCTGCATACACAACAATTTGTTCCGTTCCTTTCGGCGATATCGGCGGGGGACGTGGAGTTTTCGCGGGACGGCAGACAATTGGTGTACGTGCGTTATCCGGAAGAAACGCTGTGGCGCGCCAAGGCGGATGGGACGGAAGCGGCACAACTGAGCGGACCGTCGCTGCGAGTCGCGTTGCCTCATTGGTCGCCGGATGGAACGCGCATCGCGTTCTCGGGATCGCGGCCGGGACATCCTTGGAATTTGTATTTGGTGCCTGCGACAGGAGGGCCGGCGGAACAGTTGTCGAGCGGCGCGTTGTACGATATGGACCCGACGTGGTCGCCGGACGGAACGAAACTGGCGTTTGGGCAGCGGCGTATAGAGGGAGATCGGAACATGTGCTCGATCCAGTTGCTGGATGTGGCGTCGCGCACGGTGACACCTCTGCCGGATACGGACGGGATCTGTTATCCGCGATGGTCGCCCGATGGAAAGTACCTGTTGGCAGCGCACGCGAACAATATCGGGCTAATGCTCTATGATTTTGGCACGCAGAAGTGGACCGAGGTCGCGAAAGACTTGGGACCAATTGGGTATATGGAATGGGCTAAAGACAGCAAGAGCGTGATGTTCGATACCATGGCGGTGAGCGACCCCGGATTTAACCGGCTGCGGTTGTCGGATTTGCGAATTGAGCCGGTGGTGCGAACGCAGGAAATTCGACGGTATTACGGAGAATTTGGGGCCTGGACGGGGATGGCGCCGGACGGATCACCGTTGCTGGTGCGGGATATCAGCAGTGAGGAAGTTTATTTGTTGGATTTGTATTTGCCGTGAAGTAGACGGCAAGAAGAAGAGGGACTCCTCGCTCCGCTCGGAATACACGGTTTTGGGAGAAACCTTCCGGGCCTGAGCCGCTTTCTCTTGGATTTTCGCGAAAGCAGGTTTCTCGCTTCGCTCGAAATGACAATTTTTTTCCGCGGACTCTTCAGCCGTTTACGACACCCCAACAAAACAAATCTTCGTTCTGGGCGGCAGCTTCGCAGCGAAGATTCACAGACTAAAGTCTGTGCTACGGGCTAGCGATGATAATGGTTGCCGCCGATCTGGTAGCCTACGCCGCGGACCGTGCGGATCAGGGGATGATCGGAGCCGGCATCGATCTTGCGGCGGAGATAGTTGATGTAGACATCGACGACGTTGGTGACCGCGTCGCCGTGCACGCGCCACACTTCTTCGACGATGGTATTGCGGGGGACCGGACGGCCGGGCTGGCGCAGAAGGAATTCAAGTAAGGCGTACTCCTTGGGGCTAAGTTCGATGGGCCGGCCTGCGCGACGCACCTCGTGAGACACGCGGTTGACTTGAAGATCCTCAAAAACAAACTCATCGTGAGTCGGCCGATTGTGGCGACGCAAAACCGCGTGGACCCGTGCGACCAGTTCCGCAACGGCGAAAGGCTTCACCAGAACGTCGTCGGCACCGGCGTTCAGGGCACGGATGCGCTGCTCCACGGTGGTGTCGGCAAGGAGAAGAATCAGCGGCGTGTCTGGCCAGCGGCGGTGCGGAACGTGCAGGGGATCAGCGGCGGGAAGCCCGGGAAGGTTGCTGTCCAGAAGGATCAAATCGAAATTGGGGCTGTCGGGGAGTCCGGCGAATTGATCAGAGTGGGATAACACGTGGACCGCGAAATTTTCCTGCTGAAAACGGGATTTGAGGAACTCCGCCAGAGCGGTATCGACCTCGGCCACAAGTAGGCGCATGACGATTACACACATTCTGGAAGGGGGTAAGTTAAGTATCAAAGTACGCTACCAAGGAGTCAACATTGGGCAGGTACGGTGATACAGGTTAATCAACGGCCCGGGGGGCGGGCACCGGAACTCGGAGTGGGCGTGCTGTTGGCCGGACCGTAAAGCGGATTGACCGCCGGACCGGGGGAGAGGATGGGAGAACGTTCGACTAAAACGGGATTGAGAATGACGATATCGATACGGCGGTTGTGGGAACGACCGTCGGCGGTGGCATTGTCGGCGACGGGGTGGAATTCGGCGTAGCCGGCCGCGGAGAGCCGCGAAGGCATCACGTGGTAGCGGTAGATGAAGAGCTGAACCAGCTCGGTGGCGCGCGCGGTGGAGAGTTCCCAGTTCGACGGGAAATGCGCGTTGTGAATAGGGACATTGTCGGTGTGGCCTTCAATGCGAAGGCTTTCGCCGCGAGGAGCGATCACCGCAGCGAGACGATCGACCGCGTTCATAGCCGAGGGAAGCATGGTGGCGGAGCCGCTGTCGTAGAAACCCATCTCGCGCAAGCTGACTACGACTCCTTCCTTGCGCATCTGGACGTCCACAAAACGGTCTTTGATTTCTGGAGCAAGAGCCTTTTCCAGTTGGGATTGAACATCGCTTAGCGAGGCGTTGGCGGCCGCGGGGCCGAGGACCCCTTTCATGGGCTGCACGAAACGTTGCATGTCGCCCGTACGCTGAACGTTATCGACGGCCTGAATGCTGGTGAAGGGGATCGCTTCGGTTTCGCTGAGAGGGATTTTGGTGTTGGAGGTATCGAAGACGCCAAGTTCCTGGAAAGCGACTTGGATGGCCAGAGCGAGGCGGCCGACTCTGCGCTTGTCGACCTGGGAGGAAGAATAAAGGACCACGAAGAAGGCAAACAGAAGGGTGATGAAGTCCGCGTAGCTGACCAGCCAGCGCTCGTGGCTGACATGCTGCTGCGACTTGGGGCGGCGGCTCATGAGGATTTGGCGGCAAGATGAGAGCCGTCGCGATTGGCTTCGGCGAAGAAGCCGCGGAGTTTGGTTTCGAGCATGCGAGGGTTCATGCCTTCGAGAATGGAAATCACGCCTTCGAGCATCATCTCGCGAAGGATCTGCTCCTGGCGGATGCGGATTTTGATTTTGCCGGAAGCGGGAAGAAAAAAAAGATTGGCGGAGCCAACGCCGTAGATGGTGGCAACGAAAGCCACGGCAATGCCCTTCCCGACTTCGCTGATGTCATCGAGATGCTGCATCACCTGGATGAGCCCGAGCACGGCACCAATGATGCCGATGGTGGGAGCAAAACCTCCGGCGGATTCGAAGACCCGCGGGAGATGCTCTTCGTGCTCGCTTTGGTTGTCGAGTTCGAGTTCCATCATTTTGCGGATTTCCTGAGGCTCGGTGCCATCGACGGCGAGCATCAGGCTTTTTTTGAGGAAGGGATCCTGGATGGTGGCGAGATCGTTATCGAGGGAGATGATGCCCTCGCGGCGAGCTTTCTGGGCATAACCAACGATCTCGTTGATCAGTTGATTGGGATCTTTGGAGTTGTCGACGAAAACCTGCAGGAGACTCCGGGAAGCGGCAAAAATGACCCGTAAAGGAAATTGAATCATCACGGCGCCAAGAGTGCCGCCGAAGACGATCATGGCCGCGGTCGGTTGGACGATTTGGGCGAGGTGCCCACCTTCCAACATCAAACCGAGAAGAATGCCACCGATAGCCAGGGCCACACCCATCAGGGTGCTCTTGTCCATAGCGTCCTCAGGTTGAACCGGAGCCCTCAATCGGAGGAGCTGGCGCGACGGTGGCCGCGTTCGGCTCGTTGGGATTGAGGGTCAAGCCGGCAAGGATGGCGCGGCGAAACTCGATCACGCGTTGAAGCACCTGCTCGGTGCTTTCGCGGACGATGATTTTTTCGCCGGTGACCAGCGTGAGCACGGTGTCTGGAGCATTCTCCACACATTTAATGAGGTCGGAGTTAACGACGAGCGGCTGATTGTTGAGGCGAGTCAGGCGAATCATAGCTCCAGACCTTTGCGCGTCCTTGCCGAAGGCTTGCATGCCTCCACGAGGGATATCGGCACACGGTTAAAGAAGTTCAATAGAAGGGTTGGAGGGTGGTGCAACTTTTGGATTGTGGCGTGCAGAAAAAGACAGGCGGTGAGCGTGGGCGGCGACGGAACAGCGGAAGTCGAGTGGCATGAGTGAAAGGAAGAGGGATGAGGCCGTGGGAATGCTGCGGTTGCACCGAAATGGGATCGCAGTGCCGGAATGAACCTGTAGTTCGCGGATAGTCAGGAGAGCCAAGATGCGGGGGCAGAACGAGCGGGCGGCTATTGTAGGGTTTGATGGGGTGATTGCCTGGCGTACGAGGCGCGGATCGCCCAGCGCTTTTGAGTTTTTGCCCGGGGCGCTGAAGGGATTGCGACTGCTGAGAGACTGCGGCTACACGGTGCTGGCTGTGGTTCGAGAAGAGATTGGCAGGAATGGGTCGGCGAACGAGAATCAGCAAAGAATACAAAGGATGCGATTGGAAGTGGCGTTGGCCGGCGGAAGGATCGAGCGGGTGTATACGTGGAGCCAGGACCAGTTGCCGTACTCGGAATTGCTGAAGCGCATGATGGCGGAGCAAGCATTACGCGCGTCGAATGTGGTCTTGGTGAGTGATTCCGTGGATGAACTGGAGGCCGGGGCGTGGCTCGGATGCAGGGGAATTTTGCTGCGGCGAGATGCGTTTCTGAACGGGCGAGGGCGTGAAGGAAAGCAATGGCCAGAAATCGCGAGCTCTTTGAACGAAGCGGCAGAGCGCTTGATCCACAGAGGGAGCGTGACGCTCGGCGAACTGTTAAAAGAAAAGATGAGGCAGGACGCGACGACGAAACCGCAGAGCTATTTCTTGCAGCATGTCCTGGTGAACTGTTATGGGAGTTGGGAAGAGGGCCAGGAGCTAAAGAAAAGCGAAGAGAAGGCAGGAGAAAGGGCGTTTCATTAAAGGATTCTTAAGTTGCGCGGTGGAGGGAGGTAAAGCCTTTCTTGCAAAAGCCGATATAGGGAAAGAACACGTTGGCTGATCCGTAGCGACGTGCGAGCCAGCCGGACTTAGAGGGTTTGAGCCCCTCGCACCTAAAGGCTCCTCGGACGCCAAACGGAAGAAAAAGCAACGAAAGGAGCCTTTAACATGGCAATCAGTCTTCTGAATAACATCGCGGCCCTGGAGGCGCAGAACCAACTGCAAAATACGCAGAACAATTTGCAGAACACTCTGTACCAGCTCTCTTCCGGTTCGCGAATCAATAGCGGTGCGGACGACGCGGCAGGGTTGGCCATTGCGAACGGAATGCAGGCCAACATCACTGCGTTGAACCAGTCGCAGGCAAACGCGAACAACGGCGTTGGGATGTTGCAGACGGCCGATGGCGCGTTGGCTCAGGTCACTACACTTCTCAACCGCGCCGTAACCCTGGCGACCGAATCGGCCAACGGCACGTTGAACGGCGATAACGGGACGCAGCGCACGGCGTTGGACGCAGAATACACGCAGATCAAGGCGGAAATTTCGAGTATCGGCGCGAACACCACGTTCAACGGTACGGCGATTTTCCAGGGCTCCTCGGCCAACTCGTTGCAGAGCCAGACTACGTCAACGTTGAGTGCCACCTCGTCGTTGGGCGCCACCGCTGGCCAGTTAGTCATCGACGTCGGCGGGCAAAAGGAGACTTTTGCGACGGCGGCCAACGAGACGCTGGGCACGTTGATGAACGCGATCAACACCTCGAATACAGGGCTGGAAGCCACGGTGCAAAGTGGGAAGTTCGTGGTTACGGACCTGCAGAACCGCGGCGACATCGCTTTGGACGGATCCAGTTCAGGCACCGTGTTGACCACCCTGCAGGGCGCCGGCACAGTGGCTATGGCTTCCCCGGTGGACACGCAAGCGAACACCAACGAACTGCAATTCGCCACGGACTTCAGCGCCGGCGGGACAGGAACGGTGTTGGACTCGGTTGAAGGAAACGCGGGCAATGCGGAACCTCTGGTGCTGGATGTGGGCGGCAAAACCTACACCTTCGACACCACCGCTGGAACCACCACGGTAGGCGACCTGATGAACCAGATCAACTCCGGCACGGATTCCAGTGGCAACGCCACGGACCTGCGCGCCAGCCTGCAGACCGTGGGCAGCACGCAACTTCTAACCGTCCAAGATCTCGGAAACAATGGCGACATCGCCATGGACTCGACCTCGAACGCGACGTTGCAAGCCGACCTCGGCGGCCAGCCGGTGAACCCGCAAACCCCAGTCACGCAGAGTGGTTTGTCCGTGTTCCTCAGCGACTCGACTTCGATCGGCACGAACACCATCAACGTGAGCATCGGTGCGCTCGCTGCCAACAACATCGGCGGCGTGGACATCACACAGAATACGCTGGAAACCCAGGCGGGTGCCGAGGCGGCACTGACGCAGATCAACACTGCAATCTCCAACATCGCGGCGATGAGAGGCAACATCGGTGCGGGCATCAACCGGCTACAGGCAGCCAGCAACGTGGAAAGCGCACAGGTGCAGAACCTGACCTCCGCGGAAGACCAGATCATGGCCGCCAACGTTCCGCAACAAGTGACCAACTTGTCCGAGTACAGCATCCTCGAACAATCCGGTATCTCGGCGTTGGCGCAAGCAAACTCGGCGCAGCAGAGCATCCTGAAGCTGCTCCAGTAGTACGTGCTGTGGTGACGGCAACTCATACGGCGGGCGGGATCCCCTCGGGGATTCCGCCCTTACCGCTGTCAGGAGGAGATTATGAAAATCACTCCGGATCAAAACCAAGGGATGCCTATAGAACCGCCTAGCGCGCCCGCGGTACAGGCAAAAAGCGAGCGCGTATCGACACAATCTTCGACCGCCAGCACCATTGACAACGCTACCGCGGCGGCGGGCGCGGCGGTGGTAGCCCCAGTGCAGCGGCAAACCGACGTGACCTTCCGGCGGGACAGCAACGGACGCATCTATTACGTGGTATCCGATGCGAAGTCCGGCGCGGAGATCCTGGAAATACCGCCGAAATCGATTCGGGATTTGGACCAGGGGATCGACGAATACGTTGAGGAAGAACAATCCAAAGCTGGGCCGCACGTGGAAGTAAAGGCGTAAAGGAGAGCGGGCATGTCGACATCATCGGTGAATCCCCTGTCGTCCCTGACGGATGCGCTGAGTTCGTCGAATTCCAGTTCCGGAAGCACGAATACCAGCGGCGCAGGACTGGGCCAAGGAATCGACGTGCAAGAGTTTGTGCAGTACGCCGTGGCCGATCAAGAAGCGGTGATTACCTCGCTGCAGTCGCAACAGTCCACACTCGACTCGCAAACCACGGAACTGTCCACCATCGAATCGGACATGTCGTCGCTGGACACAGCGTTGCAAGCGCTCAGCGATCCCCTGGGGGCCCTGGCGGCGCAAACGGTGACGTCGTCGGACTCCGGGGTGATCAGCGGAACCGCGGATAGCACGGCATCCACGGGCACGCACACCATCACGGTAAGCAATTTAGCGACAACGTCGTCGTACTATTCCGATGAGGTGCCCTCGGACAGCACAACGGTGAGCGGCAGTCTGTCGATAGCGGTGGATGGCGGGACCGCCGTGAATGTTCCGATCGACGCCAGCGACAACACCACCACGTTGAGCGGCATCGCCAGTTACATCAACTCCCAATCGAATTTGGGAGTAACGGCGACGGTAGTGCAAGACGCGAACGGCGCGCGGCTGGCGTTGGTCAGCAACACTTCAGGAGCTTCCGGAGCCCTCACGGTGACCGGCAGCCTGAGCTATCAAGACTCCAGCGGGAATACCGACACCGCAAACTTCAATCTGGGAACGAAAGGCGTCAACGCCAACTTGACCGTGGACGGCATCCCGGTCAGCAGCGCCAGTAACACGGTGAGCAATGTCATCCCCGGAGTCACGTTGAATCTGGGCGGGACATCGAGCAGCCCGGTAGATCTGTCGGTGCAGCCGGACAACTCACAGATCACCAGCGCCATTAACAATTTTGTGAGCGCTTACAATACGGTGACCACGGAAATCAACAATCAGTTCGACGTTACCTCGACGAGCAGTGGCGGGCCGTTGGAAGGCGACAATACGCTGCGTCAAGTGCAAAGCATGCTGTTGAGCGCCGTTTCCTATTCCGTGACCGGAAACAGCGGCATGGTCAACCTGGCCAGTATGGGCGTCAACATGAACGACGACGGTACCTTGACCGTGGACAACAATACGTTGTCGGCGGCGCTGGACAGTAATCCGACGGCCGTGGTGAACTTCTTTCAGAATGCCACCACGGGTTTTGCGCAACAGATGGACAACGTGGTGCAATCCATCAACGCACCCAGCACCGGGATGCTGGCGCTGGATGCGCAGGGGATTTCCAGCACCTCAACGGACCTCACCCAGCAGATCAATGATTTGCAAGCAGCGTTGACCACCCAGGAGCAGGAATTGACCCAGGTGTATTCGCAGGTAAACGTCACGTTGCAGGAATTGCCCTTGCTGGAAAGTCAAACGAGTCAGCAGCTCGCGAGCCTGTCGTCATGAACGCCAAGGACACTGCGCTGGCATATCATCACTCGGCGGCTATCGGGGCTTCGCGAGTTGGTCAGGTGGTGGCGCTGTACGACACCATCGTGCGAGACCTACACCGCGCCGTGCAGGCCGTTGCCGCCGGCGACGTGGAAAAACGGGTCGCCGCCGTCAACCATGCGCTCCTGGTCATCAGCGAACTGCAAGGCGTGCTCGATTTCGAGCGGGGCGGCGAGCCGGCTCGCAATCTGGAAAACTTCTACAAGGTAGCGCGTGGGTTGATCCTAAAGGGCAGCTTGACGTGCTCCCAAGAGACGTTTCGGGAAGCGGTGTCCATGATTACCCGGGTGCGCGCGGCTTGGGCCAAGATTGACGGTACCGTGCCGGATCCGCAACCCGTCGAGCGGACGCAAGCATCAATGCCAAAGATGCGAGGCGCCATCGGGACGGGAGAGATGCCCGAGCTGGAGACGCCCCAGTCGTCTCGGAGATGGAGCGGGTGATGAACGACGGTCTCAGGCAAAAAGTGGAAAGCATCAACAAGCGCCTCGCGAAGGAATTGGAGAACGCACAGGGTGTGCTGCGTGGCAGCGCGTCTTTTGGGGCGAAAGATGTCCGGGCGCTTCAGGCCCTATTGTCGGAAATGGAACCGGTAATTACGCGTTCCGCGGAACTCCGGCAGTCACGGCCGGAGATTGCCGAGCAGCTGGATCTCTACAAGGCACAACTGCTGGAACTTCAGAAGACCATGGAACAGGTGCGGGTGACGCTGCTGGTGCAGCGCGCAAGCTTGGCAGAAAAGCGCGTGCAGGTGAACGCCGCGTCGCACTGGTGCGACGCGCTCCAACGCATGCGGTAGGCCGTAGCAGACGAACGAGACTAATCAAAGTAATCCAGCTTGGGATGGAAGTCAGGAAGCAAGCGCGATACCCGTCTCAACCGAGTGCGACGTGAACGCGGGTTCGCTGGTCGACTAGCGAAGGGTTTTGCGCGAACCCTACGAGAGCATGAGCACTGTTTTGGGGCGCGAGGAAGTTCCCGCGGTGTCAGGCGAGATAATCGAGAAGATTTTTCTGGTTGAGAACCTGGCTGGTGGCACTGATGGCCGCTTGATTGGCCAGCTGAGCCTGGGAGAACGCCGTAGCCGCTTGCGTCACATCTGCCCCTTCTAGATCATTCTCCTGTTGCGCAACGTTCAGCTGATCCTGGTTCAGGAAGGACTCGCTGAGATTGATCTGGTTCAAAGCATTGCCGTAGGTGACGCGCTGGGTATCGAGCTGGCTGAGCGCGCTGCCAAGTTCAGTGACCGCATTGCCCATATTGTCGCTGCTGGTATTGAGAGCAGTGTAGAGATCCTGCAAAGCGCCCAGGATGCTGCCGCCGGGGTTCTGAAACAATTGGTCGCCGGGCACATTGGCAGTGATGGAGTTACCGTCAGTCAGCTGAACGGTGGTGGTCTGGTCGTTGCCGTTGTAGGTGATCGCGCCGGTGGTGGCGTCCACAGCAAAAGGCTGGGTGGTGACGCTGGTTCCACCGAAGAGATAGGCGCCCTGGTAGGTGGTGTTTGCTAGACCCATGACTTGCGTGAGTATCCCCTGCACCTGAGCAGCTAAAGCCTGACGCTCGGACGGGCTGAGAGTGCCGTTGGCGCCTTCCGTGCCGATGGTAATGGCCTGGGTGACGGAGGTAACGACGTTACTGAGAGTGGAGTCTGCAACCTGGAAACGGCCTTGGAGGTTGCTGATGTTCTGCAGAAATTGCGCGTCCTGGCTGGCTTGGTTGTGATTAAAGACAATCGCGGCGGCGGCCGCCGGATCGTCGGACGGCTCGTTGACCGAACGGCCGCTGGCCAATTCCTGGGAAGCGGTGGTTTCGTTTTGCTGGCTTTGCTCAATGCCGGCCAGGAGATCAGGAAGAAGATTCGGATTCAATCGGATGCTCATACCGTCGCCGTATCCATCATATTGATGGTGGTTTCGAGAAGACTGTTAATGACGGTGACGACCTGCGCAGCGGCCTGATAGGCGTTCTGGAACTGCACCAAGTTGGCGGCTTCCTGGTTGATGTCCACGCCGGAGACGCCGCCCTGTAGATTTTGCAACTGCTGAAGAGCTTGGCTGCCGGCCTGCTCGTTGGTCTGGGCGGTCGAAACATCGTTGCCTATTTTGAAGACCATGCCCGAGTAGTAGGAAATGGGAGTTTGGCCGTCGACCATGTTGCTGTTCTGCAGCGCGTATAAGGCGTTGGCGTTGGTGTTGTCGCCACTGCTGGAGCTGACGCCATCGGTAACGGTTCCGGCTGTGCCACTCGCAGCGATGAGGTCGGGATCGGTCATGACCACGCCCATGTTGGCAGCAGCGCCCTGGACTTGCGTGAGGGGAGTGAAAATGTCGCCTCCCGGATCGCCGTGCAAGTCGTAGCCCGCCTGATTCTGCTTGTTGACCGCGGTGGTGAGATCGTAAGCAAGGGTATCGAGCGAATTCTGAAATGCGGGAATTTCCTGATCGCGAATCTGAATGTTTCCGGCAAGCGAACCGCCGCTGATTTGAGAAGTGATGTTCTGCCCATTCGAATAAATGTCCTGAAAGCCATTGGCGTTGGTCTGCGTGCTCAGCGCGAAGCTCTGATTGCCAACTACCAAGGCCGAGCCATTTGCGGTGGATAAGGTGAGGCTGCCGTCACCCGCATCCGTTTCGGAAACACCGATATAGTTGGACAGCTGATTGATGAGTTGTTGGCGCTGATCTTCGGCCGGGCCGGGATTCTGGCCGTTTTGCGTGGCTTCCACCACTTCCTGGTTCACCTGAGCGATTTGCGAGGTCAGGCTGTTGATCTGGCTGACGGACTGTTGCACGGAAAGGTCCGCGTTGGTTTGCAGCGTGCTGAGATTGCTAGAGGTCTGATTGATCGCTCCGGTCAGGTTCTGTGCGGCCGTCAGAACGTTTTGGCGCGTGGTGGGGTCGCTGGGATCGGAAGCGAGATCCGAAAAACTGTTGAAGAAAGCGGTCAGGGAGGACTGTAGTCCAGTGCCCGAAGTTTCGTTGAAGAGCGCTTGCACCTGCTGGCCTGCACCGATAAAGGCATTCAATTGTCCCTGCTGCGCGGTTTCCTGATTGGTGCGCACATCGAGAACGGCGTCGCGAAGACTGGTAACGCTGGCGAGCTGCACACCGGTGCCGTAGGTCAGATCGCCTTCCTGAATGGTGGGCGACTCTTCCAGATTGGCCACCTGGCGGGAATACCCGGGAGTATCGACATTGGCGATATTGTTGGTGGCGGTGTCGATGGCCCCCTGCTGCGCAAGCATCGAAGAGAGGGCGGTATTCAAGCTGGCAGTGAGAGTACCCACGATTTAGACCTTTTCGGGCGGATCCGCGGAAAGCGCGCCCGGTTGGACAGCGGTTCGTTTATAGGTGCCTTCGAAGGTGTGCAAGGAATTCAGAAGTGCGGTGACAGTGCGGCGGGAACGCTTGAGCAGCGCTTGGTGAGCGGCATTCAGTTCTTTGACGCGAGATTGCGCTTGATGCAAACGGTGTAAGACCTCTTCGAGTTCGCTGGTATTGGCCAGCGGCTCCTCGCCACCGTGCATGCGAAGGTGCGCCGCGCATTGATATTGCAGGCGCTCGATCTGCTCGTCGAGCTTGGCGATGTTGGCGCAAATCTCGCGCTGTTGCGCGATGCCCGATTCCAGGCCATCGATATCCACGGCGACCATGGCCGAACGCGCCGCCAGGAGGCTCGCGGAGAGTGAGTCGAACAGTGCAATGCGTTGTTCCAGCAATTCCAGGTACGTGAGGTTTTTGTCGTTCATGAGTTAAGCTCGTTCATCCAGTTGATGTAAATCGTCTCCCTTTTCAAGATCCGCAACGGATTCCGTGTCGGGATCGCGAGGCGGAGAAACTGGGGAGCTCTTCGGCGGAGCAACGTAGCGTTGACGCTCGCGCGGGTCGCGATCTCCGGGACGCAGTGGCTGCAAGGGCGCTGCCGGAGCTGGTCCCAGATCGTTCATGCCAACGCACTCCTAAGCCTTTCAGGCTTTGGCGCTCTTGCTGGTCTGATCGGCCAGCATGGCGTCCGCAATCTTGCCGCTATCGGGCTGATACGTATTCTGCTGCACCGCGGCCTTCAAGGGAGCGACCTTCGGGGTGCGCACCTCAGGAACATTGGCCAATTGCGCGGTCAGCTGCTGCACCTCGGCGTGGCGGCTGGAGATCTGCAGCGTATCGCCGGAGGAGGAGCTGGAGATGCTCGCGGCTTTGGAACTGGCACCGGACGCAGAGCCCTTTTTGGCGTTAGAGACCGGCTCGTTTTGTGCGTCGCCAGTGGAATAAATCCTGGGGTCAATCTTCATGGTGGAGTCCTCCGTGAGCCGCCAGAACTTCCAGAAAAGTTAGAGCGACTAAAGGACCAATCGGCAGAGTTTGAGAAAACTTTAATGTCAAACCGTTGCGTTTTGGTCCTCAATGAGGGATATCGGCAAAACGGCCGGCAACATTACCGTGTTTCCGGTGCTCTTTGGGCGGAGTCTGCTCCTTCCACGTAAGGCTGTAAGTGCTGCATTATCAAGCGGCCAAAACCGAAACCGCCGGCTTTGCTCAGGGCCTGGGACATGGACTGGATGCCCATATCCTCGAAGGTCGAGCCACCTGGGTCCGAGGAGTCGTCATCGTCCAGGGCGAACGATTCCTTCATGGATTTCCAGAAGGTGGAGATCAGAATGGACTCGAATTCAGTGGCCGCACGGCGCAATTTCTGTTCTTGCACGGTCGAGGGCCGTTTTGGAATGGAGGGGAGCAAGGAGAAGGTGTTCGCGGTTGTTGCAGAAGGCGGATCGCTGTTCCAGGTTGGAAAGGTAGGCCTCACAAAACCTCCAGGTCTGCGTTGAGCGCACCTGCTTGCTTGATGGCCTGCAGGATGGCGACAACATCTCGCGCGGAGGCTCCCATGGTTTGCAGACCACGGATCAACTCCTCGACCGTAGCACCTTCTTTCAGATGGACCGTTTGTAGGGGAGATTCCTGGGCTTGCACGGCGGTCTCTGGAACGACTTTCGTTTCCCCCTTGGAATAAGGTGTCGGTTGGGAGACCTGGAACTCTGTGGACACCTGAATGGAGAGATTGCCATGAAGGATGGCGCACGCGCTGACGGTGACATTGCCGCCCATGACGACCGTGCCGGTACGCTCATTCACCACCACCTTGGCGGGCGGCTTGGTGTGAACGGTGACTTCGCCGATTTTGGCGAGCAGCGCCGGAAGATCCAGGCCGGAAGCGCGGTAATCGGAAATTTCGATGCGGCGGCTATCGACCACATGGGCCAGAGTCATGCCCAAATCCTGATTGATGGCATGGCTGGCTTCTTCGGCAGTGGCAAAATCGGGATCGCGCAAGAGCACCGAGAGCACGCGAAAATTGTCGAGCTTGACGGAACTGTCGCGTTCGACCAGTGCGCCATCGGGAATGCGGCCAACGGTGGGGTGATTGACGACTTTGGTATTCGTAGCGGTTCCGGCACTGTAGCCGCCGATGATCAGCGGACCTTGTGCGGCGGCATAGACATAGCCGTCGGCAGCACGCAACGGAGTTAAGAGCAAGGTGCCTCCGGCGAGGCTCTTGGCGTCACCAATGGAAGAGACGGTCACATCGATATGCAGGCCGGGGCGGGCGAACGGCGGAAGCGTGGCAGTAACAAAGACCCCGGCAATGTTCCGAACCTGAATGGTGGAGACTTGGTTTTGCACATTGAGGCCGACCGCTTGCAGCATATTGCTGAGGGTCTGCACCGAGAAGATGGTTTGTTGCTTGTCTCCGGTGCCAGCTAAACCGACAACCAGCCCATAGCCAATCAACTGATTGTCGCGAATGCCTTCGATGTCGGAGATGTCTTTCAAGCGTGCCACGCGCTTCACCGGCGCAGCAGGTTCTTCGGGCAGTCCAAACGAAGGAATAGCGGACTCGAGCAGCAACAAGGCCAGGCCGATGGAGAGCATGCCGCGGAACCAGAGGAGTCGGCCGATGGGGTGAATCTCAGCGAATGGGTTTAGCTTGCGCATGGGATTAAAAACTCAAGAAGTGCAACAGGGTGCGGACAATGATGTTGGACTGACGCGAAGCATCGGCCACCGCGCCTTTGCCCTTGATTTCGACTTGCAGATCGGAAATGAGAGCGGAGGCGATGGAATTATCAGAGGCGAGATCGCCGGGACGAACCAAACCGCGCAAGTAAACGGTCTGGCGATCGTTGCCGAGAGTAATATCGCGGGCCGCCTGTATCACCAGCACGCCATTGGGTAGCGTCTCCATGACCTGGGCCGCGAGGTTCAAGCTGACGTTGGAACTCATGGTGGACTGGCCTTTGCCATCAAGACTGTTGCTGGAGTTGGCGTTGAGGAGATTTTGCATTTTGTTGTTGGCAGCCAGCGGGCCGAACAGCGCGGTAACCGCGGACTGCGCGGCAAATTGGCGAGACTGGTTATTTTCTCCGGCGGTGGCCGCGGTGAAGTTGTCCGCCAAGTGGATGGTGATGAGATCGCCGGGACGGCGCGCTTTGTAATCCGCTGCGAGCATGGCCAGAGGCCCAGAATCGACCCATAAGCTGCCGACGGTAACCGGCGATGCCGGATTCATTGCGCGCACCCGGGCGAGATACTCATCGTAAACCGTGGAAGTCGCCGGCGCCTTTTCCTTCTTGGGATGCGGCCAAGCACTAGCGGGGAACAGAAAAAGAGCTGTGGTGAGGAGAACGCCGATTGGTTCGAGGATAGTTCGCATAGGGTTGTTCCTAGAACACCGCATCGAGATAATCCGGGCCGGCCACTCGAGCGATGAGGGTATGCCCATTGCTTACAACGCGCACGCGAACGAGATCGCCCAGTTCTCCGGATTGCAGGACGCGAACGCGTAAGGTGGCCTCGGAATTTTCTGAATGAAGATGGAGGATAGCGGGGCGGCGTATGCTGACGAGCGCGGCCTGCGGCGGCACCGTCGCGGCACGCGGCGAGGACAAATGGCGAGCCAGGGAAGCGCCAAGAAACGCGGGGTCCGCACGAAGCGGGCACCAGACTGCGAACGAAGGGGTGCTGGGTTGATTGGCAAAGCGCAGACGAAAGCGAATTTCGTGAAGGAGTGGATCCAGTTGCACAGATTGCAACTGCAACCGCGCATCGGCGCGGAGCGAGTCTGCGGGGATGGCCCACTGGACCTCTTCCGGCCGGACGTTTTGGGGACACGGTACGCCGCGTTCCGCAGCGGCATCGCACAGCGCCAGCCACAAACGCGTTTTGGCAAGGGCGTGCTCGGGAGGAGGACCGGCCTGCGCGGGTGTTGCAGGGAGGAGGACGGTCAGCAGAACAAGCGTGGGTTTCAGCCACTTCATCGAGAGTCTCCTCACGAGGTCAGGCTATTGATAGTCTGGAACATCTCATCGGCAGCCTTGACGACACGGGAATTCGCTTCATACGAACGTTGCGCCAGGATCATGTTCACGAATTCGCTGACGATATCGACATTGGAATCTTCCAGGGAACCTTGCAGGATGGTGCCAAGACCTTCACTGCCACCGGGCGTGCCGACAATAGGATTGCCCGACGCGGTAGTTTCGAGGAAGAGGTTCTGGCCCATGCTGGTGAGTCCCGCGGGATTGGCAAAGGTGGCGAGTTGAATAGTGCCAACCTGCTGCGCCTGTTGTTGTCCCGGCAACTGCACACTGACGGTGCCGTCCGAACCAATAGTGACGTTGGTGGCGCTGGGAGGAATGGTGATGGCCGGCTGCACTTGGTATCCATCGGAAGTGACGATGATGCCAGTGGGATCCAGGCTGAAGGAGCCATCGCGGGTATAAGCGAGTTCCCCGCTGGGCAACTGCACCTGGAAGAAGCCCTGGCCCTGGATGCAAAGATCGAAGGAATTGCCGGTGCTGGTGATATCCCCTTGCTGCTGGATGATTTCGGAAGCAGCGGATTTGGAGCCGAGCCCAATCTGCAAACCGGCGGGGAAAGTGGTTTGTTGGGTTGAGGCCGCGCCGGGCTGAACGATATTCTGATACAGCAGATCCTGAAACTGAATGCGGCGGCGGCGAAAACCGGTAGTGTTCGCGTTGGCCAGATTATTGGCGACATTCTCGAGATTTAGCTGCTGCGTTTCCATTCCCGTCGCCGCGGTATAAAGCGCTCGATACATGAGTCAGCTCCTTCGAGAGAGTGGTTAGATCCGCGACAAATCTTGCGCCGCGGTCTTATTGAATTCGTTATGAAAAATCGACAAAGCCTTTTCCATCATTTGCGCGGTGCGCTGCACGTCGATCAAGGAAACCGCCGAGCCCACCGGGTCGGCGTTGGAGGTTTCCAGCGCGCCTTGACGTACCTGCGGATTCGCCGCGGGCTTGCCGGCGTTGGCGGGAGCCACCAGATAATTGCTGCCTTCGGCGGTCAGCGGGGTGTCGGCAGCAAAGTCAGTCAATTTGACCTTGGCGACCATCGCGCCATCCGCGCTCACGGTGCCATCCGCACTAATCGTAGGAACTCCGGTCGGAATCTGGATCGGGCCGGCTTCGCCGAGGACAAGATCGCCTTGCGGGGTAACTAATTGGCGCTGGGTATTCAACTGGAAATTTCCGGCACGGGTGTAACGCAAACCGTTCTTGGTTTGCACATTGAAGAAGCCGCTGCTTTCGAGCGCCAGGTCCGTAGGGTTGCCGGTGGTTTCGATGGTGCCGACCGTAAGATCCAAGTGGGAACCAGCCAGGACGCCATAGCGATTTACCGCGGTGTTGAGCGGCGTGGTCAGCGAAGCTTGCAGCCAGGCAGGCAGCGCGCGGTAAAACGAATATTGCGCTTTATAGCCCGGAGTATTGGTATTCGCCAGATTATTCGCCAACAAGTCGAGTTCATCCAATCGCGCAGAGAATCCGGTAAACGCTGAGTAAAATCCGCTGTCCATCTGCCATCTCCACCGGCGGGACAGAGCACGGCAAAGACCAAATGAGAAAATTGTTAAGACCAGAGAGGAAGCCGAATCAACGAGTTAGAAGCGAAGAAAGACAGCGAGACACGGGCGAGAAACAGTTCCGGCAATCTCTGCCGAGTGCGAAGAAGCGCTGGGCAAAGATTGCCGGGAGAAACGGGAAAAGCGGCACGAACTCAAGTGTGAATGACGAGCGTAAACCACACCGCCTCGCCCTCCAACGAAAGAGCCACTTGAAAGCCTTCGTTGGGCGCAATGGTCTGCACCACGTAGTCTTCCCCCCAAATCACGGTAGGCACCGAAAGCAGACAATTGTCGGCAAGATTGGTAATTTTCGATTTGAAGTTACCTGCGACCATGTTGCATAGCTCGCCCATAGCATCGGCCATCACCGAGGGGTTGGACGCAGCATCTTCCCCGAGCATCTGATTGGCAAGCTTCGCGGCGGCAGGGGAAGTGCAACGAATGGTGATCATGCCACACAGCGGCCCCGCCAGACCCACCATGGCGGTACGATCGCCGTGGGGCTCTGCGGGCGGTTGTTCGAAGGTGGTGAGGGTGACGCCGGCCATCATGCTGAACACTTCGATGGCCGCGCACTCGAGAATACCCTTCCAATGAGGATCCGGCGGTACGAGCTGGCTAAGGTGATTGGTTGTCGTAGTCATTGGGCACCCCCAAGAAGCGGCGTCACACGCTCTTTGACCTGCTCCGGCGTGAAGGGCTTGCGAATATAGCCTTTGGCCCCCACAGAAAGCGCTTCGACGACGCGGGCCTCGCTGCCCTCAGTGGTGATCATGACCACCGGCACACCTTTGGCGTTGGGCAGATTCGCGAGGCCGCGAAGAAACTCCAGCCCGTCCATGGCCGGCATATTGATGTCACTCAGAATGAGATCGAAGGTGGAATTCTGCACTTCCGCAAGAGCTTCCGCGCCATTGCCCGCTTCGCGAACTTCTTCGAGTTCGAGCCCGGCCTGGCGCAGCGATCGCTCCACAATTTTTCGCATGACCGAGGAATCATCCACAATGAGTACTCGCAGTTTCTTCACAGTTTTTTCTCCTGAATAGAAATGGATTCGGTAGCGCCGGCAGGCGCAACGGCGGCAATGCCCAGTTGGACGAGAGGGAGAACGTGAATGTATTCGGTCCGCAAAGTTTCCAAAATTTCCAAGTGCTCCTCGGGAGAGAGCGCGGAGAAACATTGCGCGAGATAAGCCGGAGCTTCCGTGGCCTGAATCACGGCAGGTTCCGGTGGAGCGGCAAGCACTTCGGCGGGTTCGGGTTGCGCGGGAGTTTCCAGTTCCGCGAGAGCTTGCGCTTGCAGGAACTGATCGACCGCGGAAACGATAGCGACGAGATACGGATCGTGTTGCGCGTTTTCGGGGTGGTGGTGGTGTTCGAAAACGTCCATGAACGAAGGCATGAAGTTCCAGGAAACCGCCAGCCAGCGTCCGACTTTACCGTGGTCCATGCCGAAAAATTCGCGTTCCACGGGAATATTGTCCGGCCAATTGTCCGGGGGAAGCTCGCGCTGGCGATGCGCTTCTTCCATCACCAGCATCCACAGCGGCAGTTGCCCGATATCGTGCAAGAGCCCGCCCAGATAGGCTTGTTCTTTTTCCGGATAGTCGACAAAGCGGGCCACGCGTTCGCTGAGTAATGCCGCAAGAAAGCTGTGCTCCCAAAAGCCAAGGAGCGACTTGACCGGCACATGTTTTCCGGCAAATTGCATGACCGCGCAGGTCAGCACCAGCGTGCGGAGCCGTTCGGTACCAAGCAAGACCGCCGCTTGTTCAATGCTGAGCACGCGACGCCGCAGACCGAAGAGCGCGGAGTTGCACAAACGCAAGACCTGCGCCGTTAAGCTGGGATCGGTGCGAATGATGCGGCCAACTTTCTTCAAGTCCACCATGGCACTGCTCAGCAGCGCGTTCAGATCCAGGAGGTACGCGGGCAGCGTGGGCAGCCCTTTATGGAGATAACCCATCAAGCGGTTTTTGCGCCGCTGCTGTAACTGTTCTTCAAAAGGGCTGGGACGGCCGCCAGGTTTAGCGCCAGAAGTGATAGCAGATTGAGTCATACGGGTCCAACGGCGCCCACGACGCCATCCTTTCGAATATCGGCAATTTCTGAACCGGCTTTAATTTGCTCGGTCAGCAGTGGAAGTAGCGTAGGAGAGGGAGCAGGTCCGCGAAAGAGCAGGTCGCGGCGCACATTGTTCCGGAACAGCCCGACCCACAAGTGGCCACCGGCGGGAACCACTTTAATTTGGCGCGTATCCATCTGCGCCGCGTAACTGCAAATGGTGGCGGCCATTTCCGCGGGATCGCGCACAGAATCAAAGTAGATCTCCTGGCGCGGGAAGCGGCGACGGATTTGTTCCAGCAGCTCCACAATGACCGACTCGCGAGCAACACACGGAAACGTGCGGCATTCGAGGATTTCTTCCAGGGCATAGAGCAGGGTATGGTCAATGCGCTCGGAAAACGCAATATGACGTTGCCGGCCATGATGGGTAGAATGAACGGGAATGGCCTTTGCCGCAGCGAGCAGCGGATAAGGCAGCGCATCATCGAAAGGCGTGAAGGTGCGAGCATCCAACGGAAACACCGGGCAGCCCCACTGCTGGCCCAATGCGGCACACAACTGCTCGTCATCAAGACTGGTGATTTGCCGTAACCAGTAGCCAAGTTTGCCGCCGCCTACGGTCCGTTGCAGGCGTAATGCTTCGCGCAACTGTTCCGGAGTGATCGCGCCGCGTTCAATCAGCAACAGCCCCAAGGGCAAGCGGTGGGCACGCAGCCGAGGCGGCACCACGCTGGGAAGGAGCTGCTTGACCGCATCAGCAAGAACTTCGGTGAGACACGCGGGCTCGTGATACCAAAGATCCTGGAACCAGATGCCGCGGAAACGAGTAAGCAGCGCCGGCTGCACCTTTAGACGCAAAGAACATGCCGGGGAAGCGCAACGAATGATGAGATTTTTCCAAGAGAACGATGCGGATTTCAGCGAGAAGCGCGAGGCAGACGGCTCATTCGAACGAAGTGTGGGCGTTGCTAACGAAATCGGCATGCGAGTCCCCTATCCGAGAGAAAGTGCCATCACGCGTTGTGCCGGGCTGACCACTTCTTTCACGCGCAACCCGAAATTGCCATCGACCACCACAACCTCTCCCCGAGCAACCAGACGGCCAGCGACGAGCAGATCGGCAGGCTCATTCACCAATTTATTCAGTTCCACCACCGCTCCCGGCATAAGAGCAAACACATCCTTTAAGAGCATTTCGCGTTCCCCAAAGCGGATGGTCGCGTCGAGCTGCACATCGAGAATGAGATTGAGGTTGGAAGGCAGCGCCGAATCGGACTCGCTCGCGGCCGTTTCGACAGCGGCTGGTTCCGATGTGGCACTTTCCTCGGGCGTCTGCGAAATGGAAGCGAGAAGTTGCTCATCCACATCGAGACGAAGGGCCAGTCCTTTGCACTTGTCACTGTCGAGGAGCACCGCCGTGGCTGCTTGCGAGGCGAAATCACCGGGCGCTTCGGCCTGGTGTACCAATTCCGCGGGGCTCCCTTGCATGTTTTTCCACGCCACCGCGACCTCTCCAGCCACCTGCCGAATAAACTCCAGGTAGCCGTCGAGGTGCGTTGCCGTAAATTCCGCGGCCGCGTCGACGGGCTCGGACATCAGCAGCTGCGCGCATTGCACCGCAACGGTTTTTTGCGCGCTCCATTGCAGCAGTCCCTGGAGACAGCCACCGCCCTGGAAACGGACGGCCAGCCATTCGGGCTCTTCCGCGGAAGCCAGTTTCAGCGTGGACGGATCGCCATCCGGGGTGGTGACCTGGGCAGCGCCCAATTGCGTAAGGACCTTTGCAAAAGCCGCTTTCCAAATCTGGACAAAAGAATCAAGAGCAACGGTCGCTGGCGTAGTCATGAACGTCCTTCCCCTTTCAAATAGGCGCGCAAAGGAACGCGGCGTTCAACGCGCGCGCCGCGAGACGAGCCGTGGCCAATCGGAAAAGCGCGAAACATCGGCCTGCCCGCAATGTTCAGCTGCGACGGTTCCTGAACACGCCGGGGCAAAACCAGCACTTTGCCGGGCTCGAGCGCCACGATTTCGCGGATGCTCAAAAGACTGGGCGGCAGGCTCAAATCGGCGGCAAAACGGCTTTCCAGCAAACGGGTGCGCAGCTGCTGCTGGGTCTCGCGCGAGGGAATGCGCTCGAGGTGCGACCACTGTTCGGAGAGCTTGCGCATCAAGGCGTTGGCAACTACCGCGGGAAAGGCCAGATTCAACGTACCGCGAGAGTCGGGCAGACGAATTTCGAAGGTAAGCGACAGCACTTTTTCCACCGGAAGCATGAGCCCTTGAATCTGCGCGTGCTGCTGGCGCTGATCGAACTCAATGGAAATATCCAGCACCGGAGCCCAAGTGGTTTGCAGATCACGAGCCAGCAACCGCGCCACCGTTTCGAAGATTTGCTCTTCAATTTCGGTTAGCTCGCGCGGCTCGATGGGGTCTTCCCCGGATCCACCGAGAACCAGATCGACAATCGGAAACACCAGGGAGAGGTCGGCCTGCAGCGTGGCGGTGGCATCAATGGGCATAACCCGCAAGGATGCGAGGTAGGTGAGATCAGGAAGACGGGTGAGAAACTCGGAGTAGAGAATCTGCTCGACGGAAACCAGATTCATCTCGAAACCAACACGCAAGTAAGCCCCCAGCGAATTGCCCAGCCGGCGCGCAAAAGTTTCATGGAGGGTGGTGGCCACACGAACCTGCTCGGCATTCAATGTGCCAAGCTTGCGCAAGTCGCAGGTCTGTACCCGCCGGCGTTGCGCCGCCGCGGGATCGGGAGAATCTTTCGCGGCGCTAAACAGCGCATCAATTTCTTCCTGAGTGAGAATCTTGCGCATGGCTCCGCCTTACACCGGACGCTTGTGCGCAGGCACTGCGGCGGTGGCCTGACGCTGCGCTTCGAGCTTCTCGCGCAGGCGGCTGCGCAGACGCAGGATCGCGGCAGTATGAATCTGTGAAACGCGCGACTCGCCAAGATCGAGAATCGCGCCTACTTCCTTCATGGTGAGTTCTTCGAGGTAATACAGGCCGAGCACGTGGCGTTCTTTTTCGCCGAGTTCCTCGATGGCCTCGGCAAGCAGCGTGCGCATTTCCGAGCGCAAGCACTGCGTGAAGGGATCTTCTTCTTCCTGGGTGGTCAAGGAAGGATGCGCCTTTTCCACTTCGTCTTCTTCCGGGCCGGCATAGAGGCTGCCCAGATCAAGACCGCGCAATTCGCCGAGCAGCCGCTGATAATCCTCGAGCGCCATGCCCAAGTGCGCGGCGATTTCCGATTCGTTGGGAGCGCGACCAAGCGTAGCGCCCAAAGCGCGTTGCGCGTCTTCAATGCGGCGAGCCTGGCGCCGCAAAGCCCGCGGACTCCAATCCATCTGCCGCAAGCTATCGAGAATGGCGCCGCGAATGCGGAAGCGCGCATAGGACTTCAGCTGCACATTACGGCTGGGATCAAATTTGTCGATGGCGTCGATCAGGCCGAGGATCCCGGCATGGAGCAAATCGTCGAAAGGCACATGCGGGGGCAAGCGGTCGTGGATGCGCCGCGCGATATAGCGCACTTCCGGAAGATTTTCCCGGAGCAGGCGTTCGCGTTCCGCGGAATCGCCGGCGGTGGCGGTGTCATCGGGTTTCGCACTGGTCGTCAGCATAGGTCACATCCTTGCTACCGTAAGATTTCGAGTGAAACGGTTCATCGCACCACCCCCAAGGCCTGCACGGAGACAGTCGGAGGAATTTCCGCGGGAGAAAGCACCACGATGCGGGGAAGAAACGGCTCCAGCAGACGGCGCAGGTGATACCGCGAAGGGCTGTTGCACAGAAGAATGCTGGAGCTGAGGACCACCTTGTCGCCCACAAGCTTCTGCATCCCTTCGAGAATTTGGCGGAGCGGTCCGCTCACCGCGCCGGCTTTTTCGCCAGGCGTTTGCGGGTCGACTTGGCGCTGAAACTCCTGTTCAATGCGCGGGTCCAGAGTAAGTACTTTGAGCTTGCGATCCTCGGATAACAGCGGCTGCACCAGCGCGCGTCCCAAAGATTGCCGCGCCGCTTCCACCAGCGCCACTTGGGTCTTGTTGGCGGGAGCGGTGTCGAGCAGCGCCTCGAGAATGCTGGTGAGATCGCGGATGGAGACCTGTTCCCGCAGGAGTTGCTGGAGCACCTTCTGCACTTCCCCGAGAGTGAGCAGGCGCGGTACCAGTTCATCGACGAGTTTCGGTTGTGACTCTGCCAAAGCGTCGAGCAGCCGCTTGGTTTCCTGGCGCGTCAGCAACTCATGCGCGTATTGGCGAACGATTTCCGCAAGATGCGTGGCCAAGACGGAAGTCTGGTCGACGACCGCGTAGCCATTGGCCAGCGCCTGCTCCTGCTGGCCGGAACCAATCCACAACGCGGAGGCGCCAAAGGCCGGTTCCTGCGTGGCCAAACCCTCCATGGGTGCCGCGCCCGGATCGGAACTGATGGCTAACAATCGTTCCGCCTGCATTTCCCAGCGGGCCACTTCGACGCCGCGGAGAAGAACCACATATTCCCGCGGCTTGAGTTTCAGATTGTCGGTGATATGCACGGAGGGCACCAGAAAACCCAACTGCAACGCCAAATGCTTGCGTAAGGCGCGAATGCGCTGGAGCAATTGGCCGCCTTGCGCCTGATCCACCAGGGAAACCAGCGCGTAGCCCACTTCCAGACTGAGTTCGTCGAGCTTGAGCAAAGCATCGACCTGTTGCTGCGAATCCGGCTTTTTCTTGTCTTTCATAACTTCCGGCGTTTTCACTTCTTCGGGAGCAGTCGCTTTGGCACGGGAAGAGAGATACGCAGCGAGCGCAGCCATCAAGAAAAAGGAGAATTTCGGCAGCCCTGGGATTAATCCCAGCAGGAACATCACCCCCGAAGCAATCCGCAGAGGCAGACGCCGCCCAAACAATTGCCGGCCAAATTCGACGCCCACGGTGGTTTCACTCGAGGTGCGCGTAACCACAATGCCGCCCGCCACGGAAACCAGCAGCGACGGAATCATGGTGACCAAGCCATCGCCCACGGTGAGGACCGTATAGGTTTTGGCCGCTTCGGTTAAAGGGATGTTGAGTTGAAAGACGCCGATGAGGAATCCGGCAATGATGTTGATGGCGGTAATGAGGATAGTGGCCAAGGCATCGCGTTGACTGAAACGGGCCGCGCCATCCATCGCGCCATAAAATTCCGCTTCTTTGCCGATGATTTCGCGGCGCGCACGGGCCTGGTGCTCATCGATCATTCCGGCATTCAGTTCCGCGTCGATGGCCATCTGCTTGCCGGGCATAGCATCCAGGGTGAAACGCGCGGCCACTTCCGCAGTACGCACCGCGCCATGGTTAATGACCAGATACTGAATGGCAATCAACGCCAGGAAGATCACGAAGCCCACCACGTAGTTGCCGCCCACTACGAATTGCCCAAAGGCTTGGATCACCGTTCCGGCGGCGGACATGCCCTCGCTGCCGTGCAGCAAAATGCGCCGGCTGCTGGCAATATTGAGCGAAATCCGGAAAAGCGTGAGCAACAGCAACAGCGTGGGGAAAACCGAGAACTGCACCGGGCGCAGGATGTACAACGACGAGAGCAGCACCAGCACGCCGAGAGTGATGCTGAGCGCCAGCAGAACATCGAGAAGGATGGCCGGCACCGGCACGAGCATGACAAACACCAGCGCGACCGCAGCGACGGGGATCAGCCATTCGGTAACGCTTTTTCCGGACAGCAGCTTGGTTGGCGCAGTCATAACGGGGTTCACACTCCTTGCATCTCAGCGGTTCGCATACGCATTTGCGCGCGATAGAGGAAGGCCAGAATTTCCGCAACCGCGGCATACAGCTTCGGCGGAATCATCTGGCCGACTTCGGCAGCTTTGTAAAGCGCTTGGGCCAAGGGCGGGTTTTCGATGATGGGAATCTCGTTCCAGCGGGCCAGTTCTTTAATTTTCTGCGCCAGGAAATTCTGTCCCTTGGCCACCACCACCGGGGCCGCCATGGTGAGTGGACGATATTCGAGAGCGACCGCGTAGTGGGTTGGGTTGGTCACCACCGCGGTGGCCTTTTGCATGCGCTGCTGGAGGGATTTCCGGACCATTTCGCGGCGTAAGCGGCGGATGCGCAGGCGCACTTCGGGATTCCCTTCGTTTTCCTTATTTTCATCGCGCACTTCCTGCTTGGTCATGCGCAAGGATTTTTCGTAGGTCTGCCACTGCAGGAAGTAATCGAGGCCGGACCACGCCAGATAAACGATCACCGTCCGCCAAGCCAAGCCGTAACAGAGCGAAGCCACCAAAGCGATGCACGCGCGAGGATTCAACCGGGTGGCATGGAGAATGGCCGAAGCCTGCGAAAGGATCAAACTCAAAGCCAAATACACGATCACGCTGGTGGGCAAGAGCGAACGCAACACCCGGCTGATCCCCGCGAGCGAGAACAACTGCTGGAGATTGTTGGCGGGATTCAAGCGGTTGGCGTTGGGAGCAAGCGCTTCGGGCGCAAAGGTAGGCGCGCCTTGCGACAGGGTGGCGACCACGGCCACCACGAAGGTGACCGCCAAAAAGGGTCCAGCCCAAAGAAGCACGGTGGTCGCGGTCATGCTGAGCAGAGGGAGACCACCATCCACATGCGTCGTACAGGCCCAGTCGAGGACCTGCCGGAAATAAATTTGCCAGCGGGCAATGCTCAGTTCCGGGCGCCAAGCCAGAACCAGCACCAAACCGAGCAGCGTCAGCGCGGAAACCAGATCGCGGCTGCGCAATACCTGGCCATGTTCCCGCGCTTTAGTGCGCCGGCGCGGTGTAGCCTTTTCCGTGCGGTTATCGGGCATGCGACGTGCGCCTCACTTCGCCAGTTCCAGCAGGCGCCAACTCCAATCGAGCGCGTGAGCAAATTGCTTCTCAAAAAAGGACGGCCACAAACTCAAAGAGAGCGCCAAAACCGCAAATCCCAATAAGGTTTTGATCGGGATGCTCAAGAAGAGCACGGGAATCTGCGGCGCGGCCTTGCTGACAAAACCCACCGTCACATCGATTACGATGGTAGCCAGCATCAACGGCGCCGCCAGTTGCAACCCAGCAACCCACATGGCCCCCGCGGCATGAAACAGGGCATGCACCTGCGCAATTGAGAAGGAAACCGTGCCGGGCGGCACGCGTTCGAAACTGCGCTGCAGGGCGCGAAGAATCCAGTGATGCACATTCATCTGCAGGAAGAGCAGCAAGGCCACCATCTGCTCAAAATTGGCGAGCACCGGGGTGTCCACATTGGTTTGCGGGTCCAACACATTGACCAGCGAGAAAGACATCTGAAAGCCGCCGAGTTGTCCCGCCAGTTGCACCGATTCGAAAGCCAGCTGCAGGCACAAACCCATCAGCAAACCCAGCAGAACTTCGCTGAGCACCAGTTGCGTCAAGTCCCAAGGGGTAGTGAGACTGAGGCGGATCGGGATTTGCGGATAAAGCAGCGCGGTGCACAGCAACACCAGCACAGCTTTAAGACGCGCGGGAATGGCCGCACTGCCGAAAAAAGGGGCAAACGTGAAAGCACTGCCGACACGAAAGGCAATCGCCGCGCCACGAAGCATCATAGGTTCGAGAGCACTGCCTAGCACGGTTCCCCCTTACTGCGTGTACAAACGAAAATCCGAAAACAGCATGCGCGTGAAGGCCAAGAGGTGATGCAAGATCCACGGCGCGAGCAAGAAAATCAGGATGCCGACAGCGGTCAGGCGAGGCACCGTAGAAACGGTAGTGTCTTGAATGGAGGTCAGCACCTGGCCAATGTTAATGAGCAAACCCACCAGCATCGCAGACAACAGAATCGGCGCCGCCACCCAGAAGGCAGCTTCGATGGTTTGCCGGCTCAATGCGACGACTTGTTCGGGAGTCATGCTTCTCCTTCACACGCGAAAACTGCGCAGCATGGAACCAACCACCAGGTTCCAGCCGTCGGCGACCACAAACAGCAAAATCTTCAACGGCGTCGAAATGACCACCGGAGGCAACTGGAACATGCCGACCGAGGTGGTAATCGAGGCGGTCACCAGGTCGATCACCAAAAACGGAAGAAACAACACCGCGCCAATCTGAAATCCGGTTTTGAGTTCCGAGAGAATGTACGCGGGAACCACAATGTTCATGGGCAGATCGTCCGGTGTGGCCGGACGCGGTTGCTTGCTCATTTCGAGGAAAAGCGCCAAATCCTTTTCGCGGGTGTAATTGAGCATAAAGTGCCGCAACGGCACGGCGCCGCGGTCGAGCGCCTGCCACACAGTGATGCGACCGTTTTCGTACGGCTGAATCGCGCCGCGCTGCACATCGAGCAACACCGGCTGCATCAGGAAGTAGGTCAAAAACAGCGACAAACCGATCAGCGTCTGATTAGTGGGCGCCGTTTGCGTGCCCAGCGCCTGACGCAGGAAATGGAAAATAATCAAGATACGCACGAACGGAGTCATGCTGAGGAGAAGGGCGGGAAGCAGGGTCAACAAGGTAAGAAGAATCAGGATGGTAACTGGCGTAGATTCCGTGCGCACGGTCAGACCGGGAAGCTGCAAGACCGTTTTTTGCGGCGCGGCCGCCGACACCGGCAACGCAAGCAGGAAAAACAAGCTTACGCGTGTCGCCAGCCAAAGCCAGCGGGATGTCCCGTGAGAGAAGAGACGGCTCATTCGCTGCGATCCTCTTCCCAAGCAAAGCCAGGCGACGGCTCAAGGTTCGAGGGAGCGCCAAGCAGACTGATCGTTTGCGGGGTGACACCGATAAGCAGTTTTTCGTTGCGCCAGCGCACCACCGCGAGGAACCGGCGTTCGCCGAGGGGCAAAGTTTCCTCCAAACGCAGCGCCCGCGGCTTTTTCTGCACGCGAACCTTGCGCAACGTGGCGGCGATGCTGTCCCAAAGCGCCTTGAAAATACCCGCAGTGCTCCTGGGAGGAACGGCAGCCAACTCTGGCGCAGCGATAGTCCACATGGCCATCTCCTTCAGATCAGTTCCGTCAGGCGCACCGCAAGGCGCTGACCGACCACTTCAAACTCCGCCCAACCAATCAATCGCGCATTGACAAACACCGGAACGTCCGCGCCATTGACGTTTCTGGATTCCACGATGCTGCCGGGTTCCATGCGCAGAAGATCCCGCACGGTAAATTCCTTCAGTGGCACATCGACACTGAGAACACAAGGAAGCAAGCTGGCCTGTTCCCACAATTCCTCGGGATACTCGTTTTTTTTGGCGGTTACGGCTATGGGCATGCTGGCCATGGTTCACCGCTGCACCAGGAATTCCGTGAAATAGATTTCGCGCACACCCAGTTCCGGATTATCGCGATTCAACGCGTCCAAGAGATTCTTCTTGAGTTGCTGTTTGCCTTCCGGCGTGAGCAGCACATCGGCTTTACCCACGGTGAGAACAGAAAGGATCGAGTCTCGCATGCGCGCCATCGGCAGGCCGGAATTGGGCTTATCGCGTTCCAAGGGAAGAGGGAGATGGTCGATGGCCAAATCCATGGTGACGCGGAGAAAGTGGTTATCCTCGGGATCGGCGAGATTAACGGTAAAGCCGTCGAGGTGTATGACCGTCGCGGACGTTTTTTGGGAAGCAGTGGTAGAAGCCGCATCGGCGTGACTGCTGGATTGGATGTACCAAACCCCACCACCGCCACCAACCACAGCAATCGTGGCAATCAACGCAATGGTAGTGAAAGAAGATTTGCGCTGCACGATAACGGGAGGAGGGGGAACGGTTGTGACAGTGACCGGGGGAGGCGCGGTAACCGCTGGAGCTTTCTCAGCCATAGCAAAGAGACAGGTGCAATTCGATCACCGAAAGAGGGCGGCTTTGCGTGTGGTGTGCGTGCGAAAAACCCTTGTAAATCCAAGGGATTCGCAGGGTTACGAAATCGGGAGAAGGAAACGTGCAGCGATCACAGGTTCACAGTGAAACAGTGGCGACAGGCTTGGAAATGTTTCATGAAGAATTTCTTAGAGCGAGGAAGAGCCCCGGGTCCGCCAGGACTCTTCCCTGCCCTTGCAGCGATTAGGTGATGAGGCCGATCGCGGTTTGTGTGACTTCGTCAAAGGTAGTGAGTGCTTTGGCGTTGGCCTGGTAGTCGCGTTCGGCCAAGATGAGTTGCGCGAATTGTGTGGCGATATCGACGTTGGATTGTTCGAGAGAGCCGCCGCTCAAGGAGCCGCGCCCACCGGTGCCGGGTTGACCGATGTTGGCGGCGCCGGAAGCCAAGCTGGCCAGGAATTCGTTCGAACCATTGCGGACTAATCCTTGTTCATTGGAAAAAGTGGCCAAGGCGATCTGCCCGAGCGAACTGGTTTGCCCATTGCTAAAGATGCCTTGAATGACGCCATCGTCGCCGATGGTGAAGCTGTTGAGAGAACCGCTGGCGTAGCCATCTTGCTGGGTCGACGAAGTGGTGGACGATCCGGCAAGTTGGGTGACCAGACCGCTACCGTTGGCATTGTAGAGATTCCAAGCGAGGGTCAGCGGGCTTGCGCCATCCGCCAGGTTGGAGATAGTTAAACCGGTAACGTCTGCCGCCGGAGTCACCAGTTGACCAGCGCCATTAAAAGTCAGGGTTCCCTGCCCTACCACGGGATTTCCCCCGGCAGCAAGGTCGGCAGCGGGCACGGTGATTTCGTAAGTCCAGGTGTTGGCGGCGGTCTTGGTGAAATTTAAAGTGAGCACGTGACTGGTACCGAGGGCATCGTAAGCGACGATCGAGGTGCTGAACGTGCCTGCTGGGGTATTAGTTCCCGTGGGACCAAAGGTTTCCGTAAGGTCTCCAGTGGTATCCGTAAGCGTGTTGGTATTAAAGGTGATGGCGTTGCCGCTATTCGCGTTGATCACCAGATTGTTTCCGGACAGGGACGCGGTGAAATTGGGATTGTCATTGATGTCGGTTACCAGGTTGGCCAGAGTATCGCCGGCGGCCGCGGTGTAGTTGAATGTGTTGGTGCCGTCGGTGAAAGACAGTTGCGTACCCGTCTCCAGGGTAGCGGCGGCGGTGATGCCCGTTCCGGTCTGCTGGCTAGCCGCAACAGTGCCGGTGCCACCGCTGGCATCGAGGTTCAGCGCGAGTTGCATTTCGGTGGTGGCTTTGGGGGGATTGATTAATCCCGTGGGAATGGAAATCGCGCCCAGCGTAGCATTCGCGGGAATGACCCCGTCGACGGCCTGGTAGCCCTCGACGACGGCGCCATCTTGGGTCATCAGGTTTCCGCTGGAATTGAGCGAGAAATCGCCACTGCGGGTGTAGAGCACGTCGCCACTTTTATTCACAATAAAATATCCGTCGCCCTGAATGGCAACGTCGGTGTCATTCCCGGTGCTTTGAATGCTGCCCTGGGTCAAATCCGACTCAATGCCGGCAACCGAAGAGCCAACGCCGACTTGGATCGCACTGCCGTCGCCGCTGGTGCCCAGTTGTTGGTAAAACAGGTCCTGAAATTGCGCGGTCTGCCCCTTGAAACCGACGGTATTTAGGTTCGCCAGGTTGTTGGCAATGACCGACAAATCGGTCGAGCTGGTGTTCAGTCCTGACAGCGGAATAGAAAATGACGGCATGAGCTTCTCCTGGAGTTACGAGTTGGCCGACGTTTGCGCCGGGAAGAGTTTTTGTTGGATGACAAAGTCCTGATGCGCGGGGTTGAGTGCGCCTGCGTGGGTGTAAGCGTTGACCGCGGCGTTCGCCGCAGCGATATTGCCGGAAGAGCCAGTGCCACTGGTGGTTGCGGTACCGCCGAGCATGGAGTCGAGGTCCTGCTTGATGCCGATCAGTTCCTGGAGAGAATTCATCTCGGTAAGTTCGTCGACCATCTGATTGGGGTCCATGGGGTCAAGGGGATCCTGGGCTTGCAGCTGAGCGGTAAGCAGGGTGATGAAGTCGTTGCCAGTGAGTTGCGTCGTTGAGGTGGTCGATGAACTGGTCGTGCTGTTGGTGTTGTTGGTGTTGGTGCTGCTATCCGCGGCATGCGCTTGGTTGTTAGGCAAAAACAGGCTTTGGATGTTCATGCTGCAGTTCTCCTTGATCAAGCTCGTACGCTGAGGTGGCCCTGGTCGTCGTAAATGCCGCTGGAACCTTCCGCCGGAAAGGCCGGCAAGCGCGGCGAAGCTTCCTCGTTCTGAGACATGCTGCGCAAGTTCGCTGAGGCTGACGAGCGCGGGCGCTGGTCGGCGGTGTTGCCTGAGTCTCCAGCGGTGGAATGAAGCGAGCTTTGCGTCAGCCAGACATGCTCCACACGAAAATTTCTCTCCGCCAGCGCTTGGCGCAACGTGGGTAGTTCGACGGCAAGAGCGGTGTGCGCTTCTTTTTTGTCAACAACGATGGCGGCGCCGACCTGCTCGCCGGTAACGCGCGCATGCAGTTCCACCGAGCCAAGCTTGTCGGCTTGCATGGCCACGTGAATCTCGGACTGCGCATTGTTGCCCGCGATTTGCGCTCCGGTTACGCCGGGAGTGCCCGGGGAATCGGCCACGGATGGATTTTGCGGGGAATGGGTGGTGGTATCGGCGGGAGAATCCACCGGCGTCGGAGGTTTGGCGGGGGATGGTTCCGCACCTGGGCCGATCGCCGCGGGCAGAGGGACGCCGTTGGTGGCAACCGGAGTTGATAGCGAAGAGGCGTTTGTGCTGCCTGGCGGCACGGAGACTGCGGGTGCCGCTGCGGCGATGGCCGTTTGAGGCGCGGGCGAAACGGCGGGTGGCGCAGGATTGCTCATTTTCGAATCGATCACCGTCGCCGGGGTTTCGCTGGAAGACGGTTTCTCGGAATCGGTAGTTTGCGTGGGGCGTGAATTTGCAGGTTTCTGCTCGAGATCATCGCGTCGGTTCGCTGCGCCGCTGTTTTCGGCGTCTGCCGCTGGCTGCGAAGCTTTCGCGCTAGGTGCATGGGCAGAACTTACCGTGACTTTGCCAACGGTTGCGTTGACGGGTTGGATCGCTGCCGTCGCGACTTTCGGAGCGGAAGGATGCACTTGTGCAGCGCTGTGTGAAGAAGATGCCACGGTTGGCTTTGCGGTGGACGCGACGGCACGAAACAGCGAAGGTTGCGCTGATGACACGGGGGCTTGCGGTAGTTCTACCGGAGCCGGATTCGGGACGGGGGCCATTTCGGGCTTGGTAGTGTTGGTCGGCTGTGTCGGCGTTGGGGAAACCAGTGGGAGTGGCGGCGCGGGCACAGCCGCTCGTGCGGGTGCGGGTGCCGCTGAATCCGGCGGGACGGGAGATGCGCCAACGCTCGAAATAATCGCGGGCACGTTGGAAGAATCTCCGTTGGGTGCGGGCACCGCTGTTGGTGCCGCAACCGGTGCGACGGAGACGCCCGAGTTCAGAGCAACCGGGCTGGTCGAAGGCTGTGTCTGCTGCGCGGAGGGTTGCGCTTCTGCGATTGGAGGAGCAGCCGAGACGTCGGGCGACGAGAGTTGTTGTGCCGACAGAGTGGGTGTGGGCAAGGCCATTTGTGGGGTTGGAGCTACGAACCCTGCGGGCTCGTTGGTCATGGATGCTGTGTGTGGCGGAGACACGTTTTGCGGCGTCGGCGTGGGCGCAGGCGTAGAGGTGGGCGCTGGCTTCGGTTGAGCAACTGGGATAGTGGATGGCATCTCTGCTGGAGCGACGCTAGGGGCAACGCTGGAGTTGTCAGAAGCTACGGGGCTTGCGGGCGTCTGCGGGGTGTCGACCGGAGCGTTGGGAATATTTGCGGGAATCGGAACCATTACGTTAGCCAAGGAAGTTACATCGACCTGAGGAACCGGGGCGCTGAGCGTGTTCGTGGCTGCGGCAACTTTCTTCGAAGTGATTCGAGTGATGGGGGTTGCGTTCTGGATGTTTGGGGCTAGTTTCGCCGCGACCGTCGTGGTGATCTCTGGCTTTGTCGCAGGCGCCTGCGCAGCTGTCATTTTTTCGGCGAAGGCTTGCGCGAATGTGGCCACGTTCGGCCCGGGCTTGTCCGTAGACAGGCTTGCTGCCGACACAGTAGCCGTCGAACCAAGGGTCATTACGATGGCAGCCGGTTGCATGGTGCTCCAGTCATGCTCCGCAGGACGGAATGCACCTGGACTACCAATAGGGCAAGCGGGTGAGGAATCTTTATCGGCCGAACTTTCAAGAACTTGAGGGACAGCGAAGCCGGGCCGACAAAAAAGATCAAAAACGGGGCAGACCCAAAAGGCAAAGTTTGCCCACGCAGGCGGCAAGAATTAATGGTCTTTGCGATAGATCGAACGCATCAGATGCGCTTCATCTAAATCTTGCTGGACGCGGCGAAGAAATTCGGAAGTATAAGCGGTTTCCTGACGCTCTTTCAGACTTTCCAGGATTTCTCGTTTCTGGCGCGCCGCGCGATAGAGTTTCAGCTGCTCCTGGCGCGCTTGTTCAGCAAGATCAAGTTGATGGCGAAGCTCGTTTTCGTGCAGATGAGCCCGCGCTTCCCACAAGCTGGAGCACTGCAGCACAGCTACGGGTTGGCCTTCTTGTAAGTCCGTCCAGACCTTGGAGCGTCGCTGAAGGCGAGCCTCTTCCCAAGCGCGAAGATCCGTTTGCAAACCGGCGATACGCGCAACACAGGCGTGCAACCGGTTCTCTTCCTGATGTTCCAAACTGCGCTGCAACCGAAGAAGGGTCTGAAGACGAAAGCGAAATGACATGGTCACCCCGGCAGGGCCAGCAAGGCCGTAAGCGATTCTTCCATGGGGGCAAGTTCGTCTTTGCGCTGTTGCAAATAACGGGTAATGGCGGGAAGCGCCGCGAGAGCCTGATCGAGAATAGCGTCTGAACCTTTCTGGTAGGCGCCAATGCGGACCAGATCCTCGCTGACCGCATACGCGGCCAGCAGTTCGCGAAGGCGCCGCGCTTTCTGCAGATGGAGTGGAGCGCAGACGGCAGTCATCAGACGGCTGAGGCTGTCGAGCACCGCGATCGGCGGATAATGGCCGCGGGCGTTGAGCTTGCGGTCGAGCATGACATGGCCGTCGAGCAGCGCGCGCACCGCGTCGACCAAAGGATCTTGCTGATCGTCGCCTTCCATCAGCACGGTATAGAAAGCGGTGATGCTACCCGAGCCAAAATTCCCGGCGCGCTCAATCAGACGCGCGAGCAAAGTAAAGACAGAAGGAGTATACCCCTTGGCGGTGGGAGGTTCGCCAGCGGCCAAGCCGATTTCGCGCTGAGCCATGGCAAACCGCGTGAGCGAATCGACGACCAGTAAAACGTGCTTGCCTTGCGCGGCAAAATATTCCGCAACGGTAGTGGCCGCCAGGGCCGCGCGAATCCGCAAAAGCGGGGATTGATCCGAAGTCGACACCAACACCACCGAGCGCGCCAGGCCTTGCTTGCCGATGGACTCCTCCAGAAATTCGCGGACCTCGCGGCCACGCTCTCCGACGAGGGCGAGGACGGTGAGATCCGCGCTAGTGCCGCGCGTCATCATGCCAATTAATGTGCTTTTGCCTACGCCGCTGCCGCCAAAAATGCCGACACGCTGACCGCGGCCGCAGGTCAGCAGTCCATCAATGGCCCGAATGCCGCAGCCCAGGGGATCGCGAATGGGTGAGCGCTCCAGCGGTTGCGGTGGATCGCCTTGCAACGGCCAGTATTCCTTGGCGCGGTAATTCGGGAGATCGTCGAGAGGCTTTCCGCTGCCATTGATCACACGGCCGAGCAGTGCCGGACCAACCCGCAGCGACGGCATCGTGCCGCGGGTGACAATGCGATCGCCAAAGCGAATCCCGCTGGGCCGTTCCAGGGGCATGCTGAGGACGGATTTGCCGCGGAAGCCAACGATTTCTCCGCTATAGATTTTCCCGTCTTCCGTGAGGATCGCGCAGCCTTCTCCCACGCTGCAGAAAGGACCTTCGGATTCGACCAATTGGCCAACGGCTTTGGTGACGCGTCCGGTCCAACGAAGCGTGGAGAAATCGGCGAGCCGGCGAAGATACGGTTTGAGGCTGCGTGGCTCAGCCATCAACGCACCTTGGGCCGCTGCTCCAGCAGGTCGAAAAAGCCCTGCTCAATTTCCTTCAGTTGCGTCTCCAGACTGATTTGCGTGCTGCCCACTTCGGTTTCGATGATGCATTCCCCATGTTGCAGCGAGGGATCGCCGGAAAGTTCCGGGGCCAGCGGACTGGCGGAACGCGCGAAGAATTCATTCCAGAAATGGGTGTCGGCGGGATGGACTTTCAAGCGCACGCGCGTGCCGGCATCGAGCTTTTCGAGGGCAACGTGCACCAGCCCGGTCAACAGCAGCGGATCGATTTGCGATTCCCGGTGAAGGATCTTGCGGGCGATGGCTAACGCGAGTTGCACCACTTCCGGCTCGATGCGATTGAAGTACTCGTCCCGTTCCTCGCGGAAAGCTTCCACGGCTCTGCCAACCTGCTGCTGGCAAGCGATAAGGCGCGCCTCGAAAGAAGCCTTGGCGCGATTTTCGCCTTCGACCAAACCACGTTCATGCGCCGCTTTCTCCTGCTTTTCCGCCTGTGCTTTGGAAATGGGATTCGGCGAACTCCAGATGCCCGCGTTTTCACCATTGGAAGCGTCGGCAAGATCGGAAGTGGGCGCATACTGAAAAGGCACGCCGGGCGCCGAGGCTTCTTCATGAAGAGCAGCCTCAGACGACATAGGAATCCTCCTGCTCTTGTTTCAGCGTGAGCTTGCCCTCACCTTCCAAGCGCCGCGCAATGTTGACAATTTCGGTTTGCGCGGTGCGTACTTCTTTCGAGCGGATCGGCCCGAGCACGTCCATGTCTTCTTTGAGCATTTCGACGGCGCGCGAAGACATACATTTGAAGATGTGATTCTTGAGATCCTCGGAAGCGCCCTTCAACGCCATGGCCAGCGATTTTTTGTCGACTTGCGCGAGCAGTTCGCGGATGCCGGCATCCGGCACTTCGAGGAAATCTTCGAAAGTGAACATGAGGTTGCGAATGGTGGTGGCCAGCTGGGCGTTATCCTGCTCGATGGTTTCGAGGATCGCTGCGGTAGCATCCTGATCGATCTGATTGAGCAATTCCGCGACGGTTTTGACGCCGCCGTAGGCGCGCTGGCTCTGCGCGCCGAGTGTGAGCAAGCGTTTATTGAGCACCAGGGCAATCTTCTTGACCATTTCCGGGGAAAATTGCTGCATTTGCGCCAGCCGCTTGACCGCCTGGCTACGGATTTTTTCGGGTAGCAGCATCAGCACCGTGCGAGCCACCTTGGAATTCAGGTGCGCCAGGATCAATGCAATCGTTTGCGGGTGCTCCCCTTGGATAAATTTCGCGAGTTGCTGTGGATCGGCTTTCTGCAAGGTGTCCAGATTTTGCGCGCTGGCTTCTTGCGCGCGATCCACTTCCTCCAACAGTTCTTTGGCGCCCTGTTCGCCGAAGGCTTTGACCAGCAATTTCCGGGCGTATTCTTGCCCGCCTTGCGCGAGGTATTCCTGGGTTAACGCCAGGCGGTGATATTCGCGAAGAACTTTAGTTGCAACCTCCGGGGAAATGTACTCGAGTTCCGCAATTTCCTGGGTGACTTGGCGCAATTCGTTGTCGGGCAGATGCTTGTAGACTGTGGCGGCCACCTCATCGCCCAGCAGCACCAGCAAGATGGCGGCTTTGCGCTTACCGGCGAGGACGATTTCCTCTTTCATTCCTTGTGCCCCTGCGCCGGTTCGGTTTCACGCACCCAGTTTTGCACCAGGCGGCTGGCGCTTTCCGGGTCGGCCTTGATGTGGTTGACCAGCTCTTTCTTCAGCTGGATGGTTTGTGCCACTTCCGGCGCGCGTCCTTCGCGGATCTCCACTAAGGGGAGAGCCGCTGTTGCGCCGGCCGAAGCCGTGCCTTCCGATAACGCACCAGCGATGGCGGAATTCGGGAGCGCGTGCTGGGGATTCTGCAACATGCCCAGCACCTGTTTTTGCACGGGCCGCAGCACCAGCGCGTAGACCAACAAGAAGATCAAGAAGAGCGCGGCGTAGCGCAGCAGGCCCGACCAACGCTCCGCAAAAACCGAGATTTTTTGGATTTTGCCAAGCGGCGGAACAACTTCCGGAGGCGTTTGCACAAAGGAAATATTTTGCAGAGAGAACATGTCCCCGCGTTGGGCATCGAACCCAATGGCCGCCTTGGCCAAATCTTCGATCTGCTTCAGTTCTTCGGGGGTGCGCTTGCGGCGGGTTTCCTGGGTCTTGCCATTTTCCGTTTTCGTTTCGATGATATCGTCCACCAGAATCGCTGCCGCTAGCCGTTTCACACGGCCCGGCGGCTCAAGCAAGTGCCGGGTGGTGTGGCTGACCGCATAGGTTTTGCTTTCGCTATGAATGCCCTGGGTGGTGGTGCTGGTCTTGGCCTGGGCAGCCGCCGTGGCATTTGCCTGGGAGTTTGGGGCGTTGCTGGGCGTGCCAGGGATGCCGGCGGGCTCCAGGTCCCCCACGGTTTCCTGCGAAATTTGCGAGGTGAGCACCACCGGATTGCTGGGATCATAGAGTTCTTGGGTGCTTTCGCCGGAAGTCGGATCGTAATCGATCGTGATGCTCGATTTGATGTGATCGCTCCCGATGATTGGGGAGAGCGTTTGGACCAGGCGCTCTGCAAGTATGGTTTCCAGATCGGTATTGCCCGAACCAGTGCCGGTAATCATCCGGCCCTGCCCCGGCGAGGGAATCTGCCCATCCGTGGTTACCACCGTGACGTTTTGCGGAGAGAGACCGTCCCAAGAGCTGGCCACGAGGTTGGCCACCGGGAGCGCGACCTGGTCGGTGAGTCGGGTGCCGCGCAACTTCAGGACCACAGAAGCTTTGGCGGGCCGTTCGCGGTCGGCGAACAACGAATCGCGAGGAAGCACTAAGTGCACACGAACGGAGTCGACTCCATTCATGGTTTGGATGGTACGCTCGAGTTCGGTCTCGACCGCGCGCTGATAATTCACTTTTTCCGAGAAATCGCTGCCCGACCAGTTGGGCTTATCGAACAATTCGAAGCCCATGCGACCGCTGGAGATGGGGCCTTGCGCGGTGGAAGCCAAGCGGGCCTTGTCCAGCTGGTCAGCGCGAACCAGCACCGCGGTGCCGTCGGTGGAAAGCGTCGCCGTAATGTTCTGGTTGGCGAGGCGCTGCACCAACATCTGCGCGTCGGCAGGGGCCATGCCGGAGTACAGAGGCTTGCTGTCACCGGCGGAAAAAAACGCCGCGAAGCCCCACAAGACCGCGACAACCAGCACAGCGCTGCCACCCAGCAAGACTTGCTGGCGTAGCGTGAGTCCCCGGAGAAAAGCCCAAATCTGTTGCAGGAATTTTTCCATGCGTTAATCGGAGAAATGCGCCGCCTTTTTCTCACTCAGAACTGCATTCCGGAAACCTGTTGATACGCTTGCACAATCTTGTTGCGCACCTGCACCATCATTTCGAAAGCCAAGCTGGCTTTTTCCACGGCAATCATGGCCGAATGCACATCCTGGCTATTCCCGGTCAGCAGCTCGCCCACATGCGCATCGGCTTCATTTTGTAATTGGCTGACCTGCGACATGGCTTCCTGCAACGTTTTGACAAATTCGCCGCCGTTTTCGCCTTGCCCGTGAGAGAGCGAGGAGGTAACGCCGTAGTCTGGGCTGGCTGGCATTCCTTGAATCGGATTGCTCATAACTGGGTGCTCCTTTCCCCATCAGTCGGTCAGCTGAGGATGGTGATGGCCGACTGAATCATGTTTTTCGTGGCGCTGACCGCGGAAGCGTTCATTTCGTAAGCGCGCGCCGCGCCCATCAGGTTGACCATTTCTTCCGCGGGATTAATGGCGGGATAGGAGACGTAGCCTTGCGCATCGGCATCGGGGTGGCCTGGCTCATAGCGGCGCACTGGCGGAGTAGCATCGGCGGTAAGGCTAATAACTTTGACATCTTCGGCATGAAGATCGGCGAGCGAGGCCAACAACATGCCGTTGAAGCTGGCAAACGGGACGGGCCGCGCGCCAAAGATGACGTGCATGCGTTGGTACGGACCGCCTGCTTCGGTTTTGGTGGTTTCGGCATTCGCCAAGTTGGCTGCAGTAATTTCGGCGCGAATGCGTTCCGCCAGCAAAGCGGAACCGCTGATTTCGAGAACACGGAAGAGATTCATGGTTACTGGCCCTCCTTGATCGCCGCGCTGATTTCCGCGAACTCCGCCTTGAGAATAGCGGTGGCGGTTTTGAACTGCAGTTGGGTTTCCGCCAGCAGCATGGATTCGCGGTCGACGCTGACATTATTGCCGTCAGGACGCGCCAGCAAGCCGCGCACCGGCATCACGAATGGGCTCATGCCATCGTCGGCGACGCCGGTCATGGCGCGCGCCAATTCGCCGTGAAAATCCACGTCGCGGGTGTGATAGCCGGGGGTATCCACGTTGGCGAGGTTGGTAGCCACGAGGGTTTGCCGCATCGAGGAAAGATCGAGGTAGCGCTGCAAGAGCAACAGATTGGGCGTATCCATCCAACTCATGACAACCTCCTGGGTTGCAGACCGAATTCACGAATCTTGTTGCGAACCGTGCGCAGGCTGACGCCCATGAGCGCGGCCGCACGAGTGCGGTTGCCGCCAGTTGCTTCCAAGGTAGCTTCGAGCAGCCGACGCTCCATTTCCTGGAGGGTGACCCCGGGCTTCACGCCCGCGGTCTCTTGCTGCTCCTGCAGGTCGCAGCCGAGCAGGCCGCCGCAACCGTCCAGCGTGGTTCCTACGGCGAAGGCCAGTTCGCGGCGGATGGTGTTCTCGAGTTCACGAACATTGCCCGGCCAATCGTAGGCTTGCAACTGTTCGGCAAGTTCGGGAGCAATACGGAAAAGGCCGCGGCACTCGAGCGGCTCGTACTTGCGGAGGAAATGATGCGCGAGCGGGAGAATGTCCTCGCGGCGCTCGCGGAGCGGAGGAATAGTCAGAGGCACCACATGCAGACGATAGAAGAGGTCGGCGCGGAAGCTGCCGGCTTTGACCTGCTGTGGCAATGACTGGTTGGTCGTGGCAATGATGCGCACATCGATGGACACCGGCTTAGTGTCCCCGAGGCGATCAATCTCGCGCTCCTGCAACGCGCGCAGCAACTTCGGCTGCAAAGACAACGGCAAATCGCCGACTTCATCAAGCAGCAAGGTTCCACCATGAGCCAACTCGAATTTTCCAGCTTTGTTCGCCTGCGCTCCGGTGAACGCGCCACGCACGTGGCCAAACAACTCGCTTTCCAGCAGGTTCTCGGGAAAGGCGGAGCAGTTCACGGCCACAAACGGACCACTCCTGCGGTGACTGTGTTGATGAATCAGGCGCGCGAGGACTTCCTTTCCCGTGCCGCTTTCCGCTTCGACCAAGATGTCCACTTCACTGCGCGCCACCTTTTTGGCTTGCTCGATCACCCGGCGGAAAGCGAGCGACGGGCCCACCACTTCGGTTTCATGGCCACCGAGCAGTGTTTCCGGTTGGTGAGTGATAAAGCGTTCCGCGGTGGATTCCAGTTCTTCGAAAGAAATAGGCTTTTGCAGGTAGTCGCAAGCCCCGCCGCGCATGGCCAGCACGGCATCCGGCACCGTGCCGTACGCCGTCAGCAGAATGACGGGGGTCTCTGGCAGGTATTTGCGGACTCCCTCCATCACTTGCAGGCCGTCGCCGTCGGCCATACGCATGTCGGTGATCACCAGACGGCTGGGCGCCACCCGAAACGCGCTCAGGGCTTCTGAGACGCCGCTGGCGCTACGCACTTGCCAGCCACGACGCTTGAAATTGGCTTCGAGCGCCGCCAACATGGCCGCCTCATCGTCGACAATCAGCACTTCTTTCATGCTTTTTCTCCTGCCACCGGAAGAACCACGGCGAAGCGCGTGCCTTCCTTCAGCTTGCTTTGCACCTCGATCGCGCCAGCATGCTGCTCGACAATTTTTTTGCAAACCGCCAAGCCGAGTCCTGGGCTGCCTGGTGTAGTGGTAAAGCCCGGCTCGAAAATGCGTTCCAGCAGTTCGGGGGCGATGCCCCGTCCTTCATCCTGCACCGTGGCGCGCACCAGTCCGCCGGGGTATTGCGGTGCCCAGTCGAGTTGGAAATGCAAGGCACCGCCCGGAGGCATAGCGCGCAGAGCATTCAAGGCCAGATTGAGGAACACCTGTTTCAGGCGGTTCGCATCGGCCGGAACCACCACACCGCCAATGGAATTTGCGTATTTGATCTGTTGGCCACGTTGCCGCGCGACGGGCAAGAGAAATTCCGCCACCTCGCGGAGCATGCGGTCAATGTCCAGAGGAAGCAATTGCAAGCCGCCTTGCGCGTGGAACTGAAGGACATTGTTGACCGTGGCGGAGAGCGAGCGAAGTCCAGCACGAAGATGGTTGAGCCACTGGCGAGTTTCCGGATTGTTGGCCACTGCCTCTTCGAGCAGTCCGGTGAAGAGTTCCATACTGCCCAGGGGATTGCGGATTTCGTGGGCCAGGAGGGTGGTCATTTCCGCAAGGGCCAAGGATTGTTGGGTGCGCTCGCGTTCCACGGCCAAACGCTTCTGCTCGGTAATGTCGCGGATAATCCAGATGGGGTCACCGGGCTTGTCGGGGCTGCCGGCCAGATTCGCGCACGAAATGCCCAGGAAGTGCGGGCCGCGCGTAGTTTCCTCGGTCCATTCCTGCTCGCGATGCTCCGCGGCGACAGCGGTGGCCAAGAGCTTTTCCAGCAGCTGCGGAGCCGGGGTAGCGCCCCGTTCGTTCCAGTCCGCGGGAATTTGCAGAAGGCGCCGCGCCTGGGAATTCAAGACTCGCAATTGACCATCGGGCCCGCGGACGACGACTCCGCAAGGAAGGTTTTCGAGGACTTGCGTCAAGAAGGCGCGCCCGCGGGCATTTTCCTGGAGACTTTGATCCAATTCAGCATTGGCTCGGCTGAGTTCGCTACGAAGACGTTCCACTTCGTTTTGCAGCAAGGTGTAAGACTTTTCGAGCGACCCAGCGGCCTGGGTGAAGGTCAGGAAGGCTTGCGCCAGCCCTTGTTGCATGCTGACCCGCTCGTTACCGGGCTTTTCGGGCACCCGGGCCTTGCGCGCCGGCAATCCGCTGCTCCGAGAAGTTCGACGAGTTGCACTGTTCGTTTTTTGTGGCATCGCAATCACACCCGAGACAAATGTTCCAGCCGCACTTCAGTTTCTTTGCTGGGCAACGGATTCCCTGCGCATACAGGTTGGCAAGTGAGCGCTTAGGGCACCACAGTCGAGGATAGACTGCTGCTGAAAAGGCAAGAGTTAGGCGGACCAGGAACGGCGGGACTGCGCCGCAGTGGCACAGTGTTTAGTGCAAACACAGAAAGTACTACGCAGTTCCTGCCCAGTGCTGTGCCTGGGAGGAGGCGCAGACGGAATCCGGTGCTCCAAACGAGGGCATAACCGCACGAGGAGCACGTCATTTCAGGTATCGGCGAGTCTGCGGGAAACTTTAGTGGGACGGAGCGACTTCGGGCTGTTCCGTTTTGGTTGTGAATACGGATTCCACCAGAGCCTGTACGCGCGGCACATACGCGTCCAAATCCATGGTGAAACGCGCCAGATCCATTTTGCCGAGCTGCGGGCAGTGTTTGGCCAAGATTTCCCAGGCCGGATCGCCGGCCAGATCGACGCTGCGCCACTCCTCGTAGCCATAGCCCAAGCCCCGCAAACGGCAAAGCACGTCCGCAATATGCACCAGGGCCACAACGGGGTTTCCGGCGGGTGCCTTGGCCGGGTGGTGATGAAAGGCAATCACTTCATTGACGGCGAGGGGTAGTTTCCAAAGAGAGGCGAGGATCCGGCCGCTTTCGCAATGGGTAAATTCCAGGTCGTGCAACTCCTGCTCGTCGAGCGGTACGCCCTTGGCGGCGGCTGCCGCGAGTACCGCGCCATATTCCTGGGGATAGGCCAGCGAATTGACGAGAATCCCAAGGTCGTGGAGCAAGCCCGACAGGTAGGCCCGGTCAGGATCGGAATAATCAATGCGCTCGGCAAGTTCACGGCTCACCGCGGCACAGCCCAGCGAGTGACGCCAAAAGACAGCCGGATCGGTGGCCCACTGTTCCCCGGCACTGAATTGATGCAGGCAACAGGTCAAGAGAATGTCTTCCACGCGGTGGATGCCCAGGCTGACCACGGCAGCGTGAATTGAATCGGTTTCGCGCACGCGGCCATAGAGAGGGGAATTGGCAATCCGCAGACACTGCGCGGCAATGGTCTTATCGTAAGAAACCAGTTGTACCACCCGTTTTACGTTGATGCGGTTGGTGGGCTGACGCAGCAATTCCAGCAAAGGCTGTAACACCGCGGGCGAAGACGGCAGACATTGTAGCCGCTCGATGCGTCGCTTGAGTCCTTCGCGCAGTCCCGAACTCATGGCTTCCCCACTTTCAAAGCCTCCGCCGGAGGCTTTCGGTAAACCGTGGTGCCCGGCAAATGGACCAAGTGGAACTGGTCGCTGACCTGAAAAAGAGACTCGGCCTGGCCCAGGAAAAAGCACCCGTTCGGCATAAGGTTCGAATAGAAATGCTGGACCACGCGTTTCTTCGAAGTGCTGTCGAAATAGATCAGCACATTGCAGCAGAAGATCAGGTCCATGCCTTTCATGAACACCATGCGGCTGTCGTCGTTGAGATTCAGGCGATTGAAAGTGATTTTGGCTTTCACTTCATCCTTGACCCGCAAGCGCGTGCCGTCGGCCGGAACGAAATACTTCCTCTTGAACAAGTCGGGGGTATTGCGCAAAGCGTAGTCGCCGTAGATTCCGGCGCGGGCCGTAACAATGGAATTGTCGTTGAGGTCGGTGGCTTGAATTTCAAACGTCCAGCCTGCCAGCAACTTCTCCTGCTCTTCCATCAAAAACATGGCCAAGGTGTGCGGCTCTTCTCCGGTGGAACAGCCGGCACTCCAGACTTTCAGCTTCTTCAAGCCAATTTTGCTGCGCTCCGCGGCAATCTCGGGAAGAATCACGTTGTGCAGCGCATTGAGCTGCGCTTGGCTGCGAAACAGGCAAGTCTCCCCAATGGTGATTTGGTTTAGCAACTCGCGGTTTTCGACTTCGCGCTTCAAAGGGTTGGTCAAATGGTCCAGATAAGCGCGGCCAGTGGTAATCGGTCCGCCGAGCGCCGCCATGCGTCGCTTGCACGCGGCAGCAAGCAGGTAGAGCTTTTCCTCGGAGTGGTAAATGCCACTGGTCTGATAGACCAAGTCGCGGATCCTTAAATAAGCAGGGTCCTGAACATCACCTTTCTCGATGACCTCTGTGTTTGGCGGCTTGAGCACTTCAGTCGTCATGGTGATTTCCGTTGTGCATGTTAGTGTTGCCTCGGCAGCGAAGAGCGACCCGGGGAAAGCCCCGAGCTGGGCAGAGCGGCAAAGCGGCTGGTACGTCGTTCGAGTTCCCCAGCAATCTGATTCAGAGGAAATAGCCCTTCCGACAATCCCGCCGCCGCCACCTGGCCGGGCATGCCCCAAACCACTGAAGTCGCTTCGTCCTGGACGATCACCCGCCCGCCTGCTTCGGTGATGACCTGCGCGCCGCGCACGCCATCGGAACCCATTCCGGTCAGCACCACCGCCAGAGCTTTCGGCCCATAGACCTGGGCGACGGATTCGAAAAGCACGTCTACCGAGGGGCGGCAAGAATTCTGCGGCGGATCCTGCGTCATGGCCAGGCGCACGGCCGCGCCTTCGCGCGCGAGCTTCATGTGGAAGTCTCCCGGTGCAATCAAGGCATGGCCACGTTGCAGGACGTCTCCTTCGTTTCCTTCGTGAACCGAAACGGCCGACTGCTTATTCAGGCGTTCTGCCAGCAGGCGCGTGAAAAGAGGAGGCATGTGCTGGACGATCACGATGGGTACGGGAAAGTCCCCGGGCAGCAACGGCAGCACTGCCGCAAGGGCGTTGGGGCCTCCGGTGGAAGTACCGATGGCCACGACTTCGACGGATTGGGTGGAGGGCGCAGGCGTCGCGAGTGGAATTTTTCTAGGTTCGGGGCGCGGGCTCGCCGGTGCGGGCAGAGTTTTTTCCTTGCGGCACAGTCCTTTTACCTTGGGGATCAAATCGGAGCGGATGCGCGCGCGAGTGCCATCGACGCTGCCGGTGTTTTGGGGCTTGGTGGCATAGTCGCTGGCGCCCAGGGAAAGAGCTTCGAGAGTCGTTGCGGCGCCGCGCTCGGTGAGCGTGCTGAACATGATGACGGGCAGTCGGGGATAGGTTTTCCGGATGGCCATGAGCGTATCCAGTCCGGACATCCCGGGCATTTCGACATCGAGAGTGACCAAATCGGGGTTAAGCAAAGGAATTTTGGAAAGCGCGATGCTTCCGTCCGCGGCGGTTCCAGCGACTTCAATATCGGGATCAGCGGAGAGGGCTTCGGAAAGCACCTTGCGAATAACCACGGAATCGTCGACCACCAGAACGCGAATGGCTCCCATGCCTGTTAGCCTCTTGTTTGCACAGTTATAGCCGCATGACTGCAAGACTGACTCAGGAATCCTCCGTGAAAACGGCAGGATGGCTTATGAGATCTTTATCGGCAGTGTTTTGTCGGACGCGAGCGCTTGCTCTCCTTTGCTCCACGGTTGCAGAGCACCTCGACCACTGTTTATTAGCAAATGGGTTTCCAGTGGTGCCGATTTTGGGTGGTGGCCGAAGAAGGAGAGAAAGGCTCCGGCAAGTTCTCTCTTTTCTGTGTCTGAGAATCAGAACCAAAACGGAAGGAAGTGTTTGAGCTCTGCCGATGGGAGCGGAAAGTTGTTCATCCCGGGAGGGGTTCACCAAATTGGGACATTCTTCTTAGCTTTTTCAAATCCTGTTGCTTTTGGTTGGCTGCCGTTGACGTTCTCGGGCAAACTCGCTACTGTCTGTTTGATCATTTCTTTTCAGGGGGCCTGTCGCTCTTGTCCGAGGTTCCGCCAGTTTGTCCAACTTCGCCACAGACTTCCCGATTGGTTCAGGATTTATTTTCGCCCTGTATCGTTGAAACTTGACGGTGCAATCGTTTTTTGCGTTACGCAATTATGCCGAGGAATGGAGGAGTCCGCCAAAATGAACGAAAAAGATGAGATGTCACGCCGTAGCTTTATCCGCAATGCCGCGGTCACCGGTGCAGCCGTAACCATCGTACCGCGCCATGTGCTGGGAAGAGGATTTACACCGCCGAGTGACTTGCTGAATATCGCGTGCGTCGGCGTGGGCGGGATGGGGCGGAGCAACCTGATCAATCTGGCAAGCCAAAATCTGGTGGCCTTGTGCGATGTGGATTGGGGGTACACGGACAAGAATCTCTCGCGCCTGGACACGGACATCGCGAATTTGCAGCAGCATATCGATCATCCGGATGCCACGGCTCCCAATGGCAAGCCAGCGCCGAAGGTCGATCCGGAAAAGGCCAAGGCCCGGATGGCGGAGATTCTGCACCTGAAGAATGATTTGATTCCCAAGGCCAAGCGCTATTCCGACTATCGGAAGATGCTCGACGAGCAGAAGGATATCGATGCCGTCGTGGTGGCCACACCGGACCACATGCATGCACCAATTGCGCTGGCGTCCATGGATTTGAAGAAGCACGTTTACGTGCAGAAGCCGCTGTGCTGGTCAGTGGATGAAGCACGGAAACTGGCCAAGAAGGCACAAGAGACGAAAGTCGCCACGCAAATGGGCAACCAGGGGCGCTCGCTGGATGACACGCGCACCGCGGTGGAATACATCTGGTCCGGGGCGATTGGCGAAGTACGGGAAATTCACGTATGGACCGACCGGCCCGTGGGCTTCTGGCCGCAGGGAGTGCCGCGCCCGAAAGCGGCCGTCGAGCCATTGGACACGCTGAAGTGGGATCAGGCTGGAGTGGATGCGCGACTTGCCGCAGCCATGGCGGGAAATTATCCGATACCGGAGACGCTGTCGTGGAACCTGTTCCTCGGCGTCGGCCCGGAAGTTCCGTACCATCCGATCTATCACCCGTTCAACTGGCGTGGCTGGACCGATTGGGGCTGCGGCGCGATCGGCGATATGGGTGCGCATCTGTTGGATGTCTCGATGTGGGCGCTGAACCTCGGCCTGCCCACATCGATTGAAACGGTTTCCACCCCGTTCAACGGCGCTTCCTTTCCGAGTGGCAGCTTGATCTTTTATGAGTTCCCAGCACGCGGTTCGATGCCGCCGGTGAAACTGACGTGGTATGACGGCGGACTGATGCCCCCCAAGCCCGTAGAACTGGGTAACGAGGAACTGATCAAGGAAGGTGGCGCGATTCTAGTAGGCAGCAAGGGCAAGCTGATGCATAACACCTACGGAGCGCACCCGCGGCTGCTGCCTCAGTCGTTGCAAGATTCCGTGGGCAAACCGCCGGAGAAGTTGGCAAGGATCCCCGGGGAGTCGCATGAGCTAAATTGGGTGGATGCGGCCAAGGGCAAAACGCAAACGGATTCGCCGTTTGAGTATGCCGCCAAACTCACCGAAGTGATGCTGCTGGGCGTGGTGGCGCTGAAGGCTGGCCAGAAAATCGCCTACGATGGAGCCAACATGCAGGTGACCAACGTTCCCGCAGCGAATCAATACTTGAGCCGGCAGTATCGCACGGGCTGGTAAGCGGGCATTCTGGAAGGGGCGCAGCGCGCTGCGCCCCAATCCCGATACACGTCCGTTCATTGATCAGGCTGGTTATTTCTGTTGGATACCGCGGGCCGGTTCCGGGAGCATTCCTGTCCCGTTGGGAGTGGACTGCGCCGCGAATGTGTTGCGCAGGCTCTGCACCGTCTCCATCACCAGTTCCCGGATGCGCGGGTCGCGCGTCACCGAGATGTGTCCTGCGCTGGGCACCAACGCATCAGCGACCAGTTTAGTGTGGGCCGGATCCTCCCGGCGCAGATGCTTTGTGGTCATGAACATCAAAACATCATTGGCGTGAAAGATCGCGGCGGCTTTCACATTGCGCGGCACGGTGTGATCGGTAATTCCAACGCTATCTACCTGAATGGTCAATTCCACCGGAATATCGCGGCTGCGTAGTTCTCGAGCCACGGCCAGCATGGCCCAGCCGCCCATGCTGTGACCAAGCAGAATCACGCGGGGAGCGCTGTCCAACTCCTGGGCGGTCAAGCCACCTGCATGCGCGGGAAAATATTTCAGCAACCAGTCGCGCCCTTCGGTCCAGGCGTACGGCGAGAACGACCTGGCGCAGACGTCGGAATAGCCTTTGTCTTGCAGGGTCTGGCGAATCTGAACGATGCCCGAGTATCGGTCGTCGGGTGATTCCAAGGCACCGACAAACCCCAGATAGAGAATACGACAGCCAGAGAAAGGGTGACCGGCGAGGGAATTATGAGTAACGGTAGAGGACACGAAAGCTTGCTGCGCCTCGACGGCCGACCCGCTAAAAAGCGACGTAAGCAGGACTGCCAGGCATACAGTGCGTACAAGTTTTGGAGACAAAAAGTAGGCCTCAGTTTGTCGGCTTTGGAACTTTTGCTGTTATCTGCTGGTGCAACCTTAACTCGCTCTATAGGTTCGGTCAAGCCGACAGACTGGGGCACGACCATAAAGGTTACTCGTCGCTCGGCGAACTTCGATGGCGGGTCACTTCTTCTTGGGCGGATAGTTTTTCAGCAGCTTCTCGATCGATTTATCGATGTTTTTTTGGCGTTTGTCGGGTTTGGCATTGGGGTCAAGCGTCTTGGAGACCTTGCCCCGCCACACCAGGTGTTTGGTGGCCGAATCGTACATGTCGAGGTCGAGTTGCCCCACGTAAATCGTGTCGGAAGTGGCGGTGGCCATACCTGTCCGGCCCATACCACCCCAGTAGGGCCCATAACCCCAACCGGTGCTGTAGGCATTCCATTGCGTTTGAGAACCAATGGCGGTCTGGTAGGCGATGTAGAGGTCGGCATTATCGGCATCTGTTTTGGTCAGACCTTTCTTGGCTAACGCGGCATCGATAGCGGCGGTGAGTTGTCGAGCAGTGATGTCGTCGACCTGTTTCGCATTCTTGATGCTGACCCACTTGTAGGTTTTGAATTTGGAAAAATCGGCGCTCTGGTCGAAATTATAGGTCACATCTTGTGCGACGGTGGTGGTGACTGCCAGAATAAATAGCGCCAAAACAGCAAAACAAACTTTCTTCATGTCGGATACCTCCGGGGTTCCAACTGCGGCGGATCGAATTTATGAGGTGTGGCGGTTCACCAATTGCAATGCAATTGTTTTAACACATAAACCCAGCCGCCGGGAAAATCAGAACAGGCCCGGCGTATCGAAGGAAAGGCCTACGTAGTTCTCGGCAAGCGTGGTGGAGGCGGCGCGCGAACTGGTGACATAGTCGAGTTCGGCAAGATGCAGATGATGAGAGAAACTATCTTCCTGAGGAAAGCGGTGGAGCATCGAGGTCATCCACCACGAAAAGCGCTGACACTTCCACACGCGGCGCAAGCAACGGTCGGTAAATTGGCGAAGCGGCGCGCGATGGCCCTGCTTGTAGAATTCGACCAGACCGCGCGTCAGCACACGCACGTCCGCGACCGCCAGATTCAGTCCCTTAGCGCCGGTTGGCGGCACGATGTGCGCGGCATCGCCCAACAAAAAGAGTTGGCCAAATTGCATCGGGGAAGCCACGAAACTGCGCATCGGCGTAATGCCCTTCTGCAGAATGGGGCCGTCCCGAAGGACAAATCCATCGTCCGTGGCCATGCGGGTGCGCAGTTCGTCCCAGATGCGGTCGTCCGGCCAATTCTGGATGTCTTCGTCAGGCGCGCATTGCAAATAGAGTCGCGAAATTTCCGGGGAGCGCATGCTCAGCAAAGAGAATCCCCGTTCGTGATAGGTGTAAATCAGCTCGTGGGAAGCAGGCGGCACTTGCGCGAGAATGCCCAGCCAGGCAAACGGGTAATGGCGTTCGTGGATTTGCAATTGCTCTTCGGGAACGGCCGGGCGGCAGATACCGTGGAAGCCGTCGCATCCGGCAATAAAATCACAGACTATTTCTTGGCTTTGCCCTTGATATTGATAATGAATGACTGGAGCGGAGTCATAATTCTCAATGCGCACCGCTTCGGCTTCGAAATAGATGGGCGCGCGGTAGGCGAGCCGGGCGGCGATTAAATCCTTAACGACTTCCTGTTGCGCATAAACGGTAATGGACTTCCCAACCAGGTCCTGAAAGTCGATGCGATGGCCTTTGCCACTGAAGCGCAACTCAATTCCCCGGTGCTGCAGCCCTTCCCGGATCAAACGATCGCCCACTCCCGATCCACACAAAATGTCCACGGTGCCCTGTTCCAGCACGCCAGCGCGAACGCGTGTCTCCACGTACTCGCGCGTGTGGCGTTCCAACACAATGGATTCGATGCCTTGCAGATGCAGCAAATGGGCTAGGGTCAGTCCGGCCGGCCCCGCGCCAATGATTCCAACTTGCGTGCGCAATTTAGCCATAAAACAGGACAGGCCCTACGGCTTGCCAAACTTGTCGATCACTTCCTGGGGAATGGCTTGGGCTTTTGCTTTCTGGGGATCGCCGGGCAAACGAATCGTCCAGACGCGCTTCTCGAGGCCTTCCACGGCGAGCGTTTCGCCTCGGAACAATTTGTGCTGAACCGAGAAGCTGCTGCTGCCCCAATGCGTGACGCAAGAATCGACACGCACCACGTCTCCGAAAGAAGAAGGTACGAAGAAATTGCAACTGGCCTGAACCAAAGGAATCCCGGCGATTTTGTAATGACGCAGCATCTCCGCTTTTTTGATGCCCAGAGCGTGGTGAAAAAGCGCGTTGGTGCAAGCGTCAAAATATTCGAAATAACGGGGGAAAAAGACGATACCGAAGGGATCGCAATCGCCCCATTCAATTTGAATCTCAGTTCGATGGATGAGCATGGTTGACGAGAAATGTAGCCAGTCAAAGTGGCACTGAGCGAGTCTATCGTAAGAGCGCTTGGCATTGCATGCGATTTGGTTTTCGCCAGTGCGTTTACGGTAGACTAAAGCGAGGACTGCCTCTTACGTCATGACTAACGCCTACATTTGTGATGCGATTCGTACTCCATTCGGCCGCTACGCCGGAGCCCTTTCCAGCGTCAGAACCGATGATCTCGCCGCCATTCCCATCAAAACGCTGGTGGAACGCAATCCGACGATTGACTGGAATACCCTCGATGATGTGATTTACGGTTGCGCGAACCAAGCTGGGGAAGACAACCGGAACGTAGCGCGAATGGCGCTGCTACTGTCTGGGCTGCCCAAGGAGATTCCCGGGAGCACGGTCAATCGCTTGTGCGGGTCAAGCCTGGATGCGCTGGCGGTGGCATCGCGAGGAATCAAGAGCGGCGAACTGGATTTGGTGATTGCTGGCGGCGTGGAAAGTATGTCGCGCGCGCCGTTTGTGATGGGCAAGGCAGATAGCGCGTTTTCGCGTTCGATGAAGATGGAAGACACCACCATCGGTTGGCGCTTTGTGAATCCGGCGATGAAGGCGAAGTACGGAACCGACGCGATGCCCGAGACTGCCGAAATTGTCGCGGAGGAATACCGGATTGCGCGAGCGGATCAGGATGCATTTGCCTTGCGCAGTCAACAGCGAACTGCCGCGGCGGTAAAGTCCGGAAAGTTGGCGGAAGAGATTGTCAGTGTGAGCATTCCGCAGAAGAAAGGGGACCCCACGGTGGTTCGCGCGGACGAACAGCCACGGCCGGATTCGACGCTGGAAGGGTTGGCGAAGTTAAAGGGTATTGTGAAGCCAGAAGGCACGGTTACCGCGGGAAATGCGTCGGGGGTGAATGACGGGGCGTGCGCACTGCTGCTGGCTTCGGATGAGGCCGTGAAGAAGTTCGGGCTTACACCGAAGGCACGCGTGGTTGCGGCCGCGGCCGCGGGAGTGGCACCGCGAATTATGGGCATGGGACCGGTGCCGGCCAGTCAAAAGGTGATGCGGAAGGCCGGAATGACCATCGGCCAGATGGACGTGATCGAATTGAACGAAGCGTTTGCGGCACAGGCGCTTGCGGTGCTGCGTGAACTGGGCTTGCCAGACGATGCGCCGCATGTGAATCCAAATGGCGGGGCGATTGCCATCGGACACCCGCTTGGCGCCAGTGGTGCGCGGCTGGCGACGGCTGCGGTGTACCAGCTGGCGCGCACGAATAGCCGCTACGCGCTGTGCACCATGTGTATTGGAGTAGGCCAAGGCATCTCGGTCATACTGGAACGCGTTTAGCTAAGGAGCATCGCGTGAAGCCTCTGCAGGGATACCGAAAGCCTGCGCCGGGAACTCAGCCAGAATATCTGCATCCCGCGTATGTTTCCTCGGTGAAGCG
>Ga0335072_10000654_pt1 | contig 63708 bp, 50 predicted proteins | sample Lox_Sample_21_FD_206725 | JGI IMG/M metagenome (GOLD analysis project Ga0335072, IMG submission 206725) | Soil microbial communities from Loxahatchee National Wildlife Refuge, Florida, United States - Lox_Sample_2.1 | ecosystem: Environmental > Terrestrial > Soil > Wetlands | place: USA...
AGCGATTCAGAGAACGAGCCTTGGTCCTGTGAAGCAAAAAGCGTTCTGCGAAGGAAAAAACACTTCTCTGACAAGTGCGGGAGAAGTGTTGCTTGACTTTGCCTTCGTTGTTATAGACAGGATGACATGCGCGTTTTGTTGAGATGGAGACAAGATGCGGTGAAAAACGAACGGGCTGCCTCAGAAGGCGAGCCTTACAACGCGTATAGCATCTGCGGACTCGGCACGGGAATGTTGTGGACAGGCTAGTCGGAGTCGAGCTTGGGGTGTTTGCGGTGAAAGTCGGTGAACTGCTGGAAGGTGCGGCCGGCTTGGAGGGCCGCGGCATCGTCACCTGCGCGAGCGACGAATTGCAGCCCCACGGGTAGTTTTTTGTCGGTGAAACCGCAGGGGACGGAAAGCGCGGGAAGGCCGCAGAGGTTACCGATGCCGCCAAGCGGGTCGGGAAAGGCCAGCCCTTTGTATAAATCGAAATTTAGAGGAGTGGCGGGAATGGGCTGGGAGGCCGCGGCGAGCACGTCGTAGTCGTCAAAAAGCTCTGTAATTTTTTCCTGAAGAATTTCTCGAACACGAAGAGCGTTCGTATAGTCGGCGCCACTGACGGTGAGATTTGGGTAGCCGCCGATTTTGGCGATGGGATCGGTAAGCTCGCTGACTTTGCCGGAGCGGATGAGGTCGCCGAAAGCCGAGGCAACTTCGCAACCGAGAACGATGTTGGCGGCGTCTTCCCAAGGGCCATCGGGAAGCGTGGCGTTTCGCACGGATGGGAAGTGGTGCTGAAGAGCCTTGTGGGTGGCATCGACGACTTTGGCGACCGAGGGATCGAATGACTTGTCTTGCCAGGTGTTAGTAAGCCATCCAACGCGGAGCGCGCGCGGCTTGAGTTCGGCGGCGGGCGTGTAGGTGAAGGCGGCTTTGTCGATGGGCAGTGTGCTGCGATCGAGGAAATCGTGTCCGGCGATGGCGGCGAAGATGCGAGTGCAATCTTCGGCGCTGCGGGCGAGCGGGCCCAACTTGTCCATGGAATAAGAGAGAGCCATGGCGCCATAACGGCTGACGCGGCCGTAGGTAGGACGAAAGCCGCTGACTCCGCAGAAGGCCGAAGGGCAAATGATCGAGCCCCAGGTTTCCGAACCAATGGCGAACGCAGCGAGGCCAGCGGCCACGATCGCGCCGGAGCCGGAAGAAGAGCCGCAGGTCCAGCAGGAAGTGTCCCAAGGATTGCGTGTTTCGCCTTGCAGAGAAGCCGAAGCGTATTGGTAGCCGAGGCCGCCGGCGAGTTCGATCATGGCGGCTTTGCCGAGAAGGATGGCGCCGGCGTGATTGAGGTGCTCGATCACGGTGGCGTTGTAGTCGAAGACTTGATTCGCGTAAGGTTTAGCACCCCAGGTGGTGGGAATGTCTTTTACGGCGAGCAGATCTTTTGCGGCGTACGGAATGCCGTGGAGCGGGCCGCGATAGTGTCCGCGGTGAATTTCTTTTTCGGCGGCTTGAGCCTGGTCGAGGGCCAGCTCGTCAGTGATGCGCGCGTAGGCATTGAGTTTCGGGCCGAGTTTTTGGCTGCGCTCCAGGTAGCTTTCGGTGAGCTCGACGGGAGAAAGCTGCTTGGACTGGATTTGTTTGGCGAGTTCGCTGACCGACGAGTAAAGGACCGATTCTTTGAGCATGCGCGTTCCGGTCAACCTTTTTTAGGAGTGGCGAGAGGCTTGGACTTCGACTCCCGTTCGACGAGAGGTTTCAAATAGAGAGCGGGGGCGTTGCCATTTTGCAGATTGTATTTGCGGATGCGCTCGACGGCGGGCTGAAGACCAGCGCACATTTGTTTGATGTTGGCTTTCTGGGCTTCGTCGAGACGGCTGCCGTAGAGACTGAGGATTTGCTGGTAGCGGGCGTCGGCTTCGAGCTGACCCTCGGGGGAGAGTTGGGGGCCGGTGGCGGATTGCGCGGGGAGGGCTCGGGGAAGGAGAGCTTCCGTAGGCGCGAGCGCAGCGGTTGCCGAGACAAGCGCGGCGCGGTGAGCGAATTGTCTGCGAGAAATTAGCGAGCCACTTCTCTTATTCATGGTGCACCCCGGAGCTGTGGCAATGGATGGAAGCTACAGGGAGGCTATCCAATTCGCGGGGAGGCGTCAACTGGACGAAGGGGCGGGGGAGGCAGTGGCGAGTGGCGAGTGGCGAATGGCGAGTGGCGAATGGCGAGTGGTTAAGAAAAAGCGTTTCTACATGATTAAGCTTTGTGGGTGAGGTGGAGGTTGAGATCCTTCGTCGCGTCCGCCTACGCGCTTCGCGCTATGGCGGACGGGCGCTCCTCAGGATGACACGGGTTGGTTTGGGGAGAGAGGGCGAGAGGAAGAGAGGAAGAGAGGAAGAGACAAAGAGACAAAGAGAGGACCCACCTTTTCTGCAAAAGGCGCAGAAAGGGTAGGGCACCCAGAGAGAGAAGAGGGAAAAGCGAAGAGTGGAAGAGTGTGGTAGCGAATGACGAGGTTTAGTTTTGTTGAGGCAAAACGTGGGTTTCGTGCTGAGGGTGCTGGGGAGTAAATTCGTGGGGAGGTTGGAGTAGACTGGGGGCTCCCGCGTAGGACCTCTACCTTTTTGGGCTGGCTGGAAGCTGGCTTCAGATACATATTGAGTGGCACGAGGCATCAGACCGTATATGAGCATTTCCAACACACACTTGGCGATGGCAGACGCATTGGATTGGGCGCACCCGATTGTGCGCGAGTGGTTTCTGACGCGCTTGGGCGCACCGACCGAGCCACAGGAGCAGGGATGGCCGCACATCCTGCGCAGAACTACAACGCTGATTTCGGCGCCGACGGGCTCGGGTAAAACGCTGGCGGCGTTTTTGGCGTGCATCGATCGCTTGGTGCGAAAAGCGCTCGCGGGCGAGCTACGGGACCGGACGGAAGTGCTGTACGTGTCTCCGCTAAAAGCGCTAAGCAATGACATCAAAGTGAACCTGGAAATTCCGCTGGGAGAGATTCAGCGGCTGGCCATGGAACGTGGCTTCTTGATGCCGGAAATTCGCGCAGCAGTGCGGACGGGAGACACGTTGATGCACGAACGGCGAGCCATGCTGCAACGGCCGCCGCACATTTTGGTAACCACGCCGGAATCTTTGTACATTCTGCTGACCGCGGAGAAGAGCCGGGAAATCTTGAAGTCGGTCGACACGGTGATTGTCGATGAGATTCATGCGGTGGCCGACGATAAGCGTGGGGCGCACCTGGCGCTGACGCTGGAGCGATTGGACGCGCTGGCGGAACGGCCGCCACTGCGCATTGGATTATCAGCGACGCAAAAGCCGATCGAGACCATTGCACATTTTCTGACCGGCGACGGACGGCCGGATCCGGTGATCGTGCAGATCGGTCATCAACGGCAAGTGGATCTAGCGATCGAAGTGCCGGCGAGCGAGTTGGGCCCAGTGGCCACGCACGAGATGTGGGGCGAGATTTACGACCGGATCGCCGAGTTGGTGAAGCAGCACCGGTCGACGCTGGTATTTGTGAATACGCGGAGATTAGCCGAGCGCGTGGCGCACCATTTGGCGGAACGATTGGGCGAAGGCGCGGTGGAGACGCATCACGGGAGCTTGTCGCGAAAGCTGCGGTTGGCGGCGGAAAAGAAGCTGAAGGCTGGGGAGATTCAGGCGTTGGTGGCGACGGCATCGTTGGAATTGGGAATTGACATAGGCGCGGTGGAATTGGTGTGCCAAGTAGGCTCGACGCGCTCGATCGCGGTGGCGTGGCAGCGAATTGGACGAGCAGGGCACTGGCACGGGGCGATTCCGAAGGGGCGGATTTTCGCAACGACTCGGGACGAGTTAGTGGAAAGCGCGGCGCTGGTGCGGGCGATGCGTATGGGCGATCTCGACAAGATCGAGATTCCCGAAGCGCCGATGGACATTTTGGCGCAGCAGATTGTGGCGATGTGCGCGTGCGGCGATTGGAAAGAGGAAGAGCTGTTCGCGCGGGTGCGGCGTGCGTATCCCTACCGGAATCTGGAACGGGCCGAGTTTGACTCGATTGTGGAGATGCTGTCCGAGGGCATAACCGCGAAACGGGGACGCTATGGCACTTATTTGATGCGGGATCGCGTGAATGGACGGCTGCATGGGAGGCGAGGCGGCCGATTGGTGGCGATCACGAACGGCGGGGCGATTCCGGACAATTCATTGTACGCGGTGATGGCAGAGCCCGAAGGAACGCTGGTGGGCACTGTGGATGAAGATTTCGCGGTGGAAAGTTTGGCGGGCGACATCATGTTGCTGGGGAACAGCTCGTGGCGGATTCGGCGGATATCGGCTGGGCGGGTGATTGTGGAGGATGCGAAGGGAGCAGCACCGAACATCCCGTTCTGGCGAGGCGAGGCACCGGCACGAACAGCAGAGCTTTCGGCGCATGTCGGCGCGCTGCGAGAAAAGGTGGCGGAACTGACGCGCGGGATTGCGCCGGGGACGGACTTGCGGAGTTCGCCAGAAGCGGTGGCGGCTGTGGATTGGCTGGGGCAGGAATGTGGGTTGGAGCGTTCGGGTGGCGAGCAATTGGTGGAACATTTGGTGGCGGGTCGGGCGGTGCTGGGGGCTGTGCCGACACAGACAACAGTGATTGCGGAACGTTTCTTTGACGAGAGCGGCGGGATGCAACTTGTGATTCATGCGCCCTTTGGCGGCCGCGTGAATAAGGCTTGGGGATTAGCGTTGCGCAAGAGATTTTGCCGGTCGTTTAATTTGGAATTGCAGGCAGCGGCGACGGATGACGGGATCAATATTTCCCTGGCGGAACAACATAGTTTTCCATTGGCGGATGTTTTCCGATTCTTGCATCCGGCGTCGGTGAAGGAGGTGTTGGAACAGGCGGTTTTGCCCTCGCCGATCTTCACGGCGCGCTGGAGATGGGACGCTTCGCGGGCCTTGGTGCTGCAGCGGTTCCAGCATGGGAAGAAAGTGCCGCCACCGATCCAGAGGATGCGTGCGGACGATTTGTTGGCGACGGTGTTTCCGGACGCGGCGGCGTGCCCGGAGAATCTGGATGCACAACCGAGAATCCCGGAGCATCCGCTCGTACGGGAAGTGATGAAGGATGCGCTGACCGAAGCTATGGACGTGGAGGGGTTGAAGCTGATCCTGGAGCGCGTGTTGAACGGAAGCATTCGGTGCATCGCGGTGGATACGCCGATTCCGTCGCAATTTTCGCATGAGATTCTGAACGCGAATCCGTTTGCGTACCTGGATGACGCGCCGCTCGAAGAACGGCGAGCACGAGCGGTGGAGATGCGGCGGACGCTGCCGGATACGGTGCTCTCGGAAGTGGGGAAGCTCGACCCGGAAGCGATCGCCGAGGTGCGCGGTGAGGCTTGGCCGGATGCGCGGGATGCGGACGAACTACACGATGTGTTGCAGACGCTGCTGGCGCTGCCGGAGACAACCGAGAGCGAAAGCGTACTTGGTGCGGAGGTGCGCGAGTCCGTGTTGGCGTGGCGTCCGTTGTTCGAAGAGTTGAAGAAGCAGAATCGTGCGGTGGTGGGCTTGGTTGGGGGCCGGCGGTATTGGGTAGCGGCGGAGCGGGGGAAGAGTTTCCGACGGATTTTTGGTGATGTGGAGTTTGCTGTTGCTGTGGCGGATTTGGAAGGCGAGGTAGCTGGACGCGAAGAAGTAGTGCGGGCATTTGTGGCTGGCTGGATGGAGCATTGCGGACCAGTGACCGCCCATGACTTGGCGGATGTGCTGGGATTGGCACAGAAGGATGTCGATGCAGGGCTGCTGAAAATTGAGGGAAGCGGAGCGGTGCTGCGGGGGAAATTTACCGATCCGGCAGTGGCAGAAACGGAATGGTGCGGACGGCGGTTGCTGGCGCGGATTCATCGGTTGACGCTAGGAAGATTGCGGCGCGAAATCGAGCCGGTGAGTGCGGCACAGTTCATGCGCTGGCTGTTTCGATGGCAACACGTGGCACGGGGAACGCAATTGGCAGGCGAGCGAGGAACGCTGGAGGTGTTGCGTCAGTTACAGGGTTATGAGGCGCCAGCGAACACCTGGGAGCACCAGATTTTGGGGCGACGCGTGATGGGCTATGACCCGAAGAATCTGGATCAGTTGTGCCTGGGCGGTGCGGTGGGCTGGGGAAGATTTTCGCCGCACCCAGCCATGCAGGGAGATTCGGGGGAACGCGGCCGGCGGGTGACGCCGAGCAGCGTGGCTCCGATTACGTTTTTTGTACGCGAGGATGCCGAGTGGATGTCGTATCCGCGACGGGAATGGTCCGCGGCGGAGCATCCCGGAGTGAGCGCGGCGGCCCGGGAGGTATTGCAATATTTGAAGCAGCATGGGGCTTCGTTCTTTGCAGATATTGTGCGGGGCACGCGGAAGCTGAAGGCGGAGATTGAGACGGCGCTGTGGGAGTTAGTGGCCGTGGGATTCATTACCGCGGATGGCTTCGACAATTTGCGTGCCTTGATCGATCCGAAGAGGCGGGCCGGGCAGGGGGCCGGGAAGCTGACGCGCCCACGAGATAGTGTGGGGCGCTGGTCGCTACTGTCGGCGGGCGAAGTGGCGGAAGCGGCGGCGGAGATGGAAGCAATCTGCTGGATGCTGCTGAAACGCTATGGCGTGGTGTTTCGTGAAGTGCTGACGCGAGAATCCATCTTGCCGCGTTGGAGAGAAGTGCTGATCGCCTTGCGCCGGCTGGAAGATCGCGGAGAGATTCGCGGCGGGAGATTTGTGAGCGGATTCGTGGGCGAGCAATTTGCGTTGCCGGTGGCAGTGGAATCGTTGCGGGCTTCGCGGAATGAACCGACGAATGGAGAAGTGGTGACCGTGGCGGCGGCCGATCCGTTGAATTTGGCGGGAATTGTGGTGCCCGGAGAGAAGGTAGCGTCGAATTCGCGGGGATATGTGAGCTTTCGCGATGGCGTGGTGATAGAGGAAGAGCGGCGGGAATGGGAGCCGATGGCGCACGCCGGGTGAGGAGAGCCGCAGGGCTATTGCTCACGGCTGACGCAGTGCGGCGTCAAACCAGGCAGAAGTGGGCTACCATTGCGCTGGCCGATATTCGCGGAAATATATTGATTGAAAGGAGTTTGTTTTGCGCCTCACTCTGCCAACAGCATTATGCGCGTTTGCACTGACGGCAAGCGTGGCATCCTCACAGGGTTCCAACCTGAATCGCAATGCGCCTGGGGCCGGTTCGCCGGCACCGGAGTTGGCGATCGCACAGTTGCTGCAAGCGCCACCGGGAAGCAAGGTGGACTGGGCGTCGCTGCGCGGCAAAGTGGTCGTGCTGGAATTTTGGGCGACCTGGTGCGCTCCATGTGTAGCGGAGATACCGGTGTTGAACGCATTAGTGGCTGCGGTCGATCCGCAAAAGGTTCAGTTCGTTTCCATAAGCGATGAAGACGCCGCCGTCGTGGAGGCATTCTTGAAAAAGAAAGCCACCGCGGGCTGGATCGGCGTGGACGCTGCGGGCGAGACTTTCAAGCGATATGGAGTTGAGGCGAGACCTACTACGGTGATCATCGACGCCCAAGGGCGCGTTGCGAGCACGACGGTCTCGTTGGAGTATCTGAAGACCGAGCAGCTTTTGGCCCTGGCGAAGGGTGAACCGGTCACTTTTGGTGGGGACGCCGACCCCAAACTGCAAGCGATGTTCAGCGCGGCCATGGCGAAAGGTTCGGCCGACGAAGCCGGAGAGCAGGGAAAAACTGACAAGCCGCTGTTTCAGATTAGCCTGCGTGCGAGTGCGCTCTCAGCGGAGGCCGAGCAGCAAAAGGCGCACGTGCAACTAGGTGTTGGGCGGATCGATATCACCGATGCTCCGGTAAGTACGCTGCTGCAGTACGGCGCGGGCGTGGCGCCCACGCGCATTGTAACGCAGGGGGACATCCCGAAAACGGCGTACGACCTGCGTGTGGTGGCGCCTGACGCCGACGCGAAAATGCTGGCCCAGGCTGTCGAACTGGCCATTTCCAGCGGAGCCGGAGTGCGCATTGAGCACCGCACTGCGGTCTCTGACGCGTACGCACTTACGGCGAATGCTGAGGCGAATCAGCGTATGCTGGCGTCTTCCTTCCCCGGTATGGCTGTTTTTCACGAAGCCACAGGGACGCTGCAGTGTATCAACGCCAGCGCGGATCAATTGGCGAGCGCGCTGGAAAAGGCGTTGGGGATGCCGGTAGTCAACGAGACGGGGTTAACAGGAAAGTTGAAATGCAATTTGAAGTTGGATCCCAAGAATTTGAACTCGATTAACGAGACATTGAAGGGGCTGGGTTTTGCCTTGGAGCGCGCCAAGCGGCCGGTGGAAACGGTGGTTGTTAGTGGCAGCTGAGGGAAGAGAGATTCCTCGTTGCGCTCGGAATGACCTTGATTCTTGTTTGGAATCAAGACGCAGCGGCAGCAAGCTGCCACACTCTAAACAGCGGCGTAAACGGCAGTGTGGGCGGTGATGTAGACGTTGAGATCCTTGTTGGGGGGCATGACGGATCGTTTGGGGAGAGTTGAGGAAAGAACTACCCCAAGAGCACAGGCAGGAGTGCCTGTGCCACTGGAAACCGCAAGGCGGAAGATTCAACGCAGAGACGCGGAGGGCGCGGAGAGTGGAGGAGGAAAGCGGGTAGTTTTTGGGGACGACGCTTACAGGCTGAACAGGTTGCGGAAGACGTCGAAAGGCAATTCCTCAGGGGCTGAAGCCCAACTGATTGCCAAGCACTTATGTCGGAGCTAAAGAGTCTGCGTGAGAACTCGTAAACAGGCCCTCAGCGGCTGAAGCCGCAATGATCCTGCGCTGGTTACGGCACGACTGAAGTCGTGCCCTGACGAAAACAAGAGTTGTCACACAGTCTCTAAAGCTCCGATCCCCCAGTGCCAAGCACATTTTTCCGCAGTCTGTGAAGCCTGTGCTACGGGAAACTCAAGACCCACATGCGAAACCGGCATGTGGGGCAACCGCGCTCTTTCACTCTTTCACTTTTGCACTCTTGCACTCTTCTTTACACTGGCTTAGTCGAGTTTGGTTAGGTTGCGGACGTGGAGTTCTAGGGCTTGGTTGTATTGGCGTTCGATTTGGAGTTCGGTTTGGAGTTTCTTGATCAGGAGTTCGAGGCAAGAAATTTCGGCGCGCAGTTTGTGGATGTCCGCGGCGCTGGCGGGAGGGCGATGAGCCGCAGGCGTGGGCTGGGACGCCTGCGGTGTGGGCGGATTCTGCGGGCTGAAGGCTTCTGCCAAGGCGCGAGGCCAGACGGACTCGGCGGGCTTGGTTTCCCCAAAGACGGAGGGCAGAGTCGGGATGGCCGCTGACGGAAGCGCCGCGGCGGGTATTGCGGCTGGACGTGGCGCGGCCGGGGGCGGAGCAAACAGGCTATCGAGAGCGGGCGAAGCACCCGGCTGTTGAAGACGCAAAGGCTCGGTGGATTTACCGGCATTGAGGAGATTGCGGACGCGGCCGATGAGTTCCTGAGGTTGGAAGGGTTTGCGAACCAGTTCGTCGGCCTGCACTGCGACGGCGCGATCGGCGACGGATTTATTGACCACGCCGGACATGAGGATGACGGGTGTTTTGCCGAATTGCGGATTCTGCTTGATCTGGCTGCACACGGAGTAGCCATCCTGATCAGGCATGATGACATCGGTGATGACCACGTCAGGCGGATGCTCTTCGAATTGGTTGAGGGCGGAGGCGGCATCGGCGCAGGTGATGACGTGAATATTCTCGCGACGGAAAGCGATCTTGATGACTTCGCGCATGGTGGCGCTGTCGTCGATGAAATAAACGGTGGGCGCTGGCTTGGGCTCGGCTGAGCCCAACGGGGGCATGGTACTGGTCTCGCTCACAGGGCCTCCTTGTCGGCCAGATTGGCAAGAGGATCGGAATCGACGGGCTGCTGGTTAGCCGCTTCGTCGTATTCGCGCATGGCGTCGAGCATAAGATCGGTGGCGGAGCGCAGAACGGTGCGCTGCGCGGTGGCGGCGCCGTAGACAAATTTGTAGACACCGGAGCCGACGCGAACGCAGCTCTTCAGAATGTCGATGACGGCTTCGTCGCCAAAGAGGGAACCGCATTCGGCGTGAACGATTTCACCTGCGTCGAAGAATAGCACGGCGTCGGTTTCACCCGCGTTAATGGTGAGCGCGCCGGTTTGGCGAGCCTGGCCGAGCATCTGCATAACGCCAGTCAAATCGTGATGGGTGAGGTTGCCGCTGAGGCTGGTGTCGGCCTGGCCGAGCATTTGCGTGGGCTGAAAGCCTTCGACCTTGCTGATAATGATGTTTTTGACGTGATTGGCGATGACCGCGGGGCTCAGGTGGCGATCAATGTAATCGTCGCAGCCAGCCTGAAAAGCTTCCATGAGGGCGCCCTGGCTGCCGTCGCCGGTGGCAATGATGGGGAGGTTGGAATTTTTCGGGTCGGCATGAATGATCTGAGCAATCTCGAGGGCGCCCATTTCGCGCATGTGGGTGGCGCAGACAATGGCGGTGGGCGCGTTGTATTCGAGCGCAGTTAGCGCAAACGTGGCTTGGGTGGTGGTAGTGACGTCGAAACCCTCGCGCTTGAGAGCATCGCCAAGCCGCTTCGCGAAAAGCACATTGCTGTCGATCAGTAGAATCTTCGCGGCTTTGCCGGGGATCATGCGCGCACCTCCGGCAAAGCGGGCTGGGGTAAGCGTGCATTTCCGGGATCGGGTGAACCGGGAGTTAGCGCGTAGAGATTCAGAACCTCGATGACTTCGCCCTGGTGGGAAAGCCAGGCGGAGACATGGGGCGAATCCGAAGGACTGGCAGGCGTAAGATCTGCCTGGATCAATTCACATTCGCCGCTGACGGGAAGGGCAATCCAATCGAGACCGTCCTGTTGGCGACGCGTGGCGATGAGATAAAAGCGGCGCTGAGTGAGCTTCCTGCCGGTGAGTTGTTCGGCGATGTCGCACACGGGAACGATGCGGCCACGGCGAAGAATGACGCCATCGATTTCCGGTGTTCTGTGAGCAAAGCGAAAAACGCGACTGGGCGCCGCCAGTTCCGCGACCTGGTGGGCGGCCAGCGCGAAGCGTCGTTCGCCGAGGCGCAGGAGAACGCAGGAGCAAGTATCGAGTTGGTCGGTCCAGGTCATACGGGCAGTTCCGGTTGGGTGCTGGCGCCGGTTTGCGGCAAATTTTTGTGAGACGTGACGGCATCGAGCAGCGCAATCTCCTCCGAGGTTAGGAAGCCGGAAGGATTGACGACGGGAACAACATTCTGGTCCAGAACAGTAACGCCGCGATACCAAACCCGTTCTTCATGGCAGAAGGCCCCGGGAAGCGCTTGCAGCCGGGTCATTGTGGTCATTTTCTCGATGCCATCGACGAGAAGGGCAACGCGGGATTTCCGCAGCAGGAAGATAAGGGCCGCCGGAGTGGGGCGCAGACCAAAATGCATAGGCGCGTTAACGACGTAAAGATTGCGATCGCCGCGCTGAATGGCGTGGCGTACCTTGAGGAGGCTGGACTCGTTGACTTCCACGGCAGCGCCAGCGAGGCTGTCGACACTACGAACTTCCTGAACCGAGGCGGAAGAAATAGCAAAGACCTGGCTGCTGGCGCGAAACAGAATGATCTGCTCGGCGCGGACGGGCTGCGATTTTTGTGGAGTCGCCAGGCGCATCAACGCGCTCCTACCGGGGCGGCCTTGCTGAGAGCGAGAACGCGCTTTTCGATGGCGGCATAAATATCGTCGATGCCCAGGACTTGATCGACCACGCCGGCTTTGATGGCTTCGGCATTCATGCCGAAGATTACGGAAGTAGCTTCATCCTGCGCGATGACGTAGCCGCCGGCATTTTTCATGACGCGAGCGCCGCGGGCACCGTCACTTCCCATGCCGGTGAGGACCACACCAATGCTCATGGGCCCGGCGAACGAGGCCACCGATTCCATGGTGACATCGATGTTAGGCAGATAGCCTTCAATGCGCCCGGAGGTGGCGTCGAGTTCGAAGCGGCCGGTGTGTGAGAGGCGAAGATGCTGGCCGCCCGGGCAAATGTAGAAAGTGCCAGGCTGTACAGATTCATTGGCCTCCGCTTCTTTGACGCGAATGCTGGTGAATTCGGTGAGCTGCAGCGCGTATTGGGAAGTAAATGCAGCAGGCATGTGCTGCACGAGAATTACGGCCGCGGGAAAATCGGGGGTGAAACCGGGAGCGAGGCGCATAACCGTGGCCGGGCCGCCCGTGGAAGCTCCGAGAACAACGACGGGGAAGCGAAGATCGGAGGCTTCGGCGGTCGAAGGATTTGCCGGCCGGGAGACCGGTGGAGCAGGCGGAGTCGTAGTGCTCTTCAAGGGCGATTGGATCGCGTTGGCGAGACGTGAGGCGGTGCGCACCACACGGACCTTGGCAGCAACCCGCACTTTGCGCAGGAGGTCGTCTTTTACGCTTTGCATGTCGAGATCGATGCCGCCGCTGGGCTTGGTGACGAAATCGATGGCGCCGAGTTCGAGAGCTTTGAGAGTGCTGGAGGCGCCTTCCTTGCTTTCGGAACTGACGACTACGATGGGCCGGGGATTATTGGTCATGATGTTAGCGGTGGCTTGGAGGCCGTCCATGTGCGGCATGTTCAAGTCCATGGTGATGACATCGGGCTTGAGGGATTCCGCCAGGGCAATCGCTTCGCGGCCATCCTTAGCGCGGCCGACAACTTGCAGTTGGCTATCAGCGTTGAAAATGGACTCAAGGACCTTACACATGAAGGCAGAGTCGTCCACGACGAGCACGCGGAATTTTTTAGGGGCAGCGCTCACCATGGGATTAGCCAACCGGCACGGTAGGACGTGCCGCCTCCGTTCCAATTAGTTGTTCGATGGCTGCGAGCAGCTGATCTTCCTGAACCGGCTTGGTAAGGAAGGCGGAAGCTCCTTCCTTCAAAGCACGATCGCGATGCTTGGCGCCGGCGCGCGAAGTAACAACCATGACGGGAAGGCGCTTTGTGGACGGGCTCTGGCGCAATTGAGCCATGAGTTCGTAGCCGGTCATACGCGGCATTTCAAGGTCGGTAATTACGAGGTGGCAACCAACCTGAGAAATGAGCTCAGCCGCTTCCAGACCATCGGCGGCGAGTTTGACCCGATAGCCATTCTTCTCGAGCATACGGCCGACAAATTTGCGAACGCTGATGGAGTCATCGGCCACGACGATGACCCGTTCCTGGTCGATGCGGTCGATGGCTTCTGTAGGAATGGTGCCACGCGCGACGGCGGTCGATCCCGGAGCGAAGACGCGGGAAGCAGCGGCACTGGCCTGTATGGCGCGGCGCTCGTTGGGTTCGGTGGCGACCATACGATTCAAATCGATGAGGAGAATGAGGCTGCCATCGGGAGCAATAGTAGTGCCGGGGAACAGTTTGACGCGGCGGAGGTATTCGCCGAGGTTTTTGATGACGATTTCGTCTTTGCCGAGGACTTCCTCGACCACCAGTCCGACCTGGCGATTGCCGGCATTGGCAACGACCATCCGGAAGTAACCATTGATAGGCTCGAGCGGAGGAAGGCCGAGATAGGAGTCGAGGCGAACGACCTCGGTGACGATGTCGCGGACCTTGGTGAGGAGCTTGCCGCCGACGTCTTCGATTTCGTCGGCACGCAGGCGGCGAATTTCTTCGACTACGGCGAGAGGCAGGGCAAAGTGATTCGAACCGCAACGGACGAAGAGCGCGGGAGAGATAATGAGGGTGAGAGGAACTTTCAGGGTGAACTTGGTACCCTGTCCGGTTTCGCTCAGCACTTCGATTTCGCCGTTGAGCGCATTGAGGTTGGAGCGAACGACGTCAAGACCAACGCCGCGTCCAGCCAATTCGGTTTTCACCGCAGCGGTAGAGAAGCCGGGATGGAAAAGCATTTCGCGCAAATCTCGCTCGGTGAGTCGATCCGCGGTCTCGGTGGAGACCAGACCGCAGTCGATGGCGGCTTGACGGACGCGCGGATAGTCGATGCCGCGGCCATCATCTTCCACTTCGATATAAATGTGGTTGCCGCGATGATAGGCACGCAGGGTTACTCGGCCCTGCTCGGCTTTACTGGCTGCCAGGCGATCTGCAGGTGTTTCGATACCGTGAGCAACGGAATTGCGCACAAGATGAACGAGCGGATCGGAGATCTGTTGGATGATGTTGTTGTCGAGTTCGGTTTCACTACCGGAAAAATCGAGCTCGACATTCTTCTTGGCCGATTTGGCGGCATCGCGAACGGCGCGAGAAAGCAGGGAATAGAGAGTACCGATGGGCACCATGCGCGCGGCGGTGATTTCGTCCTGCAGGTGATGAGCGAGCTTGGTGAATTCGTGGATATCGCCTTCGACGCGGTTAACGTAGCCCTCGAGTTGCGAGAGGACCTCGTTCACGTCGGCGGAAATTTCGGTCATGGAGCGGGAGAGGATGTTGAAATCGTCGTAGCGGTCCATCTCCAGTTCGCTGAATTCGTCGAGGAAGCCGCCTTCCCCGGCAGCGGCGCTGGCGAGGAGTTTGTGGCGCTGATTGTTGGCCCAAGGCGTAGCAATTTGTTGGCGGATGCGGTTGTATTCGTACTTTTCCTGGAATTCGTTGACCTTGCCCTGCAGGCGTTCTTTGGAGAAGCCGAGTGTGTCGATCATTTTCTCGAGCTCGGCCACGCGTCCGACCATCTTGGTGCGGCTGATGACGAGCTCGCCCACGGTGTTCATCATGCGATCGAGGCGGCCGAGGGCAATGCGAACGGATTTGGATGCGGCCACTTGTTTCTGCGTAAGAACGGTCGCGGGTTTAGCGGCTGGCTTCTCGGTGACAGAAGCAGCGGCTTCCGTTGACTCCGCCGGAGTCGCTTCGGCCGGTGCTTCTTCTTCGCCCTCGGGCGGAGCATATTGGGCGATGCGGCCAAGCAAAGAATCGACGCCGGCACGCATTTCCACTTCGGTGGGCCATTCGCGGCGCAGCGTTTTGCGAAGCACATCGACCGATTCCAGGCAAATATCGACAATTTCGGGCGAAGGCTCGAGTTCTCCGTCGCGGAGGCGACCGATGAGGTCCTCGACACGGTGTGCGATGGAACCGAGACGGCGCAGGCCGACTTGTGCGGCGGAACCTTTCACGGTGTGAATGGCGCGGAAAAGGCGATTGATCTCTTCAGGATTGTTGTTGCCTTCGAGCGAAAGCAGACAATCGCTGACGATTTGCAGATGCTCTTCCGCTTCAGGCTGGAAGAATTCCAGAATTTCATCGGGGACGTCGTCGTCCGAAGGGAGCGCGTCGAAATAAGAACCGGTTAGACCGGTCTGCGGGGGAGTGGGCTCCGGCAAGGCAGCGCTGAGGAGACTGGCCGGCTCCGGAGCAACGGGGTCGGTCATGCTGAGATTGAGCGGAGGCGGTTCAGGCGGAAAGGCGAAGCGATAGCGCTCCTTGAAGGCCGAGATGTCTTCGCGATTTTCCTGGCCGGTGTCGCTGACTTCGATGAGGCTGGTTTCCAGAAGGGAGATTCCATCCGAGAGAAACTCGGTGATGGGTCCGTGGAGGTCGTCGCCCAGAGGGGCATTCAACGCGTACTGGAAGACGTGAGCGAGTTTGCCGGCGATTTCGGAGAAGCGCGGAAAGCCGTAGCTGGCCGAGGTGCCTTTCAGGGTGTGAGCAGCAATGTACAGGCGCTCGAGGTCCTCGCGGCGCGGCGCGACTTCCTGCAATACCCCAACGTATTCCCGCAAATACTGCAGGTGCTCCGAAGCTTCCTGGAGGAAGAGTTCAACGGCTTCGCGGTCGGGAGAGCTCACGCGCGTCCCTCCGTAACGAGTTCGGGCTTGTGTAATTCTTCGGCGGTCGGTTTACGGTACATGATGCAGTCGCCCAGAACGATGGCCTGGAACTTCACAGGCATTTTAGAAATGGACTCGGAATGGCCGAGGAAGAGATAGCCGCCGGGTTCGAGAGCGTCATAGAAGCGCTGGACCAGCGCGCGCCGGCGTTCTTCGGAGAAGTAGATCAAGACGTTCATGCAGAAGATCAGGTCCATACGGCCGACGTAAACCGGGGAAGCCAGATTCATCTGCGCAAAGCTGACAATTTTGCGGAGGCGAGGCTTTACCTGATGGCGGCCATTCACAGGAGAGAAATGAGCGGTGAGCTGACGCTCGTTGACGCTGGAAATGCTGCGGCCCGAATAGATACCGCGCTCGGCCGTTTTCAGGGCCTGGCGGCCGATGTCGGTGGCGAGGATTTCGACTTCCCAGGCATCGGCGAAGGAAAGTGTGTCGAGAACGGTGACGGCAATGGAATAGGGCTCTTCGCCGGTGGAGCAGCCGGCGCTCCAGATCCGCAGGGTGCGCGGATTGCGCCAGAATTTTTTGACGTGGAGCTCAGGCAATACATGCTTTTCGAAAGCTTCGAAGACCGCGGGATAACGGAAGAAGCTGGTTTCCTGGGTGAGGAGCTTCTCGAGAAGCGACTCATATTCGACATTGGTCTTGCGAGCCGCGCGCAACAGATCGGTGCCGCGCGCATAGCCGCGTTCATGCAGGTGTTCACGGACCCGCGTGGAGAAGAACCTCTCGCGCGAGGCATCGAAATGAATGCCTGTCCGCTCTTCAATCAGCATGCGGATCTCGCTCAATTCGTGCTCACTCAAACCGTGTTCCGGCCCGCGGCGCTCACTCATGGTCATCCCGCAATCGCCCCACGGTGAAGTGGGGGAAGAAGTTCACAATTAACGAACAGCGGCCACCGGCGCCAGGCGATGATCCGTGTCTTCGGCCGAAGCGCCTTTGGCGTTGGCACGGAACTGGGCCAGGGCTTCGTTGAGCTGGTCAGAAAGCTTGACAAGCTGGCTCACCGTAGCGACGGTGCCACGGGTACCTTGCGAAGTCTGACGGGTGATGTTGGAGATGATCTGCATGGCGTGCGCAACACCCTCTGTACCGCGCACCTGCTGTTTGGATGCGAGAGAGATTTCCTGGACGAGTTCGGCGGATTGGCGGACGACGCTGGAAATGGCGTCGAGGGCGCGGCCGGCCTGGTCGGCCAGGGTGGCACCGGATTCGACTTCCTTGGTGCCATCTTCCATGACCACGACGGCCTCGTTGGTCTCGGCCTGAATGGCTTTGATGAGGGCGGCAATGTCTTTGGTGGCGCTGCGAGAGTGTTCGGCGAGCTTGCGGACTTCGTCGGCGACGACCGCGAAACCGCGGCCAGCTTCACCAGCGCGGGCGGCTTCGATCGCCGCGTTGAGAGCGAGGAGGTTGGTCTGCTCGGTGATGTCGTTAATCACGTTGATGATTTCCGAGATTTCCAGGGAGCGATCGCCCAAAGACTTGATTTTTTTGGCGGTAGCCTGCACAGAGGAGCGGATGCGCTGCATGCCGTCGAGGGTGTCGCGCACGGCGCGGTTGCCCTGCTCGGCGGCGTCGAGAGCGCGGCGAGCGGCTTCGGCGCTGGCTTCGGCGTTGTTGGATACCTGTTTCATGGAGACGGTGAGTTCTTCGACGGCGCTAGAAGTGTTGGTGATTTCCTGGTCCTGCTGCGTGGCGCCGGCTTGCATTTCATCGGCGGCAACAAGGATGTTGTTGGAGCAAGCGGTAACTTCCATGGCGGCCTTGCGGACGCGCTCGAGAACCTTGGTGAAATTGTCGAGCATGTAGTTAATGGAGTCAGCCACGTTGCCGAGGGCGTCGTTGGTGACCTTGCCGCGTAGGGTCAAGTCGCCTCGGGCGACCTGATTGATGACGGCGAGCAGGTCGGTGATGCTGCGCTGGAGCGATTCGGTGGCTTCCTGGTTAGAGGAGGCCTTGGAGACCTTGGCTACGGCGCGGTTGAGGTTCTCCGCGATATAGCCGAACTCATCGCTGGAAGAGACCTCGGCGCGCGCTTTGCTGTCGCCCGCGGCGAGACGCTCGGAGAATTCCGCGAGTTCGTTGACGGGAGAGAGAATGCCCCCGCCAAGTTTCCAAGCCAGGACGATGGTCATGCCCAGCGCGACGATGCCCGGGATGATGAGGCTGGTGGCGTCAAATCCCGTGGAGTTCGCGGCAGACTGTCGTCCGGCAGTGTAGGCCAGACCGAGGACGACGAAGAGAGCGACGCCGTTCAAGATGATCAGCGTCCAAATGGTGCTACTGAGTCGCGATTTCATTACTTCCTCCCCAAACTCGAGCTAATCTGGTCAGATACCGGGCCCCGGATAAACTTCCAACAGCCGGCGCAGATCAAGGATCAGAGCCAAGCGGTCTTCGTGCCGCAACATACCGACACAATGCGGCACATTTTCTGGCGCTTCCTGCAACAAATCTTCGGCGTCGTTCACAGAGAAGGTTCCGATCACTTCGTCGGCGGCGATGCCCAGACGCAGGTCGTCATGATGCGCGTCGCCGCGAAGCGAGGCGACCACGACATGCTTCGGGAGCAAACCGGCACGGCGGCCTTCGGTGAGAGCGATGTCGATCAGAGGGACGATCGAGCCGCGAAGGTTGAAAATGCCGAGCATATATCCGGGGGACAACGGAACTTTGGTGACCAGCGGCCATTCGAGAACTTCTTCCACGTCGAGCACTGGAAAACAGAAACGCTCGCGGCCACTGCGAAAAACGACAAACTGCGATTCCGGCGGACGCTCACCAACCGGAGCGAGAGCCTCCAGCATTTCGCCGAGTTCGGCATCGGCGGGGATCGGGGTCAGTTGGAAATCTTCAGTCATTCGTCCTGTTCCTGTACGACATCAAACGAAGCGCCGAACAGCGCGCAAAAGTTCTTCGCGAGTAAAAGGCTTGGTGACGTAGGCATCCGCGCCCTGCTGTTGCCCCCAGTAGCGATCGCTGGCGGTATCCTTGGAGGTCACCAGAATAATGGGAATGGCATTGAACTTGATATTGCCCTTCAATTCGCGGCAGACCTGGAAGCCGTTGCGCTCGGGCATGACCACGTCGAGCAGAATGACGTTGGGCTTCTCTACGGAAATGGCTTCTTCCACGCGCTTGGGGTCACTAAGGCCAACGGGCCAGTAACCCTCCGGTTCGAGCAGGCCCTGGATGAGCCGAACCTGCGCTGGCGAATCGTCAATGATGAGGACTTTTTTGGGCACGAGCGTAACTCCGCGTAGTTCTCCACGGCAGAAAAAAGCACGTCATTGGCCAGCGCGCGGGTTTCGTTTGGGTTGTTGTCCGTATTTTTAACTTGCAGGAAACACAGGAGATAGTTGGGGTAGAGGAGCAGCTAACGGCGAGGAAACAGGCTGGCGGCGGGTTCGTGCGTCTCAGCTTGAGAAGGCGTCTCAACCTCCCGCATTTCCGAGGCGAGGGATGAGAATCGTTGCATGATTTCGTTGATGCGCAGGGCCATGGTGTGGATGGTTTTGATCTGCGAAAGGGACTGGGCGGAAAGCTCGCCGGGCTCGAGGAGCAGCAGTTCGGCATTGCCGAGGAGCGAGGTCATGGCGTTGTTGACGCTGTGCTTCATGTCGATCATGTAGCGCCCGAGCACGGCATCGTTGGCATTCCGGGTGGCGCGCTGTTCTGCCTGCTTGGCGAGGCGAAGCGCTTCGGTGCGGCGCAGTGATTCTCCGGCGACCAGAAGAACAACCTGCGCCCAGTCTTCGCGAAGCGGCACGTGCAACAGACGCGGATAGCGCTTACGAAGAGTGGCGAGTTCCTTGGGATCAGAGGGAGCGCAAAGAATAACGGCGGTGCCGGGAGAGATAGAGGCCAAAATGTCGGAGGCCTGCTGCTGTTTCAGCGGTCCGATCACGATGAGATCGCAAGCAACGGTCTCGTCACTGCTCCAAAGGTCGCTGGTGACCACGGAAAGCCCGGGGAGTTGCCGTTCGAGTTGCCAACAAGCGGTGAGCAGACGCGCGAAGTCGGCGTCATCCGTGAGAATAAGTGCGTTGGTCGTTCGCAACAGAATCCGCTCCCTGACTGTTTACCCACACCTGCCCGAACTGCCCAGCAGGGAATTAGAGTTTTTCGGCCTCGTCGAGCGCCGACAACAGGCGCTTGGTGCTGATGCCTAAATTTACAGCCGCTTCGGTGTCTTTTGCTTGTTTGGCCAATTCCACGCGCTCTTGCAAGCGGGAGACCTCCATGCGAGCGACAGGGAGCACGCGATCGAGCGGGCTGGCTACACCCATTTCCTTGGCTTGCTCGAGGGCGGCGGTCACCAAAGCGCGGGCAACCACGGCGCGGCGCAAATCTTCGGCGGCAGGACCATCTTCGCTGACGAATGCGGCGACCTCCCAAGAGGACATGAGCAATCGAGTGTTGCCGACACGCACGGTGGTCATGGATCGGCCGCGGGAAGGAGGCGCCGAAATGAGCTGCTCCCAAACTTTTTCCATGCAGCTTTCGAAATCGAGGCCGGCTTCCACTTCCGCCATTTTGTCGATACTGGACGCTGCGGATTTCTCTTCGTGCGCCGCGGGGCTGGGTGAGGACGGCGGTGCGTTGGGCGCAGGAATGGGAGAAGGAACTTTGGGGACGGCAGCATTCTCCAGAGGCTTGCCAAGCACCTTCTCAATGGTCTTTTCCAAGTCGTAGCGCAACGCCAGAAGCTTCTCGAAGGCTTGATTCACGGTGCGTTCGTTGTATTCCTTCTGGAAAGGCTGTTTCCATTCATCGGCGATTTGCCGGACCTTGTTGATAGGCTCGGTGGAGCTGAGGCCGAAGGTCTGGCAATTGATGGTCTTTGTGCCGGTGCTTTCGAGATGATTGATGCCGGAGCGAATGTAGATCAGGTCGGCATGCATGAGCTCGATGAGCGTGCGGCGAAGCAGGAAATTGAAACGTACGAAAGCGATCATGGCCGCAGGATCGTAGAACATGCCGCCGGCACTTTCTTTGACGCGCCGGCCCTGCTCAATAAAGTTGGTCTTTAAGATATCGCGAAGGCTGCGGAAGGTGCGCAGGGTGGCAATCATTTTTTCGAGAGGATCACACCAGCTCAGCGGGGTGCAGTCTACGTCGCCGAGGACCGGCTTCATGACCTGAGCGACGTCGGTCAGCTCGATTTGCTTGTGATAAATCTTGGCGGGGGCGCACAGAGCGAAATACTGGACCAGGAAAAAGTCAATTTTGTCGCGGTCGACATTGGTTTTGGAGGGTTTGCGAAGATGGCGCATGATCAAGGCGCGCAAACCGCTTTCGCTGGCATTGAGCGTGGTGGTTTGGAGGAGTTGGCGCAGTTGATGAACCTGCACTTGCGCATCCATGGTGTCCAGCCACGCGTAAACCTGTTTGGCAAAGTCGTCTTCCGGCTTTTCCTGCAGGACGCGCTTGTTCTGGGGGAAAGGAATTTCGATTTGCAGGTGCTTGGCCAGCGCTAAATAGATTGGGAAGACGGAACAAGCTTCCTCCCATTGTGCTGGTCGTGCCCCTTCGGACTTGGGGGGAGCGGACAAATTCAAAATTGAGATTGATTTATTCACGGCTGCATCATCCATTCGCAGGGGCTATCGAGAAATCGTACGGCCACGGCCTTGCGGCCTTCTTGATACTGCAGTGCGATCACCGCAGCCTCTGCGGGACGTCCTCCTCCATCGCGAACCAAGCGAACTCGATCATCGAACTCCAAAGCCAATTTCGATAAGAAGATGGCGAACTCTGCCGTGCCATATTCGATTAACGTAGCTTCCTGAACGCGGGCCTGACCAGGGCGGACGGGAACGACGCGCACAGGGATACGAACAGCGGGAAGCTTGGGAAAAAAGCGCGCGAGCTGTTCGGTACATTCTTGTTCACCAACAATGGGAGTCATTCGCGAGCCCCGTAGCCATGGGCGGTGCGCCAAGCGCGAGTCTCAGAGGCATCCGGTGAGCGAAGACACACGGGATGAAACCGAGGGCGCACTGTCCCAAGAGGGGAGAAGCACGCGGGAAGCCAAAAGAGGGGGGAGGGGGTGGGTAGCTGTAACGGACTGAGAAGACGGTGCTTAGGAATTTCTCGTGGACTGGCGTTGGCGCAAATGTCTCACCGTGACACAGTTCGTCTCAGAGAAGCGCGGGATGGATTTGAACACCGGTGAGACGGGTTCTGGGGGACGGATCGAGGTTTCGAATGTTTCCTCTGCCTGTCTGCCCGTAATTCGCGAAACGGAGTGGATAGTTCATGCGTCTGTAGGTGTAGAGTAAGATAACCCCGGGCATAACAGGAGAACTTTCAATGAGGCGTACCATCGCAGCATTTGTGGGTGTAGGTCTGTCATGGTCATGGGCAATATCGGCGGGAGCACAAACGGCGCAAAGTAATGCAACGCAAGCTCCGGCAACACAAGCTAGCGCTGCTGCTACCGCGCCGAGTGAAGCAGCAAGTCCTCTGAAGGGGGTCAAATTCGTCGGCAAGCTAATTACGAAGCTGGACGCTAAGCACGCAAAGATGGGGCAGCCGGTGGTCGTGGAAGTGAAGAAAGACGTCAAGTCGGGCGAGCAAGTGGTGTTGAAAAAGGGCGCGCTTGTGAAGGGAACGGTAACGCAAGCGACTCCCTACTCTAAGGGGGGATCTGGCGCTGAATTGGACATCTCCTTTGACAGCGTGGGCGAGAAAGGCGGGGAACAAATTCCTGCGCATTTCGCGATCTATGCGCTGTCAGCACATTTGGAGAAGCAGCCAGACGACATGTACAACAGCGGGGGAAAGAAACAGTTGGCAACTTCCGCGTCGATTTCGGGACGTGTGGTGGCGCCGCGCGACAGCGAGTTTGGGCCGGAGACGGTGGGCATTTTCGGGTTCGACGATCTGGAGTTGCATCCGCTGGTGAAAATGACGCCGCCGACATCGACGGTGAACTGCAAGAGCGGAAATATCGTGCTGGAGAACGGCACGGAGATGGTCTTGGTGTTTGTGGGCCAGTAACAAGCGTTCCGCGAAGATATCTTCAATCACGCGTATACCAACGGCTGGCTAAACCCTTCGTTGTGGCGTTGACCTAGTGGCCGGCAGCGTGGGCTTCGGCTTCTTCGGGTTCGGTCTTCTCGGAGCCACGGTGGAGGCCGATGTTGTAGCGCTTGAGCTTGCGGTAAAGCGTGGCACGGCTGATGCCGAGCATTTTACCAGCGAGAGCTTTGTCGCCATGAGCTTGCTCGAAGACGCGGAGAATGGTCATGCGCTCCATTTCCGCGAGGGCTGTGGTGGAAAGGGAAGAAGCGTCCTGGGCGCTCAGGGTTTGCGTGGCAGGTTGTTCCGTGCGAATGGCGGGCGGAAGGTCCTGGACGTCGATGGTGTGTTGATCGCCGAGAGTGACAGCGCGAGCGATGCAGTTTTCCAGTTCGCGGACGTTGCCGGGCCAATCGTACTGGAGAAGACTCTTCATAGCGGCGGCCGTAACTTGTAAGGGCGTGCCCGGGGTGTAGCGGTTCAAGAAATGATGGACGAGCACGGGAATGTCGGAACGGCGTTCGCGTAGCGGAGGCAAGTGCACGGTAACGACGTTGAGCCGGAAGTAGAGATCCTTGCGAAAGGTGCCGGCACGGTAGGCCGCTTCCAAGTCGCGGTTCGTGGCCGCGACGACGCGCACGTCCACATTGAACTTTTCGTTACTGCCGACCGGGCGCACTTCCTTCTCCTGCAAAACGCGCAGAAGCTTAGCCTGCATTTCGAGGGGTAGTTCGCCAATTTCGTCGAGGAAGATCGTGCCACCATTAGCGGCTTGGAACAGGCCAGCCTTGGTTTTCGTGGCTCCAGTAAAAGCGCCCTTTTCATAGCCGAAAAGCTCGCTTTCCATCAGTGTGGGCACCAGCGCGCCACAATCGACGGCGACGAAATTGGATTTGGCGAGCGGACCCCGAAAGTGGATGGCCCGGGCTACCAGTTCTTTGCCGGTTCCGCTCTCGCCGGAGATGAGCACGGGAGTGCGGGTGTCTTTGAGGCGGGAAATCATGCGCAGGACGTCCTGCATGCCGGCGGAAGCGCCAATGATGCCGTCAAGATTTTCTTCGGTGCTGACCTTGTCGCGGAGGAAGGCGTTTTCGTTGACCAGGCGGACCTTTTCGGCCATGCGCTGCAGGAGCAGGCGCAGTTTCTCGACGCGAAACGGCTTTTCGATGTAGTCGTAAGCGCCCAGTTTCATGGCATCGACCGCGGATTCAATGGAGCCGTGCCCGGTCATGATGGCGACTTCCGTGCGCGGCAATGCGGCTTTAATGGTTTTGAGAAGCTCGACGCCGGATTGATTGGGCAGCTTGAAATCCGAGAGAACCAGATCCGGTGGATCGGTCTCCAGGCGAGTCGCGGCGGATTCCGCGCTTTCCGCCTCATCGCAAACGAAACCGAGCGAATTGCCGATGGTCATGCACAGGCGACGAATGCTCTGTTCGTCGTCGACAACCAAGAGTTTAATTCTGAGATCGTCAGTCATGGTTTTCCGAAGGTCTTCTCCACAGTGGAAATCAATTGTTGAACCCGAAAAGGCTTTTCGATGCAGGGAGTGGAACTGTGCGACAGGAGCGATTGCGTTTCGCTATTGGCCGTGTCGCCACTGATCAAGATGATGCGGCCGCCAAGTTCAGGGCGGTTGCGCTGAATCCAGTGGTGCACGTCGGCGCCGTTGACGTCGCCAGGCATACGGATATCGGAAATGACGCCGGCATACGTTTCGGTGGATAACTGGTGTATGCCTTCAGCCCCAGTGGACGCTTGCACCACACGATAGCCTTTGCGTTCGAGGGCCGTGCGCACAAAAGCGCTGACGGAAGGTTCATCCTCGATCAGGAGGATTGGGGCGAGCGCGGGATTGGTGCTGGTGGTCATCGGGCAGCCTCGGTCGCTGCGGCGGCGAGAGCGCTTTCTGTGGCGATGGGCAGACGCACGACGAAGGTGCTGCCACTTTCGCCTTCATTGTTCCAACAGAGAATTTCGCCACCGTGGGCGCGAACGATGCCGTAACAGATGCTGAGGCCGAGTCCGGTGCCTTTGCCGGCGGGCTTGGTGGTGAAGAAAGGATCAAAAATCCGTTCCGTTTCGCTGACCCCGGTGCCGTTATCAATGAAGGCGACTTCCACGAAGTCGGTGGTTTGCCGTGTGCGAATGCGGATTTTCCCGTGATTGCCGGATTCCTGGATGGCGTCATAGGCGTTGTTAAGAATGTTAAGAAAGACCTGCTGCATCTGCTGGGGATCGCCCATGGCCATTTGGAGATTCTCGTTGAACTCTTCGCTGACTTCGACGCCGTGACTGGAGAAGTCATAGCTGCGCAGGCGAATGGTCTGCCGAAGAATGCTATTGATTTGCAGAGGTTCGCGCTGTGCGGGACGCTGGCGGGCAAAGCTGAGCAAGCCTTGCACGATTTCTTTGGTGCGTTGCGTCTCTCGAAGAATGATCTGCAACTCCTCGCGTGCGGAAGCGGGGACGTGGGGATCTTCGAGCAGAAGGTCGGTAAATCCGAGAATGGCGGCCAGGGGGTTGTTCACCTCGTGGGCAACGCCGGAGACCAGGCGGCCAATGGTGGCCATTTTTTCGGTGTGGGCCAGCTTGGCTTGGAGTAATACCGCGTCGGTGATGTCGGTCATGACCACGACCACGCTGTTGACCTGATTGGACTCGTCGCGACTGGGACTTAAGCTAACGGAGAAGTGGCCGATGGAGCCGTCACTGCGTTTGACGCGTAGTTCGAGATTTTCCACTTGCTGACCGTTGGCGGTGGTTTGCAAGGCGGCCTCGAAATCCTGTTGATGCGAATTCTCGACGAGGCGGCCGAGGCGATGGCCGATGAGTTCCTCCTGGCGATAGCCCGCTTCGAAACAGCGGCGATTGGCGTAGCTGATCAGGCCAGCGGTATCGAGCACCAGAATCATACTTTGGGTGGTGTTGAGGATTTTTTGGTTAAAGTCGCGCTCGCGCTGGAGTTGAGACTGAAACATTTTTTGTTCCGTGACATCGAGCATCAGGCCGCGGATTTGCACAATCCGGCCGTGAGCGTCGCGCACGGCGTTAATATTTTGGAGCGTGTGCAGCAAACTGCCGTCTTTGCGACGAAGGGTTTCCTCGTAATTGCGCAGGGCGCCCCGCTCGGCAATCGCCTGAACCAGGCGTTCTTTGGCCGCGCGAGTGGGGTACAGATGCGCACTGACATCGGCGCGAAGAAGTTCCTCGCGCGACTCATAGCCCAACATGCGCACCATGGCGTCGTTGACATCGAGGAATTGGCCCTCGGGCGTGGCGAAAAAGAGACCCTCCTGAATGTTGTCGAAGAGCTCGCGGTAGCGGCGCTCGGCTTCGCGACGATCGCTAATGTCTTTGAGGACGTGAATGGTGCGCCCTTCTTCTTCGGTGACGCCACGAGTACGCGAAGTGGAGACAATGAAGGTGCGGCCTTCGCCGGTAGCGATGTATTCCTCGCGCAGCTCAAACGTGTTTTGGCAGAACGGGCAGGGAAGCGCGCTGCCGGTTTCTGCGATGTGGCGCAAACTGCGCATGGCCTCGCCCACCAGCGCGGCGGGCGGAATGCCGATATGAGAGGCGAGAGAGCGATTGGTGCGCACGATGTTCCAAGCCTGGTCGTGGACCACGATGTAATCGCTGATGGCGTCAATATCCTCGACCCACTGCTTTTTCGAACGCTCTAACTGGGAAAAGCGGCGAACCTTTTCCATAACGAGGGCGGCATAGCTGGCGAGAGCCGCGAGCAGGCGTTCCTCTTCGGCGGACATTTCGGCCGAAGCTCGGCGCAGGCAAAGAGCGCCCATTAATTCCTGATCACTGGCGTAAATGGGATAAAAGACACACGAGGAACTACGTTCCGGCCAGGACAAAACCTGGAGACCCGCACGCCGCACGTTGACCTGAGCCGCGAGCCATGCGCGTTGCTCTTCATCGTCAGAGGATTCTTGCTGGCGGCAGTGCAATTCGACCTTGCTGCCGTGAATTTCGCCAACGGCGCCCCAATCCGCGTTGAGCATTTCGGAAGCGCGTGAAGCGATGCCTGCCAGAAAGATAGGGAGTTCGCGACAGTGCGCGGCTTCGAGCGCCAGGTCCATAAATTCGTGCGAGATATCGGTGGGAGAAGGAGCGCGCAGCCGGCGAATGGGGCCGGAGGGGCGGCGATTAGAAAGAGGCTGACGTTCACGCATAGGGGTAAAGGGGTGTAGCGCGTCTCAAAATAAGAAAATCCAGAAACTACGCTACCGGGCAATCTCAAAGTGAGTCAACTGGCGTTCCAAAATGTGACGCGGATGCGTTACCTGTCCTCAGGGACAGCTCACGTCCGGAATTCTCAGGGTGAGACCCGAGCGACGGTTGAGGGTGTCCGTTGAGACGGAAAGGGCCATGGTGCGAAGGCTAGACGAGTGGTGCGGTTTGTCGCAAATCATTGATATATTGGTAGTTAAGTGGAGAGCGCCGAGCAGGAGACTGGTACGAAATCGATTTAATCCCCTGGCCCTCGGCTTGCCTTGTTTCCCGTGGGCAAGTATCGACCTAGGAGGGTGTCGTGTCCATGGGAACTTCGTGGGGAAATCGCGTCATTGGAGCGCTGGCGGCGATGGTGCTGGCAGCTTCACTGGCCGGCGCGCAGCAGAGTTCGGTGGAGGACAGCAAGCGCAAGGTGAAGTTCAAGATCAATCCGCAATATTCGGAAATCGCAAGAAAACTGAGTTTAACAGGCAAAGTGAAAATCGAGCTGGTGATCGCGCCGGATGGCCACGTGAAAACCGCACGCCCGGTCGGGGGACACCCAGTGTTGGTGCAGTCATGCCTGGAAGTGGTGAAGGATTGGAAGTTTGAGGCAGCACCCGAAGAGACGACGCAGATTATCGAGTTTGAATTCAAACCGTAACAGCGGCGGGGGCCGCGAGCCAGTAGGCCGGTGGGTGGGGAGGAAGTGACGCAATGACGATCGAAAGACAATTGTACAAAGGGTTCGGGGTAGTTCTGGTGATCCTGTTCCTGCTGCTGTTCGTGGATCTTGGCGCACTGTGGATGGCCCGGTCGGCGAACAAAGAGGCGGCGACCACGCTGGAAAGCGTGCGAATGGCGGAAAACGTTCGCTATCAGATCATGCAGAACCGGCTCAATCTGAACAATTTCCTGCTGAGTGGCGACCCGCGCGATGAAGACAAGGTGAACCACGGCTTGAACGACCTGACCGATCTGATTAAGCGCGGCCAGGCGCAGGCGAATAACGACATTTTGCGGACGGCGCTAATCCAGGTGGAAGGAACCGAGGCCAGCTGGGCAGATAATTTCGCAAAACCATTGCTGGCGAAAAGACACCAGGTGGACTCGGGGGATGCCACCGTCTCCGATTTGCAGATTTTCTATTTACAGAAAGATCCAGCTTCGTGGTTGACCAAATCCTCGTCAGTGCTGGATCAGGCGAATTCAGACATGCAGCGCCTGGCCAATGATTCCCAGCTGATTGCGGGGCGAACGAGTATGTGGGGAGGAATCTCGATCATCCTCGGCACACTGTTGGCAATCGGAATTGGTGTTGTGGGGGCGTATCGCACTGCCGGGTCCATCACCGAGCCTTTGAAGCACTTGATTACGGTGGCGCGAGAAATCGGGGACTCCGGCGATCTGGACCAGAACATCGACATCCACAGGAATGACGAGATTGGGGCGCTGGCCACCACGTTCAACAATATGGTGGCGTACCTGAAGGAAATGGCGGCGGTTTCCATGGCCGTGGCCGAAGGCGATTTGACTATGGAAGTGGCGCCGCGGTCGAAGCGCGACACGCTGGGAAATGCCTTCCTGCGCATGTCGCATGGCTTGCAGGAAATCGTGAAGGCTACGCGCGACGGAGCTTCGCAGGTTTCCGCGGGGTCGAACCAGGTGGCGGGAGCGGCGGACGAATCGGCGAAGGTGAGCGTGCAGGCTTCCTCGGCGATTGAAGAAGTGACCAGCACGATGCACGAGATGAGCATCAACGTGCAGAACGTAGTGAAGAACACGCAGGTGCAGGCGTCGAGCGTGGCGGAAACCTCGGCGTCGATCGACCAGATGGTGACCTCGATCCAGCGTGTGGCAGATACCGCAAAAGTGCTGCTGGATATCGCAAACCGCTCACGAGAAGAAGTGATGACCGGCATTCAGACGATGGAGAAGACCACGGATGGATTGAACCGGACCAACCGGGCGATCCAGTCATCCGCAGAGATCATCAACATTCTGGGGCACCGCGCCGACGATATCGGCAAGATTATCGAGGTTATCGACGATCTGGCCGAACAGACCAACCTTCTGGCGTTGAACGCGGCCATCGAAGCGGCGCGCGCCGGCGAGCACGGATTGGGCTTTGCGGTGGTTGCGGATGAAGTGCGCAAGCTGGCGGAGAAATCAACGCAATCGACCAAGGAGATCGCGGACCTGATCGAAAGTATCCAGCGAGAAGCCCGCCAGGCCGTGGAAAACATGGAGCACAGCACCCGGATCGTGGAAGAGGGACTGAGCTTGGGCAACGATTTGGGAACAGCGCTGCATAAGATTTCCGATGTGGTAACGGAGGTCTACAAGTTCTCGCAGGAAATCGGCGCAGCCACCAACGAGCAATCGGTGGGGTCGTCGCAAATTGCGAAGGCTACCAACCGGCTGACGGAAATCACACAGGAAATCAACTCCGCTGTCGAGGAGCAGGCGTCCGGCGCGCAGGCGGTGGTGCGAGCGATGGACAAGATGCGGGAGTTGGTGCAGCAATCGGCGTCGAGTTCCACGGAATTGTCGGCAGCTGCGGAGCAAATGCTGAAGCTGTCGCGCAATTTGCTGGACAACATGGACCGCTTCGTCATCGACCGCAGCGCGCCAGCACGGTTCCGGCGCGAAGGAGTGGCACCGCGACGCGCGGGTTCCGCGACACCGGCGGCAGAGTACGAGTTAGCCGAAGTAACCCGTTCGTAGTACGGAGCATTCCATGCAGAAAGACTGCCATCTTGTGGGCTTTCGAATCGGCGAGGAGACCTATGGAGTGCCGATCGGTTCGGTGCGAGAAATTGTGCGTGTACCCGAGATAACGACAGTGCCAAATGCGCCGGAAATGATCGAAGGTGTAATCAACCTGCGAGGAAAAATCATCCCGGTGATGGACTTGAGAAAGCGATTCGGGAGCTTGACGATTCAGTCCGATAAGAAAAACCGAATTCTGGTGGTGGAACTGGAGAGCCGGCTCCTGGGATTGATCGTGAGTTCCGCCTCGGAAGTGTTGAAGATTCCACCGTCGGAAATCGAGGCGCCCGGAGCAGTATTCGCCGAAGGGGAGTCCAGCTATGTGACCGGAGTCGGGAAGTTGAAAGGCCGACTGGTCATCTTGCTGGATATTGGCCGATTGTTGCGGCAACCGGAATTCAGAAAATTTGAGGAGGCGGCGGAACCTGTCGGAATGGCCAGGTAGAGAGGCTTCGGAGTTGGGGAGCACTGCCGAATGACCGAAAGGCCGCCATCATTCAGCATGGGAACGATTACTGCGCAGATTCAGCTGACGGAAGCGGAACTGAAGCTCCTGCAGACCCTGGTGTACCAGGAATGCGGGATGTACTTCGACGAGCGGCGATCGCATTTCCTGAAGGATCGCCTGCAGAGGCGTCTGAAGGCGTGCCAACTGGATTCGTTCTATAGCTACTATCGGTTGTTGACCAGCCGCGAGGGCCGCAACGAACTGGCGCTGTTGCTGGAAAATCTCACCGTTAATGAAACCAGTTTTTTCCGGAACCGACCGCAGTTGGAATTGCTGCAAAAGGGCGTATTGGAAGAAATCCTGCACCACAAGCAGGAGCGGCGGGATTGGAATTTGCGCGTGTGGAGCGCCGGCTGCTCGGCGGGGCAAGAACCCTACTCGGTGGCCATTCTGATATGCGATGCATTGGCTTACTACTATTTGCGGAATCCTCTTCCTTTTGACATGCCTTCGCCCAAGCCCCTGATTCCTCCGCCTTGGAAGCTGGAAATCGTTGCGTCGGATATCAGCTATGCGAGTCTGCGATCCGGCCAGGAAGGGCTGTACACCGAAGGGCAGATGGAGCCAGTGGACTACACGACGCGCTTCCGCTACTTCGAAAAGGCCGGGGATAAGTACGGGGTCAAGCAACAGCTGAAAGAGCTGGTGCAATTCGACTTTCACAACCTGAAGACGGAATTCCTGCCGCGGCGGAACGACATTATTCTTTGCCGCAACGTGATGATTTACTTCGATGAAGCAGAGCAAAAGCGATTGATCGACAAGTTCTGGCATTGCTTGAATCCGGGCGGCTATTTGTTTGTGGGACACGCCGAGAGCCTGTTTGGGCTGACACAGAAATTCAAGATGGTGCACGAAAACAATGGCACCGCTTACAAACGCCTTGAGGTGACCACTTGAGCTTTTTGCCCGAGGACCGGGGAGCGGAGCTTCGCGCGCTGTTCTTTGAAAGCGCGGCGGAGTTGCTGCAGGTGATCAACGATGTCGGATTGAAATTGGAGAAGAACTCCGCCGACGAGGAGTTGATCCGCAGCGTGCGGCGGGCGGTGCATACGCTCAAGGGCGATTCGGCGGCTTGCGGATTTACGAAGCTGAGCGAGATTAGTCACGAGTTGGAAGATGTGCTCACGCTGCAGGTTGCGCAGGAGCACGGCCCGGCCATCGCCGAGGTGGTGCTTTCGGCCGTGGATTTGTTCGAAAGCATGCTGAGCGCTTACCAGAAGCAAGTAGAGCCACCGTCGGCGGATGCCTTTCGGCCTCTGCTGCACAAGCTGTTGCAGACTCCGGCGGGCGGACAAAAGGCTGGCGCTGGGGCGGGAACTGCCGCAGCGGTGATACCCGCGAGTTTCCGCTGGAATGAATATGAGAGGCTGATGGTTTCCGAGGCGGTGCTGCGCGGAGAGACGGTCTACAACGTAGCGCTGCGAATCGATCCGAACAGCCCAATGCGGGCGGCGGCGTTTCAGTTAGTGCGCAACGTTCTGCACGCATGCGGAACCGTGATTGCCCTGCGGCCGGAAGATAATTTGGCGGCCGCTTCGGTGGAGATTGTGGAAGCGGCGGTGGCGAGCACTCATCCGGTGGAACACATTGCGCACCGTTGCCGCATCCCGTCGGTGGTTTCCGACCTGCGTGTGGAACAGGCCAGCCACGAGGAATCGGCAGAGCACCAGTTATTGGGCGATTTGTTGGAAGCACATTCGGCGCAGGCGCAGGTCCATGCGGAACACGGAGCCGAGGCAGCCGCGGCCAAGCAGACGGCCGGGGCATCCGCAGTCGCCGCGGTGGCCGAAAGTTCACTGCGTGTAGATTCGGCACGAATCGATGCGGTCATGAACCTGGTGGGCGAGTTGATTATCGGCAAGTCTATGTTGCACCGGACCATGGCGGAATTCGATCAGAAACACGCAAAGGATCCGATGCGGGGGAAATTTGCGGAGGCGATCGCCTTTCAGTCGCGGGTTCTGGACGAGTTGCACAAATGCGTGCTGAAGATTCGGATGGTGCCGGTGGAGCAGTTGTTCCGCCGGTTTCCGCGTGTGGTGCGGGACGTGGCGAAGCAGTGCGGAAAGGATGTGGCGCTGGAAGTCACCGGCGAACACACCGATCTAGATAAGGGGATTCTCGACGCGCTGGCCGAGCCGCTAACGCACATAGTGAGAAACGCAGTGGATCACGGGATTGAATCGGCGGACGACCGGTTAGCGGCCGGGAAACCCGCACGCGGAACGATTTCGCTGAATGCTTTTCATCAGGGCACGCAGGTAGTGCTGGAAGTGACCGACGATGGACGCGGAATCGATTTGGACCTGGTACGGGAGCAGGCGGTACGAAACGGGCTGGTCAAACAGGACGATGCGCAGCGCCTGCTGGAGCAGGACATCCTGAATTTGATTTTTGAGCCGGGATTCAGTACAGCAGCGGAAGTGACGGAAATTTCCGGGCGCGGCATCGGTATGGACGTGGTTCGCACGGTGTTGGATCGGCTGAAGGGGACAGTCCATATCAAAACGGATAAAGGAAAAGGCACCACGATTCAACTGCGGATGCCGTTGACCCTGGCGAGTATCCAAACGTTGCTCTTCCGCGTGTCCGGACGCTTGTTTGCCGTGCCCCTTTCTTCCGTGATCGAGATTACCCGCATTAGTGAACAAGAAGTGCATCGAGTGGATCAGCGAGAAGTGCTGCGTTTGCGGGAACAGGTGCTGACCTTGGTGCGGCTGAATCGATTGAGCCGCATCCACGCGGTAGAAGACGTTGCCGGGAAAAAGAAAAAGAGCTTTGTGGTGGTGATAGGGCAGGCGGAGAAGCGGTTTGGATTGGTAGTAGACAGTATGGTGGGCGAGGAAGAACTGGTGATCAAGGCGCTGCCGGGGGAGATCGTATCGAGCGACCTGGTGAGTGGGGCGTCGATCCTGGGAGACGGAACGGTGGTGTTGATTCTGAACGTTCCGACGATTCTGAGCCGGTTGTCGCGGTCCATGCCTTTGGGAGCCATCGCATGAAAGAGCGAGTGCGTGTTCTGGTAGTGGATGACTCCGCGTTGATGCGGAAACTGATTCCACTCATTTTGGAGAGAGATCCCGACATTGAGGTGGTCGGGACGGCCATGGATGGGGCATTTGCGCTGAAGAAGATTGCGGAATTGCAGCCGGACGTGGTGACGCTGGATCTGGAAATGCCGCGCATGGACGGAATTGAGACGCTGCGTACGATTATGCGGCATATTCCGTTGCCAGTGATTGTGTTCAGCACGCATTCTCGGGAAGGCGCGTACTCCACATTTAAAGCTTTGGCCTTGGGAGCGATCGACTTCGTGGCTAAGCCGAAGGATGCGGCGGCGGGAAACCTGGATCCCGTGGCGTACCAATTGGCAGAAAAGATCAAGGTGGCCAAGCGAGCTGGCGGCTCCAAGAAGATCCTGAAGCTGGAGGTAGAACCGCCAGTGCCTCCCCGGAAGAATCGCACGCGAGCGGCCGTGGCACCGAGCCGCATGATCGCGATTGGCGTGTCCACGGGGGGCCCAAACGCGCTGCAGTACGTTTTGTCGCAGATCCCCGCCGATTTCCCGGCAAGCTTTGTGATTGTGCAGCACATGCCGGAGGGATTTACGGACATGTTCGCGCGGCGGCTGGATGAATGTTGCGCCCTGGATGTGCAGGAAGCCAAATCCGGCGATTTGCTGCTGGCCGGGCGGGTGCTGATTTGCCCGGGGAACCGGCACATGATGGTGCGACGGATGCCACGTGGGGAGATGGTGGTGCTGTCCGACGGAGCTCCGATCAACGGACACCGGCCGTCGGTGGATGTGCTGTTCCACTCGGTGGCCCAGGAATTTGCGCTGACGGCAGTGGGCATATTGATGACGGGAATGGGTGACGACGGGGCGGAAGGATTGGGCGCCATCAAGGCGGCGGGAGGAGTGACCATCGCGCAGAGCGAGGACACTTGCGTCGTCGGTGGAATGCCACGAGCGGCAATTACCAAGGGATACGCGACGAAGGTTGTGCCGCTGGATGGGATGGCTGCGTACTTGATTCACCAGTACGGGCAGAGCAGCGAGAAAACGGAATCTACGGACAAGGAAAAATCAGAAAAATTGGAAAAGGCACCAGTTTCAACTCCGCGAGCCTGAGGGGCGAACGGAGCAAAGGAGAAGGGTCATGCAACAGTTTTCAGCGCTACTTCGGAAAGACCAGCAGCCGGTCCGGTATCTGGTGGTGGACGACTCCGTCTTTGCCCGCAAGAACCTCATCAAGATGATTGAGATGTTCGGCGGGGAAGTGGCCGGGGAAGCCGGAGATGGATTGACGGCGATAGCGGAATATAACCGGAGCAAGCCGGATATCGTGCTGATGGACATCACCATGCCGCAGATGGAAGGGATCGAGGCGGTGGAGCGCATCGTGCGGCAGCATGCGGATGCACGAATCGTGATGGTGTCGTCGGTGGGCTATCAGGAAAACATTCTGGCGGCGTTGCAGAAAGGCGCGAAGCACTTTGTGCAGAAGCCGGTGAAGCCGGAAGTGCTGTACGAAATTCTTCGCTACGTGCTCGGAGACGATCCAAATAGCGCGAACGCACCGGTGGCGCTCGCCGGGGAGACGCAGATATGAGAATGGAACTGATCCAGCCGTTCATTAATGCCGCGGACGCGGTTTTCGCGGAATCGCTGCAGGCGCCCACAAAGATTGTGGACCTGTCGATGGACGAGAATATTTACCGGCGCAAGGGAGTGGCGGCGCTGATTGCGATCAAGGGCGACATCGAAGGCCGAGTGATTCTGGATCTGGCGCCGGATGTAGCCATGAAGGTTGCGGGACATTTGGCGGGAAGTCCGATGCCAGAGAGCGAGCAAGTAGTGCGGGAAACGGTTTGCGAACTGGCGAATATGGTGATCGGCAATTCGGTGACCCTGCTGAACGATCAGGGCTTCCGCTTCAAGGTCTTTCCCCCAGAGATTCATATGAGCGAAGAGGGGCTGGCGGGAAGCATTGACACCGAAGCGATGGTGTTGTGTATCGAGACGCCTTGCGGGCAGATTTACTTGAACATTGCGATGCATTATTTGCACCGGCGTCGTCGCGAGCAAGCGGCCATCCCCGCGCTCGATTAAGAGTTCCTCACTACGGTCCGGCCGAGCAGGGTGTACCTTCTGCACCCTGCTTCCCCATCTCTTCGTGAAGCTTGTAGTACACTCCTACCGTTCCGTTGGTTGAATCCTGAATTTTTGCGGAGGCGCATGTTGACGCGTGCTTTGTGGGCTACGTGTTTGTTTTTGTTGGTTTCGATTGCGGCTTTTGCGCAGGCGGGAGCTTCGCCGGACACGCCAGAGGCGGGGTCAAGCGAAGACATCCGCAAGGCGACAACGGAAGCGCAGTTTTTGTCGCCCTGGGTTTCGTATGTGCCGGCGTCGAGCAGCGTGCCGTCTCCCCGTGCATTTTTTGGACGAATCATGGGCGCCCCGGGCGAGTTGGTGAATGCGGAGAAAGCTTATGCATATTGCCGAGCGCTGGCTGGGGCGTCGCCCCGTGTGCGCGTGTTCACGATAGGAAGGTCGGAAGAAGGGCGCGAAATTCTGCTGGTAGCGATTGCCGATGAAAAGGGAATCGCGGAACTGCAGCAATTAAAATCGGCCACGGCAGCGCTAGCGGATCCTAGAAAGACTGATCCACCGGCTGCAGAGAAACTGATTGCGCAATCGCGACCGATTTATTACTTCAATGCCGCGCTGCATTCGGACGAGACCGGCTCGACGGAATCGGTGCTGGAGTTAGCGTATCGCCTGGCGGTGTCTGAGCAGCCGATGATTCGGAAGATTCGGGAAAACCTGGTGGTGCTGATTAATCCGGTGTCGAATCCAGACGGGCGAGATAAGCAGGTGGAGTGGTTCTACCGGTATTTGAAGGGGAAAACAGACCGCGCCAGGTTGCCGAGGCAGGCTCCGCCGTACTGGGGAAAATATGTGTTCGTCGACATTAATCGCGATGCACATCAACTGACGCAGGAACCCACAAAGGCAGTTTCGCGGATGTTTTTCGAATGGCATCCGACGGTGGTGCACGATCTGCATGAAGGCGTGCCGCTGCTGATGACGTGGAACGGAACCGGCCCGTACAATCCGCACGTAGATCCCATCACGTTGAGCGAATTTCTGGCGATGAGTTTTTATGAAGTGCAGACCATGACGGGAATGGGCATGCCGGGCGTGTCTACATGGGATTTCGGTGAAGGATTTTCGGAGTTGTACCTGGATTCCGTGGCCATGAATCACAACGCGATTGGGCGAGGTTTCGAGACCTTCGGGAATGGTTCCGCAGAGACAATGATGCGGTCAATTCGGGAAGAGGGCGCCACGAAAGAGTGGTACCGGCCACTGCCCGTGGAAAAAGGGGAGTTTCTTTGGTCGGCGCGCGACAACGTGAATTACAACGAAACCGGGATGCTCGCGGCGTTGGATTATGTGGCCAGCAACGCGCCGCAGTTTTTGCGGAATTTCTATACCAAGGGTCTGCATTCGTACCGGTTAGGGCTGGATGACCCGCCTTTTGCGTTTGTGATTCCGCAAGATCAAGGCGATCCCGAGCGCGTGGCGCAGCTGGTAGCGCGATTGATGAGCCAGCATATTGAGGTGAGTCGCGCGAAGGCTCAACTGATTTTGAAGGAAGGAACATTTCCAGCGGGTACCTACGTGGTGCGGTTGGACCAGCCCTACCGCAATTACGCCGTGGATTTGTTGACGCCACAGAATTATCCGAAGGACGCGAGTGAACCTTACGACGATGTTTCCTGGGATTTGCTGGCGCACTACCACCTGCAAGCTACGGCTACAGCGGATTCCACGGTGCGCTCGGCGAATCTCGAGTTATTGACTGAGGCACCGCATGCCGAAGGGAAAGTTGAAGGGAACGGCGGAAGCGTTTTTCTTTTGGACGATACGGGACAGGAAGAGTTGCTGGAAGCGCGCTACCGGCTCGCGAAGTTCGAGGTACAAATTGCAGAGAAAACGTTTCAGTCGAGTGCAACTTCCTTTCATGCCGGAAGCTGGATCATTGCGGATCAACCAGGAATACGCGAGGCATTGCAGGGCGTTGCGAAAGACTTGGGACTGAATTTCGTTGTGGCTAGTGCGATGCCGGAAGTTGCGCATCATGCAGCGAAGGCACCGCGGCTGGGCGTCTGGGTACCGTGGGCGGATACGGATTCGATTGGGTGGGTGCGGTATTCCCTGGATCAAAGAAAGGTGCCGTATATCTATTTACGAGACGAAGATATCCGCGCAGGTAAATTGAACGAGAAGATTGATGTGCTGCTATATGGTCACGTCGATCTGGAATTGGCGGAACAGATTCAGGGAATACCGAAGAACTGGGGCCCAATGGCGTTCAAGAAGACCGCGGAGACGCCGAGTTTGGGCACACCCGCGGAGTCCGACGACATTACCGGCGGAATTGGATGGGAGGGACTGGAGCAAATTCAGCAGTTTGTGGAGCACGGCGGGCTACTGGTGACGCTGGGAAGCGGCACGATGTTGGCGTTGGAAGGCGGAATCGTGCGAGGAGTGCGGCGGAGCGCGGGCGGTGTGCCGCGCAGTTCGCAGGGTGGAGGGACGGAGAGTGCAGCCGCTGCCCAAAACGCGGAGACACGCACTCCGGGGTCGCACGTGCGGGTGACCTTCGATCATCCGGAGCATCCGATCGCTTACGGATACGGAGAGCGGACCTATGTCTTCCGGCAGAATTTCCCACTGTACGCGCTACCGCGACGCTGGTTGCGGATGGCCTATTGCACAACGTGCCTGGACGGTCCTGTGGACAAGAGCAGCGTGGTACTGGAATGGGGAGATAAGGAGGGAGCGCCCTTTTTGGTAAGCGGACAGGTTTGGGGAGAAGGGAACTTGATTGGACGTCCGGCGATCCTGGATTCACCGGTGGGACAGGGACATGTAGTGTCATTTAACTTCAACCCGCTGCACCGGGATTTGAATCGCGGGGATCAGCGGATGTTGTGGAACGCGATTATGAATTGGCAGGCGATTGTAGCGGGAGGGACGAAGTAAAAACTGGCTGCGGCGGCACGTGGCGTGAAGGCGGCAGCAGGGCTGCCGCTGAGCGATTCGCGTTTCATTTGGGTTTGGCGCACCGGCGGGAGCGCGGCTCCCGCACTCCAGGAAGAGCCGGCATGGAGACTAGTCCGGTGGGCGGAGGTACGCAGCGCCATGGCGAAAGAGTCCGGCGCTGGCGATGGGTTGCGAGAAGACGATGCGGATGGGTACGAAGATGGCGCCCGCTCCAGGCGTATAGGGGACGGCAACCTCCAGGCGAGTTCCTTCCGGATAGCGATTGCGGCTGCGGAAACTCATCCCGCCTTTCGACAAATCCTCGCACACAGCAATTTCTTCCTGGAAGCCGCGGCGGCGAATGCACGCGAGGACCCGCGCTTTAACACGAGTGCGGTTGCGACGGGGCACCACGCGTTCTTCCACCGCGCTGCGCGAAGGGAGCACCTCGTCGACCAGGGATTCGGAATGCGCCTCAATCCAAATTGATGGAGAATCGCAATGTTTGCAGTGGCGCGCGACGCATTTGCGAATTTCGAAGGATTTCAACTCCATCTCATTGAGATAAACGACCTCGCGACGCTGGCAGAAACTGCATTCCATGAGCAAACGCGCGAGTGCTTCCTCGGCCTTGTGGGGCGCGGGAAAATCGATGTCCCAGAAGTCGACACGCGGGTCGAGAATGGCGATGGCGTAAATAAACCCTTCGGGCTCGCGATCGATTTCGGCGACAATGCGGGCGCGCACGGTTTTGGCCTGGTCGCCTTCGAGTTTGCGGTGCAGGGTGAGCTCCTGGCCGGGAAACAATTTTTCCTGAAGACGGATGACGCCGCCGTTGCGGCTGACGAGAAGGGTTTGCGCATTCTGGCGTATGGCCATGCCAGAGGAGGCGAACCAAGACGTCTCTACCTGCAATTGCAGGCTGACGCGGTCGCTCTGACGAATACCTTCGGCGATCATGGAAGAAATCGAAAGTGGGATGACTACCGATTCAGGCTAACATGCGCTGAGGCCGCTTCCAGGGCCGGGACGCAGGCGCTTTGTCGTACCCACTAATAGCGCGGAGGGAGCCTTCGGGGCATGTTACTTTTACGCGCCTTTGCGTCTGGACGCGGTTTCCACCAGCGCGCCGGTAAGCCAAACTAAAGGGCATTGGGTGCATCAAGCCGCCCTGATGCACCGAGGATGAGAACGAGTTTCTGAAAGTCATCCAATGGATAAAGTGATTCCCATGACCGGCCGATTGTCGGCTGGGCCATCTCGTTTGAGCGGAGTGCGCGACCGTCGGTATACCATCCGGTACCCATTTGCGGCGGATGCCGAGCTCATCGACATGGAGACGGGCAAACAGGTCACGGGTGTAACATCGGACGTATCGTTGGGCGGATGTTTCATCTGTACCAGCAAATCCCTGCCATCGAATTCGCGGGCACGCCTGCGACTGACCCGCAAAGACCAAGTCCTGGATACCTTAGTGATCGTGCGGATTGTGAAGCCACGCATCGGGCTGGGCGTAGAGTTTTTTGATCTGGAGCCCCCGAACGATCGGGTGCTGGCGAATTGGATTGAGTCGCTGCAAAAGCGATAAGTTCCGAAAAACGAAACGTTAGTTTGATGAGACTATTTTGTGGGTGTGTCCAGTGGGTGGGCGCTTTTCTCGTAGAACTCGTTTTGCAGTTTCAGGCTTTCGTCGTCAGCCTTGACCGCTTTGATCGCACGAACCACGGCGTTGATCCAGCTTTGTAGATCCGCTTCCCCTTGTTCCTTGGTGGCGGTGCTGCCATCGCCGGAATAATGGTTGGGAAAGCGGACGTACCACCAGATTCCCGTGTAGACATTTTCCGGCAACCTCAGGCGCTTCTGGTCCGCCCCAGACTCTTCCTTGGCGCGGTCGATGTGCACCAGGTCAGGATGAGTCACCAAAGTGTTGGAGGTTTCCGATTCGCCGGCGTGCCAGTCGGGCCCGGTTTTTTCAGCGCCGATTTTCTTGGTTGGCTCGTGCCCCCACTGGACATAAACGACGTAGTCGTGAGGTTTGTACAGTTGCGTTTGCGCGAAGTAAGGCAGCAGGCTTTCGTTGCCACCGTGGCCGTTCACAATGATCACTTTTTTGCAGCCGTTACGGGCCATTTCGTCGGTGGTTTCCTGGAGCAGGCGCAATTGCAGGTCGGGGCTATAGGCGATCGTGCCGGGCTCATGCTTGGCTTCGAAAATCTGCCCTGCAAAATATTGAGGGAAAATGATGGCGTACTCCTGCTGCGCAGCATGTTCGGTGACATAGCGAACATTCAGAAGGTCGGTGCCGATGGGGAGATGCGGGCCGTGCTTTTCCAGAATGCCGAAGGGAAGAAGACAGGTGCCTTGGGCCTTGACGATAGCTTGCTTGAAATCGCCGGCGGTGAGTTCTTCCCACTTGGTAGAGAATTTGGTCTGCGCGTGAGCCGGAGCGACGGCGGTAACGAAAATCGTGAGGATTAAAACGATACAGCGACGCATGGAGGGCCTCCTTGGTGGTCGCAGGCATTGTACATCGGAGGAAAGGATGGGCCGTAGGGTGCGAGCGAGTTGGGAATTGGTGATCGTGCGGACATGGGGCGCAGGAGTCCTACGCCCCTACGGGAAAGGTCAGCGGTGTAAAGCCGCTGCTACCGTCGTGGCGCTTATGGCTTTGCGTCTGCTTCCGCGCCGGGCATTACGTTCTTTAAAGGTTGCTGGAGCTGCTGCTCCAGTTCGGGATGCGGGAAGGGTTTACGCGGCAGCATCTGATCGCGCATCGCTGCGTCATAAACAAAGATGGCTTCAACGAATGCGGCTTGCGCCAGATCTGCTGGCTGTAGGCGCTCGTAGGTGTCCATGTTCGAATGGTGGGTGCGCTCGGCATAGTCGAGCGGGTCCTGAATAAACTGGAAGCCGGGAATGCCGACGGCGTCGAAGCTGAGATGGTCCGTGCCGCCGGTGTTGCGCAAAGTAATGGTGGTGACGCCCACATCTTTCAGCGGTTCCATCCACTGCTTGAAAATGGGGCCAATCGCGGCATTTTGTTGGAGGTAGATGCCGCGAATCTTGCCGCTGCCATTGTCGACGTTGAAGTACGCTGAGATTTTCTCCTGCTCCGGTTTCACCTGGATGGGCCCGGTGATTTTGCGAATGAACGCCGGAAGATTGACCTGGTCGGGTTCGGTGGAACGGGGAATCTCGCCGAAATGTTGCGCCACGTAGGCTTGCGAACCGAGCAGTCCCTGTTCTTCGCCGGTCCAGAGAGCGACGCGAATGGTGCGACGCGGCTTGATGTGCAGGGTGTTGAGGATGCGCATGACTTCCATGGCGACGACAGTGCCCGCACCATTGTCGGTCGCGCCAGTCGCAGAGATCCAGGAGTCGAGGTGTCCGCCGACCATGACCACTTCATCTTTCAGCTTGGGGTCGGTACCGGGAATTTCCGCGATGGTATTGGCGGCGTGCTCGTGATCGCCGGTGAATTGGGACTGAATATTCACCTCCAGCGTGACCGGAACGTTGGCCTTCAGCAGACGATAGACGCGGCCATAGTTTTCAATGGCAGTGACCGCGAGGGGCAAAGGATTGGCATGGTCCCGCTGGTAGACGCGTCCACCGAAGCTGGAGCCATTGTCATCGAAAATGGTGCCGCCGGAACCGCCACCGTTTTCGCCGTCGCGGCTGGGCAGCAGAACCGCGACAACTTGTTCGTCGGCAAGAAATTTGCCGGTTTTCTCGCGGAGCTGGGCGCGGCGCAGATAGGCTTGCAGGTCGCGATAGAACGGCGTAGCTAAGACAGGATATTCCTCAATCTTTTTCAGTTCGGCGTCGTCGTCGCGAGTGAAGAGCGGTTTATCGACGGGTTTCACGTCGCGCATGTCACCAAGCAGGACGATTTTTCCGGCGAGCTTGCCCTTATATTTGTCGAAGTCCTTTTCGTCCTTGATGTCCACCCAGACCGCGGCGGCGGTGACCGGACCTTTGGTTGCCGGCGACCATGGCGCTGCCTGAGCAATGAACACGGCGGTGTCGGGAGAGGTCATGCGCACCCAGGTATTCAGCTGTACCCAGCCCATGCCAAACTCGCCCCAATCTTCCAAGTGGGCGTTGGCGCAGCCCATGGCCATGAATTGGTCGCGGGTCCATTCATTGGCCTTCTTGAGATTCGGCGAACCAGTCAGGCGCGGACCGATTCCATCGGTTAATGCCGAGGCGTACTCCATGACGTGCGAATGGCTGAGAGCCTCGGTGCGGATACTGGCATAGGCGGAATAATCGAGGGTTTCCGTGGCTGGTTGAGGCAGTTCGTAGGAAGGCTCGGGTGGCTCCTTGGGAGCCTCTTTCTTTGCTTTGTCAGCGGCGAAGACAGAAAGGGACAGGCACGCGAGCAAACAGCAACTAACCGTAAAGAAGTTTTTGGACGGCATCTGGTTTCCTCGGGAGATGAAGAACGGGAGGAGCATAGCAAAGCAGGCGGGAATTTACCAAGGCGGGATGGCAATCATAAGTTGAAAGGCACGGGAATCGTATGCGCAAGGGATGGAGGCAGGCTGGATGGGAAGCCTCGAGCGGCGCGCAGCGGTCGTGAAGCAAGGATGATGTGATAAAGTAGCCCGCACGTCAAAAAGGAGAATTATGAAAATTGTCGTGCTCATTGCGCGCATCCTGTTGGGCCTGATCTTTGTGGTGTTTGGAGCGAATGGGCTGCATCCATTCTTGCCGATGCCGCCGCCTCCGGGTGGGCTGGCGGGCCAGTATGTTACGGCCCTGTTTCAGTCGCACTATGCGGTGGTGCCGTTTCTGGTGCAGCTGCTAGGTGGAATCCTGTTGCTAGCAGGCTGGTATGTGCCGTTGGCGCTGGCGATCCTCGGACCGGTGATCGTCAACATTTTGTGCTTTCACTTGTTTCTATTCCGAGACGGATTGCCGACGGCAGTAGTGGTGGCCACTCTCTGGTTCGTCCTCTTCTATTACTATCGGCGGTCATTTGCGGGAATTTTCGAAGCTCGCCCGCGACCCGTTTAACAGACGCAGGGGCCGGTTGACCCCGAGCAAAGTCACGGCAAAGCGGTATCAGTAAAAATGACGAAAGTGGATATTTGAAAATACCACGCAACGAGTGATGCTACTTCCGGCTGCAGCGCATCGTTGGCCAAAAGAGAGAGGCACACTCCAATGCTTAAGAAACGACACTTCAGGATCAGTGCAATCTGGCATGGCGTATTAGTGGCGGGCGGACTGTCCTTACTGCTTGCTGTGGGTATACCGGCGCAGACAAATACAGCGAACGCGGCGACGACAACGCAGCGAGACGGGCAATGCGACTTCGATTTCGAATTGGGTACATGGAAAATTCATCTGAAGAAACTGGACCATCCGCTAACGGGATCGACAACGTGGGTTGAGTTTGATGGTACCTCAGTGACACGCAAGGTATGGGATGGCCGGGCACAACTGGAGGAATTCGAAACGGATGGCGCCGCGGGGCATATCGAGGGTTTGACTTTACGGCTGTACAACCCGAAATCGCACCAGTGGAGCCTGCATTGGGCCAACGCTAAGGACGGAATTTTGGGCGTGCCAACGATTGGAGAGTTTAAAGATGGCGTAGGAGAGTTTTACGATCAGGAAGAATTCAATGGCCGGACGATTTTCGTGCGCTATATCTGGTCAAAGATTACGCCGAATTCGGCGCACTTTGAGCAGTCCTTTTCGACGGACGGCGGCAAAACCTGGGAAGTGAATTGGATCACGGACCAGACGCGTGTGGATCAAGCGTCGAAGAAGATACAGTGAGTGGTCCTAAGTCGAGGTATTCCTGAATTGAACGCAAGGCATGCGGAACTCCTGATACTGGCTACCGCTCGGGCTGAAACTTCTCCATCACGTAAACCATGAATCGCATTTCTTGAAAATGGCGCCGAATGGGGCAAAGCGCCAGGCGCGGGTCTGTCCTCGCGTCACAGACGGCAAAAGCCGGCTTGGCTAGGCTCGTCCGTGTATGTCGGCCAGTTCGCACCGATTTTCCTTGATTTAGAAGAAGTGTGGGCAAAAGTGCCCCGATTGAGGTAATCTTGTGCACCAAAGCTAAATTTCTGTGACTATTCCTACAACCGCAATCGGAAACATTGTCTGACTTCCCGTCGCTCACGAAGATCTGGCAGTGCGCCGTCCGCAATACGGGGGAGATTCGATGATTGAGTGTGGTTATTCGTTCGTTTGGCTACCGCCTTGTAAGGTAAAGACTCCTCAAAAACTTGGAAGAATCCTTTGGTTAACGTTGGTCGCTACAGCGATGTTCTGCGCTGGGTGTTCTACGCAGGTAGAGAAGCCCGCGCCGCCACCACCGGGAGTTACTGTCACGCCCGTGGTCCAGAAGGACGTACCGATTTACCAGGAATGGGTCGGGACGATGACGGGAAACGTCGATGCGGAAATTCGCCCGAAAGTGGAAGGCTTTCTGTTAAGCCGGCTTTACGCCGAAGGTTCTTACGTCACCAAGGGGCAGGCGATGTTCCAACTGGACAAGCGGCAGGCGCAGGCCGCCGTGGAGCAGGCCACCGGCAACCTGGAGCGCGCGCGAGCGGCGTTGGCGCAGGCGCAGATAGACGTGAACCGCTACACGCCGTTGGTGGCGCAGCGGGCGGTGAGTCAGGCCGAATTGGATAAGGCACAAAGTTCCGCGCGGGCGGCTGCGGCCACGGTAGATGCGGACCAAGCTGTGCTGGACAACGCCAAGTTGAATCTGGGCTGGACTACGGTGACGTCCCCGATCTCGGGAATTGCTGGTGTGGCCAAGGTGGGCATCGGCGATTTGATTACACCTACAACGGTGATGACGACGGTTTCCAACGTCAATCCGATTTACGTCGATGTGAGTATCGCTGAACAGGATTATCTGCGTTTCCAGGGCGAAAAAGCTCCGACCAGGGCGCAATATTTGCAACTGATTCTCGGCGACAACACAACGTTTCCGCAGCGCGGGCGAGTGCTGTTTGTGAACCGCGAAGTCGACTTACGCACGGGAACGATCCAGGTGCGCATGGAATTTCCAAATCCCGGAAATGTGCTGAGGCCGGGGCAGTACGCGCGGATTCGAGCCATGACCCAGTTGCGCAAGGGCGCAATGCTGATCCCGCAGCGCTGCGTTTCGGAACTGCAAGGAATCTACCAGGTCGGAGTCGTGGACAAAGACAATAAAGTCACCATCCGCACCGTAAAGCTGGGCCCGCAATATCAAGACATGTGGGTAGTCGACTCCGGACTGCAGCCTGGGGACAACGTCATCGTGGACGGATTGCAGCGAGTGCGCACAGGAATGACCGTGGCGCCAGCACCGTATAAGGATACGCAGGCCGACGCGGCGAACGGTGGCAAGTAGCCATGGCAAAATTTTTTATTAATCGCCCTATCGTCGCGATTGTCATTTCCATCTTGACGGTGATTGCCGGAGTGGTGGCCATGGCGCGGCTGCCGATCGCACAATTACCCGACATTGTTCCCCCGCAGGTGAACGTATCCGCCGTGTATACGGGCGCAGATGCCTTGACCATCGAGCAATCCGTAGCGACGCCGTTGGAACAGCAGATGAACGGTGTGGACAACATGCTGTACATGATGTCCACGAACGCGAATGACGGCACAATGAACCTGAAGGTTACCTACGATATCGGCACGAATGTCGACATCGATCAGGTGAACACGCAGAATCGCGTGTCACAGGCTAGTCCGAACCTTCCTACCTCGGTGAATCAGTACGGCGTGACGGTGAAGAAGTCCATGGGCTTGCCACTCGTGGTGCTGTCCATTTATTCACCGAATGGAACCTACAGCGGCCAATTTCTGGGCAACTACGCAACCATCAATATTAACGATGCGCTTTTGCGCGTACCGGGCGTGGGGCAAGTGACCAACTTCGGTGCCGCCGACTACGCCATGCGCATCTGGGTTAAGCCCGACCAGTTAACCAAACTTGGGTTGACGGTGACGGACCTGAGCAACGCAGTGCAGCAACAAAGCGCGGTGAATCCCGCTGGGCAAATTGGGGCAGAACCGGCGCCGAAGGGACAACAATTCACCTATGCAGTGCGCGCGCCGGGGCGGTTGGTGAACGCGGAGGACTTCGGAAACATTATCGTGCGGCAAAACCCCGATGGTTCGACCGTCCGGCTGAAGGACGTCGCGCGGATCGAACTGGGCTCGCTGAATTACCAGCAGATCGGAAGATACAACGGAAAGCCCGCGGTTATCGTGTGCGTGTATCAGGCGCCAGGTTCAAACGCGTTGGCAGTAGCGACCCAGGTGAAGGCGCAGATGGAGGCGTTGAAGAGCCAATTCCCGCAGGACCTGGACTACGTGGTTTCGTTGGACACCACGCTGCCGATTACGGAAGGCATGAAAGAAATTGTCCACACGCTGTTGGAAGCGATTGTGCTGGTGCTGCTGGTAGTTTTCCTGTTCCTGCAGAACTGGCGAGCGACGTTGATTCCACTGCTGGCCGTGCCGGTTTCGTTGATTGGGACGTTTGCGGTGTTTCCGATGCTGGGCTTTTCGATCAACACGCTTTCGTTGTTCGGGATGATTCTGGCGATCGGCCTGGTGGTGGATGACGCAATCGTGGTTGTGGAGGCGGTGGAGCATCACATCGAGCACGGACTCTCGCCCAAAGACGCCACGCTGAAAGCCATGGAGGAAGTCTCAGGTCCGGTGGTGGGTATCGCCTTGGTGCTTTCGGCGGTGTTTGTGCCGATGGCGGCGTTGGGCGGAATCAAAGGCCTACTGAACCAGCAATTCGCGATCACCATTGCGATTTCGGTGTTGATCTCGGCGTTCAATGCCCTGACGCTGTCGCCGGCTCTATCGGCGCTGTTGTTGCGTCCACGAAAGAAGAGTCGAGGACCACTGGGGAAATTCTTCGACTGGTTCAACCGGGTATTCACAACTATGACCGGCGGGTATGTGAACTTGAGCCACGTGCTGATCCGCCGTTGGGTGCTCTCGATGTTGTTGTTGGTCGGCATGTCCGTTGTGGCGGTGATGATGGGAAAGAGTCTGCCGACCAGCTTCATCCCGGAAGAAGATCAGGGCTACGCATTCATTCAGGTGCAACTGCCAGATGCTTCGTCTCTACAGCGTACGGACGCCGTGTTGCGCAAGGTGGACGACATTCTGGCGCACACTGAGGGCGTAGCAGGCTATGACGCGATTGCCGGTTTCAGCCTCCTGTCGAATACCTCGTCTACGTATAGCGGCTTCTACTTTCTGGAGCTGAAAGATTGGAGCGAACGGCAGACCCCAGAACTGTCGGCCAAAGGGATCATGCAGACGTTAAACCGGAAAATGCAGGCGACCATTCCGGAAGCGATCTCGTTCGCGTTTGGCCCCCCGGCTATTCCGGGATTGGGCACAGCAGGGGGATTCACGTTCATGTTGCAGGACCGTAGCAGCGGAACGGTGCAGCAACTGTCCGACATGCTGGACAAACTGACCACGGCCGCGCGAAAGCGGCCGGAGCTGGCTTCGCTGGTGAGCACATTTCGTCCCTCGGTGCCGCAGTTGTATGTGGAAGTGGACCAGGATCGCGTGTTGAAGCAAGGTGTGCAGTTTGCCGAGGTGTATCAGACCTTGCAGGCGTTTCTTGGCGGGACCTACGTGAACCAGTTCAACCGCTTTGGGCGGCAATGGAAGGTCTACTTGCAAGCGGAACCGGAATACCGCACCAGCGCCGACAAAATTAACAATTTCTACGTACGCAACGTGAAGGGCGACATGATGCCTTTGGCGTCGCTGGTGTCCATCAAGCGCGTTTCCGGACCGGAGTATACCAACCGCTTCAATCTGTTCCGAAGCATTCAGATCAACGGCAGTCCGGCGCCCGGCTACAGTTCCGGCCAGGCCATGGCCGCGATGGAGCAGGTGGCGAACGAAGTCTTGCCCGCCGGATTTGGATATGCGTGGAGCGACATGTCGTTCCAAGAGAAGAAGGCGGAAGGCGGACAGGCGATGGTGTTTGGGATGTCGTTCCTGTTTGTGTTCCTGATTCTGGCGGCCCTGTACGAGAGTTGGTCGCTACCGTTCAGCGTGCTGCTGTCGGTGCCCGTGGCGGTGCTGGGCGCCTATGGGGGATTGCTGTTGCGAAAATTCGACAACAACGTGTTCGCGCAGATCGGCTTGGTGATGCTCATCGGGCTGACTGCGAAGAATGCGATTCTGATTGTGGAGTTCGCGATTTTGGAAGCGGCGAAAGGGAAGGGAATTGTGGATGCGGCGCTGGAGGGCGCGCGATTGAGGTTACGACCGATTCTGATGACCTCGTTCGCGTTCATTCTGGGTTGTGTTCCGTTGTGGGCGGCGAAAGGCGCCGGAGCGATCGGGCGGCAGGTGCTGGGCAGCTCTGTGATCACGGGCATGGGTGCGGCCAGCGTCCTGGGAATTTTCCTGGTGCCGGTTTTGTTTGTGGTGGTGGAGCGCATCGCGGGGAAAGACAAGAAAGCGGCCGCAAAAGTACCGGACGGAGCCAAGCTGGAAGGAGGGCATGACTGATGCGAAAGATCATCGCAGTCACACTGCTTCTTCCACTGCTGCTGACCGGATGTAATCTCGGGCCGAAGTACAAACGTCCTGTGGTTCAGCCGCCAACCAGTTTTTATACGGAAGAACAAAGTCACCAGATTTCCGTCGCCGATCAGGCGTGGTGGGACTTATTCAAGGACCCCGTTTTGCAGGGCCTGATTCGCGAGGCGCTGCAGAATAACTACGACTTGCAATTGGCGGTGGCGCAAGTGGAACAGCAGAAGGCGTTATTGGGCGTGACGCGTTCGCAGTTCTACCCGCAGGTAGCGTATGACGGCAATATTTCCGGTCAACAATCGCTGGCGCTGCCGAATCACACGTATTATTCCTACAGCTTTACGAGTTTTTGGGAAATCGACCTGTTCGGCCGCATTCGCCGAATGACCGACGCGCAGCGTGCCGTATATTTCTCGAGCGAAGAGGCACGTCGCGACGTTCGTTTGATGATTATGGCGGAGGTTGCGCAAGGATATTTCCAGTTGCGGGCTCTAGACGAGCAACTGGAGATTTCGCGACGCACGGTGAAAAGCTTCCAGGACACCCTGGATATTTTTCAGCACCGTTTGGAAGGCGGCTACGCGTCCGGATTGGAAACGGCACGCGCGCAAGCAGCGCTTTCGAATGTGGCGGCCACCATCCCGCAAATAGAAAGCCAGATCGTGGCTCAGGAGAATGCGCTGGACCTGTTGTTGGGACGCAATCCTGGACCCATCGCCCGAGGGGCAGCGCTGGTGGATCAGTACGATCCACCCGATGTGCCTGCCGGTTTGCCGGCCACTCTTTTGGAGCGGCGGCCCGACTTACGGGAAGCGGAGCAGAATCTGATTGCCGCAAACGCAAATGTGGGTGTAGCAAAGACCAATTTTTTCCCGACGATCTCGTTGTCGGGCCTGTTTGGCGGGCTCAGTCCACAGCTTTCCGAACTTACGGGAGCGGGCAAGGCTTGGACGGTCGCCGGGGATTTCACGGGTCCGATCTTCACGGGCGGGCGGCTGAAGAATCAGTATCGTGCGGCGCTGGCGCAGCGGGACCAGGCCAAGATTTCGTTCGAAAAGTCAGTAACGCAGGCGTTTGGCGAAGTATCCACGTCGCTGTCGGCGCATGAACAATTGGCCAAAGCGTACAAGGAGCAGTTGGTGTCGGTGGACGCGTATCGCGAGTCGGTGCGCCTCTCGACGCTGCGCTACGACAGCGGCCTGGCCAGTTATCTGGATGTAGTGGACGCGCAGATCCAAATGTATCCCGCAGAGACAGCCAGCGTGAATTATGACCTTGGGCGCAAACTGGCGCTGGTGAGCTTGTATCAGGCACTGGGTGGAGGCTGGAATCTCAGCGACGCGCAGTGGAGCGGCACCGCCACAAGTGCCACTCCGAGCAACACCACAACACCAACCCCGTGAAGTGGGTGTCGTAGTTAAGTTAGCGATTCGCGGCTGCGGTCTCGCAGAGCGAGGACGCCGACAGTGGCAAGAATGGCGGCGAAACACAGATAAATTGCGGGCGCCATGCTGCTCGTGGTTGCTCTCATCAGTGCCACTGCTACCATTGGTGCAGTTCCACCAAAAATGCCGATGCCAATATTAAACGCTACGGCGTGGGCACTTACGCGATAGCGCGGCTCGAATTGCTCGGACAGCATCGCCGGCGCGTTGCCCATCACCACGGCAAGCAGAAACGCAAAGACCAATTGCGCTATCCACAAACCAAAGACGCCGTGGCTACCCACCAATTGGAACGCTTTCCAGGAGAAGATCGCCTCCGCGAAAAAGGCTACGGCGAGAGCGGTGCGACGAGTCCAAAAGCGGTCCGACAGCCAGCCGAACAGCGGCACGACGAAGAGCGCCAAAGCTTGTCCCGAGGCATTGATCCGCAACGCTTGCTGATCTGCGATATGCGCGAATTCGTGCGCGTAGGTGGGAAGCAGGACCATCGTCACGTAGTTCACAATGCCGTAACCGGCAGTGAATAGCAGCGTCGCCAACAAAATCCAGGGCTGTGCCTGAATCGCTTGCCGCAGAGGGGCTACGCTTCGCGGTTGTGCTGTTACTTCCGCTTCCGATTTGGTTTCGGGAAGATGCCGCCGTAGAAGGTACGCTGCCGAAGCAATGACTCCACCTGCCAGAAAAGGAACACGCCACGCCCAGGCTGTCAGAGTCACAGGACTGGCCAGTGTGGTGACTGTAGCGGCGGCGGCCGACCCGAGTAGCATCCCGGCCGTTGAGCCTAAATTGGCGATGCTGCCCGCGAATCCGCGGCGGCCCGGTGGAGCAGACTCCACAAGATAGGTCACGGAATCCACGAATTCACCACCAACCGAGAATCCTTGGAAAAGGCGAATGACAATCAGAAGCAGCGGCGCCCAAACACCAAGCGTACGGTAGGTGGGCAAGAAACCTACCGCGACGGTGGACAAGCCCATCAGCAGCACCGAAAGCGTTAACACGAAGCGGCGGCCTAGGCGGTCGGCCAAGTGCCCGAGCGCCACCGCCCCAATGGGCCGCATCGCAAATCCGCCGGCAAACCCGCCATAAACGGCCAGAAGGGAGGCGATTCGATCATGGCCGGGGAAAAACAGCGAGGCTAGAACAGGGGCGAGTAAGCCATAGAGCCCAAAGTCATACCATTCGAGCAGATTGCCGATAGCCCCTGCGAGGATGATACGGATGTTGTGTTTCATGTGCGGCAAAAGCCGAATCTCGCTGTTTCGAATGTTGATGATTGCGCCCTTGGTCAGATGCGGACCGCTAAAATGTAGGGCCAACGTTAGCCATTTGGATGTGCGCAGAATCCAAAATGTCACGCTTTTGCTCTAATCCGCCACTGGGGTCGCCAAAGACACACGATAGAGCAGGCCCGGAAGGGGCGGCACGCTCGGTGGGCGAAAAAGACGAATCAGACGGGACAAACGGACCAATACGTCTCAGCCTTCTGGGTTGCCCAGTGACTGGGCTAATCTTTCTCCGGTGCAGTGCTTTCTAAGAATGAATGAGATGAACCAGCGACTTCTTCTGCGAATTAGTTTGACGCTTACCGCGACGCTCATCATCCTTGCCGGAAGCCGTGGGGGTGAAAGCATCCATCTCTCGGGAAAAGTGAGTGGGGGCTCGGGAAAACACGCAATCTATGTGGCCCTCTGGGATGCGCAGAGCTTCTTGAAGCACCCGGTCCAGCAGGTGCGCATTGAGCCGGGTGCGGCCGCCAGCTTTCAATTCCAGATTCCCGAGGGCCGATGGGCGTTGAGCGCGTTTGAAGATCAAAACGATAACGGCGTGCTGGACATGGGCGTTTTTGGCCCCAAGGAGCCAAGTGGCTTTTGGCATCCCTTCCACGGTTGGCGAAAACCGCGTTTCGACGATGTTGCGGTTCAGGTTGACCGCGATACCACCGACGTGACCATCGAACTGAAAAGGTAGTGGGCAAAGATCCCTCTCGGACAGGTCCAGATAATCTGCATCCGCTTCACCGTCAGGATCATCCAATAGCGATTCATCGCGGAGACGCCCATGATCTCGCGGCGTAACGGCAGCGTGAGGCGAGCTGTGTCGTGCTACCATACCGCGGTCTTATTGAGTGGAATTCTAACCATGAGCACACCCGAAGCCCCCAGTTCACTGCAGGCGGTACCGCAACCTGTTTCAGCGCTGCTGACCCGCGCGGCCATCTTTTTGACTTTGAAAATGAATAGTGACGCTGCCAGCCGCGAGACCATTCGTTCGCTTTGTGCGGACTTGTCCGCGATATTTCGTGCCGTGGAATTTCGCGACCTCGAGGGCGCACTTTCTTGTGTGATGGGGTTTGGTTCCGAGGCCTGGGATCAACTGTTTGGAGGGCCTAGGCCGGCAGAACTTCATCCCTTTCGGGAAATTCGCGCCGGCGCGAGACATGCGGTGGCGACGCCCGGCGACCTGTTCTTTCACATCCGGGCAAAACGCATGGATCTTTGTTTCGAACTGTCCGCGCAGATCATGGAGCGAATTGGCTCGGCGGTAACGACGGTCGACGAGGTCCAGGGATTCCGTTATTTCGATGACCGCGACCTGCTTGGATTTGTGGATGGCACGGAAAATCCGCGAGGCCAAGAGGCCGTCGATGCGGTGCTCATTGGCAACGAAGACGCGGCGTTTGCCGGCGGCAGTTACGTCATCGTACAGAAGTATGTCCACAACGTGGATGCGTGGAACAGTTTGTCGACGGAGGCGCAGGAGCGGATCATCGGGCGAAAAAAGCTGTCCGATATCGAGTTGGATGACTCCGTCAAGCCTACTTCCGCGCACAGCGCGCTGACGACCATCGTCGAGAATGGCGAAGAAAAGAAAATTCTCCGCGACAATATGCCTTTTGGGCGCCCCGGATATGGAGAGTTTGGCACCTATTTTATTGGCTACAGCCGCACACCGCGCATCACCGAGCAGATGCTGGAGAATATGTTCGTGGGCCGGCCGCCGGGCAACTACGATCGCTTGCTCGACTTCAGCACAGCGTTGACCGGCAGTTTGTTTTTTGTGCCGTCGGCCACGTTTCTGGATGCTGTCGGTTCGAACCCAGGAGCTCCGGATGTGGCTGCACCGGCACCAGCATCAGAGCCTGCAAAAACAAGCGGTTCGCAGAAAGATGGCTCGCTAAATATTGGCTCACTCAAAGGAGAGATACCCCATGAATAACCTACATCGCGAGCTTGCTCCGATCTCGGATAAGGCGTGGGCGCAAATCGAAGAAGAGGTCGCGCGCACGTTCAAGCGGTATCTGGCGGGCCGCAGAGCCGTGGACGTGAAAGGACCAGCGGGAGCGGGTTTGTCGGGGATCGGCACTGGCCACTTGCGATCGATCGCCGCCTCTCGCGAGGGCATTCTTGCCCGGCAACGCGAGGTGAAAGCGTTGGTGGAATTGCGTGTTCCGTTCGAACTGAGCCGGGCGACGATTGACGATGTCGAGCGTGGCGCAGAAGATTCTGACTGGCAGCCGGCCAAAGACGCAGCGCGGCAGATCGCTTTCGCTGAAGACGGCGCGATATTTGAAGGCTACGATGCCGCGGGTATTCAAGGCCTGCGCCAGGGAACCAGCAATCCGAAGATGGCTCTTCCTGCGGATGTCCGGCAATATCCCGACGTCATCGCTCAAGGACTAAGTCAGCTACGACTGGTTGGCGTCAACGGTCCGTATGCCGTCTTGTTGGGGGCCGAAGCCTATACGGCCCTGGCGGAGACGAGCGATCACGGCTATCCGGTGCTGGAGCATGTCAAACGGCTGGTCGACGACAAAATCATCTGGGCGCCTGCCATCGAGGGAGCTTTTGTGGTTACAACGCGCGGTGGCGATTTCGAACTCCATCTTGGCCAGGATCTTTCCATCGGCTACCTGAGCCACACCGACGCCGCGGTCCGCCTCTATTTGCAGGAAACCTTCACTTTCTTCCTGTTCACAACTGAGGCGTCCGTCGCGCTGCACGCAGCAGCAAAACAGTAAACGAACAAGGCTGGTCTAGACGTCCACAGCCTATATGGCCTGCGCCGGTGAGGAACGACCGGCTGGTGTTCGCTCTCGTCACAATTCCACTGCGCATTTGGTGGTAAATTCATCCGTAACGAAGCTAGCAGAACTACGCCTGCAAGGGATGAGCTGCGACTTCAGGAAACCGGTCGCGGTCTAGAAAAGAGAGGCACAGAGATGTCTGTGATTCGGAATGCCGGTTTTTCGGTGCTGCTATTGGCCGCATCATTTTTTGCCGCGCAGACGGTGCATGCGCAAGACATCGTTGTGGATGCGGCGCCGTCTCACGTGGTCAATTCCTTCAGCCCGGCGCGGGCGCTGGGTGGAGCCTTTGACAGGCAGCGCGGCGGCCACACCCAGGACGAAATTGAGAAGCATACACAGTGGGTGCTGAGCGGACCTGCTCTGAAAGAGTTGTTGGGCTCGGGATGGCAGACGGTCACCTATCGCCAGAACACGGAGTTGCAGATCGAGGCGTGGCATTGGAATCCGCAGGGTACGTGGAGCAATGCGGCGAAAAAGGAAGGCTATTTTACGGGCAGCGGCGAACCGGGCAAGGAAGAGATTGTGCACTCCTGGGCTTACCCGCTTCCGCATCGTGGCGCAACGATGGGGGATGGGAACGGATGGTCTCGACTTACGGACGGCGACGCGAATTCGTACTGGAAGAGCAATCCCTATTTGACCAAGGCTTATACGGGAGAAGACGACTCGCTGCACCCGCAATGGGTGATGATCGATTTGGGCAAAAAGGTGGACATAAATGCGATCCGCATTGCCTGGGCGAATCCGTATGCTACGCGGTACTACGTGCAGTTCTGGACCGGCGAACTGGAACCGTTCTATGCGGGAATCAACAAGGGAACTTGGCAGACCTTTCCCATGGGTACGGTCACCGATGGCAAAGGCGGAACGCCCACGCTGCGACTTGTGGACTGGAGCACTCCAGTGCGTTACCTGCGCATCTGGATGCTGCAGTCGTCGGACACCTGCGACACCCATGGACCACAGGACAAGCGCAACTGCGTTGGATACGCGATCAACGAGCTATATATCGGCACGCTAACCGCCGACGGCGAGTTCCATGACATCGTCAAACACTTGCCCAATCGGCAGCAGACGATCACTTGGCCTTCTTCGGTGGACCCGTGGCACTCCGCTTCCGATCTGGATTACGGCCGGGGCGATCAAGTGGGATTTGATTACTTTTTTAAATCCGGCATCACCCGCGGCTTGCCCACTATGGTGCCCATTGCGATTCTGTACACGACGCCGGAAGACGCCGCAAACGAAATCGCCTATCTCTACAAGAGGAAATACCCGATCTCGTGGATCGAGATGGGAGAGGAAGCGGATGGCCAGCGTGTGCTGCCCGAAGACTACGCGACGTTATACATCCAGTTTGCTAAGGCCATTCACAAACTCGTTCCCAACGCGCCGTTGGGTGGACCGGCTTTCGAAGGTACTCCGGGTGATGTGGACTCCTGGGCCGATGCCAATGGCAGGGTCTCCTTCCTGGGAAGGTTTGTGGACTACCTGAAAGCTCACAACGACCTGAAGGATTTCACATTTTTTTCTTTCGAGCACTATCCCTGTATGGGGACGCACCTGTGCGGCGACTGGACCTCTCTTTATTACGAACCGCTGTGGGTAAATCACGTGGTGCAAGCTTGGAAAGACAATGGCTTGCCTCCGAACATTCCGTTTTTCATGACGGAAGGGAACGATTTTGGAGATGGCGGCCCGGAAACGGTCAAGACGGGGCTGTGGTTGGCGGACTATGTTGGCGCGATGATGACGGCGGGCGCCGGCGGAACCTACTACTTTCACTATGTTTCCTCGCCGGGGCGGCGGGGCCACGGATTGCTCTCGGTTGACGAGGATAACCATGCGTTCTATTCGCCGCAGTATCTGGCGGCGCAGCTGATTTCTCAGGACTGGGTGCAGCCGGTCGATGCGGTCCACAAACTCTACAGAGCGAGCAGCAACGTGACCGACAAAGACGGAAATGTCCTGGTCACGGCCTACCCGGTGGAGCGCCCGGATGGGCAATGGTCGGTCATGCTGATCAACAAAGATCAAAACAACGATCATTCCATCAAGCTGGTTTTCGCCGATCCGCTCACCAAGCAGAATCGCTATTTTTCCGGAAACGTGGACCGCGTCGTTTTTGGCCCCGCCGAATATCAGTGGCATGTTGATCCCGAGCTCGCACCCGCTGTGGCCGTATCTGGACCCAATGCTGAGGGGGAAGGGGATGACGAGGGTGCGGCGCGCAGACGCGGCCCCAGCGGCCACGCGGACCCGGATGGACCGCTGTCGAAATCCAGTGTGACAGCCGACAGCGCGAGCACACTCTTTGAACTTCCCAAGGCATCGATCGTGGTGCTGCGCGGCAAACTCACGAGTTTCTGAAGCTCGCCCGTTCATTCTGTTCGCGAACTTCTAAACTGAAGGCCAGCGGACTTCCGAAGACAACCCAGCGCAAGGCTCTAAGTGACTGAGAATATGGCGGGGACGACGAGACGCGCTCACGAAATGGATTCTACATAGTTAATCGAATTATTGTAGCGTTTTTTCGGCCTTGCTCATCCAATTCAAAGCCTAGTCATAGCCGGTGTAGACCACAATGAATTGAGGTAATTGACGTGCGCATGAAACTGGGTCCCAGCTCGTCACAGACCGCGCGGGATTCTTCTCCGATCCTCCTAGCGAGCAGCACTAATCCACGTATCGAAGGCCGCAACCGCTAGGTGTAAAGCATGCAATTTGGGCCTTTAAACGGCCATTCCTCACTATTGGCCATTGATCTCCGGGACTATCTGGACGGTTTATACAGCTACGCCTTGGTGCTCTCCCGAAACCAAGCGGAAGCCGAAGATCTGGTGCAGGAGACTTGTCTGCGCGCGCTTCGTGCGATGAAAAGGCTGCGACCCGACAGCAATGTCAAAAGCTGGTTATTTACGATCTTGCGTAACATATGGCTGAACCAATTGCGGCAGCGGAAGACGGCGCCTCCCATGGTCGACCTGGATGGGGATGAGCGTGGGCCAGAGCGGGCGGTAGATTCCGCAAAGGATCCCTATGCGGCGTACTTGAGCGAGCTGGAGAGCGAGCAAGTGCGGCGTGCCATCGAACTGCTTCCTCTGGAATCCCGCGAGGTTATCCTGTTGCGCGAATACGAAGAGCTCTCGTATGAGCAGATTGCAGCGCTGCTGCAGTGTCCCGTGGGTACGGTTATGTCTCGACTGGCCAGGGCCCGCTACAAACTGCGAGATTTACTTACCCCTGCCGCCGCGGTGTCATCGGGAACGAAGAACACCGACGAGAGAGCGGACACCTCTCGTGGGGACCGTGCAAGGTAGAAGAGCGCCGCATCGGTTGGAAGGACGGGGCTGGAGGAGAGTTGGAAACTCCGGGGATGTGTGTTTTGTTGCCAGGCCAAGGAATATTTTTCTGTTTCGCGTGTTTTGTAATAGGTTCAGTAGCTTGATGCCCGACCACTCGGGAACAAGGAAAAGGTATGGCCTCCTGCGATGAGTATAGTCTCAAGGCGCTGCAGTACCTGGACGGTCGCCTCCAGGGGCAGGAACTGGACGATTTTTATGCGCACTTGGAAGCGTGCCCGAATTGCCGGGCGAGTCTGGAGACGGAACGGGCACTCACGCAACTTCTGTATCGATCCCGACCGCTGCATTCGGCTCCGCCTGCGCTTCGCGCACGGGTGTCTGCGGCGGTTGAGCAGTATGCAGCGCCGCTAGGTGCCCGCGAGGGTTTCTACGAACAGCTCTGGCGCAGCGTGGGGAGCGGGTTTGCGGACCCGGCCCGGCGTGTCGGCAGGCTTAGGCTGCTAGCTGCGACACTGGCCGTGACGGCTCTGGTTCTCGCGTTCGTTCCCGATGCCGTCCGTCAGGTGCGCGCTGCCAACTACGTGAAAACAGCGGTGGTTGCTCACCGCAGCTATGGGGAGGGTAATCTTGCTCTGGGAATCCGGTCAGATTCCCCGGAACAGGTAACAGCATGGTTTGCGGGCAAGGTGCCGTTTCAGTTCCGTCTGCCCAACGCGCAGTCGGTTGCGGGCAGCACACCTACGTATCATCTCACCGGCGCAAGTTTAGTGAGCTACCGGGGAAGTCCGGCAGCCCTGGTAACCTACGAAAAGCAGAAAGAGAAAATCAGTCTGCTGGTGGCATCCAGTCAGTCTGCTCAGGTGGCAGGTGGAGAGGAAGTCCGCTATGGCGCGCTGACCTTTCACTACAGGACCGACCAAGGTTTGAATGTGGTTACCTGGAGCAACCATGGACTGTCCTACGCTTTGGTTTCTTCGGTGTCCGGTTCGGCACGACAGTCCTGCATGGTCTGTCATCAAAGCATGGCCGATAGTCAAAATTTCCGATCAGGCCATTGATAATCCATCTAAGCCTTCGAATTCTCGCATCCGGATTGTGCCTTCATTACCACCAGGGTCACGTCGTCGCGCTGTGGCTCGTCCTTTGCAAAGTCAGAGACTGCGGCGAGGATGCGCTCAACGATTTCACTCGGCGCCATCCGGCTAGAAGAACGCAGCAGGCCCTCGAGTCTCTCCAAGCCCCATTGTTCGCCAGAAATATTGACCGCTTCGGTGATCCCGTCGGTGTACGCCACGAGAATGTCATCCTGTGCCAGCTGAAACTTAGTTGTCGCGAACTGCGCGTCCGCGAACATTCCGACAGGCACAGCTTCGGCCCGCAGGTAAAAGAGTTCGCAGGATTCCGCGCGGGGCCGTACGATGATCGGCGGGTGATGGCCAGCATTCACGTATTGCAACGTACGACTCGCGGGCTCGTACTCAGCGTAGAACAGTGACGCGAAGAAGGCCGTTGGGGATGACTCGAAGACGAGGCGGTTGACGTCTCCAATCAGCGTGGTGAGGTCCAAATGCGGGTGCAGCACTTGGCCTCGAAGGGAGGCCTGCAGACTGGCCATCAGCAGCGCGGCACCAATCCCTTTTCCAGACACGTCACCGATAGCGATGCCCCAACGCCCGCCAGATAGAGACAGAAAGTCATAATAGTCGCCGCCGATGCCGCGAGCGGGTTGATAAAAAGTTTCACAGGACAGACAAGGAATCGAAAAGCTTCGAGGTGGGAAAAAGGCCTGCTGAACGTCTTTCGCGCCCTCTAAATCCCTGCGAAACGCTCTGTGAACTCCGGAGTCGGAATCGGATTTCCTGAGGTACTCGGCGAAGGTCTCGACGTGGTTGCGCAACAGCAGACTGGCCTCCCGCGCTCGGCCGTTGCGAAGCGCATCCACGATTGGCTGGTGAGCCTCGACAACTTCGGAAAGATCCTTGGATACCTTGCCAATGGCAATTCGGATTCGTAGGTCGAAGGCGAGAGCTTCCCAAACCCGCAATAAGATTCTGTTCCCCGAAGCCAGGAGAATGGCTTTGTGGAACTTAGCATCGTGTTCTGCATAACCATCCAAGTCGCCAGCACCAACTGCAACGCGCATGGCGTCCAATTCCTTCTGCAGCTCGGCCGTGTTTCCCGTTAGCGCCTCAGCGGCCCTTCTGCCTGCAATCTCTTCGAGCCCGGCGAGGATCTCATACGCTTCGTGCATCTCTTTAGGGTCTGGGGACTGGACGACTGCGGAGAAATTGCCGGACAGCGCAATCAAGCCCAGCGATTGAAACTCCGTAAATAGTTTCAGGACCGCGTGGTTGTCCAGACCGTATTTCCCGGCGATGTCCCGCAAGCGTATGCGCTGGCCCGGGCGGTAGCGTCCGCAGAATAATTCCCTGGTCAGCCGGACTCGTCCCGATGCATTTAAATGTCCATTTGCGCCGACCATCGGAACGGACTCGCGCATTTTACGGTTCAACAGAATCATCGAATTTCTCTCCTTGAATAGCCGGGTTGGCGGGCCCCGTCGAGCCTGCATTCCTGCGTGCTGCATTGTGAAATTCATGGGTGGGCGATCGCGTTGAGCGGGTCGAGACATTCGCATTTTGCAGATGCTCAAACCGGGTGTTCGTGCTGGCGCTCCACGCCGAGGTGAAGGCAGCAGCAACGGGCACCAAGCTCCCGGAGAATTGCTTGCGAGCGCTCGCTCGTTGGCTCCCGAAGCAGGCCGAATCGCTTGTGCCCACAACGAACGGAAATGCAACCTCCTAGGTTCCAAACACGCACACTGGCGGTTTATTCCCCGGTTTTGGGGCGTATGTGCGGGCTAAAAAAGCTCAGCGATGGCTGTCGGGGGATTGACGGGCCATCCTAGTTGAGATGATGAGCGTCAACCGATCCGATGCCCAGGGCAGCGGAGGCGCTCCTTGCTTCAGCTTCTCTCGATGCTGCCATCGCGGAATAGCTTTGTTGGAAGGCTCGCAGGACCTCAGCGGGAGCTGTATCCGGTGTGCCGCTGTGAAAGACAGGATTCGGCGCATATTCAATGCTCAATTGAATTTGCTGGGCGATGGCGTCGCCACGCAACAACGACGCGACAACCAAAGCAGCATCGAGTCCTGCGGTGACGCCGGCGGCTGTCACCAGATTGCCATCTACGACCACTCGCGACCGAATGGGTTTAGCCCCGTAGTACGGCAACAAATGCCAACAAGACCAGTGCGTAGTTGCCTCGCGATCGCGCAGAATGCCCGCCGCTCCGCATAGCAGCGCTCCGGTACAAACGGAGAACACCAGCCTACCGGCATGAAAATGAGTTCGAATCAGGGAAAGCACTTCTTCATCATGCATAAGCTGCTGCTGTCCGAAGCCGCCGGGCACCAGCAGAACATCAAGGGTAGGCGAGTCGGCGATGCTCATTTCGGGCGTCAGAATTAGCCCCTGAATATCGCGGACTGGGGCCTTCGTTTTCGCTATCACATGGAGGGTTGAGTCGGGAATGCGTGAAAGAACCTCAAAGGGTCCGGTAAAATCGATTTGGTCCATCCGGGAAAAGATCAAACACCCAATGGTCAGGTGTTTTGTTTCTTGTATTGGTTTCTGCCTCCCCGAAATCACGATGGGTGCGTCCATTTTCCTCCCTTTTCCTTCCGCTGCCAGGGGAAGGAACCCAGCCGAGTGCCGTTGAAATGAATCGTGTATGGAGTTTCAGACACTCCTTGCACATTTCGCAGTTCGGGGCGAGCAGGAGGACATTCCACTCTCGCAACGGAATGCTCAACTCTCTGAAACGTGTCCTTGGACTTGTTCCTGCGTTTGCATCCGTTCATCAAAACTGGGTGGGGCCCACCGCACCAAACCAGTGGCGGACCTTGCTTGGGTCTTTTTCATCCATGTAGAAGAAATGGGTCATCACCGGCTTCACCACCGGCTTGCTTTTGTCGTCCGGTGTCATCGTAACCGTACCGCGAAACACCTTCAGCGAACCGCCATCCCAATACTCGACGACCTTATGCAGCGCGGTAAAGCCGGTGTCGATGAACGCGCGCAGATTCTCGCGAATCTGTTCGCGTCCATGCCAGTCCGCGACGCCAAGATTGCAAATCGCGTCCTCGGTAAAGCAGTCGAAGCCTTTACCGAAGGTTTTGTCATCAATTTCTTTCCAGAACGCGAGCAGCCATGCGGGCGGCTCCGTCTTCGTCATAGTCAGGCTTGTCGCTTCTTTCTTTTGCTGTGGTAGGGGCGTCATTTTGCTTCTCCTTATATCAGGTGTATTAGCGCTTCGGATTTTGATGCTCAATATGAGTCGAGGACGACATAAAAATGGGCAGGCTATCCTACATGTGTTCGCTTAGCCAATTGGCGCTTTTGCTTTTTTATGGCTCACCGGGAAGCGGTGCCACCATCCACTGGCAGGTCGATACCCGTGATGAAGCTGCTCTCATCGGACGCGAGGAACACTGCTGCGGATGCAATCTCATCGGCGGTACCTAGCCGTCCCATGGGGATCATCTTCCGGAAGTAATCGCTGGTACCCTCCTCAGATCCTTTAGCGCCGACATGGACCATGGCCGTCTCCGTCGGTCCAGGACTGAGCACGTTCGCTCGAATGCCGCGGTTAGAGAGCTCAGCGGTCCAACTCCGGACGAAGGAAACCAAAGCGGCTTTCGTGGCCGAATAAGTGCCGAAGCCTGGAATTCCCATCTGCCATGCCGCCGATCCGGAGAGGATGATCGACCCTTTGCCGGTCAGCAGTGGAAGTGCTTTCTGCACCGTGAAATATGTGCCGCGAGCGTTCAGGTCGAAGTCCCTGTCAAACTGCTCGGGCGTCGATTCCGCGAGTGGAGCAGGATCTACGACACCGGCATTTGCGAAGACGATGTCGACGCGTCCTTTCACCTTTCGCACCACTTCGTAAAGATGATCCAGATCCTCGAGTTTTGAGACATCTCCTCGCACCGCCGTGACATTCTTCCCGATCAGCGATACCGCAGCGTCCAGCTCCGCTTGGCGACGCCCAGTGATAAACACGTAGGCCCCTTCCTGCACGAAGCGCTTGGCCGCAGCCAGGCCGATTCCGCTATTGCCCCCTGTGATTACCGCTACCTTGCCATCAAGTGCGCCCATTTTCCTTCTCCTTTGATCCGCCGGATAATTCCGTAACACTTATTACAGATGTCAGGTATAGTGCATCGGTTTCACGATTTTGCGTGCTAAGAAGAGTGGCGCGTAAAGATATGAAAGCACGGAACGGAAAGGCAGGGCGACTCATCAGCTCCGATAAGGATGGGTCGGTCACTGCCATCGCAACCGTGATTGCCAGGTTCGCGACGTCTCTGAATTCAAAACCAACCAAAGAGTTTGAGCAGGGCGGGCATGATCAGTGACGCGTAGAGCAGTTGGTAGGGAATCATTCGGAGCCCGAGAGGCGCGCCATGCTGCGTCCAAGCCCGCTCCAGTTGGCTAGCAGTCCACCGGTGGCTAAAGCCGCGAAGAAAACGACCACCGGTTGCAATACTTGTTCCATATCCTTTATTCTTTGTTCCTGCAGTTACGGAACACTCATTACAGATGTAGAGGAAGGCGCACCGGATACATGGTTTTCGCGCCTTAATTGTGGAGTCGCAAACATATGAAAACAGGCAACGGAAAGACAGGACGACCGATCAGCTTTGATAAGGAGGCGGCCCTGGAGGCCGCCATGCTGCTCTTTTGGAAGCGCGGCTACGAAGGTACCTCTATGGCCGATCTTACCCAGGTAATGGGCCTCAATCCCTCGAGCATTTATGCGGCGTTCGGTGACAAGCACGCGTTGTTTTCACTGGCGGTAAAGCGCTATATGGACAGTCGGGCGCAATACGCAA
>Ga0335072_10000655_pt1 | contig 63644 bp, 51 predicted proteins | sample Lox_Sample_21_FD_206725 | JGI IMG/M metagenome (GOLD analysis project Ga0335072, IMG submission 206725) | Soil microbial communities from Loxahatchee National Wildlife Refuge, Florida, United States - Lox_Sample_2.1 | ecosystem: Environmental > Terrestrial > Soil > Wetlands | place: USA...
CCCGACTGGGAAGTTTCTCGGGGTGGTCGCGGAACTGCAAAGGCTCAACGGCCAGGCGGTCCTGCTATTGCAGTGAGGCGGCACGCTGTTCTACCTGCAGGCAAGTCATGGATGGACCGGCATACTACGGCTGGGATATCGCTGATCCGGCTCTCGGCCCCCGCACGATTTAATTGATGAGCGCACCCTCGTTCAGGCTGGGTGGTGCTCCGGGTCTGCCGTGCGCATAGGCTGCCGACGCTGCCCCAGATCGGTGACTTCGAATGGAGAGCCCGGATGCGGGCGCAGCTCGCTAGCGAGTGGTGCTGTCCCCGATGGCATATCGACGGCGGAATTACGTGTCCAGGAGATCTCTGGTGAACGGGACGCGACCGGCACGAGTGCGCAGGTTCGAATCCTCAGCAGGGCACTCTGTGATCTCTCAGGACATAGGAATGACCTCGAAACCCACGTCAGGGTCCGGGGTTTTTCCGTTTGCGGGGTGTTGTTTTCGTGGGTCCGGGCGGGCGGCGGGTGGGCTGGTAGTTGCGGGCGGGGTCGAGGGTGAGCTGGCGCAGGAGTTCGCCGGTGGCGGCGTTGATGATGCGGATGTCCAGGTCGCGGATCAGGAGCAGGACGCGGGTTCGGGCGTGGGTCCGGCCGACGCCGATGTGGTGGAGCCGCCCTCCGTGGCGGAGGGTGACGGTGCCGGTGTCGCCGATGATGTCGGCCCGGACCCGGTCGTGGGTATCGGCGCCGCGGTCGCCGGGTGCGGCCTTGGGCCGGGCGGCGTAGGCGACTGCCGGGGTGGCCCGGCTGCAGGCCACGCTGCAGCACGCGCACGACGATAGCCCGCACTGCCGGACCGTCTTCGACGCGGCCGGCCTCCGCCCCGCAGATATCGCCGGCCTGGACGACCTGCCGACGTTGCCGTTCAACCGCCGGGCCGGGCCGCGGGCCGGGTATCCGGTCAGCATGTTCGCCGTGCCCGGCGAGCGGATCGCCCGCATCCACGCCTCGTCCGCTACCACCGGGCAGCCGACCGCGGTCGGCTATACCGCCGATGGCCTGGCGACATGGGCCGCCCGCATGGCCCGGAGCCCGCGCGCCTCCGGCGCCCGGTCACCTTCTGCACTACGCCATGGCCGAGGCCGCGCAGCGCGGTCATGCGGGCGCTCTCGTCTACTGGCCGAAATGCGGGCAGCACCTGAGTTAAGCCATGTGACGAGGTCGGTCGAGCCGCTCACGGGCGGACGGCTTACCGCCAGGGGCGCCTTGGACAGCGTCGGCCGACTCGCACTGTCGGTACCCTGCAGTTGACTATCGTGCATGAGAACATCCGCTGCGGGCGACGCGCCCGATCTCGACCTCACCGCACCGCTGTCGACCGACCAGGACGTGCTTCGCCGAGTCGACTGGTTAGTGGACCGGCATTCACGACGCAACCGCACCTTGTGGCTGCTGTTCTTGTCCAGCGATGGCGTCCTTCTGCCCGTCGTGGTCCCGATCGACGGTGTGCCCGAGCGGCCCGACCCGCAATTTGTCGGAAACATGTGCTTTGTAATAGCCGATGTGCTCGCTCACCAGGCTCCAGGCGGCAGCGCCGTAGTTGTGCTGGCCCGTCCGGGAAGCGAAACCGCGGACGACACTGACGGCGACTGGTTCCGGATTATCCACGGCGCCGCGCGCGAGCATGGCGCGTCCATCCGGATGCTCTGCCTGGCAACTCAGACAAGTGTGCGCCAGTTCACCGTCTGACGAGGCCGGGTGACCCTCACCATCACCTAGTGGTTCTCGGTCAAACCGGCGCGGCAGTGCGATTAGAACCACAGGTCATGGCCGGGGCTTTTGGTGTGCCCGCCGCGCTATCAGTACTCAGCCGAAGAGAGATGGCGGGAAGAACCGCTGTGGTAATCCTGCCGGACACTGGTGACCGCTACCTGACCGCAGAGCTCCTGCCAGCAGGCTGAAGCTCAGCGGTCCGGACCTGAAACAACGGCAGCAGCGGCTGCACGAGAGGGCCGATCGTGACCGCGTACAGCACAGTCCCCACACCGAAGACGCCGCCAAGCGCTATGCCCGCCACCACGACACTGACCTCGAGCGAGGTGCGCACGATCCAGATGGGCCGCCCGGTGCGGCGGTGCATGCCGGTCATCAGGCCGTCGCGCGGTCCGGGACCGAACCGGGCGCCGATGTACATGGCGGTCGCGACCGCGTTTCCGGCGATGCCTGCGGCCATGAGCGCGATCTGTGCGGGGACAGCGTGCGGAGCAGGAAGGATGGCCAGTCCCAGGTTGGTCGCCAGGCCGACGATAAGCGCATTGGACAACGTGCCCAACCCGGGCATCTGGCGTAGGGGAATCCACCCGAGCAGCACGAGCACGCTGACAGCAATCGTCACGGTGCCGATGCTGACTCCAAGATGGGCAGCGATGCCCTGGTGCAGCACGTCCCACGGGGCGTTCCCCAGCCGGGAACGGATCAGGCAGGCGGCCGTGAGGCCGTACAGGACCAGGCCCGCGTACAGCTGGGGCAGGCGCCGCGCGAGCCGGCCGGCGCGCAGCTGCTCGACCGGGCTGAGGTCAGGGAACTGCGCTTGCCGCGGCTCGTGCTGAGTACGACTGCGCTTTGGTGCGAGACTGATCACGGGACCAGTGCATCAGTAATTGGCTCTTCTCTAAATAGCCAATTCTGCGAGACTGGTTCCCGTGCAGCGCACCGCCACCGCAAGCCAGGTCGCGGCCCTGGTTTCCGGCTTCGACCCAGTCCCCGCATACCGAGGCCTCGCCGAGGCACTACGGGTCGTCATTACCGACGGCAGGGTCCCTGTCGGGGTGCGGCTGCCGAGCGAACGCCAGCTCACCGCGGCGCTGGGGGTCAGCCGGACGACGGTCGCCCGCGCCTACGCCGAGCTGCGCGACCACGGATTCCTCGTCTCCCGGCAGGGCTCGGGCTGGGTAACCATGCTCCCCCAGGCCCGCGGGCGCCGGGGCGACCACCTGCTGCCCGTCGGCGACCAGCCGCACGGCAAGATCGACCTGACGATGGCCGCGCATGCCGCCGATCCGTGCATCCTTGATGCCTACCGCCGCGCAGTAGAGCAGTTGCCCGGCTATCTGGCGGGCGCGGGCTACCATCCGGCCGGCCTGCCGGAGCTGCGGGAGGCTGTGGCGTCGTCCTTCGCCGACCGGGGCCTGCCCACGGACCCGGACCAGATCGTGATCACCGCCGGGGCGCTTGCCGCGGTCGCGATCGCGGCGCGGGCTCTGGTCCAGCCCGGGACACGGGTCCTGCTCGAGAGCCCGACCTACCCGAACGCGATCGCCACCTTCGAGCGCGCCGGAGCTCACGTGTCCGGCGTCGATGCCGGGCACGCCGACCCCGGACAAGACCGTCCCGGGCAGGTCTGCTCCGCGCCGGAATGCTCCGGGCTGAGCTGGGCAGGCGACGTGAGCGCGGCCACGGAGCAACTGCGGCCCGCCGCCGCCTACCTGGTTCCCGACTTCCACAACCCGACAGGGGCGCTGCGTTCCGCCCAGGCCCGCCAGCAGGTCGCGGACGCGCTCACGCGGGCGGGCACCACGGCGGTCATCGACGAATCGTTCGTGCAGCTCAACCTGGATGGCATCCCCATGCCCGCCCCCTTCGCCTGCTATCACGCCGACACGCTGACCGTCGGCAGCCTGAGCAAGTCGTTCTGGGGCGGGCTGCGGGTGGGCTGGCTCCGGGTTCCGTCACCACGGATGGACGCAATCGTGCGGGTACGGCTGAGCCTGGACCTGGGCGCTCCCGTGCTTGAGCAACTCGCCGGGACCCGGCTGCTGGAGGATCGTCATCTGGTCGGCCAGCAGCTGAGGGACCGGCTCCGGGCCGCACGCGACACCGCCCTGGCGGCCCTGACCCAACACCTGCCGGACTGGTCGGTCCGGCGACCGCCCGGCGGGCTGTCCCTGTGGTGCGGGCTCCCCGAGGCCCGCTCGTCCGCGCTCGTCGCCAAGGCAGAAGAGCACGGCGTCCTGCTCGCGGCGGGTCCCGAGTTCGCGCCCGAGGGCGGCCTTGACCGATTCGTTCGCATCCCCTACACCGAGCCCGAGGATGTCCTCGCCGACGCGATCGCGCGCCTGGCGGCCGCGTGGCGCGAAACCCTCCGCGACCCCGCGACGCCGCGCCGGGCAGGGGCGGTCCGCGGCTCCACCGCGCTCGTCAGCTAATACTCATCGGGAGCGTCGATGGTAGATGTTGTTGCGGTCTCGTCAGCAGTCGCGGGGCTGTCCCGCAGCGATCCGCGTGGCCCGGGAATCAGCAGGGTACGAATGGCCGGCGGGTTCCGATACACGGACGCCGCTGGCGCGGATGTCACCGATGTCGCGACGCTGCAGCGCATCCGTGCCCTCGTGCTCCCGCCCGCCTGGGAAAATGCCTGGATCTCGCCGGATCCGCTTGGTCACATCCAGGCCACGGGCGTGGATAGCCGGGGACGCACGCAGTACCGCTACCACGAACTCTGGCGGGAGCAGCGCGATGCGCAGAAGTTCGAGCACATGCTGCGATTCGCCGGCGCGCTGCCCGCACTGCGCGTCGCGACTATGCACGACCTGCGCCGACGTCGGCTCGATCGCGACCGGATAACCGCCAGCGTGGTCCGGCTGATCGACCTTGGCCTGTTCCGCCTCGGTGGCGAGAGGTACGCCGAGCTTGACCACCACTATGGCGCGGTGACGCTGCAGAAGCGGCACGTTACGGTGACGCGCGACGGGGCGGTGTTCGACTACGTTGCCAAGGAAGGCAAGCGACGGGATATTACGGTCACCGACGGCGCCGTCCTGTCCACGCTGCGCACGCTAACCGCTAGCGATAACGGCCTCGACGCGCTGTTCGCCTGGCAGGACGCTGGCAGATGGCATCGGCTGCATTCCTACGACGTGAGCGCTTACATCGCCCAGCACGCTCGCGGCCACTTCACTGCGAAGGAGTTCCGGACCTGGAATGCCACGGTCTTGATGGCCTTGCAGCTGGCCAACTTGGGCCGGCCTGCGTCCGCTCGCGACACTAAGCGTGCGATTACCGCGAGCATCGCCGCGGTCGCGGAGTGGCTTGGCGATACCCCCGCCGTAGCCCGGAGCTCTTATATCGACCCGCGGCTCATCGGCCGCTACGAGGCCGACGGCGGGCTGACCGGCATTCCCGTGCTGCCTGCGGTGCTACCGGCGGACGCGGAGGCTGAGGCCGCCGTCGCTGCACTGCTCGCAAACGGATCATGAGCGATGACGGCAATCCAGCCAGCCGGTTCCGATCAGCGCGTCCGGGACTTCGCGCAGGAAGATCTCGGCAGTCGTTGGCCCGACGCCCTTGAAGCGCTGCAGCCGCTGCCTGATGTCGTCTCGCGTACGTGCAGTGCGCACCAGGCGCGCGACGAGCCGTCGTAATCCGCGATGAGCGCGCGCATCACATCGCGCAGTTCCTCGCTCAGGACCGAGCTCATGCGGTGGTAGTCGCCGTCCCATAGCTCATGCCAGAGCGTGCGGCGGTCGTCTGCGGTGAAGTGGTCGGGGGTGTCCCAGCCGTCTTCCCTGAACTTGCGGAAGGCACTGGCGGCGGCCTGCTGCGGCACCGGTCGCCCAGATAGCAGGCTGGCCAAGAGCCAGTCGAACAGGCCCTAGTCGGTGCTGGTGTCGATGCCGAGGTCGGCGGCGGTGATCAACGCAGCCATGGCGCGTTCCCCTTCCGATGATCCCGTACACCCTCGTCCTCAAGCCAGGCTTGGTCATATACGGCGTACAGCCAGGAACCGGTCCGGTGTCAGCGCCCGCGACGGCCGCGGTATCGAGAGGAGATGGCGGCCGCGGCACGGCCGGTGGCCAGGGTGGTGACCGGGAGCGGTTCTGGCGCGGGCTGCCGGGCCGGAAGCGCGACTGGCGCGGCTGGCTCGCCGGCGATGGAACGCAGCAGCGGTGAGCCGGGGTGCGCCGTGGCCATCAGCGGAATGACGTTCGCCTTGCGCATCAGCGCGCGCACGTCACCGGCTTGCGGGGGTGTCTGCAGTGTGATCACGACGCCGCTGGCACCTGCCCGGGCGGTCCGGCCTGACCGGTGCAGATAGGCCTTGTGCTCAGCCGGCGGATCTGCGTGGATGACCAGATCGATGCCATCCACGTGGATACCGCGGGCCGCGATGTCAGTCGCCACCATGACCCGCGCCGCGCCGGATGCGAACGACGCGAGATTCCGCTCACGGGCACCCTGCCCCAAGTCGCCGTGCAGTTCGGCTGCGGGTATCTGCGCCGCGGCGAGCTGGCGGGCCAGCCGCTGCGCTGAGCGCTTGGTCCGCGTGAAGATCAGCGAGCGGTTCTTGCCGCCAGCCAACCGAGCGACCACAGCCGCCCGGTCTGCGGGCGCCACCGTGAGCAGGTGGTGAACCATCGCGGCGGGTGCCGCAGCCGCCGCGTCGGCAGCGTGCCGGACCGGATTATGCAGGAATCGGCGCACCAGCACGTCGACGTCGTTGTCGAGGGTTGCCGAGAACAGCATCCGCTGGCCGCCCGCCGGGGTCGCGTCGAGCAGCCGCCTCACTACGGGCAGGAACCCGAGGTCAGCCATGTGGTCCGCTTCGTCGAGCACGCTGACCTCGACATCACCGAGATGGCAGTGGCCCTGCTGGATGAGGTCGGCCAGCCGGCCCGGGCAGGCGACGAGGATGTCGGCCCGATCCCTGAGTGCGGCCACCTGACGGCTCTGCGGGCTGCCGCCGAATACCGTCACGGCACGCAGCCCTACGGCCATGGCCAGGGGCAGGAGAACGGCGTGGACCTGGTTGGCCAGCTCGCGGGTCGGCACCAGGACCAGGCCGCGTGGTCGGCAGGCCATGGTGTGGCCGCCCGCCAGGGCAGCGACCAGCGGGATGGAGAACGCGAGAGTCTTGCCGGAACCGGTCCGGCCCCGGCCGAGCACGTCGCGTCCGGCCAGCGCGTCCGGCAGCGTGAGGGCCTGGATCGGGAACGGGGTGGTGATGCCGGCGCTGGCAAGCGCGGCGGTTATCTCGCCGGGCACGCCGAGCGACGTGAACGTGACGTCGGGGGTGATGGCGGCTGGCTGGCTGTCGTGGCCGCGGCCGGCAGCATCGACTGTTTCGATGGGCAGAGCTGACAAGGGGGGTGTCCTTAGGACTGTGGTGGCCGCATCGTCATGGGGCCGCCACATCCCGTGGAAACCAGCTCGGTGACCGAGCGACATACGACCGGCGCGCCCTGGATGGCTGCGCCGTACGAATACAGGCTACCGCACGCAGGAACATCGAGCCGTAGCCGCCGCGCCAAATACTGGAAGCGAGTTGCTAGTATTTCAAGACTAGGATAGTGTCAAAGACAAGCGCCGGTCTCAGCCGCCGAAGGCGGCCAGCTATCCGGGGTTACCGGAGGAGTCCATGTCCAGGGCCTGGTCGTCATGACCGCCCCGCTCATGGCCATGTTGGTGCCGCGTACCCGGCTGGGCCCAGCGCTGACCGTGCAGGTTCGCGATCTGCCTGGGCGGCGGGTATCGCTGCGGTGAGCCTGAGGCGATGGCTACGCACACGCGGCGGAAGAACAACCCGTCTCTAAAGGAGCTCGTTCATGTCCGAGGCAGCTGCGCTCAGCCAGCTACGAGGTCGCCCTGATCGTGACCACGCGATGCACGCGGCCACCGGCCGAACTCACCATCTGGCTGTTCCCACTCGGACCGAGCGCGGTTATCTGGTTGCTGTTCTCAGCGGCGGTCTCGACGGTACGCGCGCGACGGCACTGCGCGAGCAGTTCCTGCGCATGCTTCGGCCCGCCGCCAGCCGGCTCGTCCTGGACCTCTCACTGGTAAGCCACGTCGACGCCAGCGGCCTGGCCGTCCTGGTCGGTACCGAGCGGCGTGCCCGGCTGCTGGGCGGGTCCCTGCGCCTGGCGGCGGTGAGGCCCGCTGTGGGCATGGCTGTGCGCGCCGCTGGCCTGGACCGACTGCTAGAGGTCTTTCCGACGGTCCAGTCGGCTGTCAGCAGCCCGCCACGTGCCTGACCGAAGAGGAAGTCTCGGGGGCCAGCCTGTGTGCTGCATCGACTGCAAGCATCATCTTGCCGATGGCCGCACACGCGCGGGCAAGGCGCGTACGGTGGGGAAATGAGACCAACGCGCTCCGGCGCTCCGAGGCGGTACCTGCCGGGTAGTCCATTCAATGTCCCCGTCGTCGAGGAACCTGCTGAGACCTACGAGCCAGGTGAACTGGTGACACACGACAAGTACGGCCTCGGCACTGTCCTGGAGGTCGTTGACCAATCCGACGTGCTGGTCGACTTCGGAAACCGCCGGGTACGGGTAGCGCTCCCGTGCGCCAAGCTCTTCAAGTTGTAGCTACGGGAGACCTAGCGCCGGGCGGTTCATTCAGTTCCGAAGAACCGCCCGGCCAAAGTCCGCTTCGGGCCGCGCGCGTGGTTGCGTACTCGACGCGGTGGTTCTCCCGGACGCTGCGGTAACCGTCAACCTGCTGGATCCGGTCCTGAGTCGATGGGCAGTGGCCGGCGGGCGACCGGGACAGAGTGGACGATAGAAGTGGTGGTGCGGCCGTAGGGGGTGAACCTGTCCAGGATCGCCTCCAAGTCATCCATGCTCTTCAGGTGCAGCTTGAGGACGTAGCAGTCCTCGCCGGTGACCCGGTAGCACTCGGTGACTTCAGGCGTTGCCCGGGCGGTCTCGGGCACCCGGTGCAGGTCGGCGCTGTTGGGGCTGATGCGGACCAGGGCGCAGATGGGATAGCCAATGGCACGGGGGTCGATCTCGGACCGGTAGGTCACGACGCCGGTCTCTTCGAGGCGGCGGAGCCGCTCGGCGACAGCGGGTGCGGACAGTCCGACCCGGCGGGCCAGCTCGCTGGTGCGCAACCGCGTGTCACCGATCAATTCGGCGAGGATGGCCCGGTCGATCTCGTCGAGCCAAACGAAGGTGTCGCTGTCTGTTTTCCTTCGTTCCATTGGGTAACACGTCCTAACATCCGTTGTCTGGCCATTCCTCAGAGCCTGTTGATCTTCATAGTATGAAGTGCTGTGAAACCCTGGCGAGGTCCGGCGAATGACCACGCCCGTGCGGCAGACCCGGCAGTCCCTGGCCTGCTGGGCCGGGTACCGCCGGTGTCCTTCTTCCTGGTCAGTGCCGTGTTCCACTATCTGGGCCCGTCGCTGGCGGTGCTGCTATTCGCCAAGGTGAGCGTGCTTGGCGTCGCGTGGCTGCGTGTCGTGACAGCCGCCGTCGTGTTCGCCGCCTGGCGGCGGCCGTGGCGGCTGATCGCCCGGCTCACCGGCTCCCAGCGCTTCATCCTGGCCGCCCTCGGCGTAGTGCTCGCGCTGATGAACGCTGTGTTCTACCTGGCCGTCGACCGGCTTCCGCTGGCCACCGTCAGCTCGATCGAGTTCCTCGGTACGGTCATCCTGGCCGCCGCCGGGACCCGCACAAAGCGCAACCTTGCTGCCTTCATCATCACCATCGGGGGAGTGGCCTTGCTTACCGAGGTCCATCTCACCGCCCAGCTGACCGGATACGCCTTCGCGTTCGCCAACTGCGCCGGGTTCATGCTGTACGTCATCCTCGCCCACCGCATCGCCACAACGGCGGCAACCAGCCGGGCCGCAGGGCCCGGCGGTGCCGGCGGCAAGCAGCTGGCCGGAGTCGACCAGCTCGGGGCTGCGATGCTGATCGCCGCCCTGGTGATCACGCCGATCGGGGCTGGTGCCGCAGCGGCGGCCTTCGCCCGCCCCGTCCTGCTCGCGGCCGGCGCTGGCGTCGGCATCTGCTCCTCCGTCATCCCCTATGTCACCGACCAGCTCGCCATGGCGCGGCTGCCTCGGCCCACCTTCGCCCTCATGCTCGCCCTGCTGCCTGCCGCCGCAACCCTCATCGGCCTCTTCGTCCTCCGGCAGGTCCCCAGCGCCCGCGACCTTGCCGGAATCGGCCTGGTCATCGCGGGCATCGCCACCCACCACGGCCCGGCGCCACCGCCAGGACCGCCGTCCACGCCCGCCGCCAGCGCGCCGCGCCGGCAGAAGGACAGGTGTCCAGACGGCATGGCATGCTGAGGTGGCCCGTGACAGGGGTGACTGCTGAGCCGGTAACCTGCCGACCCAATCCCTGCCCGGCGTTGTTCCGATCGGAGTAACCGTATGGACCTTCTGCACTCAGGCGCCCAGGCACGACGGCAGCCGCCGGCCTTCGTCGACCTCGTCGATGAGAGTGGCGCCACCATTGGCCGTACCACCGTCGAGCAGGCGCACAGCGGCTCCGGTGCGTTGCACCGTGCCTTCTCTGCCTTCGTGTTCGACGACGCAGGCCGGCTGATGCTCCAGCAGAGGGCCAAGACGAAGTCTCGCTTTGCCGGACTCTGGTCCAATACCTGTTGCAGCCACCCGGAAGCCGCCGCGGTGGTCGACCGCTGTGCCGCCGATCGTATCTGGGACGAGCTGGGGCTTGGCGTTCGCGACCTTGCGCTCTGCGGTGCGGTGGTCTACCGCGCCAACGACCCCGGCTCGAGGTACGTCGAGCATGAATACGACCACGTACTGGTGGGCCGCGCTCTCGGCGACCCGCCGGACCCGGATCCGGCAGAGGTGGCCGACTGGCGGTGGATCGAGCCGGACGAGCTCGCCGCCGAGTTGGCGTGCGCGCCCGATCGCTTCACCCCGTGGCTGCCGCTCACCCTGCCGCTGGCCCTGGATCGCGCTCGTAGCGTCGACCGAATCTGACAGTGGTCGTCATCGAGAACGCCGCACTTGCGTCGTGACCATGCCCAAGCTGCTCGGGCTGAGCGATCTCCACGTGGCCTTTCCCGAGAACCGGAAGATCTGCTCCGAGCTTCGACCCGAGTCGGGCGGTGACTGGCTCTTGCTGGCCGGCGATGTCGGCGAGCTTTCCAGTGATATCGAATGGGCATTGCGCACGCTCAGTCGCCGGTTCGCGACGGTTGTGTGGACACCGGGGAACCACGAACTGTGGACGCAGCGCGGTGACCCTGTGCAGCTGCGCGGCGAGCAGCGGTACCAGTACCTGGTAGACCTGTGCCGGTCCTTCGGCGTGCTCACTCCGGAAGACCCGTATCCGGTGTGGGACGGGCCGGGCGGTGCCGCCACGATCGTGCCGCTGTTCGTGCTCTACGACTACTCTTTCCTGCCGGACGGCGCCGGCACCAAAGAGCAGGGCCTGGCCTACGCGTACCGGACTGGCATCGTCTGCGGCGACGAGGCTGTGCTGCACTACGATCCGTACCCCAGCAGGGAAGCCTGGTGCTGGGCGCGGATCGAGGCGACGGAGCGGCGGCTTGCCAAGCTGGACCCCGCGCTTCCTGTCATCTTCGTGAACCACTACCCGCTGGTCCGCGAGCCGACCCGGGTGCTGCGGTACCCGCAGTTCGCACAGTGGTGCGGCACCAGGCGCACTGCGGACTGGCATGTCCGGTTCAACGCAGCCGCGGTGGTTTACGGCCACCTGCACATCCCGCGGGTCACCTGGTACGACGGCGTCCGGTTCGTCGAAGTCTCGCTCGGCTATCCGCGGGAGTGGCAGCCCCGCAGCGGGCCTCCCGGCGTTCCCCGGCAGATCCTGCCGGTGCCTGAGGGCGAACGGCCCCCGGCATGATCAGCGCCAGCGTGACCGGCTGCGCGTGCGCCGGCGGCGGTTCCGTGACCCTCTGACCATAAGCTCCCAGTGTCAGGCACGGCGAGAAGGATGGGTATAGGCCGTCCCGAACACATTCACGTAAGCTGCCGCGTATGCGCAATGATGTCGGCGCAGCAGCGTCCTTTCCTGAGCATCCGGGCGCGCGGTTCGGGTTCTGCGTGCGGTTAGCGGCAGCGGTCAGCCAGACGGGCGCCGGATGATGACGGGGGACTACAGCGTTCCCATCCTCGCCGGTGACGGCGACACCGACTACGCGCGCTACATGCGCACCGACATGCTGCTCTCCCTGCAGCGTGAGCCAGCGGAGATGGCGCATCCGGACGAGCTCCTGTTCCAGATCCTTCATCAGAGCACCGAATTGTGGCTGAAACTCGCGTGCTTCGACGCGCGGCAGGCCGCGGAGCTTATCGCGGCCGGCCGCCTCGACGCGGCAGCCCGGCTGCTTGCCCGCGGCTCGCTGGCCGTCAGCCTGGTGACCGAGCAACTGGAAATCCTGAAGTACCTGGGGCCCTGGACGTTCCAGACCATCAGGACTGTGCTGGGCCACGGCTCGGGGTTCGAGTCGCCGGGCTGGGTAAACGCCCGCCAGACCGGACAACTGCTCGCGCAAGCCTTTGCCGACCTGCTGGCCAGGTCGAACGCCAGCCTCACCGCGGTGTACCAAGGCGATCCGGACACGCCCCTGTACCGGCTGGCCGAAGCGCTGGTGGAGTGGGACGAGCGCATCGCGCTGTGGCGGGCACGGCATTACAAAGCCGCTACCCGCATCATCGGTCACGATGTGATCGGCACCAAAGGCACACAGGTGGACACGCTGGCTCGGCTGATTCAGCACAAGTTCTTTCCGGAGTTGTGGCAGGTGCGAACGACGCTCTCGAAAATCGGCCCGATGGCCTGCAACGAAGAGGGCGGCGATGATGAATGACTGCGTTGCTGAACTGAGCGCCTGGCTTGGCTCCCGCGACCCGGAGGCGTTCCCGTACGAGGCCGTCGTCGCCGAATACCACCGTGCCACCAAGCAGTTCGTCCCGGAGAGTGTGCTCGCGGCACTGCACCAGGTGCGGGCAAGCCTGCCTGGCGATCCGGACCCGCGGATGGCCGAGCTGGCAGCCTTCCTGCGCACGGCGCTCGACAAGTGGGATGGCAGCTACGATTACCCGACCTACATCGCGCTCGGACTGCTGCCGCTGCCGACGGTCGCGGACGCGGCCGGTCGGCCGGGAGAGGCGGCATGCCAGCGTGACCGGCTGGTCGCAATGCTGGTGGGCGATGTGCTCCGGTTTGAGCTGGCGGCCGAGGCGGGGGAGACGGAGCTCTTCGGCGAGATGCGCCCGCCCGCCGAGGTTGTGGCGAAGCGGTGCCGGCTGGGACTGCGGGTGATCCGGCCAGCGATGGGTCGGCTGGGGCTGCGCGACGCCTCATCCGGTGATCGGGGTGCTGGCAGCGGGAACGATCCGCGCGCCGCGGCGAGAAGGACCTGGCAGAGCCTGGAACGCGGCCTGAGCGCAGCCGAGCGCCGGACCCTCCAGCTGAGCATCCTGCCCGTCTACCGCATCCATGACGAGTACATGTTCATCCGCGTCCTCCAGTCCTACGAGGCCACGTTCGCCTTCATGGCCGTTACGCTCTGCAGCGGCCTGCAGCGGCTGGCCGAGGGCGACGCGGAAGCTGCGGTGCGTGCTCTCGGCACCGCCGAAGCGATCCTGCGCGAGTCGGCCCCGTTGTTCTCCTTCCTAGTGACGATGCCGGTCTCGGCGTTCCGGATCTTCCGGCAGTTCACCGACGGGGCAAGCGCGATTCAGTCGAGGAATTACAAGGCCGTGGAGTCACTCTGCAGCACCCCCGACCAGGCGCGGCTGGACTCGGTCGCTTACCTTGCGGTTCCCGAGGTACGCGAGCGGGTTCTGGAAGGTCAGCCGGACTTCGACGAAGCCTTGCGCGCTGGCGAGGCGACGGGACGGCTCTCCGCGCCTGACCGCAGCGCCGTGCTCCTGGCCATGGATGCCTTCGCCACCACCATCCTCCGCTGGCGCCAGACGCATTACCGCATCGCGGTCAGGATGCTGGGTGACGAACGGGGGACCGGATACACCGAGGGCACGCCGTATCTGAAAGCGGCCCGCGAGATACCGGTCTTCCGCTCGGTGCCGGCACCGCGGGCAGCCGAGGACGGGACAGCGCGATGAACGCGCCGCAGGAGATCGGGATCGTGGGTGCAGGACCGGTGGGGCTGAGCTGTGCGCTCCGGCTCGCCGGGTTCGGTATAGGCAGCACGCTCCTGGAGGCCGAGGCGGCACTCGTGCCGCAGGGTTCAAAGGCGTGCACCATCCAGGGCGATGTTGTAGAAGTACTCGACAAGATGGAGTGCGGCGAACAGATCGCGCGGGAAGGCATCACGTGGCACATTGCCCGGACCTATGTCCGGGGCAAGGAGATCGCCAAAACCGTCTACCCGCGGCCGCTTGGCTTCGGTCCGTTTATCAACATCTCCCAGTACCGCATCGAGCAGATACTGCTGGACCGGCTTGCGTCCAGCCCGCAGGCCCGGGTGTGCTGGTCTCACCGGGTCGTCGGACTTAGCCAGGACGGCGACTCGGTGCGCGTGCAGGTAACCACTCCTGACGGGCCGCGCGAGCTGCGGTTCGCCTACCTCGTCGCGTGCGACGGGATACGCAGCGATATCCGCCAGCTGTCCGGGGTGGAGTGGACCGGCTACACGCACAGCAACCGATTCCTCATCACCGACATCAAAGCGCGACTGCCGCTGGCCCACGAGCGTCACTTCCACTACGACCCGCCGTTCAATCCCGGCCGCCAGCTCGTGATGCACGCTCAGCCTGACGACGTCTGGCGGATCGACTGGCAACTGCCGCCCGATGCGGACATCGGCGAGGAGCGCCGCACCGGCGCGCTCCACAGCCGCATCCGCGAAGTCATCGGCGACGTTCCCTACGAGGTCAAGTGGCTGAGCACGTACCACTTCTACCAACGGGTAGTCGCGCGGATGCGCGAAGGCAGAGTGTTCTTCGCCGGCGACGCCGCGCACGCCCTTCCCCCCTTCGGCGCGCGCGGTATGAGCAGCGGCATCCAGGACGCCGACAACATCGCCTGGAAGCTCGCGCTGGTGGTCAAGGGGCTGGCGGACCCAGGGCTGCTTGACACCTACCAGCCGGAACGGCACGCGGCCGCACGGGAGAACTTGCGCGTCACGGAGCAGACGATGCACTTCATGGTGCCGCCGACCAGGTTGCGTCAGTGGGTGCGAAAAACGCTGCTGTGGCTGTCACGGCGATGGAGCGGCGCGACCGGCTACGTCAACAGCGGACGGATGGCGGAGCCGTGCGTGTATACCGACTCCCCGATCATTGAGCCGCACGCCGGGCAGCCCCTGGTGGGACGGTTTGGCCCGGACGCTCCGGTGATCCTGGCGGGCAACGCCACCAGGATCCGGCGGCTTTTCGGACGCGATTTCGTGCTCTTGTTCTTCGGGGACTCCAGCGAGCTTTCCGCGGCCAGGGCCGCGGCTGCCTGCAAGGACCTTCCGGTCCGGGCTGTGGCGGTCTGCGCGGTAGACCCCGCTGAGCGGCCGCACGATGTCACGGTCGTCGGCGACCCCGGCAGCGCGGCGCACACGAGCTACGGCGTTTCAGGGCCGTCGTGGTACCTGGTCAGGCCCGACGGATACGTGGCGGCCGCCGGGGCGGCCGGTGACCTCGGCGATCTGCCCCAGGTGCTACGACGCTGCGTGCCGGGGCTGCGCTCGCATTCTCAGGCGGCGGAGGAGCAATGATGACGACAGCACCACCGGATGGCCGTTGCCGCTACTGGAAGGACTGACTTGCTTACCCTGCAGCAGCTCATCACGCAGTTGGCCACCGGATCGATCGAGGTGGTCGACCTCACCGCTCCGCTGTCGGAACGCACTCCGGTGATCAGCCTGCCCGCGGATCTCGGCCAGGCATGGCCGTTCCGCCGCGAGCTGATCAGTCAGTACGACGATGCCGGCCCGGAGACGTACTGGAACAATATCCGGCTCTCCGAGCACACCGGCACTCACTTCGACGCCCCTGTGCACTGGCTTTCAGGGAGAGATGGCAACGATATCTCGCAGGTCCCGCCGCAGAAGCTGATCGGACCCGCTGCCGTACTCGACTTCTCCCTGGACGCGTCGGCCGATCCCGACTTCCTGCTGGAGCGCCGGCACGTTGACGACTGGCAAGACCGGCACGGGCCGCTGCCCGAAGGCGGCTGGCTGCTCTTTCGCACGGGCTGGGACACGCGGGGTGACGACCCGGCCAGGTTCCTGAACGACGGGCATACGCCTGGCATCGAAGCGTCGTGCGCGCGGTGGCTCGCCGAGAAAACCCCCATCATCGGGGTCGGTGTGGAGACGGTGGGGACTGATGCCGGGCTGGCGCCATCGTTCAGCCAGCCCTTCCCTTGTCACTGGTACCTTCAGGGCGCCGGAAAATATGGCCTTACGCAGTTGCGGAATCTCGGTCGGCTGCCTGCGCTGGGCGCGGTGGTCGTGGCGGCCCCGCTGCCGATCGTGCGCGGATCAGGAAGCCCGGCGCGCGTACTTGCCCTGGTCGAGACCCAAGGCCGCTGACGGTGAGCGCGGTGGGATTCGATTCACTGCGAGCGATTGTCGCTCACGTGCTGGAGATTGACGTGGCCGAGATCACTGATGACCTCGGCCCCGCGACTTCGGGTCAGTGGAGCAGTCTTAGGCACATTCAGCTTGTCGCGGCGATCGAGCAAGCCTACGACATTCGGCTGTCGCCACGAGAGATCCGGTCCTTTAGCACCTACTCTGAGCTCAGCGAGATTGTCGCAAGTAAAGGAATAACGACTTAACCGGAAGGACTGGCGCTGCGATGTCTCTGGCCGCGGAGGACTTGGATCTCCTGGTCTTCATCAGGCGGTTCGAAGAAGCATTGCTGGACCTCTTCGCCGCCGGTGAGCTGAGCGGTACCACACATACCTGTCTCGGTCAGGAATATATCCCCGTAGCACTGGCGCCACTGACGAGAGACGACTTCGTATTCAGCAACCACCGCGGTCACGGCCACTATCTTGCCCACACCGGCGATGCTGACGGACTGCTAGCCGAGCTCATGGGACGCGATGCTGGCCCGTGTCGTGGCGTCGGCGGCAGCCAGCACCTCTTCGGGGAGCGCTTTCTCTCCACCGGTGTTCAGGGCGAGAGCCTGCCGGTCGCGGTAGGCGTCGCTCTTCATTTCAAGCGCAGCGGACAAGACCGCATCGTGATCGCGTACGTCGGCGACGGGACGTGGGGCGAAGGTGCGGTATACGAGGCGCTTAACCTCGCTGCACTGTGGCAAGTCCCGCTGCTGGTCGTGGTTGAAAACAATGGCATCGCGCAGACGACGCCGACGAGGCTGCAGCTCGCTGGCAGCGTCGAAGCCCGGGCCCGCGCTTTCGGCGTTGGGTATGAGCGCATTCGGACGATGGACGTCGAGCAGATCCGGCTTTTGCTGGCACCATGCCTGGCGCGCGTCAGGCACGAGCACAGCCCGCTGGTGGCCGAGTTTGAGACAGTGCGTCTTGGCCCGCACAGCAAGGGTGACGACACACGTTCTGGCGGCGAGCTTGAGGCGCTGCGTGAGCAGGACTGGCTGCGGGCTTACCAACGGTCGGAGCCGGAACGCGTGGCGGCTGCCGACGTCCGGCAGCGGCGAAGAGTCGCACAGTTGATCGAGTCGGTGCGCCAGCAGCCGCTCTCCGGCTGGGAGCCATCGGATGTCCGATAACGAGCGGGTTGTCGAGAACCTGAACCGGGCGCTGCATGATCTGTTCGAGCACGACGAACGGATGTACATTCTTGGTCAGGACCTCGCCGATCCCTATGGCGGTGCCTTCGGTGTTACCAAGGGGCTGTCGACGCGTTATCCCGGCCGTGTCATCAGCACTCCGATCAGCGAAACGGCAATGGTCGGGGCTGCGAATGGCCTAGCCTTGTGCGGCAACCGGGTGATCGTTGAACTAATGTTTGCAGATTTTGCCGCGCTTGCCTTTGACCAGTTAATTAACTTCGCCGCTAAAACTGTCGACATCTATGGCAAGCGGCGGCCCATGGCGGTATTGCTGCGCTGCCCGGTCGGCGGGAACCGCGGCTATGGGCCGACCCACAGCCAGAGCCTGCAGAAGCACTTCATCGGTGTCCCGAATTTGTCACTGTACGAACTGTCACCATTTCATGACGCAAAGCGATTGCTTGACAAGATTTTCCAGGAAAGCCAGCCAGCGATTCTCTTCGAGCCTAAAGTGGTGTACTCACAGCGGATATTTTCCGCTGGAAACTTTAACGGGATACTGGAATACGAACGACGTGATGGTGGCTGGGCGCACATCAGCTCGGAACGGGGCCCTGGCAGGGTTGTAGCGCTCCTGGTGCCCGGAGGACTGGCCGACCGGGCGATCGCAGCCGCCCGCAGCCTGGCGCTGGAAGACGGGGTCCAGCCGCACGTCTTGATTCCTGAGCAGATCTATCCGCTCGACCTGCGGCCTATTGCTGACGTGCTCGCCGGCGCGATGGTAATCGGCGTGGCTGAGGAGAGTACGCCAGGCGGCACCTGGGGGACAGAAGTGGCTGCACGCATTCAAGCGATCCTGCCGGAGCCACCGGAGCACCCGATCCTGCTCATCAACTCTCGCGACAGCGTTATTCCGGCGGCACCGCACCTTGAACGCCAGGTTCTCGTTCAGGCAGGCACCATCACTGCCGCGGTGCGCTCGATCCTCGGGCAACCGTCGCCCACAATGGCAAGAAACAAGCCGGCCGTTACTACCGCCGGCAGTGCAAGCTTCACCAGCGTCACTATTCCGAAGTTGAACAACAATGATGCTAGCTACGTATTGCTTACCTGGCTCGCGAGTGATGGCGACGAGGTAGCCGAGGGCAGCCCCATCGCCGAAGTTGAGACATCAAAGGCTACCCAGGAGCTGACGGCACAAGCAGCGGGAATTTTGCGCGTGAGCGTTCCGGCCGGCGCGAATTGCGAGCCAGGGGACGTTATCGCTCGCCTTGAACATGCGCCCGCCGAGCGTCCCGGCAGCCGGGGTGGCACGGGACAGATCACCGGCAAAGCCAGGGATGCCACCGGGAGCCAGATGGAGCCCCTGGCCCTGAGTCGCGGGCAGACGCACGTAAGCGACATAGTCAGCATGTCGCACAGAGACATTCCTGCAGCGTTCGTCGCGGTGAAGGCGAATGTCGACGCCTTCCTGAGAGTCAGAAGCGCTCTCGTGCAGGCCGCAGGCGGAGCCATCGGCCTGCTGGAAGTACTGGTCATGCGCGTGGCCATGTTGCGCCCGCGGTTCCCCGCCTGCTTTGGAACGCTCTCCGGTACAAGTACGGCACGGGTCGCTCATGGCGCGCACGTCGCGATCACGCTCGACGCTGGCAACGGCCTTTATCTGCCGGTTATCCGCTCAGCCGAACTACGCAGTGCAGCAGATATCGCAGACCAGCTCGCCACAATGCGAATGCAGGCTCTTCGGGGAACCTTTACGGTAGCGGACCTGGCCGGCGCCAACATTGCTCTCTCGTGGAATAACGAGCCTGATGTAGTCCTGGTTCAGCCATTGATCCCGCCCGGCCTTGCGTGCGTGATATCGGCATCGGGGACATCGAGGGAGGTCAGCCTGACTCAGTCAGGAAGACCCACAGAGCACAACGTGATTAACCTTGGGCTGGCGCATGACCACCGGCTGGTTAACGGCCGAGAGGCAGTCAGTTTCCTGCGTGATCTTGCTGCAATTCTCAACGATGAGCAAGCATTGACTAGCCTGGTATCAGATAACCCGCTGAACGGAATCGCCAGTAAAAGCACCCGCTAGGTCCGGCATGACGGCTCAGGTGTCCTGAGCAGCGCGATCGGCGGAGCAAGGAGTGCGCTGTCTCGTCGCCGGGACAGCATGGCATCACTGAGGGGGACTACCTTGCCGGAGAGCCGAATGGCCCTATGACGGCTTCCCGCTCACTCACTCATCGGGGTAACCTTTAACCGCGCAAGTATATGAAAGGGCCGGCCAAGTTACGCCGTCTACGCCGGGCCGCCGCCCCAGATTATTCGGGGAGCGCAGCTTAGCTGCCAGATAAGGCGAAGGGATTGGCCCTGATGGGCAATAATGACCTGGTATTCCGACGCTATGAGCGCGGCGTCTCTCCGCTTAACTACGACTTTCAAGCGATTACCGGTATCATCTCCAGAGTTGGTCAGGTGATGGAGCCGGCAATTGATGGGCTCCGCGCGCCGGACGCAGCCTTTCCGCACATGCGAGAGCTTGAGTTGGATGCAGTCGACGTCGAGTTGATCTACAGGCAATGCTCACTGGCAGTGCTACTCGGACTGGAACGAAATTGGCCAGTTCCGGATCTCATAGAGTTTGTCCAGCTGTACGCGCGCGTTCAGACGCTTATTCTTAATAACATCGATACTCATCTTGATCTTTCTGGATCGTACGGAAGGTCGGACGCGGCAAGACTCAGCGGCGATGTCAGAAACGCGCTGTGCTATGTCCCGTATTCGGTCCTGTCTGGAATCGCCTTAGCAAAGAACCTTCCCGGAGAGAGGCTGTGGGCAAGTATTCAATGCATGGCGCGGACCACGCGGTACATAATTGAGTGCATTCACGATGACTATCATGATCGGTTTAATGAAGATCATCTCACTAATCCGCTAGGCTTGGTCCGCCGCTATGCAGACCCGGTACGAAGCAGACACCTGGGCTCGGGATTTTATTTGTCTACGGTGGAATCGCTCAATGCGCTCTTTGGCCAGCAAACTGCGCCAGATTTTGCTGACGTTCTGGGCGAGATGAGGATCCTGCGCCAGCGAGTGGACGAACTTGCCGATCTTCGCCAGGACATCATGACCGGGCTGGTCACGTATCCCGTCGCGCTTGCGCTTTGGCACAGTGAGCGCGCCGGCGGAGGTCTGGCGGATCTGGTGCGGAGCGTGTGGGTCGAATGCAGGCTAGTCGCGGAGAGCTACGTTGGGAACGCCCGAGAGTCGATCGCAATTGGCGTCGACAGCGCGAGGACGCAGAAGCTCTACGCCGAGCTGGGCGGAGAACTCGTAGCGAGTCCAGCTATCGCGACCTGCGTCAGCGAAGCCGAGACCAAGGCGTACCGAATAGTCCAGGCCGCAAGAAGAGTTCTGCCGGCCGGCGAGGCGGAGTGTATCGAGGTGATAGTGAATCTGAAGCGAGCTTTCCTGGACAGGCTGGTGGCGGCGGAGTTCGAGGATCTCCCGCCCCCGCACTCGTTTGAAGACATGCGGACAAGCGTTATCGGCAAGATCACGTACACGTAGATATTCTCGGCCGGCCCGCAGGCGCCATGGGACATCGGGAGCCCCGGCGTCGGTGCGGCAATGACTCAGAAATACGACTCGAGCTGTCCGGCGCGCCTAATATCGAGGGTGACGCAATGAAAGCCACCGCCCAGGCTTCGACCATGCCGCCACTGCAGGGGAATGGGGGTGAATCCCGCCTTTTCGAGGTCGCGAATCAGCGGCAGTTGAATATCCTGCACGACAACGTGTTCATCGTCTAGCGACAATACATTCATGCCGACAGACTGGGACGCGAGGAGCGGAACCCCGTCCTCCTCAACTTCGATAGGCTTGTCGAGCCACTCGTACCGGATCATGCGCCAGCTACGAAGAGGCAAGGGCAGCCGCTCGACATCAACGGTACCCCGCACCAAAAGGGTGCCAGGCCGAAGCGGAAGGATCATTGCGTCGATGTGGTTATCGCAGATCTCGACCTGATGGACAGAGTAATCTGCGCCGAGATGACGCGCCAGCCAGCGCGCGCCCATGCGATGGTTCTCAGTGGACACGTTGAACACAAGATCCGTTCCAAACCGGATGATCTGCGCGCCGTCGAACATGATCTCGTAGAAGAGGTCGTCGGGCGGCTCTTCCGCGTATCCGCGCCGCTTCACGTAACTGAAGTCGAAGTTACTGTCAAGCAATCTTGATCGCGGGGCGACCGTCCACCGAGCGCCTTGGTTGAAGTACTCCGTAAAGAGCTGCTTGTACATATTGCCCTCGAAGTACCTGGCTCGTACCATCGGCGCGGTCTCGATGATCTCATCGCCCAGCACGAGGAACAGATCGCGACTCATTAGCGCGTGTCCCGCGGGCGCTGACCAGTTAGGCGTCCTGACTTCGGGAACCGTCTCCAGCATCTGAGGCCGGCGGACCGTTATGCCGCGTTCGGTTAGTACGTCGACGAAGGCCTCGAGGTCCTCGACACATTCATCCCTCAGCCGGTTGGATGGCTGCACCCAGAAGACGCCACGATTGGATCGCTCCTTTATGTTGTCGTGAAAGAATAGCTTGAACGAAGTGTCAAGGTGATAGTCGGCGTGGTAAGGCGTCCCGACAATTACTTCTTCCAGCGGGTCCCACTCGTTATGCGTGCTCACAACCTTCGGCGTGGACTGCATTTGCACTATATTCTCCTAGCGCTTACCTGCTGGGGCCTGCGGAATCGTTGCGTCCATTCGTGCGTTGATCACCTCGAGCAGCGGGGATGGATCACCTTCGAAGAGAGAATGCCCAGTCCGCATCTCGACGAGCTCACACTCTGCTGTGCTGAACGCCTGCCAGCCTTCCATGCTCGGGCGGTCGCCTTCGGCGTCATCACTTCCGTAGATGGCGGTGATCGGCACGCTAACAGCTGCCTGACGCCGGTCAGTCCAGAGTTCGGCCAGCCTGATCTCGTTCCGCACAGCTGGCAATACGAACCGCAATATGCTCTTGTTCTGAAGAACCTCGTCGGGGGCGCCGCGCTGGCGCAAGGCCTCGATGAAGTCGGCGTCTGGCAGGTCGTGAATTTTCTGGCCGGCCTGGGGAGTGTCAGGGCTACGGCAGGCAGAGACGAACAGCCGTCTCGTCTGTGCGTGCCGGAGTGTGAGAGCGACGTGCGTGAGCTCATAGGCCAGCCGACCGCCGAAGCAATGCCCGTAGAATGCGTGCGGCTCGCTGAGATAGCCGCCGAGGCCGTCCAGGAGATCCGCGAGTAGTCCATCCCAGTGGCCAATCGGCGGATCAGCGATTCGTGGTCCGTGTCCGGGCAACCTTATCGCCAGCAGTTCAACATCACGGCTGAGCCCATCCGCCCAGGGCAGGAAGACTTCCGGATTGCCGCCAGCGTGAGGAAAGCAGATCAACCGCATGCGCGGCGTCCCAGGTACCTTCCTGAGCGTTGTTACCTTCTTGTTCCGAGCGGTGCCCAAGGTCAACGAACGTCCTAGACTTGTCGTTCGCCGGCCGGCGCGCCGGCGTCCGTCATGTTGCCGCGAATCCTGGATGCGATGCCATGTACGGAGCTGAACTCGATGATGTCGTCAGGGCTGAGCACTTCAGCGCCGAACTCGCTCTCCGCCCTCGCGACTAGCCGGATGACAGTAAGCGAGGTCGCTCCCGCATCGAATATGTCGTCTCCTGCGGCACCGATCTGCAGCTTCAATCCCCGGCACTGCTCTATCACCCAGCGCTCAAGCTCGGCCTGCTGTTCCGATGTGTCACTCACTTGATTTGACGGTCCCTTTAGCGAATTGGAAATCGAAAGCCGTTAACGGTAGCGTCGACGAAACGGTTGCGGGTATCGGGATACCTGTTATCCCCGGAGACCAGAACGTTGCCGAACTTCTCTAGGCTTGCCGTGCCGCCGAATTCGGCGAGACTGTCAGAGTGCGGGTAGACGCTTACGTACGCCGGGAGGTAGCGGGCTGCGAATCCCAGGCGCATCTGGTCAGTGAGGCCAGCATGCGGGTGTGATGCGTGCATAAGTGTCGACCAGAACACTATAAATTGGCCTTGACGCATCACCTGAGAAACGGCTGCTGCTTCGTCAGGCCGCCAGTCGGGGTCTTTCTGCAATTGCCGGTAGTCGTAGCCGAAGAACCCGCGCTTCACTCCGTTCTTTGTGACCTGGTTGATGACTGACTCATCATAGGTCATTTCCTTCGTCTCATCATAGTTCATTACGTTATGAGAGCCGGGAATGAATTGCAGGCAGCCGTTCTGGACTGTTGCCTCAGTGAAGGCCGTCCACACCGTTATAGTGCCGCCGAACTGCGCGTCTTCGGGCCACACGATCTGCGGATGTTTCGACCCTGCAACATTCGAGAAGTTGTCCGCCTGGTGCCAGTCAGTACCTTCGTCGCCTGGATATTTCGGAAAGAATTCCGTGCGCCAGCACAGCGTGTCGGGCCCGAGAATGGAAGTAACCCGGTCGACAATTTCCGGCCGAGTAATGTGCTGGGCGAGAAAATCGATGTCGAGATGACGATCGTAATTCGCTAGATTCGTGACTCCGGAGGCCGCTCCTCGCTGGCCGTAGATTGCCGTCTTACTGCTGAGGAGTCTCGGCCTGAGCTTTCGGAGGTAGGATTCCATTTCCGCCGCTTCGTACAAGTCGAAGGGGCCGATGAAGCCGTCACGGTGGAACTGCTCGAGTTCCGTCGAGTTGAGGGCGAAAGTTTCACCTTGGTGCATGGGTCAGCCTCTCGTACGTCTCGACGTCTGGCAGGCGAGTAAGAAATCGGTCCAGGCCTCCGTCGCCTGCCGCGAGATGCGAGGATGAATTTGTAAACACGGCCATTGGCTAGCTTACTGGTACATTCTCGGTCAGCGCCACTAGCTGACGAGCCTAGGAAGCAGCTCGATCTGATGGAGTTGATCGCCAAGAAGGGGAGAAGCCGGAACCATGAGTATGGTGTCGACTCCGGCCTCCTGATAGGCGGCCAGCTTTGCGCGCACGCGTTCTTCGCAGCCGCAGAGTGCCATCGCATCTACTAGATCATCACTGACCGCAGCGATCGCTTCCGCCATGTCTCCGGCGACGAACGCATTGAATACCGCCGTTGCGACATCGCCGAAGCCGAGTCTGGTAGCGAGGTTGACATAGAAGTTGGTCTTGCGCGATCCCATGCCGCCGAGATAGACGGCCAGCGTTGGCCGGCATAGATCATGCGCGAGATCTTCGTCTTCATCCACACAGCAGAGCACCATCGCGGTCGTGTGGAAGCCGTCGAGCGAGCGGCCGCTCCTGGCGGCACCCTCCTGAAGCCACGTTCGGGCTGCCTTCATGTATGCAGGCGGCGCATGGACCGCCAGCCAGCCGTCCGCCAGTTCGCCGGCCAGGGCGACGGCTGCGCGCACGAGCCCGGTGAGGTATACCGGCATCCGACTCGGGCGCGTTGGGAAGCGGAGCGGAACCACGCCGTCCGAGGCGGGCGAGCACGGCACCGTGATCTCCTGCCCCGCGTATTGGATGGGTTCGCCGCGCAGAGCCATGCGGACAACAGCCAGATAGTCGCGCATATATGACAATGGTCGTTGGTAGGGGCGACCGTGCCAGCCTTCAGCAATCTGCGGGCCCGAGTAGGCGAGCCCGAGACGGAATCGCCCGCCGGATAGGCCTTCCAGGGTGATCGCGCCGGCCGCCATGGCGACCGGGCTACGAGCGAAGATCTGAGCTGCGCCGCAGCCGAGCCCAATGCTCGTAGTATTTCCGCCAATCCACGCAAGAAAAGCGAATGGATCCGTCGCGCGGATTTCCGTCGTCCAGATTGATTCGTAGCCGCAGCGTTCGGCGGCCTGGGCCAGCTCGACGTAAGTTGATGACGCTGGCGGGTTGAGCGCATTCATGGCCCTGAATCCGAATGCCAGGCGCATTGCGGTCACGGCATGTCTGCGTCGGCCGCAGGCGGCGCCGCGGAGATTTCATCGATGAGTGCGGCGATGCCTGTGATCGTCGGATCGGCGAAGAAGCGCCGGAGCGGAATCCGGATTCCGAATTGTGCGCGTATAAACGCGATAAACTGAGAAGCAAGAAGGGAGTCTCCGCCCACGTCGAAGAAATCGTCTGCCGGGCCGATCGCGCCGCTTCCGAGTAGTCTGGCGAAGATCTCGGCTACGGCTGCCTCGCGATCCGTCTGCGAGCCCACCGGGCCGCCTGACGATATCTCGCCGGTCCGTGCCACGTCGCTCGCCAGGCCCTGCTGCGTCATTGCCGCGTAGTCCGCCTGTCGGCTAGCCGCGATAGCTGCCTCAACGCTCGTCGCCGAGACCACTATCTGGGGTGCGATCCCGGCGTTCACCAGCCGCCGGAAGGCCTCGGCTCCGGCAGCGGGACTTATCGCGTCGGCGGCTGGCTGCTGCGAACTGCCGGTCGTCACGGTCTGGGCTATCGACGCGCTGTCCACTTTGCGCAGGTAGAAGTCCTCGACCTGCAACAGCTCGTGGCCCGCCTCGTCGTACAAGATCGCATCGGCTGCCAGCATGGCGGGGGTTCCGGCGTCTCGGTAGCGCAGATGGCTCCAGACGCGCGCGGGCATCCTGTGCCGGACCACGACCCGGCCGTATCCGAGGGGGAGGAACGCCTCAGTGGCGTCGGGCCAGCCCGATGCCAGGGCTTCGTCCAGGATCGCGGGCTGGATCGTCCACGGATACGGATCTGATTCGCCGTCCTCCTTGCTGGCCAGCAACGCGAGTTCCTCATCTGCGCCGTCATAAACGCGAACCAGATTTCCCCAGTGCGGGCCAAAGGTGATCAGCCCTGACTTGGAGATAGCGCGCCGCTGCCCCGCACGCACGCCGAGCGAGCACCGTTCCTGGATTGCACCCAGGTCAGGCGCCTGCTCCGTAGCCGCGACAATCCATGCTGCGCTGCCGCGCGCGTGGGCGGATGTCGTCCCGTTCATGTGACTGATCACTTCGAAGTCGGTGCCATCAGCTCCGGGAGTAAGCACCACTCGTACCTCGGCTGAGACGCCGTCCGGCACTGCAAGCGGGTTGGTGAAGACCACGTCCCGCAGTTCGACGACGTAGTCCGGGCCGGGGGAGTGGTGGCATTCTTCGAACGCGCACCTGGCCGCTTCGAGATAGGCAGTCCCGGGTAGCACCGGGACACCGCCTATCCGGTGGTCGGCCACCAGCCACTGCGTGTCCGCGCTCACCATTCCAGAGCACCAGGTCAGGCCGTCTTCCTCATGACGCTCGGTCAGCAGGCTGTGCTTTATCGGAAGTACGTGCTGACCTCGCCGCAGGGCGCGAAAAGCCGCGGAGGCGCTGGACTCGGCGGCCATGCCTACCTCACCCCAGGCCCCCCAGTCCACCGAGACAACCCGTGCGTTCCAGCCGTGATCGCTGCCCGCGTGGGCGTCAAGGAAGGCGTTGGCCGCGCAGTAGTCGACCTGGCCGAAACCGCCTGCGACCGCTGTCACCGATGAGCACAGGACCACGAAATCGAGCGCTTGGCCAGCGAAGGCGTCGCGCAGCGCGAGCGTTCCGGCGATCTTCGGGCGCAGCACATCCTCTGCGGCACTGCGGTCTTTGATCTCTGCCATGCCCCCGCCGGCTACTCCGGCGGCGTGGACGATCCCGTCGACGCGGCCGAAGCGAGTGATCACCTCGTCGCGCAGCGCCCGTACGACCGCAGGATCAGTAATATCGGCGGCGATGACATGCACCTCGGCCCCGGCTTGCTCCATCCGCCGGATCGCCGCTATGGCCCGCCTCGCACGGGCCGAGACACCTGCCGCGGTCTCGGGCGCGTCCCACGACGCGCGCGGCGGCAGGCCTTCGCGTGACGTCAGCACGAGTTTGGCCGTGAGCCGCGTGCCTAGATCTTCGGCGAGTGTGATCCCGATACCGCCAAGCCCGCCGGTGATCAAGTAGACGCCGTTCTCGCGCAGCACTAGGACGTCATGGCCGCCGTCCGGTACATCCGGCAAGGCAATCTGCTCGAAACGCCGGTGCCACCGGCGTCCATTGCGCAGCGCCACCAACGGCTCGTTCCTTCGGTCGGCTGACCCGGTTGCGGCGCCGATTTCGTCGACCACGCGGACCGTCGCCGCCTCGCGTTCAGCGACGGCGGCATGAGCCGCAGAATCGGGGTCTGCGTCGATGTGCCGCGCGGTCAGCCACGGAAACTCCAGCGGCAAGACCTTCACAGCCCCGGCGAGGGTGGCTTGCTCAGGCCGGCGGAGATCTCGCCCGACCGCCTCCTGGGTGCCCGCCGTCACTACGTCAAGATGGACACCCCCGTCTGGCGGCGTGCCCGCCAAGGCCTGCACGAGCGCCAGGACGCTGAAGAAGCCATCGTCCAGAGCCGTCCATGCCGCGTCGGCATCGTCAGCTGAGCCGTCTGCCATCGTCCAGCTGTGCACGATGTGCCCGGGGATGCCGCCGCAGGCAGTCAAATCAGCGAACAAGGCCTCGTAATCCTCGCGACGGGCGGCGCGGACGCGGTAGCTGTCGCCTCCATCGTGTTCGTACCGCGCGCCGCGGTGCACCCGAATGACCGCGCTGCCGCGCGCTGCCAGCAGGTCGGCTATGCCGTCGTCATCATTGGCCAGTGCTAGCACGCGCGACGGAGCGCGGCGGTCAGCAGAACGCGGCAGCTGCCGCCAGACTGGGACCGCGAACAACTCGTTCGGCGAACTGGAGCGCGAACCGTGCTGGCTCAAGGCCGGCTGGGCATCGTCCGGCACGTCGGGCTCAGGGTGGATCCACTGGGGCTGTCGTTCCCACGGGTACGTTGGCAGTGCTACTCGGCGTTCCCTGGGTCCGATCGCTTCGGCGTCCAGGTGGCATCCGGCCACCCAGAGCTGCGCTACCGCGGTTGCGAGTGCCCGTGCGTCCGACCTCGGCGCGCCGCGGCCCGGCAGGCACGGTATGGCGGTCAGACCGCTTCGTTGCATTCGGATCAGCCCGCACAGCTGCGTTCCCGGTCCGCATTCCACGAAGAGGTCGCCGCCCGCGGCTGCCACGGTGCCGACGCAATCGCCGAAGCGGACGGGTTCGCGGAGGTGGCGTGCCCAGTAGGATGGGTCGGTCGCTTCGTGCGGCGACATCCAGGCTCCGGTGATGTTCGAGGCGAACGGGATCTGCGGCGGCTTCAGGTCGACGCCGGCGACCACCTCCCGGAACGAGGCGAGGATCGGGTCCATCATGGCCGTGTGAAAGGCGTGCGACGTGCGCAGTCGGCGGACGCCGATCTCGGCGGTGCTCAGGTCATTGACAACGCCCTCGATTACGCTGGCGTGCCCGGCGACGACGCACGCACCAGGACCATTCACCGCTGCGATGGACGCTCCCTCCGGCAAGCGGCCGCGCAACTCGGCCTCATCCAGTTGAACAGCGATCATCGTTCCGGCGGGAAGGGACTGCATGAGTTCTCCGCGCGCCGCGACTACGCACAGCGCGTCTTGCAGCCCGAACACGCCTGCACAGGTCGCCGCGACATACTCGCCGACGCTGTGCCCGATCATCGCTCGCGGGATCACGCCCCAGGAGCGCCAGAGCATGGCGAGCGCGTATCCGACGATGAACAGCGAGGGCTGCGCGATGCTGGTGGGACGCAACGCCTGATCGTCGCCGCCTGATATCAGGAGCTCACGCAGTTGGCGGGCTAGCTCCCGTCGCCCGTCGCGTTCGAGCAGCGCAAAGCACTCGTCGACCGTGTCGCGGTAGACCGGCTCGCTCGCGTAGATGTCGGATCCCATTCCCGCTCGCTGCGCGCCCTGGCCGGGGAACAGGAACACCGGCGCAGGGGCCGCTGCGTCAGCCGATCCGCGGACCTGCCGCCGCTCGTCCCGCAATGCCTGCGCGGCATCTGCCGCATCTGCCGCGACGACGGCGAGTCGCTCCGGCAGCTGCCGACGCCCTACCCGGAGCGTGTACGCGACATCGCGAAGATCCCGGCCCGCCGCGGACAGGTCATCTGCAAGTGCGGAAGCGTACGCCGTCAGGGCCGTCCCGGTCTTCGCGCTGAGGAGAATCAGGTGCCAGGCGGGCGGCGGCGCCGTGCGTGGCGCTTTGGCTGGGGCCTGTTCCAGGATCACGTGAGCATTAGTGCCGCCCATGCCGAACGAACTGACCGCGGCACGCCGCGGCCTTCCCGGGTCGTCGTCCCATACCCACGGCGCAGTGTTGACAAAGAACGGGCTCTGTCCGAAGTCGATGGCCGGATTCGGGACCTCGAAGTTGAGACTAGGCGGCACAATCCCGTTCTGGATCGCGAGCGTGGCCTTGACCAGGCCGACGATACCCGCAGCCGGTCCCAGGTGGCCGATGTTGGTTTTGACAGAGCCGATTGGACACCAGCCGCGATCAGCCGTGCGCCGGGCATAGACGTCCGTCAAGGCCGCGACCTCGATGGGGTCTCCCAAGGCAGTGGCAGTGCCATGGGCCTCGACAAAGCCGATTGTCCGAGGGTCGATGCCTGCCACGCTCAGGGCCTGCGCAATGACCTGGGCCTGCCCCTGCTGGCTCGGCGCGGTGAAACCGACCTTCGCATCGCCGTCGTTGTTGACCGCGTTCCCCATGATCACGGCGCGGACTGTGTCGCCGTCGCGAACGGCGTCCTGCAGACGTTTGAGCAAAACCACGCCGCCGCCGCTGCCTCCCACGGTCCCCGTGGCTGCCGCATCGAAGGCGCGGCAACGCCCGTCCCGCGAGTAGATACCGCCCTCGGAATAGACGTAGCCATGGCCCAGCGGAAGTATCACGTTCGCGGCGCCGGCCAGCGCCATATCGCATTCGCCGCTGCGCAGCGCCTCGCAGGCCAGATGTACGGCGACCAGGGACGTCGAGCAGGCTGTGTGCACCGTCAGGCTGGGCCCGCGCAGCCCGAGCTTGAAGGAGGTCAGCGTGGCCACGTAAGCGGGGTGAGAATAGACCGCGAGGCTGACAGCTCCCGACCGGGCCAGAGCCGCGCGATTGCGCCGCACGTTAAGCCACTGGTAGGCGTCCTCGCCGGAGCCTGCGTAGACCCCGATATCGCCGTCGTAACGACGCGCGTCGTACCCGGCGTCCTCTAGCGCCGTGTAAGCGAGTTCAAGAAAAAGCAAGTGCTGCGGATCGCGTAGTTCAGCTTCAGAAGCGGACATCCCGAACATGCCGGCGTCAAAGCGCTCCGGTTCTTCCAGCACCGCGGTCGCGGGTACGAAGTCCGGATCGTTGAGATCGTGTTGCGGCACGCCTGCGCTCGCCTGCTCGGCAAGCGTGCCGATACGGATCGACTCCACGCCATCGATGAGGTTCTCCCAGAATTGCGCGACGTTCCCGGCGCCCGGGACACGACACGCCATCCCGATGATGGCGACGGGTTCTACGCCCATGGTCTCGATGTCGGACACTGATTCAGTTCTCCTGTGCTTGTCTGCGCGCCCGGCGGCCGGCCCGGTGCTGTCGCTCGCGGCCCCTGAGCTCCGAGGCCAGCAGTCCCGTGTCTATCTGGCCGCCTGCCAGATAACCAGCAAGGCTGCGTATCGTCGGGAATCGGAAGAGGTCCACTACGAGAACGGGGCGGTTAAGCGCCTGCTTCAGCCGGGCCTGTACCTCGATGATTGCCATGGAGTTACCGCCAATCTCGAAGAAGCTATCGTCGCGCCCGATGCCTGCCACCCCAAGGACCTCACACCAGACGCTCAGGACCAGGCGTTCGAGGTCGCCGCTCGGCGTGTCGCTGGAAGCCGCACGTGCGTAACTGGCTTGGCCCGGCATGGTCAGGGCTCGGCGGTCGACCTTTCCCGCGGCCGTGAGTGGCAACGCGGCAAGCAGTGTGACGCGGGACGGTACGGCGTAGGCCGGCAGCCGGGAGCGCGCATGTTGGATGAGGCCAGACTCGGAAACCGCGCCTTTGGTGCTCACGACATAGGCATGTAGCGCGGACGCGTCCCCGTGCTCGAAGAGCCGTACGGCTGCGCTCGCCACGTCCGGGTGCGAGCACAACACGCTCTCTACCTCGCCGAGCTCGACCCGGTATCCGCGGACCTTAACCTGGTCATCGAAACGTCCCGAGAGAGTCACGGTTCCGGCCGGGCCATATCGCCCTAGATCCCCGGTCCGATAGACCCGTCCCTCGCCCGCACCTGCGAGCTCGGCGAATCGGCCGCCGTTCGAGGGCTGCCCGACGTAGCCGTTGGACAGATATCTGCTCCGGATGACGACTTCACCTAGTTCTCCGACTGCGGCGGGCTGGCCGCAGATGCTCATGACGAGCAGTTGCGCACCGTCAATGCCGACGCCGACGGGTACAGGTACCGAGCGCAGCGCGGACAGCGCGTCCCTGTCCAGCGTGCGGTTTGCTGTCCGAATTTCGTGATATGCCTGTGCCTGCGGAGTTTCTGTTGTGCCGTAGAAATTCAGCAGACGCGCGTGTGGCGCAAACATGCACAATGCCGCCGCATCGCCCTCGGTGAGTTGATCGCCGCCTGCGGCAACCAGCCGGAGCGACTCCAGCGTCGGCGCGCTGCTGGCAGCGGCAGCCATCATCCTGACGAGCTGCGGCGTAACATGCGCGACAGTGATCTTTTGGCCGGCCAGCCACGTCAGCAGCCGCACCGGGTCTCGGAGGAGCCCGGCAGCGGGGACTAACAGTCTCCCCCCGCAGGTAAGGGGCGTGAACATATCCCGCAGCAGCGGGTCGTGCGCCAGGCCGCCCAGCAATGCGAACCGGTCGTCTCCATTCAGGCCGAAAATCACCCGGTACCAGTTCAGGAAATGGACGAGCGGTGCTTCGGCGGCATCAATCGCCTTAGGCTCGCCGGTGGTACCGGAGGTGAAGGAGAGGTAGCCGCGCTCAGCAGCCGGGACGTCGGGCTTTAGCCGCCGTGCTGCGGTCCCGACGACGTCAGCAGCATCGATCACGGGCACAGCGCGGCCGAGCGCCAGGGGTACCGCGTCACCACCCGAGCACCGGACAAGCGCCCGTGGCTTGATAGCGGCCAGCCGACGGTCGATCGCCGCGTCTGGCAGCTCGCAGTCGACGACAGCCCACCGGGCGCCCGTCGAAAGCACGCCGAGCAGCACAGCCGGCAATTCAGCGGTGCGCTGAGCGAGCACGGCGACAACGTCCCCGGCTCGCACTGCGGCGGCGCTGAGTGCGGCGGCGATGCCGTCAACGATCTGCAAGAGTTCGCGGTACGACAGGACCCGGCTAGCATCCTCCGCCGCCACGGAGTCAGGCGTGCGGCCGCCCGCGGCGCGAACCTGCTCGAGCAGGCCGGGGCTGTCGGCGATCACGCTCGGCAATGATGACGTCCAGTCAGGCAGCTGAGTTCCGGGTGGACGCGCGGAGGCGATCCGCACTGGTGTCGTCCGGTTTCTGACCAGGAACCGCAGTAGATGCGCGTAGCTCTCCAGCAGTGCATCGATTCGCACGCCGTCGAAGAGGTCGGAATTGTAGGCCGCTTCCAGGCGGATGCCATCGTCCCGGAAAATGACATAAAGCGTCAGGTCTACGAGCGAGCCGGGAACGTCTGCCTGCCACGGGCGGACATCCGCGGCATCGAGCTCGAGGCGCGCCTCGGCGAAGTTGTAGACATTGAACATGACCTGGAATAGCGGGTTACGGGTCAGGTCACGCTGGCTGCCCACGGCCTCGACGATGTGTTCAAGCGGGGCATCACTATGGCCGCGCGCTGCGACGAGTTCATCGCTGCAGCGGTGCACGTGCTCCGCGAATGCGGCGTCGTCATCGGCCCTGAGTCGCAGTGGCAGGACACGGATGAAGAAACCGATGAGGTCCTCGAAGTCTGCGCGCCCGCGGTCCGCGACCGGTATACCGACCACCTGGTCGTGCTGACCCGTGAGCCGGCGTAGCAGGACGCTGAAGGCGGCGAGCAGCACCGCGCCTACCGTTGCTCCCTCGGACATCGCGAGCTGAGCGACATCGGCCGCCAGCTCCGCGTCGATGGAGGTCGCCCGGGTGGCGCCGCCGAAACTTAGTACGGGAGGTCTCGGCCGGTCGCGGGGCAGATCGAGCACCGTAGGTGCGCCGGCGAGGTGCTCGACCCACCATGCGGTGTCCGCCGGGCCGTCGCGCTGGGCCCGGCTGAGAGTCCATGCCGCGTAGTCGGCGAAGGTGATTCCGGCTGGCGCGGGCTCGTTGTCAGAGCCGCCGCGGAGCGCGCGTCGGTATGCCTGTCCGAGCTCGCGATACAAGATGCCTTGCGACCAGCCGTCGAAGACGATGTGGTGCACGGTAACAACGAGGATGTGTTCCCGCTCACTACAGCGCACCACTCTGGTCCGCCACAGGGGTCCTCCGGCGAGGTCGATGGCGGTGTGCACCTCGTCATCGAGCAGTGCGCGGAGCGCGGCTTGTTTCGCGGGGCTCGCCAAGCCTGACAGATCGTCGACAGGGATCGTGATCGGCTCCGGATCGGCCACCGTGACCGTCGGAAGGCCATCGCTCCGCACCAATCGCCATCGCAGCGCTGCTTGACGCGTACTGACCTGTTCGAAGGCGCGCTCCAGGGCCGCCATCTCGAGAGGGCCGGTGACCTGCTCGGCCATCACTACGTTGTGCACCGGCACGCCTGGGACAAACTGTTCGACAAACCAGAGACGGCGCTGGGCTGAAGACAGCACGGCAGCCGAGCCTGTTGGCAGGGAGGCGTCGGCAACGGCCGCGCTGGCCCTGGCCGCGATCCCGCCGACCGTCTGCCCGATGAAGATGTCCTCAACGGAGATTTCCTTGCCCGTGGTGAGCTGCAACGCAGAAGCGAGCCGGGTGGCCGTCAGCGAGTCGCCCCCGGCGAGGAAGAAGTCGTCATCGGGGCCTGGGTGATCTGCGCCGAACGTCGCCGCCCAGGCTTGCGCGACTGCCAGTTCGAATCCGGTCCCGGAGTTCGCTGGCTGGCCCGGTCCCGGCGACCTCGCCGAGTCGGGCTCTCGCAGCGCAGCGAAATCCTCTCCCTCGTTGAGGGTCATGTCCCGAACTCATGCGCCACGTTCCGAGATTACTGTCGGGACCGGGCAGTGCTAAAGCGCTGGCCGGACCGCGGACGCTGGCCGGCGACGAATCGGCTGGTTACACAGGCGAAACTACGGCCACGCGGGCCACTGCCGTGACACAACGTTGTCCCGCCGACGGGACAGCACATCCTCCGGCTCGGCGGAACAAGGAGAGAACAGCATGTGACGCCAGCCCCGGTTGCGGCTTGTAGTGCGCCTATTCCTCCGGTAAAAAATTACACTGGTTGCCTGCCGTTGCGGAAAAACCTAAAGCCGATGACCATTCAGCTGCGCTGGACGATCACCAATCAGGGCCGCTAGCCTGGAAGCTGTCACCATGCTGAGCCTGCGCCGGTCCTTGATAGCGAGGGGTCCGTTATCCACCCTCGAGGGGATGAGAGTTGACGCTGGCAATCGAAGTAGCGGAGCTCACGCGGGCCTTTAGTTTCCGGCAGGGCAAGAGCCGTGATAGCGGCGGAACGTCGGGTGAAGTCGTTGCGCTGGACAGAGTTAGCCTGGCTGTCGCTCGTGGCGAGGTGCGCGGACTTCTCGGCCCTAACGGAGCGGGCAAGACAACGCTCGTGAAAATCTTGTCCACTGTGCTGTTGCCGACATCGGGGACGGCCCGGGTATTCGGTCGCGATGTCGTGAGCTCGACGCATTGGGTGCGCGAGCGCATAGGTGTAGTCTTCGGTGGCGAGCGAGGACTGTATGGCCGAATTTCCGCGCGCCAGAACCTGGAGTACTGGGCAGCGCTTTACCGGCTAGGGCGTGCAGGACGTACCCGGGTTGACGAACTGCTCGCGCAATTCGGGCTGCTGGAGTTCGCCGACGTGCCGGTCGACAGGTTGTCGCGCGGAATGAAGCAGCGGGTGCATCTGGCGCGGGGGATGCTCAGCCGTCCGCAGTTGCTGTTCCTTGATGAGCCGACGATAGGGATGGACCCGGTAGCGACACGGGAATTCCACCGGCTATTCGCGCAGCTACGTGCCGACACGACAGTCCTGTTGACTACGCACGATATGGCGCAGGCTGAACAGTTGTGTGACATGGTCACATTGATTGATCACGGCCGTATCCTCGGTACGGAACGCCCGCAAGAGGTAGGCCAGTGGATCACGGAGTACGAGCGGGTGGAGGCGCGGATCGCCGACACGCGGATCCTGGCGGCCATCCGCGCGATCCCGGGCGTCGCGGGGCTCGAATCACTGCCGGACGACTGGGTGCGGGTCAATACCAACGGCCCGGGCGCCGTACAGAACGTGCTGCAACTGATCGTCGCCGAGGGAATCACAGCGTTGCGCGTAGACAAGCCGAGCCTGCAAGAGGTGTATCTGGCGTTGATCGGCGACCGGGGAATGAAGGTATGAGCGAAGTCCTTGCAGGCTTGCGGCTGCAGGCATGGCTGTTCCGCCGCAATCCCGGCTATCTACTGCACTTCATGACCCTGCCCTTCTTCTCGGCTATCTTCCTCTCTGGCGTCGAGCAGGCTGGGAAGTCTTCGCTTCTGGCTTATGCGGTACTCGGGCCTGCGATGATTGGAATTTGGGTCGTGTCACTTGACCTGGGCGGGGGGATGATAAACCTGGAGCGCATGCAGCAGACCTTTGAGTTGCAGGTTATCGCGCCTGGTTCATTCACCCTGGTTCTTCTTGGCCGCGCGCTGGTCGTTACTGGCGCTGGCTTGTTTACCTTCATCGAGTCGATCTTGTTCGCGCGCTTTGCGTTCGGAGTTGACATTCACATCGCCCAGCCTCTGCCGATGGTGCTAACACTATTGGCGACGGCTGTCGCGATGGCGGGAACGTCGACGGCGATGGCCGCCGTGTTTGTGGCTTCGCGTGACGCGCCGTATTACGCCAACGCGCTAGGTTACCCTTTCTATATCCTCGGCGGGGTGGTGGTTCCCCTCACGCTTCTGCCGCTTTGGATACGGCCGCTAAGCTGGCTGACTTACCTTTACTGGAGTTCTGGTCTGCTGCGTGGCTCGCTGGCGGCTGCGCCAGTTAATCAACTCGCGTGGCGGTTGCTGGCTGTACTTGGAGCCGGTCTTATATCGTATGTCGTCGGCCTGCGTCTGACCGGTCGAGTGATCAATTCGCTCCGCCGGAAAGGGACAATCGGGCTGTCGTGAAAACGATCCGGGACTCGGTGACATGCTTCGTCGCGGCCGCACGTATTGGCTTCAGGGACATGGCCGCCGTGTACACGCTTCGCACCTGGACAATTGGATGGTTCACCCGGCTCGTCATCCAAGTAATTTTTTTCAGCCTGTTTGGGTTACTGCTTGGCAGCGTCGCGGCAGTCCGTTACCGCGTTATAGGAAACAGTGCGGCTCTGGTGTGTATCGGGGCGATGCCCGTTGTTCTCAGCGTCGTGCGGGAGCGCGGCGCGGGCACCCTGGCTATGCAGATTTTGACGCCTACCTCGTTCGCTCTGGCCTATCTGGGACGCGGCATCTGCTGGCTCATCGTTGGAATCGGCAGCAGTACCGCCGCTTTCATCATCGCGGCACTTGTTTTTCACGTGCCCGTGGCGTTGCCGCAAGCGCTGCTCACCCCGGCTGTCCTTGCCGTGATCGGCCTGACGTCTTACTGCCTGGGGCTTGCACTCGGGGCAGTGGTGATGGCGCGGCCTAGCTTGCAGTGGCTTGCCGTCAACGCAGGTTACCTGTCGGTCATGGCCTTCAGCGGGGTCAACGTTCCAGTGACATATTGGCCGAAACCTATTCAGACAATTGCCAGTGCGCTTCCCCTGACACACGGGCTCAAGGCGCTTCGCCTGTTGCTAGCAGGCGGATCGTACGCCGCCGCTGGCGCCGACCTGGCGGCCGAACTCGCAGTCGGGGCATGCTGGCTCGTCATTGCCTTGTCCCTGATGACGCTGTCCGTGCACCAGGGCCGCAAGAACGGCACACTCGAACTATCGGCAGGCTGATCGGATGCGTCAGGAAGCCACGACAGCAGGACGCGAGACTCACCTGGTGCCATTGCCGGGCACTGACTGGAAAGTGTGGCGCGACGCTCGGCTCAGGACGACCGGCTTTTCCGCCGAGGGCCTTGACCGGCTCAGCGCACCGGACTGTGCCGCCGTCGCTGACGCTCACCTGGCCGGGCAGGTCAGCAGCGGGATCTGGCAGTCAGCGTTCGATGAGGCGCTGGCGCGCTGCTCGGGCGAAGTGCTGGCGATCGCCTCAGATCCCGCGTTCCGTGAAGCCGTGATCTGGCAGAACCCGGGCGTACTGCGCTCGATTGACGAAATGCTGAAGGCTGGCCCGCAGGCTCGGCGTAACGCGCGGCAACGCGAACGCGAGCGACTCGTGGCCAGGTACTGGCAGCGTTACTGTGCGAAGGCCGAGACCATCGGCTTCTTCGGGCCGGTGTGCTGGGTCCAAGTCGATCCAGCGACGCGGGCCGTGGTCGCCCGGCCGGGACCCGCTCTGCTTCGTGACAGATGGGTGGATATCGAGCATTGGGCCCTAGCGGAGTGCGCCGAGCGCATTGCCGCCAACCCGTCGGTGCGCCCCTGGCTGCCCCCGGCGCTGCAGCCCCAGCTGACGCTCCGGCAGCTGCGGCTCCTCGACCCGGTCAAGACGTCGACGCAGCTTGCGCCCGCTGAGGCGGCGGTGGTCGCCTGCTGCGACGGCCGCCGCGCGGCTGCCGACATCGCCCGGGACCTGGCGGCTGATCAGCGGGCGGGGTTGCGCAAGGCAGAAGACGTGTATTTGCTACTCGAGAGGCTCGCGGCCAAGGGAATCCTGCGCTGGACCCTGGACGTGCCGGTTCACCCGGATAGCGAGCGGCTGCTTCGGGACCGGATCATGGCCATCGCCGAGCCCGAGGCCAGGTCCTGGGCTCTGGCCCAGCTCGAGCGTCTTACCTCCGCCCGCGTCAAGGTGAGCAGCGCGGCCGGGAGACCCGAGCAGCTGGCCGACGCGATCAGGTGCCTTGAGGCGGAGTTCGCCCAGGTCACCGGCGCCACAGCAGTCCGCAAGCCTGGCCAGGCCTATGCTGCGCGGCGTGTTTACCGTGAGGAGACGACTCGAGATCTGACCGTCACCATCGGAGGGACGGTGCTCGATGCAGTAGCCGCACCGCTCGCGATCCTGCTACAGGCCGCCCGCTGGCTTTCAGAAGCTCTGGCCGAGGCGTACCTCAAGGCGCTGGGCGCGATTCACGCTGACTTGTCGGCGGAGCTGGGCTCGGCGGAGGTGCCACTAGGCCAGCTGTGGTTCCTGGCCCAGGGCCTGTTCTACGGCTCCGGCGATCGCCCTGCCGACCGAGTCCAGGCTGACTTCTCCAGGCGCTGGGCCGAACTCATCGGAATTGACCAGTGCGACACCGATACCCGCGAACGTCGACTGCGCAGCACCGACCTCGCGCCAGCGCTAGCCCAGATGTTCCCAGCACGGTGTCCCGGCTGGCCGGACGCCCGAGTGCACAGCCCTGACTTGCAGATATGCGCTGAGAGCTTGGACGAGCTCAACGCAGGCCGGTTCTTCGTGGTGCTGAGCGAGCTGCACGTGGCGTTCGCCACGAACGCGTATGGCGCTTCGGTTAGCGCCCATCCCGATCAGCCGGCTCTGCGTGCCGCGCTTGCCGCCGATATGGGCGGCGCCAGGGTACGTCCCCTCTTGCCGACCGAATGGCCGAGGAACACTTCCCGGCTCGCGTTCGCGCTCGGCAACAGTGCTGATGTCCAGCTCGGAATCTTGCCGGCCCCAGGAGCGAACCCGGACCAGTTGCTGCCGATAACCGCGATGTCGGTATCGCAGGCCCACGGCACGCTGGTGGCGAAGGCCCCGGATGGCCGATGCTGGCCGCTGACTGTCATCTTCGCCCAGTCATTGTCTGAGGTGGCGGTGGACATGTTCAAGCACGCCGGCACCGGCCTGCACACGCCCCGGATCCTGATCGACAACATGGTCGTTTCTCGCGAGACATGGCGGCCCAAACTATCTGCTTCCGGCCTGACGAGGGGCGCGAGTGAGAGCGAGCGTTACCTCGCCGTCCGCCGCTGGAGGCATGCGCTGGGCTTGCCGGAACGAGTGTTCGTCGCCGTCGCGTCGGAAGTCAAACCGATGTTCGTCGACCTCACCAGCCCGCAATACGCGGCGTCTCTGCTTCACATGCTGAACGCCGCACGGGCGGCCAGCGGCGACGAGATACATGTCGTCGTGACCGAGATGCTCCCCCTCCCGCATCACGCGTGGGTGCCTGACGCTCAGGGACGCCGATACCTATCGGAGCTGCGGTTGCAGGTACGCGACCCCGCCCCGGCAAGCGACTAACGGCCGGTAACCGCGTGGCGGGCGTTCGTCGAACAGCGCATGAATGGAGCAGCCGCTTGGAGAAGCTGAGGTTCTCCCCAGAGGCACTGGCGATCCACAACTCGATCAACCTTACGGCTGCGCCGTTTCCGGACTGCAGTGTGAAGGCGCTTTTCGAACGATGCGCTGAACGCCGCGGATCTGCGACTGCCCTCCTTCATCAAGACGAAGTCGTGAGCTACCGTGAGCTGAACGGGCTCGCGAACTGCCTAGCGGCGCGGTTGCGGCGGCTCAACGTCAGCCCGGGCGACACCGTAGGAGTGTGCGCAAGCCGATCGGTAGAGTTAATTATTACCCTGCTTGCTGTCGCCAAGTGCGGCGCGGCGTACCTGCCATTTGATCCGGCGTGGCCCGACGAGATCCTGCTCAGCATTTTCGCTGACGCGCGTTGCCAATTGCTTGTCATCAAGGACGCGGATGATCTTGCCGACAGATTTGCCCAGTACTGCATCGTCGATATTCATCGGCATGAGCTGGACCCGGTCGACGAGAACCCCGTTGTGGACGTCCCGGGCAAGGCCGTCGCGTATATCAACTTCACCTCAGGCACGACCGGCCGGTCGAAGGGGGTGCAGATACAGCATCGAAGCATAGCCCGACTGGTTACTAACCCTTCGTACGCTCGCCTCGATGAGCACACGGTGCTGCTGAATACCTCGCCTGCCACGTTCGATGCCGCGACTTTTGAAATCTGGGGCGCATTGCTGAACGGCGGTACTTGTGCATTGTACCCGTCGGGTAGTCTACAGTTCTCAGGCCTGAAGCGGGTCATTCAGGAGCGAGGCGTGACCTGCATATTTCTCACCACAGCCCTTTTTAACGCGCTCATTGAGGAAGATGCTGAAGCACTGATCGGCCTTCAGACTATCCTGTTCGGCGGTGAGGCATACTCAGACCGCCATGTCCGGGCAGCGGTCACGTCATACGGCGGTGGTCGCCTAGTGCACGTCTACGGCCCGACTGAGTGCACAACATTCGCAACGTACTATCCGATTGACCGAATGCCGCCGCCCGGTGCTGACCTTCCGATAGGCAGGCCGATTCAAAATACCACCCTGTACGTGGTCAGTGACGGATGGCTGTGCCGGCCAGGCGAGGTCGGCGAGATCCTGCTTGGTGGCCCGGGCCTATCGCCGGGCTATCTGGAAGCTGGATCCGTCAGCCAGGATGGCTTTGCGGAGTTCGACATTGCGGGTAGCTGCCAGCGCTTGTATCGAACGGGCGATTATGGTTACTTGCTGGACTCTGGAGATCTGATCTTCCAGGGCCGGTCGGATGATCAGGTCAAATTCAATGGCTTCCGTGTCGAGTTGTCCCTTGTGTCTCGTGCGCTCGGAGAGCATCCTGAAGTCTCGCAAAGCTACGTGACTGTGACTGATGGGACAGCGGGGGAGAAGATGCTGCTGGCGTTCGTTATGCCGCAGCATGACGACGTCGACCCGGGGCGGATTAAAAAGTACCTCAGGTCGCGCCTCCCGTCCTATATGATCCCGGGAGTTATCCACCTTTGCAGGGACCTGCCGCTGCTGCCGTCCGGGAAAGTTAACCGCCGCGCACTGTTGGCGCGGCACGATGATCGCTCTGGCTCGGCTCCGCTGCTATGAACAGCCCCGGCGGCATGCCGCTCACGACCGCTCCTTACCTGACGGAAGAACATCACGAGTTCAGGAAGTTCGTAAGAGCTGAGCTGGAGACCGTGATCCTGCCTCGGGCCGCGCATTGGGAGCGCCAGGGCAAGCTCTCCAGGACAGGCTGGCGTGAGCTGGCCGGGCGAGGGCTGCTATCCATCGGAGATACGCGCGACGATTTCCTTCGTGGCGCCATCTACCTCGAGGAACTCGGCCGCACAGGCTACTCGGGAATTCGCGCGGCAATCGCGGTCCATGCCTATATGGCACTTTCATATATCGACCTATTCGGCACCGAAGAGCAGCGGCTGACTTATCTGGCGACAGCCCGGCAAGGCGCTCGGATCGCGGCGCTGGCACTGAGCGAGGCGGCAGCTGGCTCTGATCTCCGCCAGGTGCGAACTACCGCCGCGCAGGCTGCGGATGGCTCGTACCGGATTAATGGCGAAAAGTGTTATGTTGTTAACGGCTCGCAAGCCGATTTCTTTGTGACGCTCGTGAGGACGCGGGAACCGCTGGTCGGCAAGGCACTGAGCGGAGCGAGCCTGTTGATTATTGACGCCGCCAATGAAGGTATCAGGCGAGTGCCTCAGCCGATGGCCGGGTGGCAGGGGGCGGACATTTGCCGGATAGAGTTCGCTGATGTTGCCGTCTCGCCAGGCTGCCTGCTCGGCCGGCGCGACTCGGCGCTGCTGCAGCTCATGCAGGCGCTGAACTTCGAGCGGCTGGTGGCCGGCCTGCTGGCCGTTGGCGGGATCGTGTACTGCCTCGACCTCGTTGAGTCCTATGTCAGCGAGCGGCGGGTCCATGATGTTCCGCTCAGCGCAAATCAGGTCATCCGGCACCAGCTAGCTGATTTTTACGCGGACCTCGAGATGCTGCGCCACTATGCCTATCATGCGGCGTGGCTCTACAGCCGTGACCTTCTTGATGCGCGCACCGCGTCAATTCTGAAGCTGAAGGCGACAGAGCTTGCGATAGCCGTTGCGCAGAAGTGCGTGCAGTATCACGGAGCGCGTGGCTACCTTCGCGGCTCTGCGGCATCCAGGCTGTACTGCGATGCCATTGGCGCCACGATTGCCGGCGGCGCGAGCGAGCTTTTGCGGGAGTTGATATACCAGGATGCGTGAGCGGGCGCCGGCAGCGCGCGAACGTCTAACGCCGAACGCCGCCGTCCGCTGCCACTGCGGCCTGGCCTGCTGGGCCGCCGCATGATCCGCGCGAGGCGCTAACCCTCGTCAGCGTCGATAGCACCGTCACCGCCGGACTCATGAACCCTGCGGCCGCCGGCCGAGCCAGCGCCGCCGCCACGAGACGCTCTCGCACCCAGCGGCCGGGCTCGCGCAGGAAGCGCACAACGCTGGCCAGGAGCAGGCTTGATTTGCCTAAAGCTACCAAATATGGTTATGAGATGAAGTGTGTGAAAGGCACCGTTTCAGTCTCCGTGCCTCCGGCCGCCGCCAGCAGCTAGAGGATCTACTTCGGGGAAGGGATGGTTCAGATGACAGTACTTCGTTCAACTGAATCTGAAGTGCAGATTGCTTCACCACCGACGCTGAGGCGAGCGAGGATAAGTTCGCCTGCGCTCAATGTAATGCCCGGGTTCGTGGTCAGAAGAGGCCTGCAACTGCCGAAGCAGCTGCCATTCGAGAAATGGCTAAGAATCGGGAAGCAGCTGTCAGACTTCTGTACGTTGTCAGCTTGGTGCTTGGGCGACTGGCTGGTCTACGGAGAAGTAGCCTATGCTGGCCGCTATCGCGATGCGATCGAACAGACTTCGCTGGACTATCAGACGCTCCGCAACTATGCCTGGGTAGCCAGGAGGTTTTCGCTATCCCGTCGACGGGAAGCGCTCAGCTTCGGCCATCACGCCGAGGTGGCGGCCCTTTCCCAGCCAGAGCAAGATTTCTGGCTGCGCAAGGCGGAAGAGCTCGGCTGGTCAGTAAAGCGGCTGCGGCGCGAGGTGCGAACAAGCCTGAAGGAACGCTCGGTGGGCGAAGATCAGGACGAGAAAGCTCCGGACCGTGACGAACGCGAATGGTTAACAGCGGCGCGCCTTGAAATTCACATTACTTCCGATCAGCTCGAGAGATGCCTGGCTGCGGCCGAAAGAGTCGGTCTAAGCATGGAAGAATGGGTGGCTTCGGTACTTGAGCAAGCGGCCCGCTATGCGCTGGATTCCGGTGCGTGAGTTGCAGCAGGCGGGCCCGCTGGATGACCGGGACGAGGCGCTGTGGATGCTTCAGCGGCTATTCCCGGGGGACGGCATTTCAAATGTCGGCCTGGCAGTTCACCTCGCTGCTCGCGTTGATCCGAAAACACTGCATGATGCGGTGTTACTGACCGTTCAGCGCTACACCATGCTGCGCTCCCTCGTACAGATTCAGGACGGACGACCATGCCGTGTTATACGTAGTCCCGCAGAGGTGTCCGCGCACATTGATCTGAGCAGCTCGACACGAGCGAGCCTGGATGCAGATATGCGTGACGTGGCGCGGCGGCCCTTCGACGTCGAGCACGACGAACTGGCCCGGTTCACCCTGTTCGAACTGCCGGACGCTGCCCAGGTGCTGCTTGTGGTGATTCATCACCTGGCAATCGACGCGCTGTCGATATCCAAGTTCCTGGACGATCTGGCTGTGTCGTACCAGAGTTTGGCTGCCGGAGCGTCGGTTCTTCCAGTACCCGGGGCGGCCGAACCGGCTGACCGAGCGCCCGCGCCGAGGCCCGAGAGCCTCCGGTACTGGAGCGAATACTGGAGCGAACGTATCGCGGGCCTGCATCCAGCCGGGATGCTGCTGGAGTCTGCTTGCTATACCGGCGCCCGCGCGTCGTTCGCCGGGGGCCGGTACCGGCGGGCAATGTCCGCATCGACTCCCGACGCCGTGCGCCGGCTTCGCCGGTCTACTCGTGCCAGCAGCAACGTCGTGATGCTGGCCGCATACCTGGCGCTTCTGCTCCGGCATGGCGCGGGTCCGGACTTGGTGGTCGGCCTACCGCTCAATCTGCGCACCAGCGGGCAAGCCGATGCGGTAGGGAACTATTTCGGCACGGTTCCGCTTGTTGTCCGCGCAACTCCCCGGACTTCTTTCGCGGAACTAGTCGACGACACGCTAACGGAGTTCATGCAGGCTCTGGAGCATCGTGACCTCTCATACGAGGGAATGATCCGCCGGTTCCACCGCGATGATTACGACTGGCAGACGCCGATATTCCGCCACGTTTTCAACTTCATGCCGACGCTACCGCAGCATCTGACCTATCACGGCTGGGTCGCGGAGGCCCACCGGATCGATACCGGGTACAGCCGCTATGACCTGGAGTTCGTGGCTGGTCCAAAAGCCGGGAATAACCATCTCCAGGTGGCTTACCGCCGTGACGTACATGACGAGAGTTTCGTGCGCCGGCTCGCCGACAGGTACGAGACTCTGCTCTGCTCTGCTGCCGATGACCCGGACCAGGAGATCGGGCGCTTGTCGATGGCCACAGACCATGACAAGGTTGCGGAAGTGGCTAACCGCACGGCGGTGCGGTGGCGCGGGCCCAAGACGACACCTGGGATGGTCGCCGCTCAGATCGCGGGCCGGCCCGCGGACCTCGCGATTGTCTCGTCGGCCGGTGCCGTCTCCTATCAGCGCCTGGACCAGCTTGCCGGGCGCGTCTATGACCGGCTCGCTGCTGGCGCTGTCACCTCAGGCGACATTGTGGCCGTGGCGGCCGGCCGGGGACCAGCCGCTGCGGCAGCACTCCTCGGTGCGTGGCGCGCGGGGGCGACGTACTTGCCGCTGGATCCGGCTCAGCCAACGGAACGGCTCCGCTATCAGCTCACCGACTCCCGTGCCGATGCCCTGATAGGGGACGGCGCGACGATTCAGCGACTCGCGCCGGCAGCGCGGGTGCTCGTCCCGACCGAGGAGATTCTGTCCACGTCCTGGCCCGCCGACGCGGCTCACCTAGCGAGCGCGGCGGGGGAGCGGGAACTGGATCCCGAAAGCATCGCGTACATCATCTACACGTCGGGTTCGACGGGCAAGCCAAAGGCTGTGCAGATAACGCATAGCAGTCTGGCTAACGTGCTGCGGCACTACAGCACCGTGCTGGAATTCGGCGCCGGCAAGAAGATGCTGTGGCTGAGCACGCTGGCCTTTGACACTTCGGCACTTGAGCTCTTCGTCCCGTTGTCGTGCGGCGGCACCGCCGTTGTCGCAGACGACCAGGCACAGACCCGCCCGGACCGTCTCGTTGAGATCATCGGAGAGTTCGGTGCCGACGTCGTGCAGGCCACACCGACCACGTGGCGAATGGTCGCCGGGCTTGAGCGGGTAGACCTAACGGGGTGCTGGCTGCTGTGCGGAGGTGAACCCCTTGACGGCGCGCTCGCGCGTCGGCTGCTTGCAACGGGCGCACGGCTGATCAATGAGTACGGCCTTACCGAAACGACTATCTACTCGACCATCGAGCGGGTCCAGCAACAGACCCTGGCAGGAGATCCCACTGCCGGTCGCCCGATTGCCAATACGGCGATCGCGGTGCTGGACGAGTTCGGGGCGGATTGCCCCGTCGATGTAGTCGGAGAGGTTGTCATTGGCGGTGCGGGCGTGGGTGCCGGATACCTTCGTCGCCCTGATCTGACGGCTGAGCGGTTCATCCATCACGACAGGATTGGCAGGGCTTACCGCACCGGAGACCTGGGCCGCTGGAGTCCAGATGGCCGCCTGATCCTGCATGGCCGAATGGACCGGCAGGTGAAAGTGCATGGTGCGCGGGTCGAGCTCGATGAGGTCGAGTCGGTGCTTCAGTCCCACCCTTGTGTCCAGGCGGCTGCAGTGCTGCTGCAGCAGCCCGGTCAGCTCACCGAGGCGTTGGCCGCGTTCGTGGTCCCCCGCGCTGAGGTCACGACACAGGAGCTGTGGAGCCACGCAGCGCGGATTCTGCCGAGTTACGCGATGCCGAGCACGATAATGCTCGTCGAAGCGCTGCCCACCAGCCCCAACGCAAAGACCGACTACGCTCAGCTCGCGGCGCTGCCGCAGTCTGATGCAGCATCGGCCAACCAGCCTGTGGTAGCCGACGATCTGACCGACGAAGTCACCGCGTGGCTGGTCGCTGAGTGGCGCGACCTGCTCGACAACCCGAGCATCCATGCCGACTCGAATCTCTTCCTCTCCGGCGGACAGTCGTTGCTCGCTATCTCCATCACTGCGCAGGTCTGCCAGCGCTACGGCCTGGACTTGCCAACCCTGGCCATATTTGAGAACCCGACTCCCCGAGGTCTGGCCGCTGCGGTGAAGGCCCATCGAGAACGGCGGTAACAGGACCGATGAATTTCGGGCTGGTCTCGTTCGGTACCGCCCTCGGCAGCGCCCTGCCGGTGGCGGACGTGGCCGGCGAGTACACCGACAAGGTCGAGCTTGTGCTGGCGCGCGGATATCGCAACGTGCTGCGATGCTCGCCTGACGTTGGTGTTACCGACCTGGCGGTGGACGCGGCACAGCAGGCGCTCGCGGCAGCCGGGGTGAGTGCGTCGGATCTTGACCTGCTGGTGCTCGCGCTGACTGATATGAGCGAGTACCTGTACTGGGATGCCGCCGCCAGCGTCGCCCACCGGATCGGTGCCGACAATGCCGAGGCCGTGCTGCTGACCCAGGCATGCACCGGAGGAGTGCTGAGCTTGGACACAGTGGCAGGAAAGTTTGCTACCCATCCCGGCTACTGCGTGGCGCTAGTGATCGCTGCCAACAGATGCTGTGAAGCGTACTGGAATCGGCTCGAAACCCAGCCGCTCGTGTTTTCTGACGGGGCTGTGGCCGCCGTTGCCAGGCGCGATCATCCAAGGTTGCGGTTGCTGGCGACAGAGGCCATAACGGAGGGTAAGTACGCGGATTTCTATCGCCTGGATGCCGGGGGCACGGCCGCGCCGTTCGGGTCGGCAGGAGGTAACAGGTCCAGCGTACATGCCCGCGGGGTCTGGGAAATTATGGAGCATTTCGGCTACCAAGCGGAAAAGATGCTGCGTTTCAGCGACCAGATGGACGAGCGGATGGAACTTGTCCTTGAGCGCGCGTGCGCACGGGCAGGCACGAAGGTCGGTGACCTTAATAAAGTCATTCTGATGAATGACAACGTGACCGCGATGACGTCCATGGCGGAGAGGATCGGCCTGCCGCAATCGCGGACTAATCTTGAGCTAGCCCTAGAGTATGGCCATTTGGGTGCTGCTGATCAGCTTTTCTGCCTCGGCCATTACCACGCCAACGGCATGCTGGAGCCTGGCACTCGGCTGGCGCTTGTGTCGCGCGGCCGGGGCATGCACTGGGCGTGCAGTGTGCTTGAGGCGTAGCATCATTGTGGGCCACAACAGTCATTGAGGGCAAAGATCAGATGTCGGTTCCGCAGCTGTCACAATGGTTCAGCCGACACGAGCGAAACCCAGCCGCCCGGGTAACCCTTTTCTGCCTGCCCTTCGCCGGCGGAGGAGCTACTGCCTATCACTCCTGGAACCGGCTATTCCCGCCGGAGGTCGAGGTCTGCCCTGTCCGCCTGCCCGGCCGCGAGTCGCGCCACAACGAACAAGCGGACCTTTGCCCGGCATCGATAGCTGGAGTGCTGGCCGAGCGTATCGATTTGCCGTTCGCGGTCTACGGGCACAGCATGGGCGCACGTGTCGGATTCGAGGTTCTTCGATCGCTGCGGGACTTGGGGACCGCGGCTCCGCTCCGTTTCTATGCAGCCGCGAGCCCGCCGCCTGACGTGGACGACACATTTGCTATGTGCGCCGAATTGCCTGACGAGGCATTCCTCGAAGCCCTGATCCAGATGACCGGGGCGCCGAAGAACCTGCGCGACGTGCCAGAATTGAGGGAATTCTTCCTGCCCTTACTGCGGCACGACTTTCGGTGGTGCCAAGACTACCGGTATGAAGCCGGCCTGCCGCTAGCGACCACCGTAGTAGCACTAGCGGGCCGCTCTGACGCGACCGCCACTCCGGATGTAATGGCGGGCTGGTCCCGGCACGGAAATGAGTTCAGGATGGTCACCTTTGCTGGCGGTCATTTTTTCCTCAAGACGGCCGAGCCAGAACTCACGAAGCTGCTCGCGCAGGATCTCCTCGGCGCTCTCGCCGAGCGCGGGCCGTCTGGAAACCCTGCTCCCTCTGCAGCGCGGTAACCGCTGGTCACAACGGAGGAATCCATGACCTTGGCTGAGCACTCGGCGGATGAGTGGTTCGTGTCAACCGTGCCCCGCCCGGATGCCACGGTGAGTGCCGTTGCCTTTCCGCATGCGGGCGGCGGATGCTCGGCGTTCGCGATGCACGCCCGCGCCATGCCAGCCTGGCTCAGGGTGATGACCGTCAACCTGCCAGGCCGGCAGGCTAGATTCGGCGAGCCCCTGCGGACCGACATTGGCGAACTGACGCAGGAGCTGACTGAGTCCTGGGCCGGGCATCCGGAGCCCTGTCTGTTCTTCGGCTACTGCTCGGGCGCGATGCTTGCCTATTGTGTCGTCCGTGGCTTGCAAGAGCGCGGGGCTCCGCTGCCCCGGCGTCTTGTCGTCGGCGGCTATCCCGCGCCTCATCTCAATCTCAGCACCGTCACACTTGCGGATCTCGACTCCGAGAACCTCTGGAAGGTCCTGATCCGCAATCAGGCGATCCCTCCGCACCTCGGGGCCCACTCCGAGTTGCGGAAACTGGCCGAGCCTGTGATCCGGGCCGACCTTGCGCTGGTCGCCGGATACCGGCATACCCCTGCGCCGCCGCTGCCTATCCCGATCACTGTTCTGATTGGAAGCCGCGACGTCTCACTCCGCCCTGAAGCCGTCACCGGCTGGGCGGATTACACGACGCAGCAGTTGCAGATTCGTCGCCTGCCGACAGGACATTGGTTCATGGAGGAAGACCCAGCCGCCGCGACCGCGGCCCTGGTGAGTGAAGCAGCGGATGTTCGGCCCTGAACAGCTGCTCACACCGGGCCGGCCCACGGTTTGACTGGTACGTATGCTGTTGACCGACGGTGGAGATAACAATGCCGCTGCGTGCTACCGCCTTTCCGAGCTGCTTCATCGGGGTGCTGCCTAGGTACGACGGTTCTCTCGCCGAGCTATGTGACGTGCCTGACGGCATCGGACTCAATTGGTTCTCCCCGTCCTACTTTCACGTGACCTTGTGTTACCTCGACTGGCTCACCGACGATGATGCGGGTGCTGTGCGCGGGATTCTCGCCGCGCACCTGCCGCTGTCAGTGGCCGAGATCACTCTCGCCGGCGAGCTGAGCGTGGTCGGCGATGAGAGGCGCCGCAGCCTGGTAGCGCCAGCGGTGGCGGCAGCGAAACTGGTGACATGGCGGCAGGATCTGACGGCGTCACTGCGCGCGGCCGGGTACACATCTGCTGAGCCCTTCCAGCCGCACCTGACAGTCGCAAGGGTGGGGCCAGGCCCGTTGCCGAACGCTCCGATGACTATCGCGCCGCTGGAACTGCCCGTGCTGACGGTCGGGCTGTTCAGCGGCCGTGCCGTTTTCGATTCGGTGACCGCTTGAGCAGGCAGCAGGGTTGGGCCGCCAATGCCCGAGCGGCGGGATGCTGATGATCTTGCGCTGGCCAGCGTGCCGCAACGTCCGCGATGTCGGCGGCCTGCCGCTGGTAGCGGGAGGCATGACTGCCCTGGGCGTGCTCGTGCGGTCAGACTGCCACGACCGGCTCGGCAGTGCAGGCCGAGCCGAGCTCGACCGATACGGGGTCACTGCCATCATTGACCTGCGAGACGATAGTGAGCGGTCCAGGTACCCGAGCCCCTATCAGGGATCCGCTCGCTATCGGCCAGTTCCGGTTGACGTGGACGCGATAGATGGCCACTACGGATCGCTCGGCGAGACGTATGTGGCGATCTTGCGCCAGCGCGGTGTGCGGTTCGCGGCCGCGGTCACCGCGATCGCGGCGACCGACGGCTGCGCCGTGGTGCATTGTCACGCGGGCAGGGATCGCACTGGGCTGGTAGCAGCGGTGACGCTCGCGGCAGTCGGTGTAGAACGGTCCGCAATCGTAGCCGACTACATGCGCTCGGTCCCGCCCGGGCCCTCGGTGGTCAGTGTGGCGACTCCGGGTCGCATGCGCACCTTTCTGGCGGCGTCCATGAGCGACATCGAGGCTGCTCTCGACTATCTCGACGGCGTCGGCGGCGCCCGGAGCTACCTTCGGGACGGCGGGCTCTCCGACGACTTGGCCAGCCGTCTCGATTGTCGGCTCAGGGCAGCCGTCGACCCAGTGTATGAAGGAGGGGCATGATCGCGACCAAGATCCCGGCGCGGCGCGACGAGTTCGCGCGCCACCTCGAGGATCCGTATACCCCGCGACGCCGACGTCCTCCGAAGTTCGAGCACATCACTGTGGTCTGCATTGGCGGCGGGTTCGCCGGCCTCGTCACCGCCGCACGGCTTGCAGAGGCTGGCATCAGGGACGTCACCATCATTGACAATGGCGGCGACTTTGGCGGCACCTGGTACTGGAATCGCTACCCCGGTGCTCAGTGCGACACCGCGTCCATGGTCTACCTGCCGCTGCTGGAAGAGACCGGGCACATGCCCACCGAGAAGTACGCGCACGGCCCGGAGATCCTCGAGCACTGCCAGCGCGTCGGCCGTCAGTTCGGGCTGTACGCAAATGCCATCTTCCACACTGAGGTCACAAGCCTGAGATGGGACGAGAGCGCTGAGTGCTGGATCGTGGAAACGGACCGCGGCGACCGGCTGTCCGCCCAGTTTGTCGTCCTGGGCACCGGTCCGCTGAGTGTGCCGAAGCTGCCCGGCATCCCCGGCATCCATGACTTCCGCAGTCACTCATTCCACACTAGCCGGTGGGATTACGCCTACACCGGCGGCGATGCCAGCTGTGCGCGAATGGACAAGCTGCACGACAAGCGCGTCGCCATCATCGGCACGGGCGCGACAGCAGTCCAGGTCGTACCGCACCTCGCGCGGGCTTGTCAGGAACTGTACGTGTTCCAGCGCACGCCGTCCTCGGTCGACGTCCGGAAAAACCACCCGATCGACCCGGACTGGTTCGCCCGCGTCGCAGCACCGGGATGGCAGGGGCGCTGGCTGGAAAACTTCACCGCCATCCTGTCCGGCGGCGCGGAAACTATCGACCTCGTCCAGGACGGCTGGACCGATATCGCCCGCCGGGTACGATCCAGGATCGCCGCGCTACCGCCGGAGGAAGCAAGCAGCATCGGCGCCATGCTTGCCGCCTACGAAGATTCCGACGCTGAGAGGATGGAAGAGATTCGCGCCCGAGTTGACGCGATCGTTCGCGACTCCGCTACTGCGAGCAAGCTCAAGGTCTGGTACCGGCAGATGCACAAGAGGCCCTGCTTCCATGACGAGTACCTCGAGGCCTTCAACGAGCCGAACACACACCTGATCGACACTTACGGCAAGGGTGTGGAGGGCATCACCGCAGCCGGCGTCGTCGCGGCCGGACGCGAGTACCAGGTGGACAGCATCATTTACGCCTCCGGCTTCGACGGCGGCACCCCTTATACCCGTCGGGCCGGCTTCGAGATCACCGGCCGCAGGGGAGCGACGCTCTCAGAGCACTGGGGCAACGGGATGCGTACACTGCACGGCATCCACGTGCACAGGTTCCCGAACCTCTTCCTCGTTCAGCCCACCCAGGGCGCGAACCTGCTCTCCAATGTGCCGCACAATATCGTCGACTCCGCCGCGACGATCACAGCGGTGGTGAGCCACGCGCTTGCTCACGGCTTCGGGCTCGTTGAGCCAACCAGAAATGCCGAGAACGCCTGGGTCGACCTGCTGTTGTCTGGACCTGACGGCACCCCCGGTGGCTCGGACCGCGCACCCAGCTATGACAAGAATGACGGCCAGGACCCTGTCCAGCTCCTCGTCTGGCTCATCGCCGTCACGCTCGGCGGGATTGGCCGGAACAGGCGCGGCCGGAGTTATCCGCGTGGCGCGAGCGCGTATTTCACATATATGGATGGCTGGCGCGCCTCCGGAAGGTTCGATGGACTGGACTTTCTCCCGGTCAAGGACGCTAACGGAGGTAAAACCCCGGGAGGCCGCCCGGTGCCGGAGCCACTGGATCAGCCGGCCATCTCACCTGTGCTATTGCAAGACTCTGACACCTGCTGAACAGCCACGTCCAGGAAACCTGCGAGTGGTTCGCGGAACCGCTCGTTACTCCGAAGGACCTCTGCCAGCAGCGTCGCGTCATAACCTGCGTCGGCGCTTGCTCGCACGATCGCACGAAGATCCTTAGGAAGGCATTTTCCAGAAAACCCCGGCGAATCCGCGAATGCCAGTGTGTGGGACCGCTCGATTCGCGGATCTAGCAACCAGCCCTCCCGGACTGTGTGCCAGTCTGCGCCGAAAGCATCGCAGATCCTGCGGAACTCATTGGCGAAGCTTACCTTCGTAGCCAGGTAAGCATTCTCCATATACTTGACTATCTCAGCCTCGAGCGCGCTGCACTGGAAGTAGGTCTTTCCTGGGCCCAAAACGGGCGATAGGAAATCGATGAAGAATCTTCGGATGGATGGAGTCCCGCCGAAAATAACGAAGGGCACATCCTTGCTGCCGTCTGTCCAATACCACTCATTGAACGGGCTCTCGCCAAAATATTCTGGCGAGAAGCATATCTGCTTGCCTGTCTCCTCGCACAGCTTATCTGTCGTGCCCGGCGCGACCGTCGACTTTATCAAGACTTTCTCGACTGGCAGGCGTTCTACAGCATCACGTACATGGCTCACGTCACACTCTCCGCCCGAGCCGGAGGGAGTGTCGACACAGATAATTCCTGCATCGCACTGAGCGAGCCGAAACGCGGGATACTCCGCATCCCGGCGGGCGTCGTAGCTAACGACATCGGCGAATCCTGAGAATAGCTTGATCATCGCAGACCCGACGTGGCCCGTTCCAATTACCCCGAGCTTCTTTGTCGTCACGGGCTAGCCTCCACATGAATAGTGCGTCTTGCTTCCCCAACTTAAGAGATGCCCGCAAGCCGCGCGTTGAGTTCTGCGCCGATCTCCTTATCGCGGATAGCCAGCCTGGCGGCCAGCGTTGCGGCAAGATCAGAGTAGCTACCAGAAGTGAGGGTTTTGATCGACCCAGCCAGCCAGTTCACCCGGTCATCTGTCGACTCCGCCACCATTCCCACACCCAGCCGCTGCAATGCAAGACCGTGATAACGCTGACTCGTGCGCTCATTATCGGGAAGTACGATTTGAGGCACGCCCGCGCGCAGCGCGCTCAGCATGATGCCAAAACCGCCGTGGTGCAGGACAACTGATGCATGCCTGAGCGCGATCTCGTTGGGCAAATACCGAACGGCAGTGATGCCAGGCCGCCCCGCCAGCAGAGCCGGCGCTTCGGGATGAGCGACGACAAGGTGGAGGCCGGCTGTCTGCGCCAGCGCTGGAAGCAAAGCGAGCCGTGACTCATCGCGAAGCACCGTTCCAAAGTTTACATAGCAGAATGGCCGAGGCACAGCTCGCACAATGTGGCGCGCTGCGTTGAGCTGATCATCCGTTCCATCAAAGACCAAGAAGCCAGCGTACTGATACCGGCTACTCTCGCAGCGGCGAGCCGACGAAACCCAGTCGGTCTCACGAAACCCTCGGACCAGGCTAAACAGGCCATCGTAAAGGCAGCCAGGCATCTTGCCGAGCCGCTCCGTGCACCCGAGACTTGCGAGCGAAGTGTCGGCCGCGTCGGCCACCGCGCGCGCGCCCTCGATAGTCTGGCGACTGTATTCCGGGATCGCTGACTCAACGCCGTCGGTGCAGTAGCCGATGTAAGGAATTTTCAAGTGCCGGGCTGTGGATACCGCTGAAAAATAGTCCTTCACTACAATCAGCTGCGCGCGGAACTCGGCGGCGAGCTTTAGCTCGAGCCTGTGGCATGCCGTTAGCCGGTCCGGATCAGACAGCTGAAGGAGATGCGGGCGGTGATGGGGAAGCCGGGCGTTCGTCTCGTAATCATGACATTCGCTCACCCGCCATGAGTCCCCCAACCCGAGAGTTGAGAGGTAACTAGCGGCGCTAGCGCCAGAGAGTAGCACGGGTTTCCACCCGGCGTCAGTCAGCCGCTTACTGAGGGCCACTCCATTGTTGACATGGCCTACCGTAGGCGGGACTATGACCAGTGCGCGGTGTCTGTCGGCTGCCATTATCCGGTCCGAACAAGGTCTGCCGCCGACAGCCCGCGGCGGACCGCACCGTCAGAATTAATGTACTTCCATTCGCCGAACCGGCCAGCCAGGAAGACATCATGCGCCCGGTAGAATGCCGCGATCGTCTCTACGATGGAGCGGGTATCGGCCTGCTGTACCGGATAGGCGTATTTAACGTGCCGAATATCACAAGCAATGACCGAGGCGCGTTCATCTGCCGCGCCAATATTGCGAATCGCCGCCTCGACGGCTTCGGCTAGCGGCTCATCGGGCAAGTTTTTGGCGACCGAATAGGAGACCTCGGCTTGGACGCCGAAGCCAGCGGCGGAGGCCGTATATGGCGATGAGTTGTTATTCAGAACAAGTTTGTGGAAGGGTACTGAAGCATCGGCGCAATAGATCCGATGAAATCTTGCCACCGGACCCTGTGGTGGCCGATCAAATACTAGGCTGACCAGCGCCAAACTGTTATAACGCAAGGTAGACGACGCCGCACTAAGGGCCGGATCGACGAACTTAGACGCGGCGACGAGTTCGATTAATGGCATAGTTGAGATGAGGTGATCAAACCGCAGCCGATCGCCCGAATCGGTGATGACCTCGTGACGCTTTAGATCAAGCTCACACAGTGCAGCACGTCGGCGAAAGCGCATGGCGAAGTCGATAAGCGGGCGATACAGTTCTATGAAACCACCGGCAGAGGGGTAACGAACTGTCGCGTTGGGAAAGTCTCGATGGTCACGATCATTTCTGGCGCCGGTCAGGACCTGCTGCACTTCGGGCTGCACTATCCGCTCTTGTGTCCAGGTCGGAGCGATCTCGGTCAGCGGGAAGCCCCAGAGCTTGCGGTTATAGGGCAACATGAAGTGCTCGGCGATGCCGGCTCCGAACTTCGCGTAGACCCATTCCTCGAAGTTTGCCGGGACCGCTGAAGGATGCTCAGCCGCGTCAAGTATTCCATTGACGCAGTCTTCTATCACGTTCTCTGGAAGGCCGTGCAGATGAGCCTGAAATGGATAGCGGACAAATCTGTCGTATGCGCTGACCCAGGCGTTGCGCGGCTGTGTGTGGCAGTCGACGCCAAGTTCGGAGGAAATTAGCCGGTCGACACCGGCGTCCTTAGTGAAGAAGGCATGGCCGCCGAGGTCGAATATGCAGTCAGCCACACAGAAGGACCGGCATAGCCCGCCAAGTTCCACGTCCGGTTCTAGTAGTACAACATCCTGGCCCGCCAGGGCATACGTGGCGGCCAGACCTGCGGGTCCGCCTCCCACTACGACCGTCGTCATAGATCTCCGCCCTCAACCCGGCTCGGACAGCAGTGTCACCCGGCCGGCATTGCCATCGACGGTCACCCGGCTCGCCGGCCGCAAGGAGGTCGTGGCAGTGCCCAGCGACGCGACCGCTGGCACGCCGTACTCGCGACAGAGAATGGCGCCGTGAGACATGACGCCACCCGCGTCAGTGAGCACTGCGGCGACTCGCGCCAAGACGGGAGCCCAGGCCGGAACGATGGTGCGAGCCACGAGCACATCTCCGGCAGACACGCTGCTCAGATCAGCCTGGCTGCGTACTACCTTCACCGGCCCTTCCGCGAGCCCTGGTGACACGCCGAGGCCGATGAGCACCTTCGTGCCGTGATCCGCAAGCCGAGGTTTTGCTGTCGCGTCGTCACTCTTGGCAGACCAGCTCCTGATCTTGGCATCGTCAATTCCGAACAGCATGACAGTGAATGGCTCCGTCACGCTTGCGGGCGCGACCCCGAATGCCGGCTGCGGGGGCTGCGACCCCAGCGCGTCAAGGGTGGCTCGCCTGCGCTGCGTCAACGGCTGCCAGTAGCCCCGGCCCGCCGCCGGCGCGCCGACCGCCCATGCGGTGCAGACATCCAGCAGGGCTTCATCGACCTCGTGCCGGTTGAGCATGAAGATGTCTTCTGCAACTCGCAGGAAGCCAGCGTCGGCGAGGATGGCGCCGATCCGGCGAACCTGGCGCCAGAAGGCGGCATGCCCGCGATGCTCGACATAGAAGTTGTGATTCTCAACGTAATGAAAGACTTTTGCAGCGAGGCGCTGTCCGGCGAGGAAAGTCTCCCGCTCAGCCCCAACCAGCATCGTGCCATATCTGGCGACAATTTCGCTCTGTTCGGCGGCGAATCGCAGCGGATCCCTCCGTTCGATCTGCTGGTCGACGGCTGACTCCGCATAACCCTTGATGAAGCCAAGGGGAATCTCCGGATGAGTCGCCCAGCAAGGATCAGTATGGGCGAATCCGGTACCGCTGTGGAACTCAAACCAGGGATCCTGAGAATGGCACCAACCCCGGAACCACGCTCTCCCGTCACTGGTACGACGCAACCGCTCGAAGCTACCCTGCGGATCGTCTGGATCGAGCAGCTGAACAACGCCTTTGTCTACGGCAAGTTGTGCCAGGCGGCGAAGCTCAGCATCCGGTCGATACAGGTCGACGTCGATGCCAGAGACCATCTGGATGATCTCGATGTCCGTGATTCCAGCGAACAGGCGCCGACAGTGCTCAAAGAAGTCTAGATACGCCGCATAGCCGATAGCGAGCATCTCGAAGTGATGCTGCCACAGCAGGAGAAGGAGATCCAGGAGCTGATGGTAGGCCGAGATGAGCCGGTAGCTCGAGCCTGAGCCGTCGCCGTCGAGGACTATCTTTTCGGGCTCTTCCGATGGAAGAGGCGAGAAATCAAGAGCAGCTATCCTCGCAATAATGCCGGAGACACGATTGCGCCATCGCAGATATCGCTCGTCCCACTCCTCGTAGTACGTGCCCGCCCGCCGGCCAAATCCGATCGAGCGACGAGCGATTTCGTCCGGATCATCAACGCTCAATGGTGACATATACACATATCCGTTATGGATACGAAAGTCGATGCCTAGCGCCGTCGGTATGAGGAAGTGGCGTGAATTGTACTGCGCGCACGCCAGTTGCGCGAAATGCAAGACAGTGGCATCAAAGGGAGCGACGACCCCTGGATAGTGGACAGCGTCCTGGAACCAGAACCGGTTGTCCTCGTACTCCTGACGCGACTGCTCGCCGAAGACGAGAGAATAGGGGTACATTTGGTGCCAATGCATCGCTCCGGCCGGCAGTGTCTCGAGGCCGGGCCGGGGGAAGTGGAGAGTCTCGCCGCTCATTGTGCTGCCATATCTTGATGCTTGCTCATCGTGGCTGCGACTCTGCGTGTCAATTCCGTGGGCGACGTAGCCGGACGCTCGGAATTGGACCAGGCGGTCTCGGGCCTCGCCTGCAGGATCTGCAGTTCTCCGGTCTCTGCTAGTGCCCACTCGAGATCAACTTGCTCATCGAGGACAGTCATTGCGATGTGGACTGCATCTCGAATGCGGTGAGTCGTCCCTTCAGTTATGCTCGGCTGACGCCGCTGCGGCTCAGGAACAGGGCGACACGTCAGGCCTTGTTCCGTGGCGCAATACCAGGCATGTACTTTCTCTGAGATATGCCGTTCTATCTCGCGCCCGCGGGCCTTTTCAAGCACGAACAGATCAGCTTCTTCGCCATTGACCACGCTGCTACCCTGGCCCCAGGCAGACTCAATGACAATCCGGGAGCGGTCGCCGTTGCGCGGATCGAGCGAGAAAGCCACTCCGGCACTCTTGGCATGTACTTGCCGTTGGACCAGCACGGCCATAGCAGGCGGTCCGGCTAGGTGACCGCTGACGACATAGTTGCTGGTCCACAAGGACGCCCAGCATTCGCGGACAGCAGCGATGACGGAATCTAGCCCTCTCAGCGCCAGTCTCGTCGCGAACTGCCCAGCGAAACTTGCTCCTCGTGAGTCCTCGCCGACTGCGCTCGACCGCACGGCGACCAGAGGAGGCCCGGCAGCATCGGCCGGAGCGCGAAGACCGGCATAAGCGTGCGCAATCTGATCATGCAGCGCCGTCGGCATCAAAGGGAGCCCGCAGCCACGGCGGGCGGACCGCAGGCAGCAGGCCGAGTCAATGACAAACCCGTCTGGCACCTGGAGACCGGCCAATTTCAGGCGACTCAGCGCGGCGGCTTTACCGCCGACCTTCGAAGCATCTGACGAGTCCGTCAAACAATGGATCAAACTCGTCACCCGGGCTCCTCCGCGTTAATACGCAACCCATCCTGATGGTCCGACCGGCAGGCTTAGCGTTCGCTGCCCTGATTGAGAGCAAGGCGATAGCATGGAAGCGCGAGTAGCAGGTGACTGTGCTCATGCTTCGTTCCACATAGGTGACATCACAGCGGTACATCGGCATTTAGTAATTTTCGGATAGCTCAGCGTATGTACCATCAGAGAGTCCTGGCAAGCACCCGCGGTCAGGCGTGCCAAACCGGCAACTCGAGCGCGCTGGTTGTAGTCGCCGTCGTACGCCGAAGAGCTTATCCTGTGTCTATACGTGCGGATATATGTCTGTTTGTCGAAATAGGTGCAGGCGGGATAACTGTCCCGTCGGCGGGACATGGCGTTGACACCTTCATTGTTCGTAGCTGAAGAATCATGCCGGGACCCTGCTCAGCCGGATACTGCCGCGCGCCGCGCCGCACGCAGCTGAGAGCTATAACACTCCGCGACCGAGAATGGTGTTGACCGTTCGTTCAACTCGGCTGCCGCCCACCGGAGGCGGCACGGCGGAAAGCAGCGCTCGAAGTCTGCTCGAAGCTCCCGCGCAAGAGAATGCACGGCGTCGGCCGGGACAAGCAAAATTGCATCGTCGGGGATGCTCATAACCACGGAGGCCTGTCGGCTGAGCACCTCGGGATGGTGGCCCAGGCTGGCAAACCACCGCGACCAAGTGCGTCCGACTGCGCGCACGTCGCCAAGTCCGGTCAGAGTTTTGGCGGTGCTCAGTGTGCCCGTGCCGTCGATACGCATGAACTGCCAGCGCTGAGCGAGCTGGTGCAGCCGACGACCCGCGAGGTCCACGGCGATCCGCGCATGAGCGTGTTGTCCGCCGACCCAGTCGCCATGATCGGCTAAGTCATCGACATCGGGTACCGTGCGCAATGGCGCTTTTGACGTGTGTCTCAAGTACTTCTCTGGCAGCGAAGTCACCAGCCGGCAGAACTCCTCGATCACTGCGGAATCCGTCACTTTCGATGTCCTGATGGCGCAGGACAGTGACACAGAGCCGCAGGGAACGAATTCAGGAATAGCCAATAGCGACGAAAAGATCGCGGACATGTCCGGGTTGCCTGTCGTCCCGAGGGCGCACTTTACCAGAGTGTCGACATGGAGAGTTTCCAGAGCGCCGTCCGCCCGGTCACTAACGCTTCGACTTAGGTCGCTGCGAGCCTTCGCGACGGCTTCGTAGAGAGCGCCGAGACGACCAATGGTGATTTCCGGAGTCGCTGGATGCAGTATTCGCCGAGACTGAAGGAGTTCGCCGACCACGAGCACGCTCGTCGGCTCTTTGGTACCCAGGTCGGCATTCGAAGCCATAATCGCACGTTAGGCCATGAGATGATAATGGCGATAGATGGGTGCAGGTCGGCGCCTGGCGCACCTCGCAGTTAGCCTGCGGGCTCCGGAGCCCGGCAGCCTCGGGAGACGCCAGGTCGGGTACCGCAAGGCGACGGAGGTCAGCAAGCGGCGGCGACGGTGTGCCGTGGGCGGCCGGGACGGCGGCGCAGTATCTTGGCGAGCACGGCGAGAGAGCCTATTGCTGAAATGAGGCGGCGTGGATTTCGAAGAACTGATTGTTAGCACTGCTAAAGAGATCCTCGGACGCGAGGTCCGCCTGGCGGACAACTTTTTTGGTCTAGGCGGCGATTCGCTGATGGCTCTCAGGTTCGAGGCGAGCATCGAGGAGAAGACTGGCCTCGAGAAGGTGCTTCAGGACATTTTCATGGCTCCGACTTTCGAGACTCTCGCTGAGCAGATTGGGTCGCGGATTCGTGATCACGCGCTGAGCTCGTCAAGCGCGGCCGGAGCTAATGCGCAGTGCGACCAGTCTGTGCCCGCTGCTAGCACAGGAGACGGGCTGACATACCGGCAGCGCCGACTTCTGAGCCGTCATTTCCAGACACGTCCCGACCTGACTGCCAGTAGCGCCGGTAACGTGTGGGCCGTATTCCGAGTGACTGGACTCCTTGATTTCGCTCGCCTCGACGCTGCACTGGCGGGCCTTACCCAACGTCACGATGCGTTGCGAATGTGCTTTGCACAGGTCGATGGCCGGCCGCTGAGGGTCGCCGGCTCGGGGAGCTACCCGTTTCTTGAACAGTTGAATGGTGATCGGCACCTGCCGGACTCCGAGGCTCTTCGCAGCGTTGTCACGCGGATGATGGCACCATTCGCGCTCCGCGCGGAGCCGAAGATACGTGCATGCGTGGCGAATATCTCCGCACGCTCCGCCTATCTTGGATTCGCTGCTGACCATCTCGTGTGTGACGGAGGGTCGATGCGGTTGCTGCTTCGCGACCTGGGACTTGCGTATCGTGAAGCGACCGACGGGGAGGCCCGCTTCGGCGAGTCGCAGGCGCAGAGTTTCGTGGACTGGACAGAACGTGAGCAGTTCACCTACTCAACGGAGGAGCTACAGCGCCGACTGGATTACTGGAGGCGGGTCCTCGATCCGCTGGAACCATATCCAGAGTTGCGACTGCCTGGGATGAAGGAACGCGCTCCAGGTACTCGCCCGGCGATGGCGGCGATTGACCGTCGCCTGGGCCATGAGTTCGCAACGTCCTTCAAGGCCTGTGCCGCATCCTCGGGTGTGACGATCTACGCGGCGTGCTGCGCCGTCTTGATGCTGGCGGTTCATGCCGAGACTAGACGGTCGGCAATCGGGTTTCACAGCCCGGTCTCGGTGCGGCAATCCGGGTGGGAGAACTCTGTCGGGTTCTTTAGCAATGTCTTGCCAATTCGTGTGCGGGTTGACCCGTCTCGGACACCAGCAGAGATCTCTAAGTCGGTGATGACCCGAGTGGCGGAGGCGGCCAGATACGCCATCCCCACTCCGGTGCTATTCGAGAACCTGCAACCTGAGCAATATACGAGTTTTAACTGGCGTCCGCGAGTCTATTTTGACGGAGGTGCCGAGGCCGAGGACGCGGTGCTCGAGCTCGAAAATTTGAAGGTGCGCTATGTGCCCACGCTAAGCGTAGCTGACCAGGAGCTCCCACCGCGTGACGGGATCATGGTGAACGTATATATGGAGCGATCCGGTATGCGGTTCACGATGGTCTATGAAAGTGACCTATGGCCAAGCCGCCGTGCGGCGCGCTTTCTGGGAAACTACGTTAAGGCCGTCGAACGATCTGTGCCGTGCTGGCATTCTCCATCACAGCACCTGCTATCGGAAGTGTTCGACTGAGTGGTCTGAAATTCCTACGCGATCTCGATCGCTAGCGACCTGTGAAGGTGCTCGCGTACGGATTGCTCAAGTTCGGCAGGCCACCGAACGCCGGTTCTGTCAGAGAGTTCGCGCGCTATCGGGAGGAACAGCCGGGCGCAGGCAAGATGGCCTGCAATGACTGCTTCCCGCGTGGCAGCGATCGGGGGCAGGTCCCGCAGGGCCTGCAATCGGGCCTCTGGAAGGAGGCCCCGCAGATGCAGTGCTCCGCCCCTGTCGGCTACGGCAACGTCCTGGAGCATCAGCTGGATCAGCATTTCCCGAAGCAGCCCTACTCCGGACACGCCAACCTCGTACTCGGAACGACCAGCCACTACGGGCAGAAGGCCGAGAACCCGCAGAAACTCGGTGGTGAGGCTCCGCACCCTCGTTGCGTCCGGTTGAAGCGGCGCGAGCGGCGGCCCTAGCTTAGCGTCCAATCCGTCGCGGTCGAACAGCAAACTGACTGTGCTCCGACTTCGCTTCGGGACGTCCTCAGGGGTACCTATGGCCACATCGAAGCGAAGCCATTCTGGAGTAATATGGCTGAATACGGGCAGTGTGCGTACCTGCTGACGCAGGACAGTTGGCGAGATTTTGTCGGACAAGTTCGGCCAGTCGTCGGTGAATTGCGTTACGCCGGCTGGCTGCACAACTAGCCAGACGTCAATATCGCTGTACTCGTCATTAGTGCCACGAGCATGGCTCCCGCAGAGCCAGGCTGCGCGAACTCGCTCGTCCTCCTGCAAGACTCCTGCTATGCGCTCCACCAGCTTGTCTGGTTCGCTCACTATGCTCTCCTCATCATCGCCCGGTTCGTGTCGGGCATTCCGGGTTGTCAGCCGCTATGCTCGGGCTGGCCGACTGGCACGTCGCGGTCGACCCGGATCTCGGCGGGCAGCCCGAGCACCATCTCGGCCAGGATGTTCTTCTGGATCTCGTCGGTGCCCCCGGCGATCGACTGGGCAGGCACTGACATCAGCACCTCGGCGACGATGCCGCCCATTGGCGATTCGGGTCCGGTGAGCAGCGCGCCAGCGGCCGCGATCATCGAGTGCACCTTCGCCGACTCACGGGCGATAGTGCTCGCGGCCAGCTTGCCGATCGATCCTTCCGCGCCCGGCCGACGGCCGGCAGCACGCGCTACCCTGGCCCGTTCGGCGGTCCAGGCACTGGCCCGGTGCATGGTGATCAGCCTGGTGACGGCCTGCCGGATGACCGGGTCGTCACTGACCCCGGCCGCCTTCGCGTGCTCGACGACCAGGTCGGGCCGGCCAGCTGCCTGCCGATACCAGGAATACCTCGCGAAGTGGTCGTCGGCCTCGGCCCGCGCCTCGTCCAGCGCGCGGCCGGGAGCGCGCGAGTACTCGGGGCGCCGCAGCGCCCAGAACCTGCGCTCGTAGGCCAGGGTAGTCAGCGCCGCGGCCCAGCCTGCGCCAACCGCGCCGATCACGTTGTCCCTCGGGACGCGCGCCTCGGTCAGGAAGACCTCGTTGAACGAGGCGTGAGAGTTCATCTGCCGCAGCTGCCGTACCTCCACGCCCGGCTGATGCATCGGCAGGGCAAAGTACGTGATGCCCTGCTGCTTAGGCACGCTGGCATCAGTGCGGGCCAGCAGCATCCCCATGTCCGTATGGTGCGCGCTGGTGTTCCAGACCTTCTGGCCGTTGATGACCCAGCAATCGCCGTCGAGC
>Ga0335072_10000656_pt1 | contig 63539 bp, 50 predicted proteins | sample Lox_Sample_21_FD_206725 | JGI IMG/M metagenome (GOLD analysis project Ga0335072, IMG submission 206725) | Soil microbial communities from Loxahatchee National Wildlife Refuge, Florida, United States - Lox_Sample_2.1 | ecosystem: Environmental > Terrestrial > Soil > Wetlands | place: USA...
ACGTCACCTGGACAACTTTAAGGCATCAATCGGTACTGTGTTTGTGCCTGAGGAATTTTTGTTGATGCCTGGGCAAGACTTTTGACGCGAATCTCCGTACAGCAGGCAGGATTCTCCACATAGTCACTCACATTTGTACTTCATGGTCGCAAATCGGGGCATTGCATGGTCTCTAATCTGGCATGGTTCTACCTCCAAGTTCCAAACGTATTGAAAACATGGTTGCACTTATTTTTGAGCAGTGGGTGGGCTGCCTAGGAAGATGCGTAATGGATAAGCTAAGCAAAGATCCTAGTCCGTCTCTGAGAGCCATTTCGGGCTCCACGCTATAGATGGGCGTTGACCGTCCCCAGTGCGAAGGACGAAATATTATTATCTCGATGAATTTGGTCTAGCGACAAAACTAATACACTCTTGCTCTGTAAATAATTAATACACAGTACTAATAGCTGAGCGTCACGATTTCGGCCGCCGGATAGGGCCTTTTTTGATGCCTCTTTAGGCGGCCTCGACCGTATCGTCTCCGTAGCAACTTTTCTAGTCATCAACTTCTTAACAGCACTGCATCTGCAACTTCTCGACTCTCCGCTTCATGAAAAATGGCAGATCAACAGCTTCCTCCCAATAAACGCCCTCATAGCGAATCGCCGCTATCGTCTTCGAAAGTCGGCACCACTACAACATTAACAGCCACCACGCCTCCAGACGGTACGAAGGGCTTCGAGTCGGACTCATCACTCGCGAGTCCGAAGCATCCCGAGAGCGCGTCAAACTCTGAAACTACCACCACTCCCTCCAAGTCTGCCGCCGCCGCCGCCGCCGCTGCACATATTCCGAAGCTTACTCTCCCGGTTCGCCCCAGTGACTTAATTGGAATGTCTCTGGAAGAACGATTGAAGCTCCACGACCCGCCCCACGACCCTGAACGCTCTACGAGAATGGAACGAGAGAGCAGGGAGGTACAAGATAGGGTAGATGACTGGTTCCGCAAAACGTCAAGAGCGGAGCGGGACCAATGGTGCATTGATCACGGCGTCGGACATAGTAAGTGGACTTGGCACTCAATCACTAATGCTAATATTCCACGTAGTGCTGGGCAAATCAACCCCATTTTCGGGAAGTGTTGTCGAAGATTTACTCGATAGCATACATTATTCGTCGGATGAAGAGTAGATATATACAAGTGCATGCATCAATGTCATTCGAGTCTCGCTCTCCCAAATACCTTCTCCAATGCATCCCATACTAGCCGAAAGTCGTCTTTGATCAACGCCCACTGCTCTTCGCGGGTTGGTGTATCTTGTACCCAATTCTTTAAAGCCTTACGGCAATTCTCGTCAGACTCCAGCGTGCCTTGACGGCCAAAGACAGCACTTTTGCCGGATCATGGTGCCATGTTTCTCATGGCTCCAGGTAATTATATCACCTCCCTTCTGCCATGTTATCATTCCGTTGAAATCGAGTTTATCGTCCTCCGACGTTCTGAAAAGCGCGACTACGGCCGTCGTCTTCTCCAAAAATTGCTTCAGACAACGCCGAAGCGCGTCCTCTTCGCTGTGGCACATCTTCGTCGAGAATGATCGGCCTTTGGTCTATTAAATTCATTAAGTTAGCTAAATTTAACATGTTAAAAGGTATCCATTCTACTGTATATTTTAAGCCTGGATTCTCTTCCTCCAGGCTAGAGACGGTGTATTCAAATTCACCGCACGATACTGATCCGCCGTCGACTAGTTGAACGACAGTCTTCGGCGCGCTATCTATGAGGACACCAGAGTCGTCGAACGCTAGCCGGTGTTTTCCAGCGTCAGAAAATCGAAATCGTATATTCGCTGGCGCCATATCCTCTTCTACCGCTTGAGAAATGAGTATCGACCAAGCCGTGCATAGGCCATGCTTGTTTTTAAAGAGGTGGGCGAGATCTGATGTTGTAGCGCCCTCGATTTTCTTCACAATCGAAGATCGCACCGCCTCGGGCAGGCGATTTTCCTTCTTAATGCCGAATGTGACGAATTTATCCGCCGGCAATTTGCTATAGCACAGTAGCTGGGCATAGTAACCGAAGCTGGAGTAAATTGACTTCGGCCACAACGTATGATATCGTTCGTGAGCCACTTCAAACTGTTCCGACGGCATCTTTGTTTGTGATGTTGTTACATTGCCAGAATAAACACGCGCCACGCCAATCTACTACACTGGGCAGCTGCGAAGATCTGTCCATACTACTGGTAAAGTAAGAGGAAATAACCAACAAAAAAAAAACGTACAGCAGGCAGGATTCTCCACTGGTCACCCGCGTGAATACTGACTGCCCGGCAGGTTGCTTAATTGCAGTGAGCAGACGGGTACTGATGCATTCAACCTCCAATGGCCGTACGTGAAAGAAACGGGCTATAATTCGGTAGATATGGCAAAGTTTTGCGGCTAAAGCTGACCCCGCAAGCGGCAAAGTTCGTATTCGACATTACGGAGTGTTTGTGGAGTAACACCTCGGAAGGCTGTTACAATCTCGTTCGTACCTAATGGAAATGAACATAAATTGTGGATAGAGTAAGTAGAATCAATTCGCTTTGTAAAGAAGAAATATCGCTGTAGATACCACCCCGACGACTCTCACAACATGCCATATCTCGAGCAGAATGAAGTGCGGCTCTACTACGAAGTCCACGGCCCAAGCAGTGGAACTCCATTAATTCTCACACACGGCTACTCCTCGACGTCACAGATGTGGCAGAGCCAAATTACGCCTTTGACAAACTCAGGATACAAGCTCATCATTTGGGATATGCGAGGGCACGGCAAGACTGACTATCCAAGCGACCAATCTGCATACAGCGAAGCTCATACTCTTTCCGACATAAACGCCATTTTGGATAAGGTCTGCGGTCATGGAGCTTCAGTTATCGTCGGTGGTCTCAGTCTGGGAGGCTATATGAGTCTAGCTTTCTATCGCGTTCATCCTCAGCGAGTAAAGGCTCTTCTGATTATCGACACTGGTCCAGGATTCAAGAAAGACACCGCAAGAGATGCATGGAACAAGGATGCTCAGGGTACAGCCGCCCGTTTCGAGCGCGACGGCTTGTCTTCTCTGCAGAACGCAAGCCCAGAACGAGCAATGGTGACGCATCGGGACGCAACGGGTCTTGCGCGAGCTGCACGGGGTATGCTTGCTCAGAGGAACTCCGCAGTCATTGAAAGTTTGCCGAATATTCGAGTGCCGAGCTTGGTAGTTGTGGGTTCAGAGGATAAGCCATTTCTGGCTGCTAGCGAATACATGGTGAAGAAGATACCTGGAGCGAAGAAGGCAATTATTCCGGGTGCAGGACATGCAGCGAACATTGATCAGCCCGAGGCTTTCAACAAGGCAATTATTGGATTTCTGCAAGATTTGAGGTACGAAAAGAATGCAAAGCTTTGAGTTCGTGAGAAAGCAGGTCGCTTTGTATTTGGAGACGGTGGAAAAGTAGCTCGATATCTGACACGTGAAACTACATGGTCGCGAGGTTACTTCAACAAAATGTTGCAATCAAAGGTGTCAGTCAAGGTAGAAACGAACATCTAGGAGATGATAGCTACTAATGAAAGCATTTTCAACATTGGCGTAATGTATTATAAGTTTTTCAAAGTGTCTAGGTGAAGCTTCAGCCATCTCTTGATTTATCGATACGAACTACTCCGTACCTAGCTAGGTACAGTACTCCATACTCCGTAGCTACTCCCTATGTAGGTAGCTAAAGAAAACATATTTCCCCTGCTTGACTTCCGTCCGCGACGTGTTAACAACCACAAACTCGAGTAGATGTCGTCACAACTGGTATCCTTTGGCCTCTGGTATTTCGTGCCAAATGTAAGTGTCGAAACATATTCTCCATGCCGTCCAGACACTAATTTTTCGATGCAAGCTTGTCACAGGATGGCTGCACACCATCTACTACCGCGTCGCGTACGCCGCCGGTGAACCACGCCCACAGCCAGGACATCCAAAATTTGTAAGAGATAGAAAAATCGTCTTCACTCTTGTAATTGTGTCCTACCTGCTATACACCATCTATGAGGCGGACTGGCAGATGCAGCGGGATGGCACCTTTTACAGTCTCCTTGGACTTCCTTTGAATGCGGATGAAAGGAGGATACAAACGAACTTCCGGAGATTGTATGTTTAGAAGCGCAATGACAGCTTCGGGGCTATCGCTAACGCATCCACTTTAGAACAGTCAAATGGCACCCTGATAAAGTCACCCAGCCTGAACTCCGTCCTGCCGCGGAAGCCATGTACATCAACATCAAACTCGCTCGCGAAACGCTTCTCGACCCAGTCAAACGCTTTGCATACGATCGCTTTGGTCCAAGCATGCTAGAGTGGAAGAGATGTACCACAAGGAGCGACTACATTTTGGCGGGCATAACAAGATCTGCTCCTCTCTATATCGGAAGCACTATCTTTATGGTAGCATACGGCTTCCTGGGATACTTGCAAAGCGGACAATACTGGCGTTATGTCACGGTTGCAGCGATCATGGTGTTCGAAATGTACACCGTCACACGGCCCTTCCACCCTCCGATACTCACCTACTTTATCAATCCGATCCTGAGACGTGTGACGCCACACCATCCGTACTTGCCCTTCCAAGCGCTATCTCTGGCTCGCAAAGTTTCACTATCTATCTTCATTGCCATCAACCAGCTGGCACCTCAATACAAGCCGCAAGCAGGAGCGGCGGGCTCTAAGAACGATGCAGCTGCTAATGAGCAGATCGATCGCTTAACACACTTGGGCAGGGCTTTGGATGCGGAAACAAAACGCCTCCTTGCCCTCGAGATGTCTCCGTTCCGCGATGACCACCAGATGGAAGGTCGCGCACGAGATCAACTAAAAGCGTGGCTAGTAAGAAATGAAATTCGAAATGATGCTGGTGTAAGTGCTGCAATCAAACAAGCAATACAACGGCGAAGTCAAGGGAGCGAAGAAGACGTAGTAGAAGTTACTGGCAACAGCAGATGAAAGCTTTTATTTGGTGCTGTACCATAAATAGCAAATCTATACTTCGCGAGATGAAATAGCCCCTCTGCCTTCTACCTTGCCAAGTGCTTCACGCTGGTCCTTTCCAATCTCTACTTGCGGTAGTTCCTTTAGGCCATGCCTCGTAGGCTTTGTCATGAATCCGATATCACACAGATAGGCCAAGTATCTTCCAACAATCTCTTCGTCAATCTCAAAGTTTGCTTCCTCGGTACCGTCGTCCAACTTTACACCGGCCGTGGCCGCCTTTTTTAACAAGGCCGTGGTATTGGTGTAGTCGAGTGCTGGAGACCTGCTGTCAGCAGGCAAATCACTAACGGCAAGATGGAAGAGCGGAAGCAGTGCATGTTCCTCGTAACCTTCCTCAGCAGTGAAGTTGACATAGTCTTGCAACATCATTCTCCAGCTGTCGTAGCTTGCCCTCTGCACTCCGTAGCCATACTTCGCCAAACACCGCAGATAGTCATTGAACGTCATGGCCCGCCTGGTCGCATTCAGAACCTGCACGTTGCCGCCACGGGTCACAGACGGCGGAAGAGCCGCGGCCGCAGCACAAATGCGCGCGAGGCCATCGACCGGCATAGCGTTGACGGCGTTCTCGCGGCCGAGATCCGGAAAGTAGGCCAGCTGGACGCAGCCCTTGAGGATGCGCACGAGGAAGTCGTCGGTCAGCGTCGTGCCCCTGTTGCTCTCGCCCGTGACGTAGCCGGGCCGCAGAACGTAGCCTGCGAGGCCCCTTGCGCCTGCATCGCGCATCAACCCTTCGCACACCCACTTTGTTTGGCCGTAGCCGGTTGCCAGGCCCTTGGCGCTGCCTGCGAGATCATCGGCTTCTGGGATAGGCGATTCGAGAGATTTGGCCCATGCGGTGGGGTTAGTGTAGAATTCTGTATCGACGACTGAGGTCGATGAGATGAAGATCATGCTCTTAGCTTTGCCGATCGCTGCGAGATGGAGCAATTCGACTGTGGAAAGCACATTCGACGCGCGAAGGGAAGAGTAATCAAGTACCCAATGGACGCGTGCTCCATTGTGGATAATAACGTCGACTTCCGCAGTGAGAGAATCCCAGCCAGATTGACTAAGGCCTAGTCGTGGTAAAGAGAGGTCACCGACTATTACTTGGAGGCGATCTTCTGGTGGTGCAGCGAGACCATAGGCAAGGAATGTGTTCTTTAGACGAGCAAGACCCAAAGAGGATGTGTCGGCGCGGACGTGGCAAATGACTTTGGAGAACTGTGAAGGGGTGCGAAGCAGAAGATCCAAGATATGAGAACCAAGAAAACCTGTGGCACCCGTGAGGAGAACAGTTTTCGGACCAGATGGAAGGTTACCGGATGGGAATGATGATGGAAGCTTTTTGGCAAGTGCTACTCGGTCGTTGGAGTAATATTCTGCTTGAGCCGGTGTATCTTCTTCAGCAGCATCGAGTCGTAGACCATAAGGATCTTGTAGCCGATCAACTTCTGCAGCAAACGAGCGCAATGATGGGTGTTCAAAGAGAGACCTAATTGTGATACCTGTGCCGGAGAAAGCCTTTCGAACATCAAGAAGCACATATTGAGCGATAAGACTGTGGCCACCAAGATCCCAGAAACTATCATCAGGAGTGATAGTTCGATGTGAGACAACACTTTTGACATGTTTTGCCCAGATCTTGGCCAATGTCTTTTCGGTCTCCGAAAGAGCTGCTTGATTGTATGATGGCCTTCTCGTCGCCAAAGCAATCTCTGATGGTTCTGGAAATGGCAACGCCCGCTTATCAACTACGCGAGATGTTAGTTTCTACTAGCACCGAACTCTTCCAGATAGCATACCTTTGCCGTTCGGTGTGAGAGGCATGCGGATTAGAGGTACAAGGACTGTGGGAACAGCATAGCTTGGGAGCTTGCTCTCTAGATACTTCTTGAGCTCATATCTCAGTTGCTCAAACTGTTTGAGTAAGTTGGCCATCGAAGTATCCTCTGGACTCAGGGTTGGCTGCGGCTTGCCCTTCGCTTTCAACCAGTCCTTGAACTTTCCAATCTCAGGCACGTAATAGCTAACCAAAGTTTGCTCTTCGTCCTTATCTCTTCGAACCAGTGTCACGTTTTCTCGGACGAGGTCGTGTCGTGATAGATGAGTATCAATCTCGCCAAGTTCTATCCTGAATCCTCTAATTTTGACTTGGTCGTCATCTCGACCCACCACTGAGACATTACCATCCTTAGAATATTTCGCTAAGTCACCTGTCTTGTACATCCGGTCGCGAATCTTAAATGTCTTTCTCCATGGTTCTTTGTCTGCATGCTCTGCTTGAGCTTTCTCCACTTCAAGCCAATGATCGGCCGGGATGAACCAATTCGTCACAAATTTCTGCTTGTTGAGATCCGGTTGACCCACATAGCCTTCCGCAAGGCCTCCAGCTCGCACATACAGATCTCCAATTTCATCGACACCGCATTGCTTCATCTTATTCTCTCGATCAACAACAAGCAGCTGTACATCTTGCATACCGGTTCCGGCTGGAATGACGTCAGGCATCTTGTCAAGAAACGTAGGATCTGATGCTTTGCTCGGAAGTTCGTAGTAGCTGACGCTTCGCTGTGTCTCAGTTGTTCCATACATGTTGACAATGAAGAGGTTTGGTGCAAGATCTTGCAATTTGCGACAATCGCGTTTCAGTAAAAGGTCGCCAACAAAGAACACATGGTGGAAATTAGGCATTTGAGCTGTTGCTCCTCCGACCATAATTTGGCCCATGGCTGGTGTTAGATGGGAGACTGTTGCGTTTTCTCTCCGCATCCACTGCGCCAGTTTCTCGTGCATAATGTCATCCTTGGCCGGAACCAGTAAAGTCGCGCCCAGAAATAGTGGAGTGAAGACATCTCTCTGAATTGGATCATGAGCAATGCCTGAGAGCATGGTGAAGCGATCCTTTTCAGATAGACCATAGCGCTTGGACATCCAGGGAAAGTACTTTGGCAATGAGTAGTGTCGGCCAGCAACGCCCTTCGGTCTCCCTTCAGACCCAGAGGTGAATGACAAAGTCGGAGTATCGTCAGGTCCGATCATGATATCTGGACCAGCCTTCGCATCGTTTGTTGCAGATAGGAAAATATCCTTACCATTGTCAAACGCACCCGAAAGAAGAGAACCATCATCTTGGATCATGAGACCGGGGACTGTCGTCTTGAGGCTTAGTTTCGTTTTAATGAATTCCTGTACTTTAGCATCAAGATGACCTGCTTCTCTAGTCGCCTTTTCGAGGATGACGAGAGCACGGGGTTGAGAGACGTCCAAGTAGATCTGTTGCCGGTCTGGAGGGTACAGCGGATCAATCACTGAGAAGCTTTAAGGAGTTAGGACTGAGATAATATCTTAATTGTTTGGAGAAAGCGTACGCTGCTCCAGCTTTGATAATGCCCATGATAGCAATGACCTGTCACTCATCAATTAATCACTTGCATCCGGATAGAATCGGCAGACTATACCAGGTCAACACCGCGATAGGCGTAGCACTGATTCATAGTCAGTTATATGCTATCTTAATAGCGCAAAAATAGTATGTACCATCACGACTTCACCTTTCTGTATGCCATGTCGAACTAGATGATTGGCCAAAATGTTTGAAGCTTCCCATATTTGGCGATACGTGAACTCACGTCTTGGAGCAGAGCTGGAAGCAGTCTCTATAAATTGATCAGCAATGTCTCATATCTCACAACTTACCAAGGGAAGTACTACCGATGACGCAAGGTCTCTCTGGGTGCGCTTTCGCATTCTGGTCAAAGAAAGAGGTTATAGGGCCTCGATAGTCATCCCAATGGAGATCAATGGTAGGATCGGGCAATCCGATGCCATCTTTCATATCAACAGTGCCATTCATATTGTGTAATTCCTTGGTTACATGATTTATGAAAATTTCCTGGAAATGACTCTTTCATACCTTTACCGAATCTACCCGTAACAATTTCAACATCGTGATTGAGTAGCCGAGAAAATCCCGATTCGCTAACTCCCAAACTTTTCCAATTGTCGTCAGAAGAAGTGAGCATATTTTTCCTGCAGCTCTTGAACGGTATTTCAAATGCCATACGTCGTTGAGCACTGAATATATGTGATATTATGGTTCTACAGGCGATTTTGTATGAGCCTGGCTCACTCAAGATCCTCAATCAGTTGAGGCTCCCACATACAACAGTGTACGACACCATCCATAACAGCACAGATGCATGGCACGCAATCAAGGAAATGCGCACGAGAGGTGCTCCCGCCATTGCTTTGGTGGCAGCTCTGGGTCTGGCAGTAGAACTAACAAATACAACCATCTCTTCTATACCGGAGGAATTGCAAGTTTACATCATAGAAAAATCAGATTACCTGGTTACGAGTAGACCGACGGCCGTCAATTTGGCTGATGCTGCAAAGAAACTAAAGATTGTTGTTGGAGACGCAGTTAAGATCCCTGGTGCAACTGGGGACAGTGTGAGGACTGCATATGTAAAGGCAGCAGAGAGGATGTTGGTGGATGACGTGAATGACAATGTCAATATTGGAAAGCATGGTGCGGATTGGATTGTTAAGAACACTTCCCAAGGACAATCAGGGAAAGTTAGTATGTTGACACACTGCAATACCGGGTACGAAACTCTTGGGCAATGATTACGTTTGTTTCTAATCTCCTCGTAGGTCTCTAGCCACCGCGGGTTATGGTACTGCACTGGGCGTGATAAGAGCTCTACACGAGCGTCAATCGCTCAAACATGCGTTCTGTACCGAGACAAGACCATACAATCAAGGCTCGAGGTTGACAGCCTACGAACTGGTACATGATGAGATTCCCTCAACATTGATTACCGATTCAATGGCTGCCGCTCTACTTCGATTAAGAGGTTCGACGGAAAACATCGCCGCCATTGTAGTTGGTGCTGACAGAGTGGCCGCAAATGGAGACACTGCTAATAAGATAGGCACCTATGCATTGGTAAGGATGTGGCACAAATTGGGATTTGCGTAGAGTCTAACTATGAACTCCAGGCCATTCTTGCGCGACACCATGGCGTGAAATTCCTAGTCGCAGCACCACGTACAACAATCGATCTCAGCACTCCATCTGGAGAGAGCATTGTCATCGAGGAGCGGAGAGGTATTGAGGTAGCCGTGAACTCTGGTCCTAGATTTGATGGCGTAGATTTCGACGTCAATGCGGTTGAAACTGTCAGAGTGGCGGCAGAGGGCATTGATATTTGGAATCCGGCTTTCGATGTCACTCCGGCAGAGCTGATCGACGGCATTATAACGGAGGTCGGCGTCGCGACGAAGAATGCTAAGGGTGCTTTCCACCTAGAAGACCTGTTTGTTACAGGCACTTAGATATCACTCGGAGTCAAATTTTCTTTTCAAGAGAGAGCTGTTCTTCAAGGCTCCGTAGTCTTCTTATCATTATTGCCCTCTTCTGAACTGGTCGTACTGCCTTGAGCTCCCTTCCCATTTTCGCTATCAATGATACGCTGATTCTCCTGTGCACGCTCCAGAAGCTCTTGTATTCTCTCTTCAAGCTTATCCAGGGTTTGTTCAAGCGAGGAAGCCGCTCTTTCACCACGGGCGAGGTCTTTGAAAGCTTGAGCTAAGTCTGCTTCCGGATGTGGTTCTTCGTGGTCTCCATTTGGTTGAGAAGCCATTGATGACGCAATTGACCGAAAGAGAGGAAAATTAGAGATATGACGGGATCGGGTTGTCTATTGCTGTGTATGATAAGCTGCTGTGAGGGTTTGTGGAAGTTTCTTGATATCGACTCTTGGTACTCGTACTCCGTACCAGGCAAAAGCCCGACTTTGACGCGCGGCAGCGGCAGTGAACCCTCATGTCATCTCCGAAACAGCTCATACTCGCAACTTTGTTGCCTCTTCACCAACTTCCACTCTCTCCCCATTCTATCCATCCACTGATCTCCTTTAAAGATGTACAGCACTGGCGGCTTCGGCCAACCTCAATATGGTCAGCCGCCGCAACAGATTCCCCAACAAACGGGCTACGGCTTGCCGCAACTTCAAGCTCAGTACACCGGCTACCCAGGTATTGTACCGCAGCAACAACAGCAGCAACAGCCGCCTCCCATGCCTCAAATTCCGGCACAGTATCAAGGTCAACAAGCTTCAATCGGTTTCCAGGCTCAACAGCAGCCACAACAAAGCTTCCAGCCTCCTCCGCAGGCTCCGCAACTACAGCAGCAACCTCCTGCCCAACCTCAGAGACCACAGGCCACTGGTATGACCTCTTCGCAGATGGCTGATTCCTTTCGAACCCCCTCGTCGGCCCCCGCGCCTCAAACTAGCCGTAGAAAGGCTTCGATCTCGAAGATCCCGAGTATCCGTCTCTCGTTCATAACCGCGTCCGACCAAGCGAAGTTTGAACAGCTGTTCAAATCTGCCGCTGGAAATGGACAAGCTTTGTCAGGAGACCAGGCTAGAGATCTTTTGATGAGATCAAAGCTTAATGGCGATGACCTCTCGCACATCTGGACACTTTCAGATACAACTAAATCTGGACAACTGCTTTTCCCGGAGTTTGCGCTAGCAATGTACCTTTGTAATCTCAAGCTGAAGGGCCAAACTCTGCCAATGACGCTACCGGAACGTATCAAGAATGAAGTCTCCAGCATGGTAGATATCATCTCATTTAGAGTGCCTGACGACAATCCACCTGCAGCTCCGCGAAACAACGCGCCGAATTTCAATGAGCCTAATAGACAGACTACAACATCTCCTCCTGCCATACAGCAACCGCAACCTCAGCCGAATAACCAGCAATTGCTCTCGCAATTAGTCAGCCAGCCGACTGGCATGATGCCACAGTTGATGTCTCAGCCCACTGGCTTTCCAGGGCCTGGTGGCTTTGGTGGACAGCCTACAGGACTGCAACCGCAGGTAACCGGCTTTCTTGGCCAACCAACATCGACGTATAATGGTCCAAGACCACCGATGCCTCCCATACCGACCGGATACCAATCCAACAATCTTGCGCCTCAGCCAACGGGAATGGGACCTCTACAGGCACAACCAACAGGTATTCCAGGTCAATGGGGATTTGTCAACGCACCTGCTACGGGTCTCCCAAACATTGATGCTTTACGCCAGCAAATGATGCCACAACCAGGCCGTGAACAAGGATTTTCAACAGCTGGTCTCACAGGAAATGCTACTATTCCCTGGGCGGTAACAAAAGATGAGAAGAAGATATACGATGACCTGTTCAAATCCTGGGATGGGTTTGGAAAAGGATTTATTGCAGGAGATCAAGCCATCGAGATCTTTGAGCAGAGTGGGCTTCCCAAGACCGATCTTGAAAAGATTTGGACTCTGTCAGATCCCAACAACAGGGGAAGACTCAATCTGGATGAATTCGCAGTAGCTATGCATCTAATCTACCGGAAACTTAACGGCTACCCGATTCCTGCGCGTCTCCCACCGGAACTTATCCCTCCTTCAACACGTAATCTTAATGCTGCACTTGGTGGTGTTAAGTCGGCGCTATCACGAGATGCTGAAGAGAGAAGAAATACTGGCGCTTTCCTACAACCACAAAAAACTGGTGTCAGTTATCTCAAGTCACACTCACTTCGCACTGGAAGTCCAACATATGGAAGAGCTGATGCCACTGTATTCCGCAATAACGATGATGACATTGGATATAAGTCCGCAGCTCGGCATCGACTTGGAGCCGAGGGACGCTCTCCATCTCCTGCCCAATCTGGATCACCTTCCTCTCCAAACCTGAGCGAAGACCTGAACGCGGATCAACTTCGCAAGCTCATCAAAGAGAAGCAAGTTCTTCTAGAGGCGATTGATTTCCGGGATGAGGGAAGAGCTGAAGAAGACGATGCTCTTGATAGGAGAGACAAGCGTGATGCTGATGATCTTTACCGGCGCATTCGACGCGCTCAAGAGGAAATTGATAGCCATCCTAATTCCTCCTCGTTCAGCGGCGATTCTGGAGCGGAAAGACGAAACTTAGGAAGACAATTACAAGTCCTGAACGATCGCCTCCCAGATCTTGCTTCACAGGTGCGCCGCTGCGAACGTGCCATTGCAGACGCACAACTCGAGTTGTTCCGACTTAAGGATGCGAAAGCTCATCCTAATTCAGCTACTCCTATCGTCGGTACCGGTCCTGGAGGAGCTATCACCGAATCAGACCGACTCAAAGCTCGTGCAAAAGCAATGATGCAACAGCGCTCCGCGGCTTTGCGAGGTCAAGCGGCGCCAACTGCAAATGAAGATCCAGCTGCAGCTGCGAAGCGTCTGGAGGAAGAAAGCGCACGGGTGCGCGCTGAGAAAGAGAACAATGAACGTATGATTAGAGATATTGAGGAAAGCGTGAACGCTTTCGGTAGAAGTCTTGAAGATAGTCTTAAAGATGGTGCTGAAGATTCATCTGCCGAGCACGAGCGGAGAAGATGGGAGGATGGGCTTGGTGTGGAAGATGAAGTACGAGACTTCATCTTCGAACTCCAGCGTGAGAGTAAATCCAACCGATCTCGACGTCAGGATACGCGATCAACGAATAATTGGAGCGCCTCGACATCCTCCCGGGTTGAAGAATCTACGAAACCAACCTTCACGCCGCCACCACGATCGCAGGATACGACGCCGAAGCCAAGTACTCCCTCATCATCAAGCGGAGGTGCCTCTTACGCCCAGTACCGTACAAAAGAGGAGCAAGCAGCACAACTCAAACAACGGGCTGAGCAACGTTTGGCAGAACGCCTTGCCTACCTCGGCATCAAGGCGCCGGCGAAGGCAGGTGAGACGGCTGAGCAAAGAGCGGAACGCCAGAAGAAAGAGACGGAAGATCGATTGAAGAAAGCTGAAGAAGAAGATGCCAAGCGTGAAGCAGCGCGACAACAGAGAGCCACTGATGACGGGCTTGTACCTCCGGTTTCATCAAAATCTAGACCACCTCCACCTCCGTCCCGCAAGAGCAAGATCGAGATTGCTGCTCATGACGTTGCCCAGGCGGAAGCCGAATCGAAGAGAGCAGACCAAGAGATTGCCGAGCGCGCCCTTCGCGATCAGCAAGAAGCTCAAGCGGCTGAACGGAGAAAGTTAGAGTACGTCTCACAAAATCATTCAAATGATACCAATTTAGATCTATATACTGACAGATCTGATAGGGAGAATGAACGCCGACAAGAGGATGAGCTTGCCAAGGAACGCGAGGCATCTCAAGCTCGACTTCGCGCTCTCGAGGAACAAGTCAAGCAAGGCAAGATAAGGAAAGAAGAGGAGAAGAAGCGCAAACAAGCAGCCCAAAGGGAAGCACAGGAGAAGGAGGCTCGACTACAAGCACAACGAGCCGAAAACGAAGCAGCGAGAGAACGTGAGCGTCAGCTACAGCTTCAACTCGAGCAACTTGGCGATGAGTCGTCAGATGATGATGGACCCCAGCAAATGACACCAAGGGAGTCTACACCTTCTGCAAGCCAAGAATTAACCCGAGAGGCAACTCCAAAGCCTCCTCCAATTCCGTCGATCTCACAGCTTGAGCCTGAAACTGTCACTCCACCTACGGCAAAGTCTCCACCCCTGACAAATCTCCCAATCGAGGAGACCAAGAACCCTTTCCTCATGAAGAAACCTCAGGCGAACGGTACTGCATCGACTCCTGCTGTCCCAACACCACCTGCCGAGGCAGCTGTATCAACCAATCCCTTCCATCGGCTCACCCAGGAAAACGTTGCCAAAACTATCGCCGCTCCACGAACTCGAGCCCGTCCCGAAGATGACGAATGGTCAAACATTGAATCCTCAGCAGACGACTCTGACGAAGACGATGAGCGCACCGGCGGTGGAGCCAAGCAACTCGCATCCATTCTCTTCGGTACGATGGGGCCGCCAAAGCCTCTCGCAAGCGTGGAGTCCAAAGGCTCTGCGCCAGACTCTCCAGCCATACTCTCACCGCGCAGCCCGCCTCCAGCGACCATTCCGCCCGCGCCTCCGATCCCAAGCGCACCTGGCGAAGCTCCGCCGCCGCCACCCTTGCCCACCGGAGCCGCGCCGCCTCCGCCGCCGCTGCCGCCTAGCGGAGCAGCTCCTCCGCCTCCACCCTTGCCGCCCGGTGGTGCTCCGCCGCCGCCGCCGATGCCAGGTGCTGGAGCGGGCCCGGCCAGACCGGCTGGTGCGGGAGATAGGACTGCGTTGTTAGGCGATATCAGGGGTGGAATTGTGTTGAGGAAAGCGCAAACGAATGATCGCAGTCAGAGCTCAACGGCAGGGAAGGTGTTGGACTAAGCAAGTGTGGCGACATCTGAGTTCGAAGCAGGAATGGGTTGTTTGAGTGTAGAAGAGTATTTGATACTTCTCTCTTGTTGTTGAAATAGTATCAAGTTGTAATGTCTAGGTTTGAGACAGAAGCATGAGCGTGGAGAAACGCATTCGATTACTATATATTGCCGCATTCAAATTGAACTTTGCATTCATTCTCATCCATCGATCTTGCCGCTTCATACTCAAATCCGAGATAAAGTTGATATGTCTTCGTTTGCGCAGGAGATGCACCAACCCGTGCAGGTAAGCTCTTGCGATACAGCAAACAGTAGTTCTCGTTTGGAATAAGGAATGCACGAAGGTAAGAGCTTAGTGATGGCCGGTTGCACGTCCTTTCCTAGTCTCTCATACTGGTCTATAAATGGTCGGCAATTGCCATTGACTGCTCGGTTTGATCCTGTTCAGTCCAATACAACTACAGTTCACTTTCGGCTTGGATTTCACTTACAACACTTTATACCGGAAACATCATATCCTAGAATTAATTTCACATTGCTGGAACATACAACTTTAATCATACCATACGTTTAGAACCTCTCACACGCTCGAATTGCTTTCGTTTATTCGTCCAAGTTCCCGCACAAGATCTCCCATGGGTGATAAAGCAGACAGACTGTCGTTTTCACCCGAGAACGACGGCGACGAGGAACAGAGTACCCAGAGATCCCACACACATCTATTTCGCGAAGGAGGAAGGATCGGAAGTCCAACAGAGATTACCCAATTCCGCGACGAGACAGATGGACGGTACACCCCAGCGGATTGCACGGGAGTAATGTGTATTTTCACTGCCGGCATCATCCTTGACGAGTTAAACAAAGCCATCGATACTCCCAATCGTCGCGCCGGGTGCGGGTTCGTCTTTCGTCCCGGCAAGCATCATCACATCACCGACAGAGCTCTCAGTTTCAGGCTAGAAAGGAACGGTCCACATCTTCAGAGGCAAGATCCATCGAGATATCGAGCGCACTTGCGAGCCGCACTCGCTGCGATTGCCTACAGGCCGTGGTATGAAGAAGGATGGACTACCTTGGTCATAGCCACGAGCTCGAAGTACGTCGTGGAAGGCATCCATCGTCTCACCGGACCAGAGCCTGGCCAATGGAAAAGACACTATCTGGACCTCATGTCCCATAGCGATCTGTGGTATGATATGCTACTGCAAATCGATCGTATGAGAACTGAAGGGGACATGCATGTTGCGTTCTGGTGGATCCCAGAGAGCTGGAATCAAGAAGCTATCGGCTGCGCAGACTGGGCGGCAAGATATCTGGATCCGGTTCATGAATGGTCTGATGTCGTTGATCAAGGGGTAGCTAGACGGCCACTACTGTTAGCTGGGTCTCAACAAGATAAAAGCGAATAGATTGCGGTCATTGCGGTCTGAAAAGATACTCTGGAGAGTCAGACGACTGGACTTCGTCACCGTTTCGAGAGAAGGTTAGATAGAGAGATCATCCACATTCACTGACCACAATTTCTTTTCCGTTCACTTTGACATTACGTGCATCTGAATAAAGTCCATACTCCGCCGTCAGCCGCTCATAACTCGAAGATGTGCTCCAAAAGCGTGGATCTACGGTCAATTCTTTGCCGTCTCGCGGTGCCACGATCAAAGGCTTCATATGACAGTATCAATCCATCGGAAAGACAATTAACAGTGCTTATGAAATTTGACTATCGTCTGGCGTTTTGCGCTAATAGACTGCCAAACCGATAAATGCGGAAAGTTGGTATTGGGACTTGGATGTGCTGTTTCGTCTCCTCGGACGTGCTCGGCACAGATGAAGTTTTTTGCCATCTTTCATTCAAACACAGCAAATCCATCGCCACGAAATTATGCGGCTTAAGCGTTTAAACCATTAAATCATCTTTTCGAAGTTAGAACTCTAGTTTCTAATGACCGTTATCAGCCTCAGGACTACGGTACGTTTGAAAGAATAGGGATGGCGAGATACTCTGGGCTTCAGCGGGCCGTCTTCTCACTCTATCGGCGCTGCCTACGTGCAGCCATGAAGAAGCCAGAAGAGACACGTCAAAATTTCGTTGTATTTGCACGCGAAGAGTTCAAAAAGAATGCTGAAATCGACAAGAAGGATTTCAGCGCAATCGAGCACTTGCTGAGGAAGGGCCAAAGACAGCTCGAGATCTATGAGAACCCTAGCATCAGGAACATTCACTAAATCAATCATCGCGGTGGGCGTTTGGTTATCTCACATGCACGTAATCAAAACGCATTTGGAGAAGAGTTTGGTGGAAACCAAAAGGTTTTATTTATTGTAGTCCAGCCATTACTAGCTGAAAGCTAATTTCTATTAGGGGTGAGAACGATTCTCAGCACTCTGGGGTCTTGTAGCTCCGTCGCTATGCAAAAAGAAAATCCAAACCATTTAAGTTTCAATCCGCCGTTACAACATGCTAGAACCGATCCTCAGAAGGCTTCGGAAGATGCGAATGTGAAGAGAGCGGAACAAACTCATCGGCAAACTCGAACATCAGACTTGACAGGCTCCAATTCGTTACTGTGTCGAATAGGGTTTGAAAGAAAGTAATAGTCTTCGAGAAAGCATGCTGTTTCATCTCGCATCGGTCAGAGTTGTTTTACTCAATGGTGATCTTCTTCGGCTGGTGTCGCTTTGCCTTCGGAACGATGACGCTAAGTACGCCATTCTTCAAGCTGGCCTTTACGTTGTCGTGGTCGACCGGAGCCGGGAATGTAAAAGAGCGGTGGTACTCGCCAACGGAGCGTTCAGACACCCAGTATCGGCTTTGCTCCTCTGGCTGCTTCTGGACTTCTTGTGAGGTTGCGGGAGTAGCGACGGCAGTCTCCTCTGTCTTGGAACCCTCAGTTTCTGTTTCTGGTTCATCCTCAACAGTCGGCTGGTGAGATTTCTCTTTGGAGACCTCAGGCTCTTCGATCGCCTTCGGTGGAGTACCTCTCTCGGAGCGGCGCTCTATATGACCGGAGATGGCCAGTGTGTCAGCAGCTCGCCACTCAATGTTGATGTCTTGCTGTTCGAGGCCTGGAAGGTCGCCCTGAAGTTCGTACGCTTCCTTGGTCTCTTTGACATCGAAGCGTGGCTGGAAACCACCGACACCCTTGAAGGCCTCACGGGTGAGTTCTCGGGTGGCGCGGTCGTACTCATCCATGATCCGGAAGACCGGAGCAAAGTCGGCAGAAGCCCAACGTGGGAAGAGAGTCATGTTTGCTGTGGATGAGTGTAGAGGAGCTTTATTAACTCGATGAAAGATAACCGGAATTCGCTTTGTGCTTGAGCGGAAGGCTTGCATGGAGAAGATTTTGAGAGTTTGGTCTAGAGATGAGGGATTTGGACGGCGGAAGTGAAGACTTATATAGTTGGGAGCTAGTTTCTCGAATCTACGAGTGGTTACGAGATCCCACAATGATGTGATTGAGTCGTGGCATCGCGGGCCTAAATGAGGCAATTCTGAACGTCTATAATAAGCAGAGTACAATTGCGAATTGCCATGGTCAGGATGCTTTGCCATTCGAGATGTCACTGGTCGGTTCTGGAAGTTTCCGGGGGGATGGCAGCCCTGTGATTGGCTGGCACACAGCCTTCCCCCAAAGAGACGATAATGTGGAGGTGGTTTGCAACCAAAAACAAAGAATAAACGAGTGAACAGGTTTCCAGAGGTGGGATTTGTTGTCTAATAAGCTCTGTTTGGCTGTACCGTCACCTTTGAGCGCTAGTTGTTGGGAAGGTTGGTGATCTCGAGGCCGACAGCCTGTGCAGCCCTTCCAAGTACCGTCAACGCTTCTCTCCTTACCTCTTCAGTAATCACCCTGGCAGGTTTTATTTGCTTCACCAATCCTACTGCCGTGCTGGCGTAGGTAGTCATTCTCCCATTCACTCCCCACCCGCTATCACCTGCTTTGGCTGCGTCCTCGTACTTCCTTTTGTTCTCCTCTGGGTCTATTCCGGAAATGGCATCGTGATAACTTTGGTTGACCACACCTCTTCCACCGTATCGCTGTGGCCAATTTGTGATGCCTCGGAGTTGATCATACACTCCAGTCCTTACCGTGCACTGTCCACCATCACTGGCTCTGAGGATCTCGTCCTTGTAACCTATTGCAATCTCCGCCTCATCACTTGCCAGATACCTCGTTCCCATGCATACGCCCTCCGCTCCAAGAGCAAGCGCGGCGGCGACGCCTCGACCATCAGCAATGCCACCAGCAGCAATAATGATTGGTGCTTGCTCTGGGCTTAACTCGTCGGCCTTCACCAGATTTTCTATTTCGACGTTCACTTCGGGAAGGAGAGATATGATGCCCGCGCCGTTGTTCAGACCATGACCGCCCGCATCAGTGCCTTGTACGACGAGGACATCAGGCTTGCATGATTTGATTATGCTGATGGCTTCTTGCACAGAGCACACCTGAATCCATACTTTCGTAGCACCGGCTGTGACCTTTCTGATGCCGTAAGCCCACTCTACGAGATCGTCAAAGCGCTCCGGCGCAAACAGGAACACTGCTGCTGGCTTATACCTCTCGATGGAAGAAAGAGCAGATTTGATGTCGGCACCGAAGTTCAGAAATCCCACACCGATGGGAAGGGTTCCGTTGGCAGTCTGAAGAGGCGGACTGTGTTCACTAAGCAGTTTTTGAGCGTTCTCAAGGAGAGTATCGAGATTATCTTGTTCGAAGCCAGAGCCAATGAAACCAAGTCCACCGCCTTTCGAAACCTCAGCAGCAAGTCTGGACAGCGCAATCAGCCGCATTGGGCCATTGGCGATGAGCGGAGTTTTGATCCATGGGTAGTGGGTGGCGAGTCGCGAAGTGGACGCCATTGTGCAAAGGTATACATGCTGGAAAATGTAGGTAGGGTGCAGCCAGATGATATAGCAACTAAAATTGTAATTCTCTTTAAGCCGTACCAGGATTGTGATCAAGTGACGAGTGATGAGTCCCACAAACCTGAGATATCGGGGATAGCTGGAAGTAACCGACAATTCGGCTGTTGACCCCCTAGCCTTTTGCTCCCTTCCGCGGCCGTTGAGCCTAAATTTTTACGTGCTGCGCCGAGCCGAGCGATGACTAAGACACTCAGAGGCGCGTTCTTTGATGAAAGGCAACCTCAAACTTCAGCTTTGGCTTTCACCACCATTCAGCTTCCCCGGCCCTTACCGCACGACACCGTCTTTTGGTCCTAATTATCGTAGTTGCTAGACGTATACAGCTTGGTGTGCTGTATCATAGGAAAAAGAAAGGGTGTTTGGATACTTTTGGACCGTCGGTAGCCTTCAAAAGAGCCTTGTACTCGCGATAATAGCCGGTGTCATTTTCAGTCAGGATGAATGCTCCAGGTAAGCTTCACGTCTTAAAGTCTGTCTGTCGTTCGGTTGCCGAGCGCATCCGCTTTTCATCATCACCACCGAAAGAAGAAGGAAACCTCCACCTTCCACCATCCAACCTCCGACCTTAACCTTCCTCTTACGCCGTACCCACAAAAATGCCTTCTCCTCGCCACTCTCTCAGCTTTTCTGCGCCGTCGTATCTGACCTCTGGCGGCGCAAGCGAGATCATGGATCGAGGAAATAGTGAACACAAGCAGATTGACCGTGGCCCAGACCGCTTCGAACTCTTCCTACTCGCTGATGGCGAGAAGAAGATCGAACATGAGATAGATACTCGTAAGAGCTTACCGTAACCATCAACAAAACTACCGAATCTTGAGCTCATGCGAAGCAGGCATGCCCAATATGGCCGTCTTTCGCTTTGCCAAAGAGGACCACACTCTCGGCAATCTCATCAACAGCACTCTCCACAGTTTCGGTCGCCAAATCCTCTTCTCGGGCTATCAAATCCCTCACCCAAATGAACCATACATGCTCATGCGCGTCCGTACAGACGGCTCCATCACTCCACAGGAAGCCATTATAAAGGCCTGCCGTAAGGTCATCAATGATCTTAACATCCTCAGCCGCGAGTTTACCAAAGAGTGGGAACTGAAGAAAATCGCGAACACTGGAGTCGATGGCGCTTAGTTGGCTGACTCTCAGGCTTGTGAGAGCGTGCATGGACATGGATATGGTGTTCGGAGTATATCTTTCTGCGGTTGTCATTCAAATTAACAGCATTTGCGCGGGTCGGATTTCGATGACGAAATTGGAGTTCAAAGGGATCAATATACCATATCGGTGGCATAGCATGGCGTAGGTAAACGGCGGTGGGAACGAGCATCATGTCTTCCCTAGATCATCAGAGAATAAGAATGTTCTTGACCATTCATGCATCTACTTTACCCGAGCGTATAACATCCGTGAAAAATGCGCTATATACATGGAATGAAATTATAACAGCAGCCAGGTCCGACACGCATCTTTACTCTGTAGGTTTCGATTCGAGCTTCATTTTCTCCAGTTTCTCTGCAGCCACTTCGTCAGTCTCCGGTCCATCTGGTAGCTTTTCTTTTTCGCCGGGGTAACGGCTACCCTTATCCCTGACTTTCTTCACCTTCGGCTTCTTGTCTGCAGGCGGGTAAGCCTTACTTTCATTTTCCTGCCACTCTTTGGATTCTTGGAACGTCTTTTGGATAGGTGCCAAAAGCTCAACTAGAGCCTCCGCTATCGCTGGCTTGAGTGTCTGTGGCGATATCACGTCATTCGCATAGTCGTCTTGTAGTTTCTCAATATCCGTGTAGATCAAAGGCTCGCCTTCTCGTTGCTGGACGGCGAAATAGGGTTCTCCGTGCTTTAGTGCTCCAGCTGGCAGTAGCACGTACTTGACAAATGCAATAAGACCATTGCCCTCCACAACTTTCGGTTCAGCATAGGCTTTTTTCAACTTCTTCCGCACGACATCAGGGGGGTCTAGCAGATCAATCTTGCTGTCTGGCTCGCTTGCCGACATCTTCCCACCATGCAATCCAGGTACCATAGGATTCATGAGATGGATGCGATCCCGATATCCGATCCTCGGCAAAGCCTCGATCGCCAGCGTGAAGATCTTCCGTTGGTCGACTCCTCCGAACTGTGCGTCCACTCCGAGATACTCTTCATCGAGAGCCTGCATCAGCGGGTAAATCAAACCAGAGAGCTTTGCATCCTTTTCCTGCTTGACGACTTCAGATCCGGCCTTCTTGGAATCGTGCTCTGACACCACCGTAGTGAGTTTAAGCAAGTCTCGCATATAGGCTGAGTTGTATTGGTAACTCGATCCAAGCACGAATTCCAACTTATCAATAGGCACTTGCACGGCTTGCAGAAGCGATGTAATGCAGAACTTGTAATACTTTGCTCGCTCTTCGACCAGTTCGATTGGTGCCTTCATGGCGTCGAGAAAAGCGTGGACGTCGGCAAGAAGGATTTTCATCCGCACGCCTGCTTTGAGGAACTCCGCAATCTTTAATATGGGTACAAAGTAACCGCAATGAGGTCGGCCAGTCGTTGCTGTCCCCCAATACATGACTAGTTCCCGCTGCTGCTTGATGATAATGTCGTCTATCAGTTCAGGCTGTAGAATTTCCTGGAGATTTTTCTTAATCAAAGCCACCCGCTCTTCGGGTGATAATTGAGAACCCATGTTGGGGAAATAGACAGCAAAAAGTCTAAGGCTTTCTCTCCTAATTGCGATGCGGGAGAAAATGCAATTGAAGTAGTCGGCGGAGCGATGGAATCCTGAGTCAGAGGCACACAATTTTGATGCCAAGAGTTGAAGTCAGGGTCGATGCCAGCATCGGAGTCATCTCCAGACCCACGGCTGAAATTTCAAGTGTGAACGTTCGAGCATGCATTGATTCTCCTTCGTACCCACCACCTCAAAGCAGACTCAAGGGCGAAGCTACGGCTAAGGAACCCTTGCTCTCTTCCTAATCTCGTCGCTATCTCCACCACTATCCATACTCGACACTGTACTTTTCGACAAGTACACGGCCGAATTATCTTTCAACGACACAATGTCTAACAACGAAGATCTCGTCTTTCCTAAGGCCCAAGATGGCCTCGATATCAAGATCTACGATCTCATTCAGCAGGCGCATCACTATCGCCAGCTTAAAAAGGGTGCCAACGAGTGTACTAAAACTCTAAAGTAAGCTCACAAGCTCCCCACTACCCAACTGCTTGAACTAACATCGTTTCTTCAACAGTCGTGGCACTGCTGAACTCATCATCCTCGCCGGCGACACAAACCCGATCCAAATTCTTATGCACCTGCCTGTCCTCTGCGAAGACAAGAATGTACCCTACATCTATGTTCCGTCGAAGATGGCTCTTGGGCGTGCATGCGGTGTGAACAGGAATGTGATTGCTTGTTCAGTCACCAGCAACGAAGTAAGTTCTGATTTGCATCTATGCTGTTTGCAAATGCTACGCATTTAGAGACGCTGCTGACAAGACCATCTAGGCGTCGGAGCTCAATAACCAGATTCGCGAGATTAAGAACGCCATCGAGCGCCTTATTATTTAAACCTCAGTGTTTGAGCGAGCGTGCAACCACTCAAAGATGATACTTGATACTTGCCTGCAGGGTTTGGAGTTGCAATCGTTACACATGAACGGAGGTAGTCAAAACGCACTTACAGCAGCCCTTCCATGAAAATATAATCGCTTAATTGCCATGTAATATTTTCTCACGGGACACTATTGTCCAGACTGTGCACCATCCTCTTCATGATTTCCCAAATCCTTTCCGCCTCTGCTTAAGCGCTTTATAAAATCCCTTCTTCCCACTCCTTTTCTTGACCTGCAGCTCCTCGTACTTCGACTTGAATTTCCCAGACTCCTGCTCCGCGGCCAGCACCTCCTCGACGAACGTCCTCTTCCGATCCTTCCTGTCGACCCTCGCACTGAAGAACTCCGCCGGCCCCTCGATCAACGTACCCACTTGCGAATACTCTGGGATCTTCAGCTTGCCCTGCTTCTTATACATGCGCTTTGGGTCCAGCACTGAACGCATGTTCAACAGCTGCAGGTCGCGCTTGAGTTCGGGCGTGAGGTCCGTCCGCGGAAGGTTGTACCAGGATTCTAAGGTTGCGGCTGCGGCGACTTTGTTAGTAACAGATCCGCCAAGCGTAAACAGAGGCAATCAAGTAACGAGATAGTGTGCTCAGAGTAACTATGATTTGAAGTTTGAATCTCTCATTTTGTGCAGCGCGTCACCAGGATGGGACGGAGAGCTGCGTCAAGGGAGTTTTAGGATTACTATCATCTTTGCGGCTGGGTTGCTGGCAGAGAACAAAGCTGAAGTACGTACCCTTTTTCTTCTTCCGCTCTTTGACCGCAACCAGATCTTCGATCTTGCGTGGTTGCTCAGAGAGCTTTCTTTGAGACTCTGAAAGAGTACTCCTTGCATCTGTTCGCGCAATTCCATGCTCAGATTGCACGTATGATTTGGGAATTTCGCCGGCATTTAGTTTCGGTATGTTTGGGATCTGGAGGCTTTTGGCAGTCTTCGTAAGTTGCTGAGCATCTTTGAGACGCTGTTCGGCTCGTTGGAGTAAAGCATCGATCTCGTCGAAAGAAAGATCTTGCGATTCGCCAGGGGTCACCATAGTAGATTTCGCCATGATGTGCTGTTGTGGTGGAGTTAAAAAGGGTCGAGGTTGATAAAAAGCTCACAAAAAATGTTGATGTCGTGCGCTAGAGCCCGAATGGTCTCAACCGCCTTCCCAGCCCAGCATAATCTACTTGGAGATATCAATGAAGAAATAGACGAATACAGCCAAAGGATCAAAGATCAACCGCATACTACGCAATTCTATATCCAGTTGAGAATTATTAGCTGAATGAGGTAAAGTAGTGTGGAGTAGAGACGTCTTTCTTCTTCTCAACTACGATACGACGAGCCGTGTCACTCCACCTGCCATCAACTTTGTTTAAAGAGGCTAATTCCATATTTCTCGGCAATGCTTGAATATGAATTAGCAATGAATGCACTGATAGTTTGAAAAAGAGCTTGGAATTTCAATATGACGGCGAACTCGGCTGATCAGCAGCGATTCAAAGTCGACAAAATATGTGTAATCGGTGCTGGGCCGTCAGGTCTTGCAACAGCCAAGTACAGAGTATTCCTGTCTTGCAGCAGTATCTTGAACATTCACTGACCTGACCACCAAAGATACCTCCGGGCCGAGAAAGCATTTTCAGCAATCGATGTCTATGAACAGCGGAGCCATGCTGGCGGGTTGTGGCAATATACACCGGAAACTGAAGGTGATGGTGTATTTCACATCCCACAGACAGATCCAAATGTGGGCTTCGAACAACCGCTTTGGAACTCCGAAGTCGTGGAAAGGATCGAAACTGAGTACCCGGTATTCTTGAGCGCCGTCTACGAGCACCTGGAGACAAACATCCCGCGATCACTCATGGGTTTCTCGGACGCGTTCTGGCCAGAAGAGAGTCCATTATTCCCGCGACATGAAGTCGTACAAAAGTACCTCGAGTGCTACGCCCAAGACGTCCTGCCCTTAATCCGGTTCGCGGCGCAAGTGCGCGACGTCCGACCGACACCGCACGGCGCCTGGTCCGTCAGCGTGCTGGACCTGCGAACGCAACAGCAGCAAGTCGCAACCTACGACGCCGTCATCGTGGCATCAGGGCACTACCACACGCCCTACATTCCCGCCATCCCCGGCCTAGCCGCGTGGAGCGCCGCGCACCCAGGCTCCGTCACGCACTCCAAGTCGTACCGCTCGCCCGCCGCCTTCCGCAACCAGAAAGTCGCCGTGATCGGCGCCGGCCCGTCAGGCCTCGACATCTCGCGCGCAATCGCAGGCGTCTGCGCACCCCCGCTGCTGCTCTCGGGGTCGTCCGCGGGCGCGGGCGCACCGCCCGGCGACGCACGCATCGCGGCGGCGGCGGCGCTCACGCGCGCGGACGCGGCGTCGCGCACGCTGCACTTCGGGCGGGGGCGGGCGGCGGCGGGCGTGGACGCCGTGCTCCTCTGCACGGGCTACGAGTACGCGCTGCCGTTTCTGGCGGGTGTGCGGCCGGCGCCCGGCGCCGACGGCCGGCGCGTCGCGCACGCTTACAGGCACGTGTTCTTCGTGCCCGCGCCCACGCTCGCTTTCGTCGCGCTGCCGCGCCGTGTCGTGCCCTTCCCGCTTGCCGAGGCCCAGGCTGCGGTGCTGGCGCGCGTGTACGCTGGACGGTTGGCGCTGCCCGCTGCTAAGGACATGGAGCGCTGGGAAGGTGAGGAGCTGCGCCGGAAGGGTGACGTGCACCGCTTTCATGACTTGCCGTTTCCAGAGGATGCGCTGTATATTAATGAGTTTGTCGATTGGGCGGCTGAGGCGTCGCCGAGGGACGGCTTGGAGAATGATGGCCACGGTAAGAAGCCTTTGAGGTGGGGCGAGAGGGAGTTCTGGATGAGGGCCAGGTTCGCTGCGATTAAGGCCGCTTTTGTTGGGAAAGGTGAAGGTAGGGTGCATGTTAGGACTGTAGAGGAGTTGGGATTTGCTTTTGAGGACGCTTCAGATGAGAAAGACAAGGTAGATCACAAAGCTCAGGCCGATGGAAGATAGAAGTATTCGTGTATGGGTGGCGAGCAGACAAAGATCATTCGTAGATTTGCTTTTGATTCTGAGTGAATTTTGATATCTGACTAGATTTCTAGATACTAGATCAACCGAAGCTGAAAGCAGGGAAGAAAACTTATCCTGAGTTCAGTAGAAAGATCCAGTGCATTTAGTCCCTCGCAAAGACCGCGCTATTAAGTCGCGCCGGTAAGGTGGAAAAAAGAGAGCTGATATGCAACCCGCATGATACCCAACCTCGCTATGCAAAACTCGCATGATTAGCCATTGCCTCGAGGGCAAAGGCTAAAGGGCAAGCTTGTGATCCGTAAACACTTGAAAATCAAAGTCAACTCGTCTAACCCATAATTGTTAGTTGCAGAGTGTACCGATAGTACTCAACTCCGATCATTGCGAATCCACGCAAGCCAGCGCTCGAAAGCTCCAGGCGCTGATCCGTGAAACGCCAAAGCCAAAAGGGATCGTCCGTCCGGAGACCACCACAGGTAAGGAACCGCTTGAAGTTGTTGCATGTGGCATTGCAAAATACAGACACACCAGGAAGTATTCATCATGCCGTCGAGCACCGTCGTTACTCGTCGATGGCGTAAAGGTTTTGGTTCAGGATTTTATTCATGGTGAACATTTGCACTTTGTCCACCTTGAAAACCGCCCTCATGCGGTCATCGCAAATAACCATGCGTCGATCGGTAGGGTCTTGAAGACCATTCGCCTTAATGTACTCCCAGATCCTCTTGACTGTCTGTGGCCGCGAGAGCTCAGTTTCGCCTAGCAATTCAGCCAGGTTTGGTGACAGAGTCATTGGCTTCTAAAAGTCATCGTTAATCGATCTCTTCTTGACAAATTCGGGCGGTTGCAATGTATCTCTGGAGTTACGCCAGTTGGAATTCTGCTTGGCGCCTCCCTTATATCCAATGCCAGGCTTTTGTAAACGCCATTTTGGCTCCACCCGGTGGTTGGTCTGATCAGCTTGAGACCAACAAAATTCCGGATTCGCATCTTCATCAATTTCCGCGCTTGGAATCGGCCTGTCTGGATCCGGGTTGCGATAACGAAGAGTTGCACTCACATGAAATCCAGTGTTACGGTTGACCTCTTTCTTGGAGCCAGAGCCACCCTCGGCGTCACTATCATCATCGCTAGCGACCTTTGTCTTGCTCTTCTTGATCTTTTTGTCCTTCTTGATCAATGGCTTCCTCTTCGTCCCGCCGCCGCGCGTGGAGCGTGCGCCAGCATTTTCCATCTCCTGCAAGCGCCTAGCGATGGCGGCGTCATTGTCGGTTGAGAGCATCTTCTTGTGCTTCTTCTTGGGAGGTGGAGAGGGTGTCATGACGTCGGAGAAATCACCCTCGGCGTCATCTGTGGAGCCGGAGGTTGCGCGCTTGCGATTTGAAGAGTCATTGTTTTTTGATTCGCCGTGGGTCGCATGTCCCACGCCGTTAGTGGTAGATGTACCATTGCTTGTACTCTTCGTATTCTGTGACGTGGTTTGGAAAGTACTGGTCTCGGCGGGATCGGGTTTAGACACATCAATTTGCTGGGCTTCAGCAGCCTTGTCAAATCGTTGGTTGATTAGTCCATTGATGAAATCCTGTATCAGAATTGTAAGCTTTGCGTAGTCTTTGGCGGACAAGATTCCCTTAACCTGGATAGACGTCAGTATGTATGTTTATTGTTTATCACGACGAGGGTGTGGTAACCTTTTGATCTGAAATGTCATTTTTGACTCTCATCTGCAGTTCTTTGCGAACGCGCTTGGCTGAGATTGTCGTAAGGTCGCTGGACGCAAGGATCTCGTCGATGATAGCCGAGTAGGAGTTCACTGTTTCTGGAGTGGCTGTTGAGCGGGTTAGTGACATTCCTTGAGGTAAAACGCATATGGAAGCAAGAGGAACTCACGATCCATGACGGCTTTAAGTGTTGAGAAGAAGAGTAGCGAACTTCGGGTGAGCCGCGGCTGGAGGTAAGGCGGAGCGGCAGAGTGGATGGCAGAGTAGATGACAGAGGCTTAGGCGTGTCGCGGTCCTTAGCAATATTGGATGAAGAGCTAAATGGGACAGAGCGATGCGCGCAATGCCAGTAGGTGAGGAAGGACGTTGAATGATGTTAGGCAAGAGGGTTGCAACTTTGAGTTGAGAGAATACGAGCGGAAGCGGGATGCGACAGGGCAATGTGAAGTGGCAGCCAGCGGCGCGGAAGCGGGATGTAGGTGGTCAGATCAAACTCGGAGCAAAGTAGTTGAAGAGGGATGCTGCAGAGATACAAACAAGCAACAACTGGGTGGTTTGCAGGTGAGTTCGGAGGGATGATGGGAGTGGAAAGGAAGTGAGTGGCTGGAGTATCAGTCGGCTTTTGAACCTCATAAACCGATTCGCCAAACTTGCGGCTGCATGGATCGTCGCCAAGCAGCAGCAAGGCATCAAGGCAATCAGTTCGCAAGTACTTTCATTTCTGGCTTATTGAGTAGGCAGCTTATCGACTATTTAATTGGGAGTGGTAGTATGGCAATCTATGGTCCTTGGAGGCCCGCGGCATGTAGTCAGCAAAATGTTCATTAACGGCGTGTGTATCATGACAGAGGTACTGCTTCTTCGTATGGTGCAAACCTATGCTCCCTCACCCTGGTCTAAGCACCTCCCAATCTTTCAAGCTCTCCATTCCAGCATCATCTTTGGCGTCCATCAGTGCTGGCGTGTTAACGATCGTCACGTTTCGTGGTGGCAGCTGAGGCCGTGCACCATCTTCTTCCGGTGGAGGCTTGCTTAACCTCGCCGAAGCCGCCGATCTACGTGGTGGTGGTGCCGCAGGCGCCGTCGATGTTTTAGCAGCAATCTTTTCATCATTCAGTAGGTTCTTAGGCGGTTGTGCCGATGTTGGTGAACTCAGTGCCGTTGGCTTTTTAGGAATCGGCGGCGCTGGCTTGCGACTGGCGGCCGACGTGGACCGAGTCAAAGCAGGCATCTGCGAGGCTGGAGAGTCCGATCGTGGAGTTCCTGTGCCATCATTCTGTGGTATTGCTCGCCGCGGAGGAAGCTGTGGGAGTGACTGCGTAGAACCATGTGGAGGGAGGAGTTTGCGCGGCGGGACGGGCGATGCACGGCTCCGCGTAGGTAACTGTCCAGCGGCGGATTCTCTGTCGACTCTGACCCAGTCTGGCTCATCGCTAGGCGTGAATGGATTAGACGGCCGGTTCGGATTCGGTGTCATTCCTCTGCCCGGAGGTCGTAAGGTTGATTGAGCAGGGACTCCGTTATCTAGCCACCACTTTCGTTTGTCGGAGCTTGCAGGAGGCAGTCCTGGTTCAATCGAATCGTAGCCTATCAAGTCTTCGTCCTCCGTATCCTCAACATTGGCACCCGCAGTAAGTTTACCAACCGCCGCCTTTCGCTGCGAGTAAAGCTGTGCGCTTAATTCGTCCTTGTGCTTTTCATCCACTATGCTGACTTCGCAGAGAAATGTTGCATATATAGGCTTGTGGTCCGAGAATCGAAGAGGAGCAGAGTTGTAGCTCGTTTGACGAAGATTGTTGCCTTTACGCAAGATTCGATCGCACCAAGCGGGAATCCTCTGCTTCTCCGACGTGTCATAATTATCCGTACCCACGTCAAACTTGTACGTCGGGTTGAATGTAATCCTAGATTCGTCATAGAACGGGAAGGCATAGCCTCTACCCATCTGTAGTTTTAGCTGGTCATTCTCATACAAAGTTTCGAGATCTCCAATTTCAATCAGTTTACGAGCCTGTTCATCACCCAGACCGATTCGGTAGTTGAAGTCGCCCAGCCAAATGACTGTCTCGTGATCATCAATGGATCGATTATGCTGGAAACGAAGACCATCACTAATGGTTTTATAGTCGTGATTTCTCTCTTCATAGTTGGCAAAACCGGCAGCAAGATGAGCAGTAACGAAGCAAATGGATGTATTGGCAAAGTCCATCCGAATTGCAACAGCACCTTTGTTTCCAGCCATACCAGATAAACCAGTCTGAATGTGATCAGTCATTTGCGCAAACACATCGAATCTTTAGAACTCACCTTCTTAACACTTCCCTCAACGTTCTTGATGAACTTGAGAACGCTAGCTTTGACGAAGATAGACAGAGATGCTCCAACCAATTGACCTCCTCGTAGCAACACGTACTCTTCTTGTCCTGATTCTGAAGTGTGTTGATTCAGCGCTTGCTTCAATGCAGCTTCCCACTCTTGCCTCCGTGCTGGGTCCGTTGACATGATCTGTTGCGGACTGAGATCAACAATCTCTTGAAACCCTATCACTACCAACTCTGGGCATTCCTCCAACTTTTCCGTTGGAGGGAACAACCACGGTGATAGATCCTCTGTGAGACCAGTGCGTTTGCCATTGAGATTGAAAGTGCCAACCCACATGCGGATTACATCCGACGACGTATACTCGGCTGCTCTTTTCTTTAGTTCGTTCTGAACGTAATCGTTGATCGGGTCGTAGAGCTGAACGGGAAGTTGGCCTATGGTACGACCAAGCAACAGATCAATGGTTTCTTGTCGGCCTTTGTCGGCGAAATTGTTCATATACAATCTCGTTGCACTCTTGCGCGCATCCGCAAGCACGCCGCCGAGCGACATCTTGCCATGCCTTGTGAAAGACGATTTCAGCGCTCCAGTGCCGGCATAGATACGTGACAACGTGTCGCCATTGTCCGCCCACAAGCTGCTGTGTCTGACCCAGAAATCCGGAGTAGCCCTCTCGCTTCGATGGTCCAGGAACATTTGGATCGCCATTTGACTGAGAATCGTTTGCACCAAATTCGTACGATCCAAACAATCAAGACAATTGGTCCGGAACACTCCATCCTGTTGGAGAATTGGTACGACCCGGTGAATGACAGTTTTGCTGCCGTCGACACCCGATCGTACACTCTCCTCAACCTCTTCAGCAAGGAAATATGCAAATCCATCTGCGGAGTCTTGAATGATGTACTTGATTTGGCTAGCTTGCTCGTATCCTGCCGGCCCGCGTGTCTCTGCGTGGAAATCGTAGTCCGTGAGTTTGAGAAGGTAATGTTCGGGATTGGAATGCTTTTCATCGCCGTTCAAAGGGGTGTGCTCAATATGGTAATGGTAGCGCGTCGATAGGTCGACTTCCCCAGGTCTCTCCTCGCTTAGGAGATTGACCACATGGACTGCGCCATACGTGTGCTCCAAATTCTCAAAGTGTTTGTCGAATGCTGGTTGAGTTGCTTCAGCAGACCTTGTGATTGTGATCTTCTGCTGATGGGGCAGTAGGCCGCTAGCTTGCTCCCAGAATATTGGCACGCTTCCTCGAACTTGCACGTAAGAGAAGACGAGGCCTGTGGGCGACCAAAAGATGGTTTCTGTTTCTACAAAGTTGGCCGTATTTCCGTCGTCATCGATTCCTCTTGCATTGAATCTGGTCCCAGCTCTTCTGCAAGAGAGACGAGAGATTAGGGTGAAGAGAGATGGATAACCAGGACCGGACCTGATGGGAGAAGAAGATGCCGGGACAGTAATCGTCAAGCAAAATCCTCTAATGGCGGATGTCAGGAACTTAGATGCATCCAATGCGTCTTTTTCGCGTTGAGATAATCGTGATCGGAACTCTACGAGCGGTTGGATCATATATGAGTTCCACAGGAAGCCAGCATCCAGGCTGTCAAGTGCAATTGTTGCCTCATCATCCGTGATTCTTTTCTGCAGTCGTCGAGTAAGGTCAAAATCGGCGCTGTAGTAGAATGTGCCACTGCTCAATAATTTCTTCAAGGCTAGGCAAGGATGCTCTGGTAAGCCATCTTTTCGGCTCTGTGTAATCATGCTGAGATCAAAGCCTTCTTCGTCTATGTCGTCTGTTGGATATGGATTGACTTGGTCATGTAGGAGAAGGTCGTAATCAGAAGTGCTCAAGCAGTGGAACTCCACAGAGTTGATCCTTTGCACCGTCTCTTCTGGCCGCACCGTTGCCGCCTTCGTAGCCGAACTGACGACACAGAGAAACACATCGTTATTTACAGTTATCAAGCCAAGTGTTCCGTAGACTGAGAGGCTGCTTAGCGATCTGTAGTCGCTCAAGTCCACTGCATCGACGGGCGAAAACTCGACCATGCACCGCGGTACCGCTCCGCCGCCGGCTGGTAGGTTTGTCTGGGAGGCATTTCGTGAAGGGAATGTGTTCGAGTCGACTGATGAAGGACTGTGGCGGAATATAAGGACGTGTGTGGAGCTTGCGAGGGCGATCGCTCGGTGCGGTTGTTCTCTTATGAGCAGTCGAATGGACATGACGTCTGCACGGAACGAATCTCCGTCGGCGGGTAGTCGTGTTTGGAATCTCGAAGTATCATGCTCGACAGAGAGAATTCAGAGATAAAGAGGCCTGAAGACCAGATTTGGCGCTGAATTGAAGGTGAGAGCTTGTGTGATCGCGTGCGATGGGTAGTTTCTATCTGAGCGGATTTCAGCCGCAAGGCTGACGAATGATCACAACTCCTAAATTGCTACCTTACGAATAATCAACATCTTCAATCGGAACAAGTAACAGAGAATCACAAATATAATCTTTCGGTCGCTAAAGTGGTCATCAAAATATTCATAGCAAGTCCGCTTTGGCGAACTGTTTAGTTACACATAAGGTAGGCTTCATCATTCGTAATGCAAGTTTTGAAATCCCAGCAAATGCAGCAACAAAATTGAGTCCTATCCATCTACGTCCACCAGGAATCGCTTGTAGACCTGTCTCGAAGAAACTTGTTGAATATAAACCGCCACACATTGTGAATGAGGACGGTGCTCCGTATTTTAGTCTGGAGTCATCAACGATTCATCTATAGACCCGCGTCGACGAAACTCGGACAGCGTCTCTGCGATCATCGTAATAATCATCCTCCTCATATCTTCTTCTGCTTCTCGATCTGCTCCTTGGAACATCCACACGCTCATAATATTCTCTTCCGCGCGATCTACTCCGTCCACTCCTCGCTGGACTATACTCTCTCACCACTTCCCGCCTATATCTGTAATCATCGCGGCGCGCATCGTCCAAACTGCTCCGCGGGCTGACGTGGACGTAATGTGTTTCAGTGCGCGGCGCAACCACCGGCGCTACGGGCGGCGGTCCGACGAAAAGTGGTACTGGTTGCGGTGGAGGGACTACATATTGTGGTTCGGCCGAAGGGACAACGACAATCTTGGAAGAGCGGCGTGGTGAAGAAGTCCGGATTCGCTCGCTACGATAAACTCGACGGTATGGTGGTACATATTCGTCTTCCTCGCGGCGGACTTTGATAAGACACATCTCGTCTTTTCAATCTGGTCGAAAGGGCGGCTATGCGCGAAGTGAAGTGCACGCTGTAAAGGGCACGCTGTCTCCCGAAAGGAATTCTAGTCAAGAGCAATGGAAGGCTTGACTAAGGAGTGCGACGAACGAGCAATCAGACAGGAGAGAGGAAGAGCGATGTCTTTGAAAAGAAAGCAACAAACCTCTCACCGTATGAGAAGCAGGCAGATAACAGCCCCGTCGAGCTGAAATCTTGGTTGAGGGGCAGATGTGCCAATGACACTGTCGGCACGAACTTGGCGGCGTTGGCGCAGGCCTGGATCCCAGCCAGCAGCGAGGCGCTGAACCCATGATGCAAGAGCTCATTAGCGGCCAGCGTCAGCCCAGCTCAATGGGCACATGGGAAGGCGCAGAACATTCGAATGGATCCACTTTGAGGGCTGTGGGTTGGGGAGTGTGATTCAATTGAAGATTACAGGGCCTAGATAGTTGGGTCTTCTTACGGTTCTTCTGTCTGACCCCTGAAGATGGATGTATGACGTCGCCAATGGAGAAAGTGATTTCCGATGAAGAGATGATGGTCGAGTAGATCACTTACACGACCTTCAGAATTTCAAAATCCCGCTTGCAGAGTCTGTTGAACGCAAAGTGCTATGCTCGTGCGCCGCCTGCTACCCAGCACTACTGTCAGGATAGATTCATGCTCCCAAAACGCCACTGCTACTGCTTCACACTCAACTCGAATCGTATCAGGTTCATTTCTTTCCTCCAACTTTATCCAGCAAGTCCTTTCCTTTCTCAGGGATCCCAGTTCCCTTGGAACCGTCTTCTGTTTTTGCGATGTTGGCCGCTCCACCTCGTCCGACATGAAAGCTGCCTGATCGTTCAGTCTTTGGTACAGGCTCGACGTCCTGGCTCGCCCTTGCAATTTCAGGGTGCTTTGGATCGTTCTTCGCCATGTTACCGGATCCACCTCGGCCGGTAGTGTAAGTATCTGCCTTGATGATGGGCGTAGCCAAATCCGTGTCCGTGACTGGAGGTTCTTTACCAATGTTGCCTATTTCTAAGTAAGCTGACGTGTTTGAGGTTCTAAGAGGGTGCAAATGTCGTGCGTGAGTTTGCCCAAATTGGTCTTACCTGCTCCACCGCGGCCAGTAGACACGTTTTGTGACATGACTGGAGAAGCAAGCCGAACTGGGAGTTGCTCGGTATAGATCAGGCAGATTTCAAGATTTAGAATAGAATTTCTCGACCACGGTAAGGACAGAAATCGACAAGTAGGCTAATAAAGAAGCTCCACGTCTCAAATTGCAGTGAATTGAGAGAGCAAAGGTATGGATTTGGGATGATTTGCTCGGAGATGCAGCTATATAGCGCTGAGAAGGTTTTTCTACCAGCGTGATCGCCAGCACGTCACGCCGAGAAGCTCTAAAGAAGAGCATTTGCTAAGACGCCCATGGTCGCAAAGCGTGAAAGAATTGGCAGAAGCGATTCTCATTACGTATCGCAATCCACGAAACGGCCATGGCCAAACGGTGTGCGTTGACGGCTGTCCGGATATAATGTTCATTCGAGCATCCATGCTGCGCTGGAAAGCGAACGACATTTAAGGCGAAGCCATGGCTCGGTCAAAGAGATCTTTTGCATAGCGGTGCCGAAGCCCGAATCTGGAGGCTCATTGCGGAGATGATAGAATGGCGAGGTGGCTGAGGGGGAGTTGGAAGTGCGCTGAGTCGCTGACTGGCCCTGCGCCAGTGCCCGGTGTGTCGGGTGATGGGAGTGACCAAGACGCCAACGCCGTGCGACAGTCTACAGAACACCTTTTCCTGACAGAAGTTTGCGTTCGCACCCTTGTACCTTCAAATTTGTTCAGCATATTCCGAACACCGGCTGGTTTCACTCGACATGGTTAAGTGCTGAGCAATGTGATGGTTGAAAGGCAATCGGACATTGTATTTCGTCGTTCGGTCTTTTCAAAATAGGTAGGTTTTGATACAGTCTACAATAAGCAGCCGCGCTGACCGACAGTCTATTCCTCTCGTTCTCATCCGATCCTATTCATACAAAACAACGTCTAGCCGAAAGATGAAGCATGAACCTTTACAAAAGCGAACCTTGACGGAACACTACGTAACCTTCGCGGGCTGAAATCTATTCTAAGCTTCTAGTGGTGATTTGCGCTGATTCCTCTAGATGCGATATGCGCCGGGTGCCGAATCGAAGTCCCAACATGGAATGAGGGTGAATGTGGCGGTGCAAGCGAAAAGAAGGCGTACAAGAATGTTGGGTGGGCGTGGGATGAAATCAAGGTATGCCTCGCTGCCTACGGGGCAGGTGGCTGTACAGTACCGCCTGAAAATTGATCGTAACCTAATTAACGCCCTGTTCGTCGTTGGGTTGTGAGGCCTCCCTTTTTCCGCCCTGCCAAAAAAATTTGCAATCCGAAAACGCCGGTATGCTATGCTGAGAACGTATGGCCCTTCGCTGCAGGCTTTGCCCATTACAATCCCCAAAATTTTTTTTTTTGAGTTTTCATTATTGAGAACGTTGGACGTGAAACGCGCTTCGACTGAGTGGTTGACGGAAACGAGGCCATTATGGATCCGGTATAGCGTGCGGCCGAAGCCAATGCGTCATTGGCTTTCAAACATTTCGACTTTGCGACGGCTTTGTCGTTGACTCTTCAACTCTGAGTGTATTGAACGTCGTGGTGTGTAAGGTATTTTTGATTTGTGTTTCCTCCTCTTAAGAGCCCGGGTCAAATGGCTGTGGTCCTTTCACAACTTCGTTGTTGTTGACTCTGTTGACGCGCTCATGGCGATGATTAGGATCAACGGGTTGATGTGGTTCGATAGCTTTGGTTCGGATTGGGAATGAGACGTGCATCTTTGAAATTGGTAGATTGTGTATCTGACGAAGCAGTTGACTGTGGGTATGAGTGTTTGGATTGCAGAATTCGAAGAACAGATTTGAGCAGTGGGAGGCAGAAGCGTATTTATGCCTCGAGGTACAAAGTACAAAGTATTAGAGGTGTGTGTCAATTGCGTGAGCAGTGTGTGGTCTCTGCGGCTTTTAAATCATAGTCGAAGGCGGCCTCCGAATTTAACAATTGTCTCCGGCCTCACTTTTCTTTTTGAAATCGAGACTGCGAGCGGATCAGTTAAGGTTGTTCGGCGGTTCGCGTATAACCCTTGGAAAACCAACGCTGAAAAACTCCGACCGAGAGGGCCGGAGACAAAGGTCACTTTCGGTGAAGCAGCACAGCCGCAACAACCAAGATACAGTACGAGCCGAATTGCTAAAGGGGGCCATAGGGTGGATAGTGGCCTAGGAATCCTTCTGCGCGCCAATAAAGCCCGTTTGCCTCACTGTGTCTGAATAGCTTCCTTCTAGAAGGAAGATGCGGTAAGGCTGCTTCGAGTGACGCACGTCCTGGCTGTGGCGGAACCTACCTGGCTTCATGTTGGGCCGGCTTGGGTGCCTTCCAAGGGTGAGGCGGATAGGGTGGCCTCCTTTGCTGCCCCGGTCAGTTCGCGGGATGAGGCAGCTAAACCGACACAAGGAAAAACTTCCATCACGAGGTAAGACGCCAATGCGAACGCCCAGCGGTTCAGAAAGGATCCGTTGGGTGTGCTTTAACGTCCAGCCGCTTGCCGAGAGTGCAGGTTGAGCGCAGCATTTGGTATGGTCAGTCATCGAGGTTGCTGCGCCGCGTTTGATAGCCGTATCGTGGCTGTGCTCTCAGCACCGAATGTTAACGCAGTACATGTATTGATGCCCGCTTTGCTTCGGTCCGGAGTCATTGCTTTCTCCGTGTTCCTCAACCGGACAGTTAGACTCACGGAATTGCAAAGGAGCGGTCAGGGGAAAAGGCAAATTTAGTGGTGCAGCAAGCGCCCTGTATTTCCTGGCCTCACTGCGCGTAAAAGCGCGCAGTTCAGCCCTTCGAATGGGTACCGCGAGTGGCAGTGATTACGAATGGTTGACTCCCACAGTGTCTGAGTACTCAGCGGAGGGTCCCGAAATGCTACGATTGAGAAAAGTGCCTCGTCTGCTTCGAGCTGAATCATACCATCCATCGTGACTCAAGTTCTCTAGTGACGGCCAGCTCACACGTCCACCGCGCTGGGGCGCAGCTCTGCCCATCAAACCGAGCCTCCGATAGCAAGTAGACTGTTAAATGACGCAAAGCCCGCCCTGCACGAAGTTTCATCTTTGACTGAACGTCATCGGTCCCGGTTGACCGCGTAGTAAGCAAGCACCAGTCTTCCAACCTCAACGTCGAACAACGGCTGTGCTTTCTCGGTCAGGGATAGTCGCAGCAGCCGATTGGCCCGCACCGCCAACCAGATCGGCCAGATGCAAGCGACGTTTGTATACATGTGTCTGTCGAGTTCGGGTTTCCATCTCTTCATCGGTCACTTCTATTGTCTCGAGCTCTACCGAGAGCGACTTTGCATCTTCTATGGCGGTGAACTGCAGCTGGAGGCCTTTTGCTTCGTAGAGACATTTCCCTTTCACGGGGTTTCCAGCTTGAGTCGTCACGCTGCGATTCTCGGTGGCTCAGGACGCAGCTGGGACCGTAGAGTACTGCGTACCCGTGATTTTGCTTAATTACTGAGTTAAGAAGCGCGTAGCTCAGCATTACCTTCGCAGCGGATTTGTTGAAACTAGCAAGCCGTTTCCCGTGCAATTGAAGCAAAGACACCTGAAAGGGCCACCATGTCCTCACAGCGAATCGTTGCCTCGCACGACCCTTTCAATGTACGAATCTGTTTGCAATTAACCACGTCAGACGAACAGCAGCATATCGCTTCACATTTCTCTCTAAGTGCTGCAAGTATCGGTGCCATCAGCGGGCGGTGGGGTAAGCCGTATCGCTCGCCAATAACTTTGCCGTAAGTGCCAAATACCAACGTCCAATTGGCTCCTTGGCAATTTGGTTCGATCCTTTTGCATCCATTCATCCCCGTTTCTCCATTTCCTCCCTTCACACCCTTGAGACATCTCTATATTCGCATTGATCGGCTTTGTTCATCGGAACGTGCCTCGGTGCCCCAATCTCGTGCTTCTCCCAGCTACGTGACTTCTCCGCTGCCCATTCTTATATTTTCCTGTGCCGCGCCATTTCCCACTGTCGCGCGTACATCCAACATCAACCATGCGCTTCTCTTTTCTTGCCATTGCCGCTACCCTCAGCGCGACTGCTCTATCGCAGTCGCTCAGCTCATTACCACCATGCGCTGTATGTGCGAACATGCATCATTGCTCGCAGATTTGGGCGGTATACTGATGTGAAACAGCAATCCTGCGTAGGCAACAGTTTGAGCACCACGGGCTGCAACTCCCTCGACATTGCTTGCATCTGCGCTTCATCGGGCTGGATCCAGATGCTCTCCTGCTGTCTTACCCAGACCTGCTCGCCTGCGGATCAAAATGGTACGTGACACGTAAAAGCTGGCCATTCTGTTGTCGCTCTAACCTCTAATTAGCCACGATTGTGTTCGCCGACCAGATCTGTGACACCGCTGGCGTCACAGTGCCCACGGCCGTCTCCTGTGCCGCTACCCAGATTTCTTCGACTGCCGCTTCGACTGCGACTGGCAACTCTAACTCTACGGAGTCGAGCACATCTGCCGAGTCGACAAACACCTCCAAAGCCAACTCCGAATCCAGCACTGGCTCGACCGCCGGTGGCGCAACCACTTCGACCAAAGCGAGTTCCTCGACGTCCAGCTCCGCAACATCCAATGCCGCTCCCCGCGACGCATATGGCGTTGGACTGGGCATGGCCGCAGCTGGCTTGATCGCTGCGGTGTTATAAGAAATCTAGGAAGAGTTTAAATACTGGCGAGCTGTGAGAGGGTGACATTCCGTGGCAATTGGAAATATGTACTGTTGGACACAATGTTGAGATTAAATTGCTTCCATTTACATGTCTAATAGCGGGATATGCATTCATCTTAAGTCTGGAAGCGGTTGTATTTCGAGAAGCATATGGGTAGTAATAGCTGGTGCCTTCGTCTTGGAACAAACGTCGAAGTGTGAAACCAAATATACATTCAGTATACCTTATTGATAGAGGCTTTCAAGTTTCATGTCCTGCCTTTTCATGTGACTACTAACTCTAATTTTAAATAACCATATGAAGCGGATAACTGGTCGAGGGCAGTGTGCTGTTATGCAGGTCATGGTGTCAGCAACCTAGATTTGGTATCCACAATGACGACCGCACCTAGACCTGTTGAAACAACGCACTTCCATGCTCCACTTCTCCGTGCATTGCAGCTATTATTTGAGTTTTGCTCGAATGAAGACTTATGACTGCCTGTCTTGACAGTTTTATATGTACAATACGCCAGCGCGCCCAGTAGACGAAACGGCTAAACATATGAGCCTCGGGAGGCGACTTCGATAATCCATTCGCCTACCTACTTCTTCGTATAATTGCATCCCCTGTCGAAGCACAACCTCTACCATGGTCTAGATCCTGCATTTCATGTACTTCCAGCATGCAGAAATCCAACTTCAAGAGGGCACCAGTGCCCGCGACGTCAATGCCGCATCGCAATGTTCTTGATTCGCTTCGAGCCACCCAAATCGTGAGCTCAAAACCCGTCTTGCCAGCGGGTAAGGAAATCCATGACTGATTTTGGGAGCGATCTAACATGTACAGAACTTATTGCCATGATCCTTGACTTCCTGCCCGTATCAGACCTTATGCGCTGTGCTCGTGTTTCAAGGCGTGTCAACGAGATGGTATACGACGACTCTCGATGGGTTCAGAGAATGAAAAATATGGGTTGCTGGAACGAAACAGAAGCGAGGCAGAGATACGAAGAAAACATGAAAAGGAAGTTTGAGGCTCAGAGAGCAAAGGAGGCAGAAGAGGCGAGAAGAACCGGAGCCGCGCTCAATGGAACCATAAATGGCACAACTGGAGTTGGTTCTGCGCAACGAAAGGCTAATATCACTCTTTTCGACGCTGGAGCAGAAGAAGAGAAGGCTCGTCAGTCACTGGAGAAGCTGAATATCCAAACGCAACGTCGAACAACGATTGATCGAGGTTTCGATTCGCCAACACTGCTGTCCAACGGGACGCCACCTGCTTCTCCACAGACTCCAAAGGATCCAAGCGCTGCTCTCAAGGTATTTTCAAGAGTCCGTTCCATTCGTGGATTCGCCAGGCAAGAGTATGCTAAGATCTACGGCGCGCTTGCCCCATTTTACTTTGACTTGATTAAGTCGAAGAGCCACATGGACCCAATTCTGTTCCGGACTTACAGGGACCCGGAGCAGCAAGCGTATATGCTTTCGCAGCTTAGGAAATTCGCGAAGAGTGACTTTGCTCAAGGCTGGAAAGCGAGAGAAGAAAAGCTGGAGTCAATGACTGGGATTTTCGAGAATGCTGCTCTACGTGAGTTCGAGCAAGGATTACAGATACAAGACATCGACGGCCGAATGCGTAGATATGCCCACGTACTCGTCATACTCAACGGAGGAGCTGCCGCTATCGACACATTCATCCAGAACAACCCTCTCATGCTGCGAAGAGAACTCCTAGGTAACCCACTTGACAATGTGCGCCATGCCATGCCAGGCGATGTCAACCTTCACCCGTCTCTCGAGTTCTTCCGCCAGCTTGCTGTTGCTATCAATGAGCAGGTCGTGGTCATTGATCGCATTTTTCCGTCAACGGTTGACGTGTTGAAGCCCTTCACCGACAGAGTTACCGAAGACATCATCTCCGATTATCTCAATGCGCTATTCGACGAAGTGCATGAGCGAAGCATGGAAGCCTTTTTAAAGACAGTGTCAGGGCTCTTTGAGCAAGCTATGCGGTTCGCCGTAACCGTCAAGCCTGCCAAAGGATCTTCCCCCACGTTTGCCCAAGATGTGAAAGCAAGCATAAGCAAATGTTTTGAACCGCATATCGATTTATATCTTCAAGAAGAGTTAGACAACTTCAGCCGTCGATCGGAAGCTGTTGTTGACGCGTGGGAAAAGCGTCTTACAGAGGAAGAGGCATCGAAAGAGTCATTTTTCATGTCTAATTTCAACCGACAAGCAGACAAGCGGGACTTCCTCACGTCGTTCAAGAAGGTCATAATGGTACCGGTGAATGTCGTCACTGCTATCCCATCTTATACACCATTTGCAAGCAACAAGCCAACAACAGGACCAACTTCGAACAGAGACAGCTTGGCAGCAACACCGAGGGCTGGCACACCTGCACCGACGGACCGATCAGCAAGTCCGCAAGCGGAAGCACCGACCACAGAGCTCTCTGCCAAAGTTGCACTGATGAACGCACGCCTGGAAGGTATCAGCAACATGTTTAGCCTTGAGGTAGCCCTGCAGCTCATACACTCAGCAAAGGCAAGCCTTGAGCGAGTTGCGCTTTTCGTGCAGCTTGGAGGGCAGACCGGAGAAGAAGCAAGAGAACAAAGCGAACTCGTCTTTGTGACTCTACTGCAGATTCTGGGAACGAGGCATATCAAACCAGGCTTCGACAGAGCCGTGCTGCACCTTTCCGAATACAACCCACGGGAGATCAGTGAGCACAGCAAAGGCGGCGTCGAGCCACTCGTCACCTTCCTAGAGCTTGTCAATGTGGGCGATATGATCCAGCAGATGATCGATGTGTTCTATGCGCAAGAGCTTGTTGCTGCAAAACTCAGCAATAGAGACGAGTTCCTTAGCCCAGCAGTGAAAGAGAAGAAACGCTTTGAGCAGATGCTGGATGAGCGAGTCGCTGCTGGCCTGAACAAGGGAATTGATGTGCTGATGGATGAAGTCGAGTTCATTTGTGCCACCACACAGCTAGCTACAGATTTCAGTCCCACTGGCGACATCGTCGATCTAGGCCCAACTGAGACCGCAAAGAGAGTTGTGGATTTGGTATCCTCCCACGTTGACATGCTGACGGGTAGCACTGACAAGAACATGTTGGACGTATTCAACCAGGAAGTTGGACTTCGCCTCTTTACAGCACTCTGCAAGCATATCAAACGGCAACGCATTAGCGTGGACGGTGCCATTCTGCTTATAAGGTATGTCATGTCATGCTCAGAAATATATCAAGGCTAATATAATTACAGTGACACGAACCATTACTATTCCTATGTTGTCACCATGCATAACAAAGCGCTTACGCAATACTTCAGCGCATTGCGAGAGCTGGCCCAGATCTACCTGATTGACCCCAAGAGCGCGAAGGAAATCGGTGTAATCATTGCGGATTCCGACCGCTACAGAGGCATCTTCCGAGCCGAAGAAGTGTACGAATTCGCCGAACGGAGAGCGGACTGGTTCGTAGTAAAGCGAGACGTGGAGAAAGCAATGTACGGGATGGGTTGCGCGGTTATGTGAGTGCGATGCTGCTTCCAGCAGCAGTACATCAGCAGTCGCTTCGCCGCGGCAGAATATCAGCAGACACCCCTGCGTTGTCAGCGTGTCCAGGTGGTCCAATTGCGAGGAGATGGACTTGGTGGCTGCGGAGACGGATGCTGGGTTGGTGACGTCCAGCTCGACGCTGAAGAATGTTGTCATGCCGCCTTAGGAGAGTCCGGCGAGGCTAGTTGCCGCTTCCTATGCCTTAGAAAGATTCCACAAAGTCAGGATAGTATAATAACGTTTGCTGCTAGTGGTGAGGATTTTCGCGGCTTCATCACTAAGGACTGTATTGGACCTTGTAGGTCTCTTGTCAGCCGTCGGTGATATCCTACTGCACGAGGATTAAATGATGTAAAGTACCTGCGATGAGGATAACTTCTCTCGCCATCTTGTTTCAAATTAGTAAACTTCACAAACTTCGAATTACTCAGCGTGAATATAACAAATTGATGTAGAAAATTGTAGTCTCGCTGGTATATCTCAATAATCGGATAGTTCTTCGGTTACATATTCTTGAAGTAAGGCTATAAGTACCTTTGTACCGGGGGAGTGAAACTAGTAAATGTACGTCGACAGCGCCGACTTCAAGAATTGCTTCTTTCAGCAACAAGGATAAATAATGAATGCTGTCCGAATCGCGGGAGTAGATTCTCTACATCAGACAAATACCTGTGGCGTGGAAAATGTCGCAGTGATGCAATATGATGAACCAGTCGCCCGGAGAGGATGGACTCCAAAGGCCACAATATAGGACGAAGTCAAGCACGGAGATAGCTTCGACTAAAAGCTGATGGGAGAGTGAAGTCTCCCGATTAGGTTGAGCTTCTTTTTAAGAGGCCTACGAGACGTGGACATAGGAAGAGCGCATCCATTTCAAAGCTGTGCAAGGTAGCTAGCCGCTGCGCATCTTTACCAATTGCCGTTGACAAGCACGAGTCACGGTGCGACTCAACGGCTGTATGCCATTGGCGACCCGTAGTCAAGTGCGGCAGAACTACGTCCAGCCTGGTTGATTCAATCCCCTACAGTGTGGCACTGGCTCGTCGCTTGTGGGAAATAGACTAGTAAGGAGACCAAACACTAGCCCTCCCTACCTTTAACGGGAATCGTAGACGATAACAGCTTAAAGACACCATTCTTTGGCCTGTTTTGAATAGGAAATATCATTGATTTTCTTCTTTTCGGCGACCGCTAGATATTCCCAGCCAGAATACGCTTGCCGACAAATTCGCATTGTGCTGTCCGAAAGGACTGCGACTAGAGCGGCGACTTCGAAGATGGAGTGGAGGTTATCACCGGCTATCGACGCATTTAATAGTCAGTCGGATGATTTGAGCTTCTGGGCTTCATCCATTACGCTTGCTTAGCTATGCCTGGCTCGAACTGTCGACCTCGGAACGTAACTGGCAAAGTCGTCCTGGACTCACGATAGAGCCAATGGTAGCGCGCCAGATGCCGATATGCTACAGATGCGCATGGCGCGGTCTTCTCCTATCTACAGGTTCTGCAATTAAAAGAGACTCCATTTCGATTTGGTCTTTTTCCGCTCTTCCATCTAGTGGAATGGTCAGGAAACTTTGTCCAGATAAGGATAAAGCTAATCAGTTGGCATACCCAGTTTTTCTTGCATTCGCGATATGCTCTGTAAACATCAAACATTAGCATTTGTATTCTCCACTGTGTACTTTGAGGTTCCGTGCACGTTGATCTTCTCTTTCGGCAGAGGAGGTGATGAGAGATGTGGTGTGATGGCTTACTGGAAGAAATCCTGGCACATCTCTTTATCGCCGGCATTGCGCTGTAAACAGCGTAGACTTCGAGAAGCAGCTTCTTGGCACGGGTCGAGGTATTTGCTGTAGGCTTTACTGGTGGGATGTCAGAATGTTGAAGCACACCGTAGTGCAAGGTAGCGGGCGGGTACCTCTCAAAAGCAGCCGCCGTCTTCTCATTCCACGGCGAGCTATCCTCGTTCCCACCGGAGCTCGACATCTGAATCAGCAGAGCATTCGCTCCACTAGAGTGTAAGAATCACAGTTGATGAGCAGAAGAAGCGGCTTCGGCAGATCGTTCTTCCATCCACTGTAAGGTGCAGGGCCTTCCGGTCAGGGGCGCAGGTGCGGATATGATGGGACTGGATCGGATGGGATTGGATGGGATGGGATCTGTAGGATGCGGGTAGTGCGTAGTGTGATGGGATGTTGGTGTTGTGCGGTTGCAGAAATGCTGAGCTCCCAAAGAAGCTCCAACCCTCGTTCGTCTCCTAATCCACCAGTGATCTGCAAATTCAGGTACTCCACCAGGCTCGTGCGCGTTTCTCGACTTCACAGCTTAATTCAACACCAAGCCCATACTACCACGATATTCTACGGTGCTTCACCTCCGCATCTCTCACATTACCGGAGACCTGAGTTCGCTTCGCACCACCAAGTCGCTCTATGTCGCTCTACGCGTGATGCAGCAACAGGTCACCGCTCAATCGCTCATGTGAACCCCTCCACACCTTTTCTGCTCGCTTCAAGCTCTGGTCAAGCCGTAAGCTGATCCAGGCCCGGTAACTTACGGCGGACTTACTCATCGTCACCATTGAATTGATCTCGTCGTTCCGCGACAAACAGCGTGCGTCGGGCAAGCGCGCATGATCTGCGAGCACGCAGTATGGCCCGCTCTGGCCCGCCGCTACGGCTTGAAAAATGTACATCCGGCGCTTGACTACGAAAGCTTTGAAACGCAAACACCAGCCGCTTTGCCCCCTGGGAGCATGTGAAGTCAATCGTCGACGATCTGTGGCTACAATGATGGAGGGCGGACTGGGCTCTCTCACACGGTTGGGATCCCAAACTCTCACCTTTTGCACCTGTGATTTCCCCGATTCGGTAATGCGATCCCGCGTTGAGTAAGCTCCTGGTGATCGTCTGCAATATCGCGGTTGAACTCCACTTTGACTCCGTCTTTTCCAATGCTCCATCCCTAACCGTCGTCGTGAACCAGGATGGTCACACCTTCAAGTCACTCATCGTGAGCTCGCGTCCCCCTAGGTGGTGCCGAATGCACTCATGATACATATCAACGCGCCATCCCGGCCTTCCGAATGGCCCTCAAGTAACTGAAACGCCTGCTAGTGGCTCATTCCGATGCATGACTTTCCAGGGTCCGAGATTATACGCACCGGGCGCTCTCTGTTAAGCATCGTGATCCTCCGCCATTTGGCACCAATCGTGGTATGGTCTTTGTGGCGGACACTATTGATCAGGTATCGATTGTTCGTACGATCTATTCTAGGATGAATCCTTCTCCCCATTGCAATTGCACCCCACACTGACTTCACGATGCCATCGTGATGCTTGCGCGCACGGTTTTGAAGTGGATCAGGTTCCCCAACTTAACATAGATGGACATACGGCTACCGATGAGCTTCTCAATATAGACTCGTCGGAAATCCGACGGCTTAGTCGGAATGCCAGCCAATGGTTATCATTTGTTGGCCGGAGGCTCCACGATAAGATAACAGGCACTACTTCATGGCTCGGGGATCTGATGGTAAGCCGCCGGCAGCATGTTCCGACGACGGACAGCACTTTCAAGGGATGGGAGTCATAAGAGAATTTAGAAGGCGAATCCGTTGCTAATCGCGACACGACAGCTCAATGCTACACACATCCACATCTTTCAACGGATCATCATCCGACTGGAACTCTCGTGCATGTACCAGACATTGTAGCTGAACATTCTGTTCCAGTAGTTGCATTTCCCCTTTCGTCCACTATCGTCTATAAAGTATCACCAGCTTCGGCCATCCTCATCAGCATTCCACTTCAGAATTATATCTATTCAACATTACAAGCCCGGATTTTATCGATATATTGTCTTGACGTTATCGAGTTTTGGTACAAACCTCTAAGCCATACCTTAGTCAACGACCTGGAACCTTCGTCGGTGAGTGGTTCTGCTCAGCGTAGCCTTCAGCCATATCGCCAAACATTCACCGCCTTAATTCCACCATGCTCTTTCCTGAAGTCTACTCACCGACTTCGACTCATCCTTCTCACCGATTCGTTTTTCAAAATATTGGTCCGAGGCTTTCGTTCAATTATGAGACGAAACATCAAAGTGGCAATACTCTCAGACGACTAACAACTTGAAAGGTCGCATTACAGCAAAGCGACTTTGAATTTGAGACAAACTTCAATCAAAGCATCAGAACACATTTCATCACACAATATGCTCGCAGTTCAAAGCCAGCCAAATCTCCCTAAGCGGGCTTTCAGGCCCATCATCGAGACCAATGCTCTTCCTCGTGTCAACAAAGCCCCTGAGAAGTTCAATCCCCAGAAGCATCTTACCTTTTCGCCTCCAGAGGAGATCATTCACATGACCGACATCGGCTATCCCGCAGATGCTGGTGTATCGCCTGTGGCAGTGTCTCAACCATTCCGCCTCTTCTCAAAAGAGGCAGTTGAGCAAATGCGGGCCGAGATTTTCAATCCCGCGGTCATGGAAAATTGCGGCTACCGCAGCAATATTGCCGCGTGTCAACTGAGGGGTTACTGCCCACAGTAAGTGCTTGAGTTTGAGTGCTTCCGCTTACGTCTTCATCAATGTCACGTGCTCACAGGGACAAGGTATGCCCCTTTCGCATATGATGCCTGGACGAGTCCAGAGACTCTGGCGATTCTCTCGGGAATCGCTGGGGTGGAATTGGTGCCGGAGATGAACTACGAGATCGGCCACATAAATTTCTCGGTCAAGTCCGATCGGGAGACCCAGGAAGAGCGTGTCGAGATCGAAAACCAGAAACGTTTCTTCGCTGAGGATGAAGGTATTGCCGGATGTCCTTGGGAAGATGACAAGCCTGTCGTCGGTTGGCACAAGGATTCATATCCTTTCGTGTGCGTGCTTATGCTCTCTGATTGCACCGACATGGTCGGCGGAGAGACAGCTCTCAGGACCGCTGAAGGAAGCGTCATCAAAGTCCGTGGTCCAGAAATGGTAAGCTGCACACACCTATATTGTCGGTGGCCAACAGTAGTTAACGTCATCAAGGGCTGTGCTGTTGTCTTGCAAGGCCGTTACATCACTCATCAAGCCCTTCGGGCTCTCGGAACCAAGGAGCGCATCACCAGCGTGACTTCATTCCGCCCTAAGTCGGCTCACCTGGCAGATGATTCGGTTCTAACCACTGTCCGACCCATCTCAGACTTGTCGGAGCTGTACTACGACTATGGTGAGTACCGTCTCGAGATCCTAGAAGAGAGAATTCGAGCAAAGTTGTACGAGTTGAAAACCAAGCGCCGTGCCGGAAAATCTTTTGAAACGGTCGAGTTCAAAAACTTCCTTGAGAAGCAAACTGCCTTTATGAAGCATACGGACAATGAGATTGTTGAAGAGGATAAGGTTCCGATTGGGCATATCGATGAAATCAATTTCCCAGACGTCAAGGTCGGAAAGACGGACGAGCCTCAACTTGCTAAAGAAACTGATGTCTCTTAGCGGGTATGACATGATGATGCACGTGGATGGCGTTGGATGGGGATGCATTTCGGTGAACGCTTATTGGTCAACTGTTATTGACTTTTGATGATGTTCCTCATGGTTGCAATTCAGAGCGAAGACCGTTGAAGACGTTACTAGACATTGGCATGAGCAGGTAGCAGCAAGTTCACGAAGCTTTCCTAAGAGCAAGTTTCGTTCAGTCAAATGTGACAACTGCGTGTATGCGCGTCATTTGTACACTTGGGCAGAGTCACTTTATTCGAAGTCAAATGGTGAGAGAAAGAAGCTGGGATGAATCATGACGGTCTATAGCCGCGAACTCGCGCAGAAATCAGAGCAAGAGCGTCGATCAGAGAGAAGAGGTAGTCAAAAGTCTCCAACGAGCTTGGAGTTTGTTGTTTTCCCCACGTGATACGTCGCGCATCTGTAGGGTGACTTTTTGCATATCCCGCACAGTGTTGCAGCCAGTCAAACAACCCCACCGCGTTCAAAGGCCAAAGCCAACCTGCACCTTCCACCCAGCCATTTCTCCTCTCTTCATCATCTTTTCTCGGATCTGGCTCTCGTCCATTGAGCTTGCCAGCTGCTTCAGTCGCACTCCAGGATTACCAGACGCCATCTGGTAAGCCATGGATCGCGCGGCTGGGGGACCCGCGAGAAAACAGCCGCAGCCGCCATCCACGACTGCAGCTGCAGCAACCACGCCTTCAACACGGGCATCACGCAGCTCGCACGTCGAACCTCAAATCGAAGCTTCAAATGGCGTTCCTCTGGTCGATAAGACCAGCAGAAAACGCACCGCTGCTGTCGAGAATCCACCCCGACCCAACAAGGCTACCGCCACCTCTAGACTCACCGTCACGCGAGCGACCTCTCCCATGCCAAACCGCGACGATGAACTCTTAAAGTTACTGAAGAATGAGTTCGAGGCGTTGAGGTCGCACGTCACGTGCACAATATGCTATGGACTTCTTTACGAACCCTATACCACCCAGTGCGGTCACACATTTTGCTACGGCTGCCTTTGCAAGTCATTTTCCGAGGATCAAACCCGTGTCAAGTCGTGTCCAGCATGTCGAACCGCCATAAGGCATGCTCCGGCAGAAGCATATCTTGTGCGAGATATGACCCAATCCTTCACAAAGCACATCCAACTTCTCGGTCCTGACGAGACTCTCGACCAGCACGAGCAGACAAGGAAAGAACATAGAGCAGCCGTTCTGAAAGACAAGAACAACAAACACCCGCGAACTGGAGGCCTGTTCAAAGGCTTTTTCACCGTCAGAACTTTGCGACCCTGGCAAGATCCCGAGGATGGAGTTGATCGCTGCCAACGGTGTATGTGGGAACTTGTCGATGGACTCTGCGAACACTGTGGCCAAGACTACGGTGCCATGCCGGCCAACTACTTCAGCGGCTATAGTGAGACCGGCGAAAGTTCAGAACAGGCGCCTAACGACGACTTTGCCGAATTCCTCGAAATGGACATGGAGATGGATTACGACGACTTTGAAGAAGACAACCCAGAAGATTGGTGGGATCAACATGACCAATTTAATAGTGAAGTGGATCGAACGTATGCTCTTCGGCGATATTTTGGGAACGCTCCCGTCCCACCGGTTCTCGTCATCCCCCGGAGCCAGAGACTGGCCTCACACAGCGCTGCCCGAAGTCGGCGACGGTCCGGCCCCGCCCCGTTGTCAGAAATGATGGAATCTGAAATGGGAAGCATCATGGAGGAAGATGAAGATGAAGAGGCTGAAGAGGAGGAAGATACCTCCATGGACGGTTTCATCGTGGACGATAGTGAGAGCCAGTCACAGAGCAGCGCCTCTGCATCTGAACAGACTCCGCAACCACCTACTTCCAGAGCCGTTTCAAACTCATCGAGAGCGTCATCTCTTTCATCGACAGATGAAGGCGGGAACGTTGTACGGCCTGGACGGTCGAGAGCGTCTGGAAGACAAGGCCAGGCAGTCTCTCAAAGCATCATTGGGCGGCAAACTCTGAGAAGGCCTGCCCAAGACGTCATAGGAAGTCCACAAATCCAAACAATCAATAATACTGCCGAGCTTGATGAGGAGGATGAGCTGCCTATTGCAAATGGTAGGCGGCGACAAGCTTCCCAGCGCGCACCGGCCCGCAACATACGACGCCAAAGAAGCGTCGTGCGAGAAGCCAGTGAGGAAGCAGATTGGGGCTACAGGCCTTTAGGTGGTCAGGGGAATGATGATGTTGAAGGCGATGATGGGAGCGATGGAACGACAGTTGGGTGGGAGCCGACCACGATTTCCAATGACAGAACCCGAAACGGTGGATCTCTAACGCCTACTGCAGATAGACCTCACCCACTCCAGCGGCAAACGTCTCTGGCTGGCATCTCAGCTCTTCCTCCTGGCTCACGCGGACTTCGACGAAGAAGCTCAGTGCTCTCGAATTCTACCAGGCATTACGAGGACAATGATGCTGATGACGATGGAACCGATGCCGATGGCGAAGGAGAAAATGCCGTGTCCCGACCTCAGCTTCGACCGCGAGGTTCCCGCATCCGCATCACCGATAACAATACCACCGGTACTAATATCACCAACTTACCTCCACCTCAAGTGGGAACGAATGGCGACTTGGACAGTGAGGAGAGTGATCTCTCGGAGCGTTCACCACGAGGTGGTCTCCATGTTGGCCCTAGAGCTCGAGAATACGATCCCAGAATAAGCTTCATATTTGCCACAATGCAGCAAGATCTCGGAAACGGTGGTGAAGAAGACATAGATATGGCTTCTGATACCATACAGCAACTAAGAGGCTTGGCTCGTACGCCTATTGCAAGGCCTCGAACCGCAAATCGTAACAGACCATCCAACAATGGAATTACAACTACCACTGTAAACAGTCCTGGCTCAGCATCTAGACAGGTATATGCGACAACTGCAGCGGCTCGTCTTCGGCCTCCCGTTGCCGATAGGAATCAACCAACGCGAGTAGTGGAGGAGAGAGGACCTATGACCAGAACTATGCCGTCAGAAGCTTCCACCGGGGTTACAACAGTGGCATCTGCTAGTACTACTTCTCCATTTACAAGTAATCGGACTCTTGGCGAAAGCATCCAGCGGCCACCGAGCCGGTTGCCTTCTGGTTTCTCAGCCGCTCGTCGCTACCCAGGAGAAGTACAAGTGGTTCAAGATGCATTCCAAGGAACGTATATGCCTCCAGGTCTAAATCCCGCGCGAGCGTTCCAAAGCCAAACTCGAAATCCCTTCTACACACATGTAAGACCTCGGCCATCGGCCCAGAGACTTCGAGATCAGCCATCAAACGCTACATTGCGGTCGCGTCAGTCGACGAGAGGACTTCGCCAGCAGCCTTCGCCGGCTAACCAAAGGGTTGGCGTTATCCAAACGTCGCAACTCAGACCTCAAGCTTCACGCATCAATATCCGGAACGAGAATTCAACTCCGCGGTTACCAACGCAGCCTCCACCCCGCAATATGCGGATGATGAATGTGGCCTCGTCTCCTCCCACAGCCGTTGACCGTCCAGCTTCTTTCGCAACAACAAACAGTGCTACCGGTGGGCTTGCGGGGTTTGGTGGATTTGCTCAAAGTCCAACCCGGCAAATGGTAGAGTCTCCCACGTCGGCTTCTTCTACATCGACATCAAACCCGTTTCTTCGCGTTCAGCGTCAAACCCTAGCTGCGGGACCAAGCGCACCTCCAAGACAAGAGAATCCCAGGCCCGCAATTTTCCAGGCGTCCAATACAAGCCAAGGCTCGCCGCTTCCGCCTGCATCAAGAGCAGTTACCGTCGAGATCCCGGAGAGCGCAGCAGCAGCGGCGCGACGTCGAAGCGGCCAGGCCGCGAGGGTTCCAACGAACACATACTAGCCAAAAGAGAGGACATTCCTTTGCAGATGGGAGAGATTGATATTTCACTTTAAACAAGAATATTACGGGCCTCGGATACAATCGATCGTATTAGTGTGCGGCCAGGGAATTGTTAGACGAACTGTTCGGAGAATTGCATAGCGAGGCATGATTTCAGATTTCTAGCATTTCAAGCGACTGCTTCCCAAAGGCTCTCCTTTACGCGAGCGCGGAGTTTATAGCTGGTCAGTATGGCTGAAATGGATGCCAGTATGGATGAGGATAGCAAGTACGGTTCCCAAAGGCCAGGCTGGCATTGCAGATGGGTATGGATGAATGACATGACTCTGCTACCGCAAAATGATGCTCCATATCGTGAGCTGCAAACAGTATGTGATTGTAAGCTCTGGAGTTTCCTCAGCCTCCACGTACGCGTGTGCGTGCAAGCGCTATCAAGTAAGTTGAGGAGTTCCCAGATTTTTACAGGTGATCTTCAGCTTTGCGAAGACATGGCACAATAGTATGATATCTTGATTGCCGGGGAGCTGAATATCGTATTCGCTATTAATTCCAACGATACGATAGGGCATGCCACAAATCGCTTGGTGGAGCTGCTGCGACCTGCGCTGCATTCTGACGTCAACGCGAGGGAGCAAACGAAGGTACGAAACGCTGCTACAAACAACTCCTGAGAGCCACCAACGCAATAATACAGATAAACAATCTGAAGGGCAGTGCATCGCCCAGGAGCGCTGTTCACGGGGTCGCTCCTTATTTTGAAGGGCTGCTCATTCCTGCTGCTCATCCTTTCTGCTCTCCGGATGCTATCTACCTCTCAAGTGGCTGCCACGACCAAACACTGAAACATACTTGACGCCGCCGCATCGCAGCTTAGAATCCGGATATCGACCTCCTAGACCCTACTCTTCACGCTTCTATATCACTTGCAAACGTTATAGCGGCTTTGGGGCATCGATTGTTATGCATCTGTCGAGCATACGCAGCTGACAGTCAAATCCGCCAAACCACCCTTGAGACAACGGAGCTCAGTGTCCAGTTTCGCGATTTCATGGGACTGTGACTGGTGCGTTCACCTAATCGTGCTCAATTAGGAAGTACAACCTCGTTCTAACAACATGCAGACGTCATGCCGACAGTGCTCCTTGATCCTCGAGCAGGTAGCCTCTTCAACATCAGTGCTGGAGCTGGTTCAGCACAACAGTCCGAAAACCGAAATGCAAATCAGCTTTTCGCTGCCATAGGCAGTGGTGCTGCTCTCTTCGGCATACAATTTCTGGTCTTCTACCTACTACGAGACAAATTAACGAGGATATACCGACCCAAGACATACCTCGTTCCTGAGAAAGACCGCACCAAACCACCGCCTTCTGGCTTTTTCCGATGGGCAGTACCTGTCTTCAAGACAAGTAATGCTGAACTCATATCGAAATGCGGACTTGACGCCTACTTCTTCCTCCGATACCTGCGAATGCTCCTGAAAATCTTCGTACCCGCAGCGGTCGTCATCCTTGCCGTTCTACTTCCGATCAACACAAAATACACAGGGAATTCTGGCGTGTCAGGCTTGGACCGCTTGGGGTGGCAGAATTTTGATCCTGCCCATACGGACAGGTTTTGGGCTCATCTGGTTCTTGCCGTGCTGGAACTGTTCTGGGCTTGCTATGTCATATTCGACGAGCTGAGTGGCTACATTCGTGTGCGGCAGGCATATTTAACATCTCCACAACATCGACTGAGGGCTTCAGCGACGACGGTGTTGGTTACCTCGATTCCGCGCAAGTGGCTTACGTACGAGGCTCTCGATGGCTTGTTTGATGTCTTCCCAGGTGGGATTCGTAATATCTGGATCAACCGAAACTTCGATGAACTCAGCGACAAGGTGCAGCTACGTGATAAACTAGCCAAGATGTTAGAGTCTGCCGAGACTGACTTGATCCGAAATGCGAAAAAGAAGCAGATGGAGATGAAGAAAAAGGAAGAAAAGAAAGCAGGCATAAAGAAAACCAAGCAAGAACGGAGCCAAGAAAAAGCGGAACAGCAACAACAAGCCCAGCAAATGGCCGTCGGCCAAGGTGTAAGCAGTGGTGATCCGCACCAAGCGAGAACCCTTGAAGAAGCACTCGGAGAGCCCTCAGATACCAGTTTACCGTTGCAGGAGACGAAGTCGCGTATGATTCCGATCCCGGTTGTTGGGCGTGGTGTGGAAGCGATTGGCAAAGGTCTTAAAGGCTTTGGACAAGGCTTCACAAAGCTTGGAAGCAAACTCGTCAAGGATGTAATTGACGCGCCTAAGAACGTTAATGATAGGATCGATGGCATCAATGAAGGAGGAGGACTTATGTTTGATGGTACGGGAGAATCCAATGACGACAGAATCACTAGACATACGAGCAGGCCGTGGACAACACGCGAACCGGAGGCCGTCATTCCTTCAGCTTCTAGCTGCCAACCGTCTGCAGATGCTGCCGAAGCTAGCGGTACGGCTATCCGCATCGTGGATCCTCCAGTCCAAAGACACGATGCAGATCCGTTTATCGTCAAACGCAACGATACAAGCTCTGCTTCTATAGATCCCGGAGTAGATCGATTGCCACCAACGATTGATATCAGCAGACCCAGTGTTGATAGCAAAAAGGTATCTTCAAGGGATGGCAAAAAGAGTCACTCTCGGAAAACCACTCCTGAAAAGATCGATTGGACTCAAGAATTCCTTGAACCTACACCAAATCGTGGGTGGAAGGTGTGGAAAGATAGCCATGGCATAACCTTGCCGAGTCCTGAGCCTCACGGGAAGGAAGAGGATCCTCTAGAAGCCGAAGGAAAGCGAAACGCCGAAGAGCAAAAGAAGAACAACACTGTCTCTGGAAGCAAACTCGCCAAAATCTTTAGCAACTCAGATGAGACTGTTGTAGAAGAGTATCCTCCTGCATTTAACGAAGAATTTGCGGATGACAAAGGAATGGAAACAGATCCGGAATGGAAGAAGTATCTCAGGGCAAAAGACCGAGACACCACTCGGCTTCCGCTATTTGGTTGCTTCAAATGGCTGCCGTTTATGCCATCCTGGACCTTCATTGGCAAGAAAGTCGACACCATCTACTACTGCCGCCGAGAGCTCGCCCGCTTGAATGTTGAGATCGAAAAGGACCAGCAAGACCCGAAGAAGTATCCACTCATGAACTCGGCATTTATTCAATTCAACCACCAAGTTGCCGCTCACATGGCATGCCAAAGTGTTAGCCACCACATTCCTAACCGCATGACTCCCCGCATTGTCGAAATTGCGCCTGGAGATGTCATCTGGGATAATCTCTCCATAAAATGGTGGGAGCGATTTCTCCGCATCGGCATCGTGACTGCCATCATCGCTACTCTTGTCGTTGCGTGGGCAATTCCAGTTTCCTTCACATCTGCGGTATCGAACCTACAGACTCTGTCAACGTACAAAGGCTTCACCTGGATCAACAAGATCCCAAAATGGATCGTGACCGCCCTGTCCGGTGTGCTACCGGCCCTCATGGTTAATGTATTGCTAGCCGTGCTACCGTACCTCCTTCGCTTCGCTGCGAAGGAAGAGGGAGCTCCAACTGGCATGTCAGTGGAACTCATTGTCCAAGACATGTACTTCGCCTTCTCCTTCGTCCAGCTTTTCTTTGTCGTCACGATCTCTACGAGCATTTTCAAGGTCATCGGCGAGATTGGCAACGATCCGACCGGTACCGTCACCATCCTAGCAGACAACATTCCCAAAGCTGCCAATTACTTCTTTTCGTATCTTATTGTCCAAGCCCTCACCACCAGTGGCAGTACCTTGGCTCAGACCGTAACTCTTCTTTTGTGGTTCTTGTGGAGACCAATTTCTGATAGCACTGCTCGCGACAAGTTCAACCGACAGCGCAATCTGAACACAGTCAACTGGGGTACATTCTTTCCCGTATATACAAATCTTGCATGCATTGGGCTTATCTATTCGGTCATTTCACCGCTCATCATGGCCTTCAACATCATCACATGGAGCGTCTTCTGGGTCGCGTACCGATACCAAACACTCTACGTAACGACGTTCAAGTTCGACACAGGCGGCCTCTTGTTCCCAAATGCAGTCAACCAGCTCTTTACTGGCATCTATGTGATGGAGCTCGCACTTACCGGCTTGTTCTTCCTAGTTAGAGATGCGCAGAATAAGGTTAGCTGCTATCCTCAAGCGATCATCATGATTGTTTGTCTTGTTTGTACGATACTCTATCATTTTCTTCTGAATTATACATTCAAACCACTGTACCGGTACATGCCAATTACCCTAGAGGACGACGCGGTTGCCAGGGATGAAGAGTTCGAGCGTATCCAAGTGAAACGCTGGGGAATCGGCTCTGAAGAGGACGAAGACATCGAGTCGATGCTGTCGCGCAAAGAACATGAGGAAGAAGAACAAGACCAAAGGATGGAGGAGGCAGACGCAAAAGAAATCGAGCGCCGCCGGCAGGAGCATCGTTCGTCAAACACTCCTCAGCGCGGATCCGCCGCTTTTCTCGAGTCCGGTACAGATGATGAGCGTAACCCACGCCGCCTCTCTGACGAATCTCGCCTGCGCCCAGAGTCCAAATCTCCGCTCCGTCACTCCTGGGCCGACCGCTCTCGCGAACGACGACTGTCAACCTCATCTGCAAACGATGAGTCGCGGTCTCCACGTCCGCCACCACCTTCCCAGCGCCGGCACCGCCTCCTCCCATCAGCGATCCCAACACTGCATGTCGGAGCCGCGCTCAACCCACTCCGCTCGCACGGCAGCAGCGGCGACCAAGGCGAAACAGCCGGCCAGCCAGGCCAACCGCTAGGCCTGCTGCACGCGAAGACGCACGACGTGGGCGACGCGCTGTTCGGGGGGTTCACGGACACGATTGAGGATCTGACGGCGGCGGAGCGCGCCAAGCTGGTGCAGCTGGCGTTCCAGCACTTTGCGCTGCGGGCGCGGCGGCCGGTGATCTGGATCCCGCGCGACGACGTCGGCGTCGCCGACGACGAGATCCGCCGCACGGAGGCCTTTTGCACTGTGCGCGTCGAGGGCGACGGCGCGGAGGAGAAGGGCTCCATTTGGATCTCCAATGAGGGCACTGCCCTTGATGCGAAGGCTAAGGTGCTGTTTGGACGCGCCCCGCCCGACTTCTGGGAGGGTGATTTGATCGAGTTGTAGAGAGGGTTATGCTTTTGTGTGGGTTTTAGCCTCTGCAAGGCATAGCAATGGTGTTTGGGATTTTCAAGCCTCGGAGCCCTGAAGATGATGTCGTTGTTAGAGATAGAATGACCTCATCCTGTAACGGTACAAAATGACAAACAATTCAATCCTTCTTAAGCGTCCCTCAATGTGTTGCTACAATACGTATACCACATACTATCTAGAGTTGCTAAAGGAGGAACAGGTTACTCTGCGACCATGGCATCCCTCTTTCGTGGCCATGAAGTGCTAGGTGACCAGGACTCAGTGAAGAATCCTGCTTGCCGTACGTTTTTGCTTTCCATAGCCATTTCCCAAGTTTTTTTCTGTCCATATTGCAGATTAGTAACCTTTAAGACGCGTAACTACGTCAGTCTTGGTGGCCACCTTCTTTCTGCACTACGGTCGCTGGCCCAAAAGCCACTTAGTAGTCGGGCGTAATCTAAAGGTGGAGTCTCCTGTGTTTCGCGAACGCAGTATCATGTGAACGCAGATTCGTTCCATTGCGGCAAAAAGAAATGAATCCACTGATTTCTAAGGCTGACTTCAAGTATTGGCGATACAAGGTGCTCATCGTCCGCCGAAAGACAGCCGTCGAGGACTGTTGTACCTCGCTCTTCGAGTTGTTTTCGAAGCCACTTCACAGCGCCAGATTGGCCTCCAATTTCGGCAAGATCATATGACTGGGACCAGGGACCGAGATACCGATGATGATGTACGAAGGACTCAAGGTGGTATGTCGTTACCACCGTACTTGTCCGCAACTCATCCAAAACATCGTGCGAAAGGGAGTGTACATCGGTATCTGGATCGAGATCCAACATCTTTCCACATTTGATATGCACCCTACCCAACTTCACACAGCCAACGATCATCTTATACGTCCATCCGAGCAATCCCAAAACTGTCATGCGTGGCCTCTCTTGTCCTTGTGCCTCCATCAAGAATGACTCCTCCTCTGGAATTCGCTCATAACTTATCGAAATTGGCAGTACTTTAAACGATTTGCCCGTACCTTGCAAAGATCGTAGAAGGCCTCGACGAGGAGCCAGGAATTGTCTAGAGCGGCTTCTTTGGCCTTCGATGAAGAAGAGGATATGTTCGTCCTGTTCGACCAGCTGACTGACCTGTTCGTCGAGCTGCGGATCCGGCCGACCGATACCGCGCTTAATATAGAATGCACCAAGTTGTTTCAGCAGCCATCCAAGGATAGGCAGTCTCGAAAACTCGTCCTGCGCAGCAATACGCGGAATCTTGATACCAAGACCTGGGAAATGGTAGAACAGGTAGGGACATAGCACGAAGTCTACGTAGCTTCGATGACTAGGCAGGATCAACAGCTTTTGATCGCTCAGTCCGGGGTTGTAGTTCTCCAAAGCGTCTTGGAAAGATTGCTGATCAAACGTGACCTTCTGGAACATCCGACTTAAGGCCATTTCAGCGATGAATGTTGCTAGGCGAAAGATCCGATTTGCTCTAGACGTGAGAAGAAGTTTTATTGCATTCTTGCTGCTCCCGTGGAAATCCTTTCCGGCAATCAATCTCTCAGTAGACACGAGATTCCGTTCACGAGCACGACGCATCATATACTGCTGTGTTCCGCGAAACGCGGCCCGCATGTAGGCCTGTGGAGTAAAGCAAGGATATTTCTGGGGTACAGTCGGACGGCTTGTCAAGAATCCGAACGAGTTCAACCAGAAGTACCCAAAGTTCTTATCCAGTCTATCAACATTCTGACTCGCTCGCGTCAGCTGTTTGTCGTTCACATTGTCTCGGCTTATCCAGCAGAGTGTCTTTAACAAGCTGAACGGCAGTCTTTGCCATAAAATTGGATACAGTCTGGCTAGCCTTGAGCCTTGATAATCGAAAAAACGAATGTTAGAATGTTGGAAATAGGAGGCAGCTGCTGAAGAAACGTCCTTCGTCGTGAAGCCTTTCACTCCCCATACGCAATTCACGATGGTCAATGACGACGCTGAAGACTGTTGAGCGAAGGTTTCGTTGATGAGAGAGTCGGCCACGAAATCAACCGGTACAAGGTCCACCTCAGTCTCAGGGCGGCCTTCCAGTGCACACACACCGCCTCCTTGGATTGACAATGCAATTCCTGCGAGGGCGGAGATGCTGTCGGTCCATCCGGGATAGGGACGCTCTATAGCTGCACCTATTATACTCGGTCTCACAATTGTTACCGGTATGGTACCGCGGGATTTCATGACAAGATGCTCCGCGATGCATTTCGTAAGTGTGTATGTGTTTGGGTGTCTTGTCTGTCGTAATATCTCCCCTTCGCTGATCGCTCCAGATGAGAATCCATCGAGTAATTCCTGAGCAGATGACCATGGACCCAAAGACGCCAGCTCCTCATAGAATCGATCTTGTCCGACATGAGGAGTCACGTACGCGGTAGATGTGAATACCAGGTGTTGTAATTGGGAGCATTCCCGCGCCAGCTGAAGGACGTTGAGCGTACCGTGTAAGTTGATTCTGACGGCGTCAGCAAGCGCAAGGTCAAATTGTACACAAGCAGCGCAGTGTACAATGTGCGTGATATCCTGGCAAATCTGTGTATACACCAAAGTATCCAAACCACAGAAGGGCTTCTCCAAATCCCCGTAACAGGGCTGAACGTATTGAATCCAATCCGAGGGCAGCTGTGCAAAACATTTCGAAGAGGCCACTTCGTCGTGAAAACGAGACGAAACATGCAACTCTCTCACAGCAACCGTGCTGGTTTGGTTTGTCGATTTGGTAGGCCGTATTAGGACTGCGACTTTTTGAATATTTAATTCATGTCGTCGTCGAATGAGCTCTTCCAGGACAACCTTCCCCAAGAAACCCGTCGCTCCAGTCAGAAAAATCACCTTCCCACAAGTTTGAGGTTCCGGTGACATTTGTCTAGGTACTCAGAGGATGTACCAAGGTTCTTTAACTTGTAGCTGTCGTCAGGCCCCGTCCAGTCACCTTTAATAAAACAAGAGCTGGACAGAATAGAATGCGAGGATATACACTCGCCAGCTGTGGGATTATCTTTGCCAGCGGCATCGGCCGCGACACAGTGGACCAGAAAGCTGAAGCGAAGGTACCGTACGATCGCTGGTCTAGCCACAACCATTCCATATCCGAGAGTCCGCCGCTTCGTATCGCAATTGGCGCCTTTTGCTAGAGCCAAGTGGCTTTCTATATAAGTGGAGCATGGGCGTGTAGGGTGGCTTGCAGCTCGACCAAGACGCTGACAACAGAGATAGCCGACAGTAAGCACAATCCATGAAGATGTCGAAAACTAGGACACTGAACCAACAGATCGCTTTCGCTTTAGAAGTGGCCCGCAAATCTAAATCGAACCTCATCAGGGTCTCAGATCTTCCGGCGCCTTGGCGATACAACCTCAACATCATCAACGGCTATCGCTTTACAGATTCGCATGTACACTGCATCCGCTCCATCTTTCATATCCACAATGAATCTTTCAACATCTGGTCACATATTGGTGGATGCATCTTCCTGCTTAGGGTTCTCATGTACGGCGGGTCACCGGTACCAAGCAGCGACTTGAACTTCCAGAAGCTAGGCAATAACATGGCCCCTGGCCTCCTCTCTGGTGTCTACTACATGTATCTCCTTGCCGCCATTCTCTGCACCTCGTGTAGCGTTTCTTGGCACACCATGCGCTGCATCGCATCCCACAGCACTATGTCATGCTTTTCATCCATGGACCTGATGGGTGTGACAACGATGGTTATCGCTTCGGTCCTCATGACGCAGTTCCTCGCCTTCGCCGACTCGCCCTTCTGGCAGTACGGTTACATGGGTGCGTCGGTGATGCTGGGCGCTACAGCACTGACGGCATGTTGGTTACCGATCATGTGCCGGCCGGAGAATTCCTGGGCGCGAGTGCTGGTGTGGATTGCACTCGCGACGCAAGGTCTTGCAATGCCCATCGTGCACCTGCTGTGGTCCAAAGGCTTGCAGAGGGCTATCGAGATCTATGGACCCATCATCCCAGCGTACGGTCCGATTGCCTTCGGCGCCATCATCTATGCGACGCAGTTTCCGGAGTGCTGCTGGCCAGGTCGTTTCGACTATCTGGGAGGGAGCCATAACATTTTGCATTTGGCAAGCTTGTGGGCTATCTGGTTGGGGATTGACGCACTAAGAAATGCAGACCACAGCGTGAGCGTGGGTTCATGATCACAATGATATAAGTACACAATCGCATTGGACAAAGGCCTATTCTGCTTAAAGATTTACTCATGGAACTAAATCATGTTGGTGGCTCTTTCGGTCTCATGTCTTTAGACAAAAGAACTAGAACTAGAGCAACACCCGCTAAAGTGGACATTATGATCCATACAACCTTGAAGCTTGCTATGGCAATATATTGGTAGATGTGTGCGGTAGTCTCATCCAACTTCGCGATAATCTCTGCGCTCTTCTCCGCATCACGGCTGCTGATTACCACCGATAGTGCAGTGTGTGTCAACTCCCGATCGAGTAACATATTCCACGTATTCTGGAATGCTGCACTTGATACCGCGACTCCAAAGCACTCACCAATGCTGGTAGCCGTCGCCACGATAGCGGTGGCCATAAACACATCCTCCTCGGCAACCGCGGCTTGGGCCACGAATACTTTGCTGATGAATGGAATGCCGCCACCAGTACCAAGGATCAGCAATAGAACAACTTGAAGGCAGACAGGGGAGGTTGCGCGAAGGGTGGTGAAGCTTGCTAGGCCACTCACGATGAGCGTAAACGCAAGGATGTTAATGGCTTTATACTTGAGCGTGCGACCGATGATGTGGCCAGTGAAACCGGCGGCAAGCGGGAAGGTGAGGGTGGCAGGGAGCATCAAAACCGCTGCGCCGAGGTATGAATGGGAGCAGAAGGTAAGCTGTAGTAGGAACAGGGTCAGCTTTCACGAATACGCAGAACTTTAATGAGAAGAATCTCACATAGAGGAAGAAATAGTAAACAGAAGTCCAGACGATCATGGCATGAATGATTGTCATAATATAGGTCGAAGCAGCGGTTGGGTTTGAAAAGAGGCGTCCAGGAAGGATGGCAGATGTCTTAGCCACGAATCGCTCGTATGCAACAAACACCAGAAGTCCGGTACAACCGCATATCAAGGGAGCGAGAACCTTACCAGAGGTCCAAGGATATACAGCGTTTCCACTGTTGAGAGCAAAGAGAATCCCTGCCAGCGAACCCGTTACGATGACAAGGCCAGTCCAGTCCGTTCTCTTGATGGTCATCCAGACCGACGATTGCCTTTCAGGAGTACTCAAACAGCAAACGAAGCCGATAAATGCTGGAATACACAGTGGCAAGTTGATCCAGAAGATTCTGTGTGCTCTTCAGTCGTAAGTCGAAGGAAGAGAGGTAAAATGTAAACTCACATCCGCCATGACGCGCTTTCTACGATGGCGGCGCCGCAGAGGCCTCCGGATA